>Ga0209347_1003012_pt1 | contig 20661 bp, 21 predicted proteins | sample AutmiccommuBRH23_FD_187382 | JGI IMG/M metagenome (GOLD analysis project Ga0209347, IMG submission 187382) | Deep subsurface microbial communities from Mt. Terri, Switzerland - Autotrophic microbial communities BRH/23 (SPAdes) (version 2) | ecosystem: Environmental > Aquatic > Deep subsurface >...
TGAAGTCTGACGTCTATTCTGGAGCCGGCGATGGGACTCGAACCCGCAACCTGCTGATTACAAGTCAGCTGCTCTGCCAATTGAGCTACGCCGGCGCGTTACTGCTCACCTCAGGCGCAAAATCTATGTTAACAGAAAAAGAGATTGCTGTCAACACCCCGAAAGCCGGTAGTTTATGCCAAACACCGGGTATTTACGGCCAGCCGGAAGGCCGTCCCCAAAGAGCCTGAAGCAAAGCGCAGCGAGCCTTTGCGCCGGGGCGCACCCTTGGGTGCGGCGGACAAGCCGAAGCCGGAACCCGGCAACCGGACCTTTAGGCACGGCCTCATAAGGTATTAAGCTTCTCTTTTTTCCAGATACCTCTCCAACTTCCTCTTCACCCTCTGCAAGGCGTTGTCAATGGATTTGACGTGCCTTTTCAGGTCCTCGGCTATTTCCTGATATGACTTGCCCTCAAGGTAGGACATGAGCACCTTCCACTCCAGGGAACTCAGTATCTCCCCCATCTTTTCCTCAATGTCGTCAAACTCTTCCCGGCTGATAATCAGCTCCTCGGGGTCGGTGATTTTGGTGCCCGAGATCACGTCCAGCAGCGTGCGGTCAGAGTCTTCGTCATAGATGGGCTTGTTCAGGGATACATAGGAATTCAGCGGGATGTGCTTCTGCCTGGTGGCCGTCTTGATGGCGGTAATAATCTGGCGGGTGATGCACAACTCAGCAAAGGCCCTGAAAGAGGACAGTTTGTCCATCCTGAAATCGCGGATGGCTTTGTATAATCCAATCATGCCTTCCTGGATGATGTCCTCACGGTCTGCTCCAATCAGGAAGTACGAGCGGGCTTTGGCCCGGACGAAGTTTTTGTACTTATTGATAAGGTATTCCAGTGCTACGTCGTCGCCCTCCCGGGCAAATTCCACGATATCTTCGTCAACCAACAAGTGAAAACCGCCGGTAACCTCTCTCTGGGTATTTAGATTCAATTATATCCCTCCCGCTATATACCGCATGGAAGAAGCAGTCCAGCCAACAACCCAATCAGTTAATTTTCCAAAAATAAAAGCCTTTCCGCCAGAATGCCCGGGCTTGTACCCCGGACAGCCGCTATTTGTACGGTAAAAGGCCTTTCTCCTTTTTGAAAAGTAACCAAGCCTATTATAACTTACGCCCATTTCTGAGTCAAGCCGGCTACCCTTTTTTGCGCCTCCAGTTTTCCATTGTCTTCCTGATCTCATCAACCAACCGGTTTTCAAGGTAGGAATCGGAGGGCGGCGAGGTGGTGTAATGGTCCTCGGCGTCCTTCTGCAACTTTTTAATTTTGTCCAGCAGTTCCCCGGGTGTGACGCGATAAGCCCCCCGGCCGAAGATCATGCTTTGCTCGGCCCAGTCCGAGGTGGCCACGTGCACCTGTCCGTCAGGCAGTTCCCCCACCAGTCTTTCGATGACGGAGTCGGCGGTTTCCCCCTCCTGGCTGAAGATTACCTTCAGCCCTTCCCCCATTTTTTCCATTCGCCCCAGGTTATTCCTGACCAGATGGGCGTCGAAAACCACCACCACCCGCTCTCCGCTCATAGCCGCATAATTGACCAGTATGTCAAGCAGCCTGGAGCGGGCGTGATCGAGGCCGGTCTTGCGCAGTTTCTCAAATTCCGGCCAGGCAAAGATAATATTATACCCATCAACTATGAGGTACTCCCCCATGAACAAATCCCCTCTGCCGGACAACCTCATACATCATCAGGGCCGAGGCCACCGAGGCATTGAGAGAGTTGATCCGGCCCAGCATCGGCAGCTTTACCAGCAGGTCGCACTTTTCCCTCACCAGCCTGCCCAGCCCCTTGTCCTCGCCTCCCACCACCAGGGCCAGAGGGCCGTCCAGCCTGGCCTGCCAGTACAGTTCCCGGCCGCCGGCATCGGCCCCCACCACCCACAGTCCCCTTTCTTTGAGGGTCTCTATGGTCTGGACAAGGTTGGCCACCCGGGCCACCGGAACATACTCCACCGCCCCGGCCGAGACCCTGGCCACGGCCGGGGTAAGAGATACCGAGCGGCGCTTGGTAATAACCACCCCATGCACCCCGGCCGCCTCGGCGGTGCGCAGGATGGCCCCGAGGTTATGGGGATCGTTGATCTCGTCCAGCAGCAGCACCAAAGGGGGGACATCCCCGGCCCGGGCCAGAATATCCTCCAGGCTGACATAGCCGTGGGCGGCTACATAGGCCAGCACCCCCTGGTGCCTGGCGTTGCCCGACAGAAAATCCAGCCTGGCCCGGTCAACCTTTTGCACCGGCACCCCGCTGTCCCTGGCCAGGGCCATAATCTCCCCGGTCCGGGCACTCCGGTCACCCTCGGCCAGCAGCACCTTATCCACCGGGCGTCCGCTCTTCAGTGCCTCCCTGACCGGGTTGAGCCCCAGCAGGAGGTTTTCCGGCAATTCTTCGGCCCTGGCCGCCCTGGCCCGGTCCGTATTCTCCCCGGCTGTTTTAGTGGGGGCTGATCTTACCCCGGCGTTTTTCACCGCACCCGGCTTAAAATCCCGGGGACGGTCCTGAAATGTCCGGGGGTCCTTATCTGTCCGGCCCTTGCCCCCGGCGCCGGCCGGCGCCTTCCTGGTCCCTGTTTTCATTTGTCACCTGCTTCCACCAATTGAAAGACCTTTTCCATGATTTCGGCCAGCCTGTCCTGGCTGCCCTTTAAAAAGAGGTAGCCCACCAGGCACTCCAGCCCGGTGCTGTGCCGGTAGTCGGCCACCGTGGCCCCCCTGGGGGTATGGTGGCTCCTGGCGTTGCGGCCCCGGCGAACGATGCCGGCCTCCTCCTCGCTGAGCAAATCGGAGAGCGCCCTGAGAATGGAGGCCTGGGCATCGGCCCGCACGTACCGCACAGACTGGCTGTGGATCTCGCCGGTGCGGGCAAAACCTCTGCAAATGACCCGGCTGCGCACCATCAGTTCGTACACCGCGTCCCCGATGTAGGCCAGCACCAGGGGGGACATGAGGTGGGGCTGGTCTGTTTTTTGATCCGGGAATAACCGGTTCCAGTCGATCATCCTTACACTCTCTTCCAGCGGGCCCCCTGGGGGGTGTCCTCCAGTATTATACCCAATTCCTTGAGGCCGTTTCTGATGCTGTCGGCCGAGGCCCAGTCCTTCCTGGCCCGGGCCCCGGCCCTGACCTTGATGATCAGGTCCATCAGATCGCCCACCAGCTTGCCTTCCCCCGGGACCTCCCGGTCCAGTATTATTTTGCCCGCCGGGCCGGACTTAAACAGCCCCAGCACGGAGTTAAAACTCTCCAGCAGGCCCGCGGCCCGTTCCAGCCCTTGATCCGAGGGGCCTTGGGCGGCCCCGGCCCGGTGCAGGTATGAATTTATGTCTCCCACCGCGTCAAACATAATCCCTGTGGCCAGGGCGGTGTTGAAGTCGTCCTCCATGGCCGCCTCGAATTCCTGGCGGCGTTTTTCCATCGCCTCCAGCAGGGCCTTATCTTCCCCGCTCAGATCCTGCCGCGGCATGCCGGATTTGGCCTCCTCCAAGCCGCGCAGGCAGTTCTTAATCCTTTCCAGCCCACGGCCGGCTGCGGACAGCTTCTCGTCGTCAAAGTCCAACGGGCTGCGGTAGTGGGTGGAGAGCAGGAAGAACCTGACTGTTTCAGGGGGGAATTTGTCCAGTATCTCTCTGACCAGGAAAAAATTGCCCAGGGACTTGGACATTTTCTCCTGGTTTACAGTGATAAACCCGTTGTGCATCCAGTAGCGGGCAAAGGGTTGGCCGGTGGCGGCCTCGGACTGGGCGATTTCGTTTTCATGGTGGGGGAAGATCAGGTCAAACCCGCCGCCGTGAATGTCAAAATTATCCCCCAGGTACTTTCGGGACATGGCCGAGCACTCGATGTGCCACCCCGGGCGCCCAGGCCCCCAGGGGCTGTCCCAGGCCGGCTCGCCGGGCTTGGCCGACTTCCAGAGGGCGAAGTCCATGGGGTGGCGCTTCCTGGGGTCCACGTCCACCCTGGCGCCGGCCTGCATGTCATCCAGGGAGCGGCCGGAAAGTTTGCCGTACTCTTTGAAGGAGGAGATGTCAAAATAGACATCCCCCTCCACCACATAAGCGTGGCCCCGCTCGATAAGCACCCGGACCAGGTCGACAATCTCGGGCAGATGCCCGGAGACCTTGGGGTGAACGTCGGCCCTCATGACATTGAGGGCGTCGGCGTCCCGGAAATACTCCTCCACGTATTTACGGGCCAGCTGGATGGGGTCTTCACCTTCCTCCCGGGCGCGGTTGATAATCTTGTCGTCAATGTCGGTAAAGTTCTGGATGTAGCGGACCGAGTAGCCCTTGTAAAGGAAATACCTTCTCACGGTGTCAAAGACCACCAGGGGGCGGGCGTTGCCCAGGTGAATAAAATTATAGGTGGTGGGCCCGCAGACATACATGTATATTTTTCCCGGCTCCCGGGGCACCAATTCTTCCTTCCGCCTGGTGAGTGTGTTATATATCTGCACTTTCCCTGCCAACTCCTTCACATACTTCAATGGCCGGCTGGGCCGGACTGCCGGCCGCCTGGACCTCCAGTTCCCTGACCCGCTTTTCCAGGCGCTCTATATTCAGCAAGAGGCAGCTTAAGGACTCGGAAACCGGGTCGGGCAGGTCATCGTGCCTGAGATCGATGGGCAGGTCCGAGTCCAGCTTGACCCCGTCCCTGACCACCACCCTGCCCGGCACACCCACCACAGTGCTGTTGGGGGGAACCGGGCCCAGGACCACCGACCCGGCCCCAATCTTGGAGCCGTCTCCCACCGTGAAGGACCCCAGTATCTTGGCCCCGGTGCTGATGACCACATTGTTGCCTATGGTGGGGTGCCTTTTGCCCTTTTCCTTGCCGGTGCCGCCCAGGGTCACCCCCTGGTAGATGGTAACGTTGTTGCCCACCTCGGCGGTCTCCCCGATCACCACCCCGGCCCCGTGGTCGATAAAGAGCCCCTCGCCGATCTTTGCCCCTGGGTGGATCTCAACATTGGTGATCAGCCTTGATATCTGCGAGATTACCCTGGCTATGAAAAAGAAATTCCTGCGGTAAAAGGAGTGCGCCACCCGGTGCATGATGATGGCGTGCAGCCCGGGGTAACAAATCAGCACCTCCAGCACACTTTTGGCAGCAGGGTCCCGGTCGAACACAGCCCGGACGTCTCTTTTCAGCCTGCCGAACATTATATCACCCCATCTCTGCTTGCAGGATTCAATTCCAGGCCGGGAGTAATTCGGATATTATATTCCGGATCCTCACTCCCGGCCAATGAATAAAAGCTGATTCCGGCCCTCAAATCATTATTCCCTGTCAATGGGGCCGGCCTTAGCCGGCCCTGTTCATAGCAGCCTCCAGACGCCTGACGGTCTTTTCCAGCCCCAGAACCGGAATAACCCGGTGCAGGTCAGGGCCGTGGGTCTGTCCGGTGATAGCCACCCTGAGCGGCATGAAAACCTTGGGGCCGCCCAGCCCCATCTCCTTACCCAGGCCCTTGAGCATAACCTTTATTTCATCGGGGCCGGCCCCCGGCTGGACCAAAAGCTTATCCTTAAACCTTCCCAGCAGGGCGGGAACGTGTTCCTGGTTCAGCACGTCCCGGGCCTCGCCGCCGGCGGGCTCCACGTCGCCGGAGAAATACATGGCCGCCGGACCGGCTATCTCCGACATATTGCTGATATAGTCCTTTAGCAGCGACACCAGTGCCTCCAGCCAGATCCGCCGCTCCGGGCCAACCTCCCCCTCCAGGAGACCTGCCTGCCGGAGAAAGGGGATGGCCAGGCCGGCCAGCCTCTCCTGGCTACACTGCCGGATGTAATGGCCGTTCAGCCAGTTAAGTTTTTCCAGATCGAAGACGGCGGGGTTTTTAGCCACCCGGTCCAATGAAAACTGCTCCCTGATGCTGTCCAGGCTGAGCACCTCGTCCTCCCCTCCCGGGGACCAGCCCAGCAGGGCCAGGAAATTCACCAGGGCTTCCGGGAGGTAGCCCATCTCCATGTACTGCTCAATGGAGGTGGCCCCGTGCCGCTTGCTCATCTTGCTGCGGTCCTGGCCCAGGATCAGCGAAACGTGGGCAAATTCGGGCAGTGGCCAGCCAAGGGCATTGTAAATAAGAACCTGCCGGGGAGTATTGGAAAGATGCTCCTCGGCCCTGATCACATGGCTTATTTTCATGGTGTAATCGTCCACCACCACGGCGAAGTTATAGGTAGGGATGCCGTCGGACTTGACTATGACAAAGTCCCCGATGCCGGAGCACTCGAAGGCAACCTCCCCCCTGACCAGGTCCCTTATGACCACGCTGTCGTTCTCCGGAACCCGGAAGCGGACAACCGGCCTGCGCCCTTCGCTCTCAAGCCTCGCTCGGTCATCATCGCAAAGGTTCCGGCACCGTCCCAGGTAGCGTGGCAGATCACCCCTGGCCATGAGCAGATCCCTCTCGGCGGCCAGCTCCTCCTCGGTGCAGTAACAGTGGTAGGCCCGGCCGGACTCCAGGAGCTGCCGGGCATAGCCGGCGTACAGTTCCAGCCTCTCAGTCTGCCTGTACGGGCCGTAGGGGCCTCCCGCCTCAATGCCCTCGTCCCAGTCAAGGCCCAGCCAGCGGAGGGAATCCAGTATGTTTTCCTCGGACCGGCGGGTGCTTCTTTCCAGGTCGGTGTCCTCGATGCGGAGAATAAAAGTGCCGCCGTGCCGGCGGGCATACAGCCAGTTGAACAGCGCCGACCTGGCCCCCCCGATGTGCAGGGGACCGGTGGGGCTGGGTGCGAACCTTACTCTTACGGTGGACAATTGAAAACCTCCAGACAAGGTTAAATTCGCCATGTATTATACCATTCCGGGGCTTTTGCAGGCAAACTATTTTAAGGCCCGGGGCCTCTGGGCCGCTGCTGCTCTTATTATATTACAATCCGCCGCCAAAGAATTAATATTCTTATTGACTAGATTATTATTCTAGATTAATATTCTAAGTAAAAGCCTTGACAGAGGACCTACAGCATGGGAAAACAGCGTGCAAGGTGCCCGGGAACACCCGGGCGCCGCCGGCAAATTATTCAGGCGGCCCTGGCCTGCTTTACTGAGGCGGGCTTTGTCGGCACCACCATGGAAGACATCCGCGCCCGCTCAGGCGCCAGCAACGGAAGCATCTACCACCACTTCAAAAGCAAAGATCAGTTGGCCGCCGCTGTTTATGTGGAAGGGATAAGCGATTACCAGGACGGTATGATTACTGAGCTGAGAAAGCATCCCGAGGCCCGGGAGGGCATTTATGCCATCGTAAGCTACCACCTTAAATGGGTGATCAGCCACCCCGAATGGGCCGGCTACCTTTTCCAGATGAGGCATGCCGGCTTTATGTCCGGCAGCAAAGAGTCCATGGATCTGAAAAATAAAAATTTCGCCGGGGAAATCTGGGCCTGCTTCAGCCGGCACATAAAGGAAGGAACGCTGCGGGATCTGCCGATGGACCTGTACATTTCCCTAATCCTCGGGCCGTGCCAGGAATATGTCCGCCTGTGGCTTAGCCGGCCTGAAAGTACCGACCCCGGCACAGCCGCAGCTGAGATTGCCGAAGCCGCCTGGCAGGCCTTGAGGCAAAAAGGCGGTACCTTTGGTGAATAAGCCGGCCCGCACTGGATACCGGCCCGAAAGGAGAGGTTTTCATGTCCAACCCCCTGGATAAAATCAGTAAGGAGAAGCTTAGGGACTTGCTTACCCGGTGTTGGATGACCCACGACGCCATGTGGTTTTTTCACTCGCTGCAGGAAGTAGGCATAGACGCCACCAACAGGATAAACAGGGCCGCCGTGCGAGACATGGCGGCCCTGGAAGCCCAGAGGCTGAAGAAGGCCCTGGGGCGGGCCGATGAAAGGCTGAACGACTTTTCAACCCTGAAAACACTGTTTGAGGAAATGTTTGGGGTGATTAAAGCTGACTTCATGAAGGGATCAATGGAGTTTACCGGAGAAAATGTCCTCCGGTTAAGCTGGCATCAGTGCTTTGCCTTTGAGGGCATAAACAGGATGGGGATTATTGACCACTACCAGTGCGGAATTTTTGACCGGATTGACGGCTGGTTTAACGGGCTGGGATTGAAATTCGAGGTCAGCCCGAAGGTGGACGGCTGCATGATGGCAAAAGAAGGAAAATGCTACAGGGATTACAGTATTTTTTTCTAAATTCACTGAGGAGAAATTATTCCGGACTTTCCCGGACCAGGGCCACGGCATAGGCAGATATTCCCTGCCCGGACCCGGCGAAGCCCAGACCCTCGGTGGTGGTGGCCTTGACATTGATACTGGCGGGGCCGGCGCCCAGCGCCCCGGCCATTATTTCCCTCATCCTCTCAATGTGCGGGGAAAGCCTGGGAGCCTGGGCCACAATGGTGGAATCTATATTATGCGGGACATACCCGTGTCCGGCCAGTATCTCCCTTACCCTGGCCAGCAGGATTATGCTGGAGATTCCCCGGTACTGACTGTCGCTGTCCGGAAAGTGCCGGCCTATGTCCCCCAGGCCGGCGGCCCCCAGCAGGGCGTCCATTACGGCATGAACCAGCACATCGGCGTCCGAGTGCCCCAGCAATCCCTTTTCATGCGGTATCTCCACCCCGCCCAGGACCAGCCTGCGCCCTTCCACCAGGCGGTGAACGTCATAGCCAAAGCCTATTCTCATGAGCACTCCTTTCCGGTCAAGGGGTTAGGGGTTGGGGTCCTATATAGAAGAACTGCGTCATTAACCGAAAGTCCAAGCCACAGGAATCCCTAATCCCCAATCCCTAATCCCTAACCCCTAACCCCTAACCCCTAACCCCTAACCCCTAACCCCTAATCCCTAATCCCTAATCCCTAATCCCTGCCCTTAGCAATGCCTCGGCAATCAGCACATCCTCAGGGGTAGTAATCTTTATATTACGGTAACTGCCTTGCACTATTTTTACCCGCCGGCCGCAGGCCTCCAGCAGGGAGGCGTCGTCGGTGTACCGCTCACCCCGGGCTGCGGCCCTGCGGTGGGCCTCCAGCAGCACAGGGAAGGAAAACCCCTGGGGGGTCTGGGTGAGCCAGAGCTTTTGACGCTCCGGTGTCCCGGCCACAAAACCCTCCCCGTCGGCCACCTTGACGGTATCCTTGACCGGGACGGCCAGGGTGGCCGCCCCGAAGTCCGCGGCCGCCGCCATCAGGTCCATAATTTCGGCTTGCGACACCAGGGGTCTGGCCCCGTCGTGGACGATCACCAGGCGGCAATCAAACGGAACTGCCAGCAGCCCCAAAAAAACGGACTGCTGGCGGTCAATTCCCCCAGGAACCACTGCCTTTATTTTTTTCAGATCCCATTCCGCCACCGCATCCCTGAACCAGGCAACCCTGTCCGGGTGGGCCGACAGCACTATACCCTCCACTTGGGGAACACTTTCCAGTGCCCGCAGCGATCGCGCCAGCACCGGCACCCCGCCCAGAGACAGCATCTGCTTGTCGGCGCCGGCCATCCGGGAACTCTGTCCGGCAGCAGCCACCACGGCATAGACCTCAGCCAATAACATTCACCTCGTGGTAATGATTACTGCCAACTTCCCGGCGATCCCCCGTCCTGGGCTTGGCAAAAATCATCCGTCCGGCGGCTGTTTGCAGCACACTGGTAACAATCACACTGATGGTCTGGCCGATGTACCTCCTGCCTCCGTCCACCACAATCATGGTGCCGTCGTCAAGATAACCCACCCCCTGGCCGGTCTCCTTGCCATCCTTGACCACCTGAACGGTCATCTCCTCGCCCGGCAGCACAATGGGCTTGATGGCATTGGCCAGTTCGTTGATGTTGAGCACCTTGACCCCTTGCAGTTCGGCCACTTTGTTGAGGTTGTAGTCATTGGTCATAATCTTGGCGCCCAGTTTCTGGCTCAGCTTGACCAGTTTGCTGTCAACCTCGACCTGATCCTCCAGCCCCTTGACATTCTCGTAGATCTGTATTTTTATGGAGGGGTCCTTGCGCATCTGGTTTAGTATGTCCAGCCCCCGCCGGCCGCGGTTCCGCTTGAGCAGGTCGGAGGAATCGGCAATGTGCCTGAGTTCCTCCAGCACAAAGGCGGGGACAAGCAGGGTGCCCTCGACAAACCCGCTCTCGCAAAGGTCTGCAATCCGGCCGTCGATAATCACGCTGGTATCCAGTATCTTGTAGCTTGACCTGACTTCCGGCTTGGGGGGCCTGTCTTTGCCGAACCTGGTAATACTCCCGAGCAGGCTGAAGACTTCCTCCCTCTTTTTGACACCCATGCTCATACCCAGGTAACCCAGCAAAACGGTGCCCAACACCCAGATGATAATGCCCGGGATGCCGAGAAAAGTCAACATGGAACCCAGTAAATTAGCGATTATAAGTCCGATAATCAATCCCACCGACCCCATCACCAGATCGTGGGTGGGAGTCCTCTGGATGAATTGCTCACTCAGCAGGATAAGCCGCAATGAGCCGCGGATTATCCACGGCGCAGCCAGCAGCCCGGCCACCAGACCAACCAGTGCACCCAGGCCATAAACCCCGAAATGGAGAGCCGGGAAGCCGGCCGGCAGGGTTATTATTCCGCTGGACAGCAAAACCGTGGCGGCATAAAAACCCAAGGCCGCAAATATAAGCACTAAAATAAAAAAAACCGTTTTTCTGACCACTCTTTCACCTCCTCTCATACTGACTATTATTTACAAATGAGTTTATTCTATTATAGGCTTTCCCTCACGCACTCTCAACTGAAAAATTGCCCTGCAAGCAAAAAAAGGAAAAACGCCCTCCCGGGCGTTTTAGGCAAATGCATTGTCTATGAGAGATTGGGCCCGGTCTTCTTCCAGCTCGGTAGCCAGCACCAGCTCGCTGATCAGTATCTGTCTGGCGTTTTCCAGCATCTTGCGCTCACCCGAGGATAAACCCTTCTCCCGGTCCCGGTTGATTAGGTTTCGGACTACCTCGGCAACCTCGTAAATATCGCCACTTTTTATTTTTTCCAGGTTGGCGCGATACCTTCGGTTCCAGTTAGCCGACATATTGCTGCTATGGCCCTTCAGAATGCCGATTACCTTTTGCACACCGTTGCTGTCTATTACCTCCCGGAGACCGATTTCCCTGCAGTTGTTGATGGGAATCATGACCTTCATATCTCCCACAGGCAGCTTCAGTATATAGTACTGACGTTTCTCACCCAATATTTCTCTCTCTTCTATGGACTCTATGACTCCTGCCCCATGCATGGGGTACACGACTTTATCCCCGATCTTGTACAACGCTGTACCCCTCCTACTGCTGTTCTCTTATATAGTATAGCACACGGAACATCTTCTGTCAAAGAAACTATAATTTTAGCATAGCTGTCAGGCAGTGTCAATAATATTTTTGCCGGCTGCCCCGGCTGACGCCGGCAGGCAGTTTGACAGGACAAGTTTTAGGCCGTTATAATTAGGTAACAAAATTGCTAGCGCAGGGAGTGAAGCCGTTGCACAAGGATTTGGTTTTAGCTGAGTTTCAAAACACGGTTTCGGAACTTCTTATCTACAATAGAAGCATTCTGGATGCCCTGGCCAAGGTCCAGGAAACCAGCGCCAAACTCCACTGGTCGGTAATAAAATCAGTTACCCGGTGCGGCTGCATCGAAATAAACGCCTCCAAAACAAACATACCCTCCGAAGCCACCCTGGCTGACTTGAGGCGGATACTTGACTCTCATGTAAAAGGGGAACTGTGTGAAACCTGCAGGGAATCCATTGAAAAATCGGTGGGCAGGCTTTTGTTTTACACCACGGCGGTGTGCAATCTGCTGGATTTGAACATAGACGATGTGATCACCAAGGAGCAGCAGCAGATGAAGATGCTTGGATACTACAATCTTGCTTGAGGGAAATCCTTTGGGGTTTCAGACGTGTCTTTCCTGGCCCAGCTGCTCGCTGTAGCGGCTGAGGCCTTCTTTTATTGACCGGGCCCTGACCTCCCCGATGCCCTCCACTTCATCCAGTTCCTGGATGGTGGCATTCAGTATCTTTTTCAAGGTGCCGAACTCCTTAACCAGGTTTTCTATCACCGGCAGGGGAAGCCTGGGTATCTTCTCAAGTATCCGGTAGCCCCGGGGGGAGACATTCTGGTCCAAAATGCTGGTGCTTCCCGGATAGCCGAGGGCCCTGGCGATGAGGGAGAGGTCCAGCAGGTCCTCGGCCGGCCAGCTGTTGATCATGGCCAGGATGCTCTCGGGGGATTTTTCTCCCGCCCCGGAGGCATAGTCCTGAATCACCAGCAGCCCCTCATCCTCCACATTGGCCACCAGTTCCTCCAGCTGCATGGTGATCAGGCGGCCCTCAACCCCCAGCTCGCTGATGTAGCGCTCTATTTCGATGACCACCCTTAAAACCATTTCCGCCCTCTGGATGGCCTTGGTAACGTCAAAAAGGGTAACTGCCTCCTCAAATTCAAGTATGCTCAGGTCGGTGACCACCCTTTCGAAGACCGACCGGTAGCGCTCCAGTGTCTGCAGGGCCTGGTTGGCCTTGGTCAGAATCACTCCCAAGTCCCTCAGCACGTACTTTACATTCCCCTTGTAGATGGTGATTACTCCCCGGCGCTGGGAGATGGAAATGGCCAGAGAGTCAATCTGCTTGGCCACCCTCTCGGCGGTGCGGTGCCTGATCCCGGTCTCACTGGACGGTATGCTGAGGTTGGGCACCAGCTGGGTGTTGGCCGCCACAATTTTCTTCAGATCCTCGCTGATGATGATGGCGCCGTCCATCTTGGCCAGCTCATAAAGGCTGGCCGGGGTAAAGTCGGCATTAAGCCGGAATCCCCCCTCGGCAATCTCATCAAGCTCAGGGCTGTCGGTAATTACAATCAGTGCCCCTGTCTTGGCCCGGAGGATGTTTTCCAGCCCCTCCCTAAGGGGGGTGCCGGGGGCCACAACCTTCAGGATCTTGAGCAGCTTGTTTTCCATCTCCCACATTTCTCCACGTCTATCAGTTTCCAGATAAATCTCTATTTAATCTGCCGGCCCAATTAAAAGCTGAGCGCGGCTTCAATGGCCTCGGGCAGTGTCTCCAGGGCCAGCACCCGCATGCCCCCGGTCTCAGGAATACGCCCCGGCCTGCGGGGCGCCAGGCAAAGAGAAAAGCCAAGCCGGGCGGCCTCCAGGATCCTTTTCTCCAATTGAGGCACCGGCCTGATTTCACCGGTAAGTCCTATCTCCCCCACCGCCACCAGACCCCCGGGCGGGGATATTTCCCTGAAGCTGGAAGCCAGGGCCAGGGCAATGCCCAGGTCGGCGGCGGGTTCGTCCAGCTTCACCCCGCCTACGGCATTGACGTAGGCGTCCTGCCCGCCCAGGTGCAGCCCCACCCTCTTCTCCAGCACCGCCAGGATCAATGAAACCCGGTTGTAGTCCACCCCGGCCGTCATCCGGCGGGGTGTGCCAAACCCGGTGGGGCAGACCAAGGCCTGTATTTCCACCAGCAGCGGCCGGTTTCCCTCCAGGGTGGAAACCACCACCGACCCGGCCACATCTCCCCGGAAGCGGTTGGTTATAAACAGATCCGAGGGGTTGGACACCTCTTTAAGCCCGTCCCCCTCCATCTGAAAGATACCTATTTCATTGGTGGAGCCGAAGCGGTTCTTGACCCCCCTGAGGATCCGGAAGGAGTGGTGCCTCTCCCCCTCAAAATACAGCACGGTGTCCACCATGTGCTCCAACACCTTGGGGCCGGCCAGGGCGCCCTCCTTGGTCACGTGTCCAACCAGGAAAACCGCGGTCTCCCCGGCTTTGGCCAAGCGCATCATCTGGGCGGCGCACTCCCTGACCTGTCCCACCCCGCCCGGGGCCGAGGCAAGCTCCGGCTTGAAAACCGCCTGGATGGAGTCAAGTATGACCAGTTCCGGGGCAATTTCCTTGATATTTGTTTCCACCCGGTCAATATCGGTCTCGGCCAGCAGGTAAAGAGGCCCCTCCTCTATTTTAAGCCGGGAGGCCCTCATTTTAATCTGCTGCACAGATTCCTCACCGGAAACGTAAAGCACCTTTTTACCCGACCGGCTTACCCTGGAGGCCATTTGCATGAGCAGGGTGGATTTGCCGATGCCCGGATCGCCGCCAAGCAAAACCAGGCTGCCGGGCACCACTCCCCCCCCCAGGGTGCGGTCCAGTTCCGAAATGCCGGTGGGATAGCGATCTTCCTCCGCCAGGGGTATCCGGTCTATGAGGCAGGCCGCCGGGGAGTACCCCCCGGCCTTGGAAGGAGCGGGCCGGAGCGCCGCCGCCTCCTCAATCAGGGAGTTCCACTGGCCGCAGTCCGGGCAGCGCCCGAGCCACCGGGAAGCTATATAACCACACTCTTTACAGGCGAACCTGGTTTTTGCAGACATCACATACCCTCTTGGGTCAATTATGGTTGCTAACCCCAAATCACTAATCCCTGTCCAATACTGAACACATTATAACATTCGGTTGTTAAAATACTCAATACAGTCGATCCATATTTCACCAAAAAACAACAAACCGGCTTAGGCCTTCTTTACCTCAATGGAGTCTCCCTCTCTGTACATCAGCACCCGGTCACCCCGCTTGATGCTGCCTTTAAGCAATGCTTCGGAAATTTGGTCCTCCACCCTTTTCTGAATCGCCCTTCTCAGCGGCCTGGCTCCATAGTTCTCATCGAAGCCCTCGGCAGCCAGCAGTTCCCTGACCTCGTCGGCGGCCTCCAGGTCGATCTGATTCTCCTTCATTCTATCGGCCACCTCCTTCAGCATCAGTCCCACGATCTCCTTGATGTGTTCCTGGCTAAGGGAGTGGAAAACGATTATTTCGTCAATCCGGTTCAGGAATTCAGGCCTGAAGGTGCGTTTGAGCTCATCGGTGACCCGGTCCTTCATCCTTTCATAGTTATTCTCCCTCTCCTCCGAGGTGCGGAAGCCCATGGTGGCCTCCCGGCGGATGGTGGAAACGCCGACGTTGGAGGTCATGATGATCACGGTGTTCCTGAAATCCACCTGGCGACCTTTGGAATCGGTCAGGCGGCCGTCCTCCAGCACCTGCAGGAGGACGTTGAAAACGTCCGGGTGGGCCTTTTCAATCTCGTCCAGGAGAACCACCGAGTAGGGCTTGCGGCGCACCGCCTCGGTAAGCTGGCCTCCTTCCTCATAGCCCACGTAGCCGGGAGGCGCTCCCATCAGGCGTGATACCGCGAATTTTTCCATATACTCGCTCATGTCCAGACGCACCATGGCATCCTCGTCCCCAAACAGGGACTCGGCCAGTGCCCTGGCCAGTTCAGTCTTGCCCACCCCGGTGGGGCCCAGGAAAATAAATGAACCGATGGGCCGTTTGGGGTCTTTAATCCCGGCCCTGGCCCGGCGGACAGCCCTGGAAACGGCCTTGACGGCCTCATCCTGGCCAACCACCCGCTGGTGCAGAACGTCCTCCAGCTTGAGCAGCCTTTCGCTTTCCTCCTCGGCCAGCTTTTTCACCGGCACGCCGGTCCAGGTGCTGACAATCTGGGCTATATCCTCCTCGCCCACGGTCAGCTCCCGGCCCCCCTGCCGCTGCTTCCAGTTGTCCCGGGTGGCCTCCAGCTGCTGCCTAAGTCCCTGTTCAGTGTCCCTTAGCTGGGCCGCCTTTTCAAATTCCTGGTTGTTGATGGCGGCCTCTTTTTCTTTGCGGATACCCTCCAGCTGCTTCTCAATGTCCTTGATATCTGGGGGAGCGGTATAGGCCTTCAGCCTGACCCGGGAAGAGGCCTCGTCAATAAGGTCGATGGCCTTGTCGGGCAGGAAGCGGTCGGTGATGTAGCGGTCGGATAGCCGGGCCGCCGCTTCCAGGGCCTCGTCGGAGATGCTTACCCGGTGGTGGGCCTCGTACTTGTCCCGAATGCCCTTCAGTATATCAATGGTTTGATCCACCGTGGGCTCTTCCACCTTTATCGGCTGGAAGCGCCTCTCCAGAGCCGGGTCCTTCTCAATGTGCTTGCGGTACTCGTCCAGGGTGGTGGCCCCGATGCACTGAAGTTCGCCCCGGGCCAGGGCAGGTTTTAAAATATTGGCCGCGTCGATGGCCCCCTCGGCGGCTCCGGCGCCGATAATGGTATGCAGTTCATCGATGAATATAATAATATTCCCGGCGGCAATGATCTCGTCAATGGACTTTTTGAGTCTCTCCTCGAATTCCCCCCGGTACTTTGTACCGGCCACCATGGAAGCCATATCCAGGGTGACCACCCTTTTTTCGAGCAATATTTCCGGCACGTTGCCGGCCACAATGCGCTGGGCCAGCCCCTCGGCGACGGCGGTTTTGCCCACGCCGGGCTCGCCGATCAGCACCGGGTTGTTTTTGGTGCGGCGGCTTAAAATCTGGATAACCCTTTCAATTTCCTTTTCCCGCCCCACCACTGGATCCAGCTTATCCTGCCTGGCCATCTCGGAAAGGTCGCGGCTGTATTGGTCCAGGGTCTTGGTGCCGGCTCCGGGCTTACAGGACTCGCAGGCTGATGATCTGCCCTGGCCCTGCTCACCGGCGGCCCCGGCGCCCCCCAAGGCCTGCAGGACAGCCTGGCGCACCCGGTTCAGGTCGGCGCCGATACCGCCCAGCACCTGGGCGGCCACACCCTCTCCCTCATGGATCAGCCCCAGCAGGAGGTGCTCGGTGCCCACATAGCTGTGTCCCATGCGGCGGGCCTCCTCCACTGAAAGCTCCAACACTCTTTTACCCCTGGGGGTGAGGGTCAATTCTTTGCCCGGGCTGCCCTGGCCCCGGCCCACCGCCTGTTCCACCAAGTGGCGAACCTTTTCCGCCTCAACACCCAAATCAGCCAGAGTTTTGGCGGCTATCCCCTGGCCCTCCCGGATCAGTCCCAGCAGTATATGCTCGGTTCCCACATAAGGGTGCCCAAGCCTCATGGCCTCTTCCTGGGCCAAAAACAGCACCTTCTGAGCCCTTTCAGTAAATCTGTTGAACATGATATCCCTCCTGCTGTAGTACTAATTCCCTTTTTGATTTCCAAACTTCTCCAGGGACTCCCGGATCAAGCCGGCCCGGATCACGTCCCGGGCCAGGGCCGAGAGTTCTTTGCCGGCCCTTTTGACCAGAAAGGCGGGTCGGATGGCCACAATCAATTCGGTAACCAGGCTGGCCGGAATATCTTCCAGCAGCCCCAGGACCGCCCCCAGCCGCAGGTCCGAAAGCAGCCTGACGGCCTCCTCAGACGGCATAATCCTGGCGTACCTGAGCAGCCCGTAAGCCCTGCCCACCCGGTCATCGATCTGTTCCCGGCGCTCCCTGACCAGGGCTTCCCGGGCCGCCCGCTCACTGGCAATAATCTGTCCGGTGACCGAAATAAGGGCGGCGATGATATCCTCTTCGGTCTGCCCCAGGGTTACCTGGTTGGACACCTGGAAGAGGTTGCCCGAAGCATCGGTGCCCTCACCGTACAGTCCGCGGACGGCAAGCCCCAGCTTGGAAACGGATCCCAGGACGTCCCTAATCCGGTTAATCAGCACCAGCCCCGGCAGATGCAGCATCACCGAGGCCCTCAAGCCGGTTCCCGCGTTGGTGGGACAGGCTGTAAGGTAGCCCAATTTCTCATCGTAGGCGTACTCCAGTGTCTGCTCAAGGCTGTCGTCCACCCGGTTGACAGTCTCCCAGGCCTCTTTAAGCTGCAGGCCGGGAAGTATGCACTGCAGCCTGAGATGGTCCTCCTCATTGACCATGATGCTGATAACCTCATCGTCCCTCAGCACAACGGCTTTTTTCTGATAGTTTTCCAGCAGGTCGGGGCTGATCAGATGCTTTTCAACTAGTATCTGCCTTTCCACCGGGGTCAATTCGCCCATTTCAGCAAGCTCCAGATGGCCGAAGCGGTGATGGAAATCCTTATCCTCCACGGCCAGCCCCACCGAGTTAAAGACCCGGCGGGCAGCCTCATCGGAGAGCAGGTGGGGAAAAGGCAGACCCGTCAGGTTCCTGGCCGCCCTCACCCGGCTGCTGACCACCACGTCGGACTCCGGTCCGCCGGCACTCATCCAGGGGCTGTGCGGGGTGTTGACTGTTTCTTTGATCGACAATTTAAATCCCCTCCCCGGCCAGCTCTTTTTCCAGGTCCCTGATCTGATCCCTGATCTTGGCGGCCTCTTCAAACTCCTCCCGGCTGATGGACTCCCTCAGCCTGACCTTGAGCCGGTCTATTTCCTTGGACAGCTTAACCCTGCCCCCGGTGCGCTCGGGCACCTTGCCGGTGTGCCGGTTGTTGCCGTGGATGCGCCGGAAAACCGGGTCCAGCCGGTCGCCGAAATGGCGGTAGCACTCCCCGCACCCCAAAAGGCCGCTCTTGGCGAACTGGGCCTCGCTGAGGCCACAGCTGGGGCACTTCTCGCCCTCGGCCAGGGCCGGGCTGAAGGGAGAAGCCATCTGGTTTGAAAAAAGACCGGCCAGGAAATTGTGCAGATTCAACTGAGGTATAAAGCCGAAGCTTTCGGCCTGCACCTCCCTGGCACACTGGTCGCACAGGTGCAGGACCCTTTTCTTGTTGTTGACAATCTCGGTCAAATGTACCACGGCCGGCCTTTCCTGGCAGCGCTCGCAGTTCATCGGCTACTCCTCCTCTTCGCTAAACTGGAGTAAGGAAACAATCATCGCCCTTAAAATCAGTGCCCTCAGCTGGTCTCTGGCCGGCAGAGCGATCCTCAGCACATCCCGGCTAAGGGCCGCCTTGATCATGGCGGACTCCCTCTCGGTGACAAGTTCCTCTTCCAGCAGGCGGCTGGCAATACCCTCGGCTCCCTGTTGGCTGATGTTGCTGCCAATCAGATCGCACAGGTAGCGCACCAGGTCAACCTTTGCATCCATGGGCACCCTGATAATGCGCACGAAGCCTCCGCCTCCCCGCCTGCTTTCAACTACAAACCCGTGCTCCACCGAAAACCTGGTGGTCAGCACATAGTTGATCTGGGAGGGAACGCAGCTGAATTTTTCAGCCAGCTCATTCCTTTGTATTTCCACCTGTCCCTGTTTGCTGGCCTCAATCAGTTCCTTCAGGTATTTCTCAATGAGGTCGGAGATATTGGACATCAGCGCACACACATCCTTACCATTAATCAGGCCAGCACCTTGTTCTTAACTAACCTTGATTATATTATTGACCTTAACTGACCTTTTTAACAAATGCCGATAATCTTTATATTCTCCCAAAAATGGCTTAAAAAAAACACCAGCATGGAAATGCCGGCGTTTTCTCCAAAATATAAAGCAAAGGCCCGCCTTATTAAGCGGACCTTATTCTCTGGCTCCCCGAGCAGGATTCGAACCTGCAACCTACCGGTTAACAGCCGGTTGCTCTACCGTTGAGCTATCGAGGAACGGTACAGACAAAATTCTAGCACGGAGGAGGCGGCCCGTCAAGTTGCGGGGGACTATTCCCCGGTAAAAAATGGTGCCAATTTTTTCATATCCTCCGGCAGGTCACTCTTTAGAACAATATAATTGCCTGTGGTTGGGTGCCTGAATGAAATCCGGTATGCATGAAGGGCCTGCCTGCCAATCAGGGCTGCATCTCCGCCGTAAAGGCTGTCGCCCAGCAAAGGGTGGCCCAGATGGCTGAAGTGTACCCTGATCTGGTGGGTGCGGCCGGTCTTCAGGGAGACCTCCAGCATGGTGGCGTTTATTTCGGTAAGGCGCCTGATCACCCTGTAATGGGTCAAGGCGGGCCGGCCCAGGGGTGAAACCTCCCTCTCGATAATGCTCCCGGGCTTCCTGTCTATGGGCTGGCTGATTATGCCCTCTTTAAACCGGAACAGCCCCCCGGCCAGGGCCAGATAAATGCGCTGCAAGGATTTGTCCCGCAACTGCCCGGCCAGGGACAGATGGGCCACCGGGTCGGCCGACACCAGCACCATGCCCGAGGTGTCCCGGTCTATCCGGTAAACCGGCCGGAAAACGGGGTTTTGCTTCCCCTTCTTCAGCCAGTGGCCCATCACGGCGTTGGCCAGGGTACCCCGCCTCTCCCGGCGGACGGGGTGAACCAGCATGCCGGGGGGTTTGTTCACTACCAGCAGGCTTTCGTCTTCATATATTATGTCCAGGGGAATTTCTTCGGGGTCTATATCACTTCGGCAGGCGGTCCCCCAACCGGCCTCAATGACATCCCCTTCCCCTACCCGGTCCACCAGCCAGGCCGGTTCCCCATTCAGGGTCGCCTTCCCCTCACGCTTAATCAGGCGCAGGAGGGACCTGGAAAACAAAAGCCTTTCTTTCAGCACCGCGGCCACGGTCCGCCCGGCGTCATCTTTGCCCACCACAAGACTCACCCTGTCCAAAACACACCTCCGGCCCGTTCGGTTATTAGAATAATTAAACGGGCACCCTGTCTATACCTTCCCCAACTCCGGTCCAACTTTTACGCCTTAATACCGTACAGCCGGCCTCTCTGGAACCACGATCCACCAATCCCGGATGATGGTTCCCCTTAATTTTTTCCGTGCAAACACCAAAGCCCCCTGCAGAGTGACTCTGCAGGGGGCTTTAAATTTAAATCCGGCGACGACCTACTCTCCCAGGGCTTGCGCCCAAGTACCATCGGCCCTGGAGGGCTTAACTTCCGTGTTCGGGATGGGAACGGGTGTACCCCCTCCGGTATGGCCACCGG
>Ga0209347_1003013_pt1 | contig 20659 bp, 20 predicted proteins | sample AutmiccommuBRH23_FD_187382 | JGI IMG/M metagenome (GOLD analysis project Ga0209347, IMG submission 187382) | Deep subsurface microbial communities from Mt. Terri, Switzerland - Autotrophic microbial communities BRH/23 (SPAdes) (version 2) | ecosystem: Environmental > Aquatic > Deep subsurface >...
ACCAGCACCCTGGGAGTAAGGTGTCGTCAGGAGCAAAGATCCATGCTGGGCAGGAGAATTTCCGGGGTAGACACCCCTTACGGCACGGTAAGGGTAAAATATGCACTTTCCGGAGATGGCAAAGTCTTGAGGGCCGCCCCCGAATACGAGGACTGTAAAAATATAGCCCGGGAAAAGGGAGTCCCGTTAAGGGAAATATATGAGGCGGCACTGCTGAGGTCAAAGGAGGGAGGCTGCTAAAGCCTCCCTCTTCTATATAGCCAGTCCGTATTTTTCAACCATCAATACCAACAGCACAATCACCCCAATGGATGGCAGCAGGTTACCCACCCTTATTTCCTTTATATCCAGCAGGTTGATGCCTATACCGGCTATTAAGACTCCCCCTGTGGAGGTCAGTTCCCTGATAACCCCCTCGGTGCAAAATACTTTTATTGTATCGGCCAGTAGAGTTATGGATCCCTGGTACAAAAGCACTGGAATGGCTGAAAATATTACCCCCACCCCCATGGTGGAGCTGAATATAACCGCCGATATGCCGTCCAGCATAGATTTGGCGAACAGTGTGGTATGATTTCCGGTAAGACCGTCCTCAATGGGCCCAATTATAGCCATGGCCCCCACGCAATAAATAAGGCTGGTGGTGACAAAGGCCCTGGACAGCCTGCTTTCTCCCCCGCCAAACCTCGTCTCCAGGCTGTTACCGATCAGCGCTAGCTTTTTTTCGATATCCACCAGCTGCCCAATTATACCCCCCAGCACCAGGCTGATAATAACCAGCAGCACATTCTGGGTCTTCATGGCCATCTGGGTACCGATCAGTATAACAGAAAGACCCAGTCCCTGCATCACCGTCTGCTTGACCGGTTCCGAAAGGCCCTTCTTCAGCGCCAGCCCCAAAAGACCTCCCGCAACTATGGAAGCCACGTTAACCAGTGTTCCCGTCACCCTTACCCATCTCCTTACTTAGAAGGACTACCGCCGCTATAGGACTATCGGTCCTTCACCCCGCAATAAAGGGGGAATCCCCCTTCTTAACCTCCTGTAAAGAAAATTATCGACAATACAGCGTAATTTCTTTGCGGAAGGAGCTGCCGCCCTTACCAGTCCCCTTCAAGGAAATTATTCACACGGTATAATTTCCTTGAAAAAACCGCCTCTGCGGCGGTATGACACTGGCTTTTAATTTGTCGCACCTTCTATGTCCCTCATTATAAAAGTGTTATCCGGGACTGATTGTTTCACGTGAAACATTTTCAGGATGAAGCAGTTTCTTTACTCTGCCGCAGCAGGTTTGCGAATCTCAGCATCTCTTCGGAGTTCTCAAAATCCAAAATCAGCCTGCCACCGCCATCCTTTTTCTCTTTCATTTTAACGGCAGCGGGCAAAAATGAGCTTAAGTCTCTTTCCAGCATCCGGTATTCTCTATTTTTACCCCCGGCCTTCCTGGCCCGGGATTTAATCCTGCTCAGTGTTTTTACCAGACTTTCAGCCTGCCGGACATTCAGCTGGTTCCTAATTATTTTTTTGGCCGCACTCATCTGCCTGCCCTCATCCTGTAATCCCAGTAAGGCTCTGGCATGGCCGGGGGATAACTGGTTTGATGTCATCAACTTCTGTATTCCCTCGGGTAGAGTCAGGAGCCTCACCATATTTCCTACAAAGGGCCTGCTTTTTCCCACTCTTCTGGAAACGTCCTCCTGGGTCAGCCCGAAATCCTCCATCAGAATTCTGTATGCCCGGGCCTCCTCCAGAGGGCTGAGGTTTTCCCTCTGGACATTTTCTATAAGGGCCACCGCTGCTGCTTCCAGGTCCCCGTAATTCCTTATTACAGCAGGAATTTTTTCCATGTTCAGGAGGAGGCAGGCCTTCCACCTTCTCTCCCCCGCAATCAGCTCAAATTTCCCGTCCTCTATCGGCCTTACCACTATGGGCTGAACAATACCGTGCTCCTTAATGGACTCCGCCAGCTCGGACAGTTTTTCCTCGTTAACCACCTGCCGGGGCTGCCTGGGGTTGGGTATCACATCCCCAATATTTATCTCCTTAAGGCTGCCCTCACTGTCTTCGGCGGTACCCGGCAGCAGGGCATCCAGACCTCTTCCAAGTCCTCTTTTCTTATTCAATGCCCAACACTTCCTTCGCCAGATCGTGATACACTTCGGCCCCCCTGGACCTCCGGTCGTACACCATAACCGGCTTCCCATGGCTGGGGGCCTCGCTGAGACGAACGTTTCTGGGAACTATGCTTCTGTACACCTTGTCCCGGAAGTGCCTCTTTATCTCGTCCACCACCTGGATGCTCAGGTTGGTCCTCCCGTCAAACATGGTCAGCAGCACACCCTCTATTTTAAGGTCTCTGTTTGTCCCCTTCTGCACCAGCCCGATGGTATTCAAAAGCTGCCCCACTCCCTCCAGGGCATAATACTCGCACTGTATGGGAATAAGCACCGAATCTGCCGCCGCCATAGCGTTTATGGTCAGCAGTCCCAGTGAGGGGGGGCAGTCTATGATAATAAAATCATAGCTATCCTTTATGCCCTGCAGGGCCCCTTTGAGGAGGTATTCCCTTCCCTCCACGGAAACCATCTCAATTTCAGCCCCGGCCAGCTCTATCCTGGAAGGGAGAACGTGGAGATTTTCCACAGGGCACCCAACTATAGCCTTTTCCGCCCCGATGCCATTTATAAGGACGTCGTATATGGTATATTCCAGCTCTTCTTTGTCCAGTCCCAGGCCGCTGCCGGCATTCCCCTGAGGGTCTATGTCCACAAGCAAAACCCTTCGCCCCATAATGGATATCCAGGACGACAGGTTTACGGCTGTGGTGGTTTTGGCTACTCCACCCTTCTGGTTGGCGATGGCAATTATTCTACTCACAAAATGCTCCCTTTATTCCAGTTAGTTACTTATCCCAATTGAAACTAAATTCAACGGAACATTGTCAGTTCCTGCTTAAAGTAAAAAAAACCGCCATTTTCGGCGGTACCTTCTTAGAGGAATGGGGATACACCGAACAAGGAATGGGGATACACCGAACAAGGAATGGGGACACACCTGCTGAAGTATAGAATTATTTGGGGACAGGAATGTCCCCGATCGGTATGGCCTTTCCCCAATCCCTGATTCCCAATTCCTAATTCCGGTACTTTCAGGGTCGGAGGAATGTCCCCGATCGGTAAAATGTCCCCGGCGCACGGAACGCGGGGACCAAATACAGGCAAAACTATTATCACCAGACCGGGTATTCCGGCATAATAAGCGCATTCATACTATCGGCCTTTTAGCCGGCATACCTTCCCTGCGGGGGTACTTTTCAGGAGTATGGGCCACTTTTCTGATCAGAATGATATTTCTTTCTTCATCATAAAAGGGCAGCCTGAAGTTTTCCCTTTTCTCAAAACTGCCCCCCATCAGATCAATGGCCCTCCCGGCCTCATCTATCTCTTCCTCCGCACCCGGCCCCTTCATGGAAAGGAAACACCCTCCAGCCCGGACCAGGGGAAGGCACAGCTCGGCCAGCACGTTAAGGGGGGCCACCGCCCTGCTGACCACTATATCGGCCCTTTCCCTGAATTCCTCCGCCCTTCCCATTGTTTCGGCTCGGGCCCATCTTCTTTCTACCCCGGACAGCCCCAGCTTTTCCACAAGCAAATCCAGAAAACTCACTTTTTTTTTGACCGAATCTACCAGCATAAGGCTCATGTCCCGGTGCAAAATCTTAAGGGGCACTCCCGGGAACCCTGCCCCGGTCCCTATATCGACAACCCTTTTATTATTGAAGTCCAGTACCTTTAAGCAGCTTAAGCTGTCTAAAAAGTGTTTGACCGCCACTTCCCTTTCACCTTCCAGGGAGGTGAGGTTGTATTTGGCGTTTTCCTCCTCCAGCAGCCGGTAGTATTTTCTGAATAAAACCATATCCTGCTCCGGTATGCTTATGCCCAGCCAGCCAGCTCCCGCAGCCAGGGTTTCCTCCAGCAATGAGGCCAATTCAGCTTTCCTCCCCCTTCGCCCTGGCCATCTGCTCCAGGTATATCATCAACACCGAAATGTCCGCCGGGCTTACCCCGGATATCCTGGCCGCCTGCCCCACCGACTCAGGCCTGATCCGGGCCAGCTTCTGCCTGGCCTCATTGGAAACCCCCTTCATATCCTCAAAATTAACCCCCGGGGGTATTCTCCTGTTTTCCAGCTTTTCAAACCTCTCCACCTGGGACCTCTGCTTTTTTATATACCCCTCGTACTTTACCTCGATCTCCACCTCTTCCCTCACTTCCGGGGGAAGATCAGGGGTTTCCAGGGGCAGTTCCAACAGATCCCGGTAGCTTAGCTCCGGCCTTCTCAGCAGCACAGCCATGCTTACTCCCTGCTGGTAATCGGATCCCTTTTCTTTTAACAGTGCCTTTATTTCACCGGTTGCCGGAACATGTGTTCTGTTTAACCTGTCTATCTCATCATAAATCATTTTCTTCTTTTCCAAAAAATAACTAATCCTCCGGTCACCGATAAGCCCTATATTGTGCCCGGTCTCAGTAAGCCTCATGTCGGCGTTATCCTGCCTCAGCAGCAGCCGGTACTCAGCCCTGGAGGTGAGCAGCCGGTACGGCTCATTTGTTCCCTTGGTGACCAGATCGTCTATCAAAACCCCTATATAGGCCTCGGACCTGGAGAGCACCACCGGGTCCCTGCCCCTGATATACATAACTGCGTTTATACCTGCCATCAGCCCCTGGGCAGCCGCCTCCTCATATCCCGATGTCCCGTTAATCTGGCCGGCGCTGAAGAGCCCGGGGATACTCTTGTTTTCCAGGGAAAGTTTAAGCTGAGTGGGGTCAATGCTGTCATATTCTATGGCATAGCCGGTCCTTATCACTTTCACTTCTTCCAGACCGGGAACAGTCCTTATCATGGCCATCTGAACGTCTTCCGGAAGGCTGGTACTCAGCCCCTGGACGTACATTTCGTTGGTATACCTTCCCTCGGGCTCTATAAAAACCTGGTGTCCCGGCCTTTCGGAAAACCTCACCACCTTATCCTCAATGGAGGGGCAGTAGCGGGGTCCGGTTCCTTTAATAAACCCGCTGTATAAAGGGGACCGGTCCAGGTTATTCCTTATAATCCGGTGGGTCTCCTCATTGGTGTAGGTCAGCCAGCAGGGCACCTGCTCCCTTTCCTTTATTCCCGACACAAAGGAAAAGTTATACAGTTTTTCATCCCCCGGCTGTATGGTCATTTTGGAGAAGTCCACACTTCTTTTGTCCACCCTGGCCGGAGTCCCTGTTTTAAACCTGACCAGCTTTATGCCCAGATCCCGAAGGCTGTCTGAAAGCTTAAGAGAGGGAAAATTACCGCTGGGCCCCCCCGAAAAAGCCAGTTCTCCGATAATAACCCTGCCCTTTAAATAGGTGCCCGTGGTAAGTATAACCGCCGGAGCCTCAAACACCGCCCCGGTGCTTCCCACCACGCCGGCGGTCTTCCCGTTTCTGACCAGCACCCGGTCCACCATTACCTGTCTAAGATCAAGATTTTCCTGGCCTTCCAGCACACTCCTCATGTTGTTCTGGTAGAGCCTCTTGTCAGCCTGGGCCCTCAGCGCGTGCACCGCCGGTCCCTTGGCTGTGTTAAGCATCCTCATCTGTATGGCCGACTTGTCTATATTAATGCCTATCTCCCCGCCAAGGGCGTCGATCTCCCTGACCAGCTGCCCCTTGGCCGGGCCCCCCACCGAAGGGTTGCAGGGCATAAGGGCTATATTATCCATGTTTACCGTCAGCACCAGGGTCCGGCAGCCCAGCCTGGCGGCCGCCAGCCCGGCCTCACAGCCGGCGTGCCCGGCCCCCACCACTATCACATCATAACTCCCGGCAGGGTAATCCACTATTTAACACCTCACTTGCCAATACAAAAATCATTAAATATACGGTCCAGCAGGTCTTCTGTAACAGTGGACCCGGTTATCTCCCCCAGAGTCTCCCAGGCTCCCCTGATGTCAATGGAGAGCAGGTCCGGGGGGACCCGTTCATCTGCCCGCGCCATAAACTCCGCTAAGTTTCCCCGGGTCTTTACCAGCGCCGACTCATGCCTTATATTGCTTACTACAATGGAATCCGGGGAGCCTGTACGGCCGCCGGTAACCATCTGCTCTATTTTACTTTCCAGATTTTCAATGCCCTCCCCCTTAAGGGCGGATATTTCCACCCGGGGTATGTTCCATTCCTCTTCGGGGGGCAGTTCAGGGCTTTCCTCCACATCTATCTTATTAATAATTAAAATAGTCTTTTCCCGGTCTACCGTCTTAATTATCTCACAGTCCTCGCCGGTCACCCCCTGGCCGGCGTCTATCATAAAGAGTATAAGTCCGGCCCCCGCTAAAATCTGGCGGGTTTTTTCCACCCCTATTATTTCCACTATATCCCCTGTTTCCCTCAAGCCGGCGGTGTCGGCCAGCACCAGGGGTATCCCTCTTATGTTGATGGTCTCTTCTATGATATCCCTGGTGGTGCCCGGTATATCGGTGACAATGGCCCTTTCCCGGCCCAGTAAGGCGTTAAGTAAGGAAGACTTCCCCACGTTGGGCCGCCCGGTTATTACCGTCATTATCCCCTCCCGGTAAATCCTGCCCCTTCCCGCCGCCTCAATAAGCTGGTCCAGTCCCATGATAATTTCCCCGGCCGTTTCCTTTAACTCCCGGAGGCTTTTTTCATCCACATCGTCCTCGGGAAAATCAATGGATGCCTCAAGCTGGGCCAGCATGCCCAGTATTTTGTCCTGCAGGGAATTTATTTTTAATGATAGTCCTCCCCCCAGCTGCGAAAGGGCCACCTTTAAAGAGGCCTCGGTTTTTGACCGGATGACATCTATTACCGACTCGGCCTGGGTAAGGTCAATCCTTCCGTTTAAAAAGGCCCGCTTGGTAAATTCCCCCGGGGCGGCAAGCCTCGCCCCCGCGTCCAGAACGGCTTTAAGGGCTGCCCTTAAGGGAACTGACCCTCCGTGGCAGTTAATCTCCACCACATCTTCCCGGGTATATGTGTGAGGGGCCTTCATGACAGCCAGCAGCACCTCGTCTATCACTTCACCGGTGACCCGGTCAACAGCATGGCCGTAGTGCAGCTTAAAGCCTTCCCTCCGCCAGTCCCCGGGCCTGGCCGGCCGGAAAACCTTTTCTGCGATGGCAAAGGCCTTATCCCCGCTTATTCTTACCATCCCCACCCCTCCCTCGCCGGGGGGTGTCGATATGGCCGCTATGGTATCGTTTAGCATAGAATTTCTATCCCCTTGGCTCAATAATTACCCTCGTTGGAAACCTCCCAGCCATACCGATCGGGGACATTCCCGTCCGAATTATTACCCTTGGCTTAATAATTATCCTCGTTGGAACCTTCCAAGCCATCCCGATCGGGGACATTCCAGTCCTCAAAGAAATACCTCAGCTTCAGCTGGTGTGTCCCCATTCCTTATTTTAAAAACCCAGCCGGTATGCACCTGCTGGGTTATAGTTTACCTATTTTTTGGGAGATATAATAATCTTTCTGTAGGGCTCCTCCCCCTCGCTGAAGGTGGAAATATCGTCTCTTCCCTGCAGCGCGGTGTGTATTATCCTTCTCTCCAGTGAATTCATCGGCTCCAGTACTACATTCCGACCCCTCTGCATAGCCTTGTCAGCCAGCTTCTGGGCAAGTTTTTTCAGTGTATCCTCCCTGCGCTTGCGGTAGCCCTCTATGTCCAGAATAAATTTCTTTCTGCTTTCCTGGTTTTTGTTAATCGAAAGATTTACAAGGTACTGCAGCGCGTCCAGTGTTTCGCCTCTTCTGCCTATAAGAATGCCCAGGTTTTCTCCCTCAAGGTTAATGGTTACGGTGTTGTCCTTTTCCACTATGTTGAGATTGGCCTGCAGTTCCATGGTGTTAAGAATGTCAGTCATTATACCCTTTACTCTTCTGACGGGGCTGTTCTTTACCGATACCTTTACCCTGGCAGGCTTTGATCCCAACAAGCCAAGAAATCCCTTGGAGGGCTGCTCAATTATTTCAATGTCTGTTTCTTCCCTGGAAATTCCCAACTCGGCGATGGCCTGTTCGACGGCGTCCTCTACCGTCCTACCCGTTTTTTCTACCACCTGCACCCTCTGGTATCGCCTCCTTTAAAGCCTTGGTCTGTTTATTTACTATATACTGCTGTAATATGCCCAGAGTATTGAAGGTTACCCAGTACAGGGCCAGCCCTGCGGGCACCTGGGTGGCAAAATAGCCTATCATAATGGGCATGGTATACAGCATCATTTTTTGTGTCTGGTCATTCATGTTGGTAGTCAGCCGTGTCTGAAGGAATGTTGTGACAGCGCACAGAATTCCCAGCGCATAAAAATCGTTGTTAATCAGACTGAGGTTTGGTATCCACAAAAAACCGGCATGGCTGGGATCCTTGTAATTAAAAGTTCTCAACGCCTGGAACAGGGCTATCAGTATGGGCATCTGTATGATAATGGGAAGGCATCCGGACAGCGGGTTTACATTGTGCTCCTTGTAAATCTCCATGATCTTCTGCTGCATTTTCTGGGGGTCTTTACCCTTGTACTTGTCCTGTATTTCCTTTACTTTAGGCCCCAGCCTCTGCATCATGTACATAGATTTCATCTGCTTTAAGGTAAGCGGGTACAGGACTATTTTGAGCAGTATGGTAAAAAATATTATGGCCAGGCCGTAGCTGGCTATATCTGCGCTAACCGTAAGCCCGTACATCCAGTTTATAATGAATGTTATAAGGTCTACTATAGGTTTTAGTATACTCATTATTCCCCTCCGTTAGGAATCCTTACCTGACAGGGTCATACCCTCCCGGGTGAAATGGGTGACACTTTAATATCCTTATCAATGATTTATAAACCCCCACTATTATACCATGCTTTTCCAATGATTCTATGGCATACTGTGAGCATGTGGGGTAAAATCTGCAGGTGGGGGCCTTCAGAGGAGATATATACTTTCTGTATATATTAATAAGTCCCACCGCGGCTGTAACCGGGATTCTCTTAAACCATTTTTTATTTCCATCCATTTAGCTACCTCCCGGCCAGTACCCTTTCTCTCGGAACTTCACCCCTGGTATTTATCGTTTCCTTATTTTCATTATTTTCCTGGAGAGCTTGAACATCTCTTCTTTAAAGGTATGAAAACTTTCCTTACCGGAATCCTTTTTGGGTATTATTATATAGTCATACCCTTCTTCAAACCAGTTCTCATGAATTCTGCAGATTTCTTTCAGTATTCTTTTTACCCTGTTCCTTACTACAGCCTTACCTATTTTTTTACTCAGGGAAAACCCAAATCTCGTCACACCGGTATTTCCGGACAGACGGTACAATACCAGAAACCTGCTGCCAACTGATTTTCCCCTGGAGTAGATTTTCTTAAAATCGTTGCTTTTTTTTATGGTATATATTATATACACCCTTCCGGAACAATAACATGATATTTGTAAGGCCTGGTTAAATAACAGGGGTAAGTATTAAAGGCCACTTTTCCAGCGGCCTTAAGCACTTAATTTCTTCCTTCCCTTAAGTCTTCTCCTTTTGATAACATTACGTCCGGCCGATGTGGACATTCTTTTTAGAAAGCCGTGGACCTTTTGATGCTTTCTTTTTTTAGGCTGATAAGTACGCTTCATGGTTTCTCCACCTCCCGAATTGAGCCTATTCTTTATATATTAACAGTGTTAATATCAGGCGAATCACACAAAATTATAACTTAAAAAGTATGGAAGAGTCAAGGGACGCCAGTAGTTCTTTTATATTTATCCCCTGTTGATAACATCTGGATAATTTGATATTATGACATTGATGCCTTATGGGTATTCCACAGAGTTCTCAACAGGTTAATATTTGCTCTGTTAAAAATATGTTTCTCCGGACAGGCCTCCATACATTCAGGGATGGAGGTTTTTTTGGAAAACATTTTGCTTTTTCACCTTTTAAAAAGATCTATTGGAGGGCTATGCCTTGAACAGAAACAATCTTACCAATATATGGAGCAACGTTATATCCGCCCTCCAGTCAAGACTAAACAACCCTTCCGTGGACACCTGGCTTAACTCTATGAACCCTGTAAAAATTATTAACGACTCTCTTATTATAGAGGTGTCCGATAAATTTTCCAGGGACTGGCTTGATGACAGGTACGGACCGGTTATTAAAAGCATATTGTACGACATTCTGGAAGAAGAAATGAACGTAGAATTTGCTCTCAGCCATGACATACCCGGAAGAATCAACAACAATAAACATAAAAAAAACTACCATATTAGCGATAACCCTCTTTATCACCTTAATACAAAATATACCTTTGACACCTTCGTAGTGGGCAACAGCAACCGTTTTGCCCACGCTGCCTGCCTGGCGGTGGCCGATTCCCCTTCCAAGTCTTACAACCCCCTTTTTATATACGGGGGTGTGGGTCTGGGAAAGACTCACCTCATGCACGCCATAGGCAACCACATACTCTCCAAGGGCAATCTTTATAACGTTCTTTATATCTCTTCAGAAAAGTTTACCAATGAGCTGATCAACTCTATCCGGGACGACAAGACCCTGGAGTTCAGGAATAAGTACAGGAGCGTTGATATACTGCTGATAGACGATATACAATTCCTGGCGGGTAAAGAAAGAACCCAGGAAGAGTTTTTCCACACCTTTAACACACTGTATGAGGCCAATAAGCAGATAATCATCTCCAGCGACCGCCCTCCCAAGGATATTCCTACGCTGGAAGACCGCCTCAGATCAAGATTTGAGTGGGGCCTCATCACAGACATACAGACCCCTGATTTTGAAACCCGGATTGCTATTTTAAGAAAAAAGGCCCAACTGGAAGATCTGGACGTTCCCGATGATATTCTCACCTATATTGCCGATAAAATTCATTCCAACATAAGAGAGCTGGAGGGGGCTCTGATCAGAATAATAGCCTTTGCCTCCTTTAACCAGCAGGAGATAAATATAGAGCTGGCCGAGACAGTGTTAAAAGATATTCTCCCGGAAATAAAGCCCCGTCAGATTACTGCGGAGCTTATCCAGCAGGTGGTTTCGAACCATTACAATCTCAAGCCCGAGGAACTGAAAGCTAAAAAAAGAACCAGAAGCGTTTCTTTCCCCAGGCAGATCTCCATGTTCCTTACCAGGGAGCTTACCGATCTCTCCCTTCCAAAAATAGGGGAAATGTATGGAGGAAGAGACCATACCACGGTTATTCACGCCTGTGAAAGGATAGGGACCGAGATTAAAATAAACCCTTCTCTGGAAAGCACAATAAATGAACTTATCCACACAATTAAAAATGGTTGAAAAACATATCTGTTTCTATTGAGGATTAATTATATTAAAATAATTTACAAACCAATGTATGCCTTTAAAAATTTTTTTCTATGTACAGCCCTATTATCGTACCCGTCGTCCAAAAGAGGGAGAATTTGTGCTAATCCACAAATCAACAGGTACTATTACTACTACTGTGTATTAATCTAAATAATAAATATATTAAGACCGGTGAGTGATTATGAAATTTTTTATCGACAAAGAAAAACTATCTTACGCCATTCAAAATGTGCAAAGGGCCATAACAACCAGAAGCCCTCTGCCAATACTAACCGGGATACTATTCAGCTGCAGCGAGGGACGCTTAAATCTATCGGCCACCGATATGGAAATGTCTATAAGATGCTCGGTTCCGGCTGATGTCATCGATCCGGGGGCCCTGGTTATACCGGCCAGGTATATAGCCGAGCTTTCCAAAAAGCTCCCCGACGTAACCATCGAATTTGAAACAATAGGGGGAGGAAACCTGGCCACCATCCGCTACGGGCAGTCGGAATTCAATATAAATGGCTATAATGCCGTTGATTTTCCTTCTTTCCAGGTGCCCGAAGGGGAATTTTCCTTTGCCCTGAAGTCAGAGGAATTTAAAAACACTGTTAGAAAAGTGATTTACGCCCTTTCCACCGATGAGGCAAGACCAGTTTTCACCGGTGTTTTACTCGAAATAGAGGGTGATCAGGCCACCCTGGTAGCCACCGACACCTTCAGGATGGCCATGAAGAGATTTAAGGTGCCGGCCTCTACACCGGAAATAATAAATGTCATTGTGCCTGGAAAAACTTTAAATGAGACCGTCAGGGTGATGGGGTCCAGCGATACAGTCAGGGTAACCCTTTCCAAAAACCATATTATGTTTGAAACTCAGGATACTATTATTACTTCAAGACTTATAACCGGAAGATATCCCTCTTACCGGCAGGTAATACCGCAAAGCTTTACCTGCACTCTTAACGCCTCCATAAGGGAAATGCTTGACTCGGCCGACAGGGCTTCTTTACTGGCCGGAGAAAAGAGTTCTCTCATAGTGTTCCAGACCCGCAGTGAAGGTGTGGTCATAAGTGTGCGCAGCGAGAACGGGTGGATAAGAGAAGATATTCAGGCCAGCACTGAGGGAGAAAATTTTGATATTCTGTTTAATGTGCGCTACCTATGTGATGCGCTGAAGGCCTGTGATGGAGAAGATATTGAAATTAAGCTGACAGGCACCTATACCCCGGCCCTTTTAACATCTCCCGGGGATGATGAATACCTGTCCATAATAGTTCCGGCCAGGACTTCCAAGGAGTGAAGCATTTGCGCAGCGTGGCTGTGAAGGGATCAATTAGACTGGACCAGTTTTTAAAGTGGGCGGGTGTGTCCGGCACAGGTGGACAGGCCAAATATATTATTCAGTCAGGGATGATCAAGATTAACGGAGAAAAGTCGGAAAGTAGGGGTAAAATGCTTTCCGATGGTGATATTGTTGAAGTTCGTGATATGGGATCTTTCCGGGTGGTATTCGGAACGGTGGAAAGAGAATGAGGATCCAAAGAATATTTTTGGAATATTTTAGAAACTACCGGGAAATTGACTGGAGTCCTCATTCCCGTTTTAATATAATCACCGGTGACAACGCCCAGGGGAAAACTAACCTCTTAGAGGCGGTCTTTTTTTGTACGGCGGGAAGATCCTTCAGAACGGCCAGGGACAGGGAAATTGTCAATTGGGATAAAGAGGAGTGCCATGCCCGGGCTGTTATAGAAAAGAATAATTCCAGCCAGGAAATAGAGGTATCGCTGAATAAAAGCGGAAGGACAGTTTTTACGGTTAACGGGGTAAAGCAGAGCAGGGGAAAAATTTTCAGACCTTGCCTGGCCCTGTCCTTTACACCTGTAGATCTTGATTTAATAAGGGGAGCACCGGGAGAAAGAAGAAAGTGGCTTGATCTTGAGCTGGGGCCCTTTGATTATGATTATCTTTTTAACCTGGGAAAATATGAAAGGGTACTGTCCCAGAGGAATAATCTTCTAAAAAAAAATAAAGCCCAACTGGCCGATACCCTTGACCCGTGGAATGAGCAGCTTGTTTTTTACGGGAGCAGGATTATTTATTCAAGAATTAATTTACTAAAAAATCTTTTTCCCCATTTGAGGAAGGTATTTGGAGATCTTACTTCGGGTAAGGAGGATATATCTTTTAACTATCTTTCCAGCCTTCCCCTGGAAAAGGGTATGGGTCAGAAGGAAATTGAAGACCTGTATGGGAAAACAGTAAGAAAAAGTATAGACGAGGAAACAGCCAGGCAGCAAACTCTCTTCGGTCCCCACCGGGATGATATAATTTTTATGATTAACCGTGCCGACGCCAGAAAGTTTGGGTCCCGGGGACAGCAGAGATCGGTGGTGCTGGCCCTCAAGCTGTCTCTGATCAGTATGTATTTGGAGGAATACCAGGAGTACCCGGTACTGGTGCTGGATGATGTTTTTCTGGAACTGGACAGCAGCAGAAGAAGGGGGCTGGATAGACTCCTGGAGGGGGAAGGCCAGGTATTTATAACCTCCAATAGTGAAATTAAAGGGTATTTTTCCGGTGATTCCAGGACATACAGGGTAGAAGAGGGAAAATTATATGGGGGTGATAGGTGATGTTCCTGCATCTTGGAGGAGATACAGTAGCGCTGAAAAAGGATATAATAGCCATATTGGATTATAAAAAAGGTATTTCGGCCATTAATAAAGAGTTTATGGAAATTGCCAGGGATGAGGGTTTTATTGAAACAATATCGGAGGAGGGCAAGGAAAAATCTTATATAATAACCTCCGAAAAGATATATATCTCCCCAATTTCCTGCAGTACTCTTAAAAAGAGGTCAGTGGCCGGTTTGATAATAGAGTAGTAAAATTGAAAAAATGACTAATTTAAACGAACGGGGGTTCCTTCTTTGTCTGAACAAAACAATGGCCATTATGGAGTGGATGAAATACAGGTTCTCGAAGGTATGGAAGCTGTCAGGCGCAGGCCGGGGATGTATATAGGGAGCACCAGCTCCAGGGGGCTGCACCACCTTGTCTATGAAGTGGTGGATAACAGCATTGACGAGGCCATGGCGGGTTACTGCAACAGGATTGAGGTGACCATTCACCCTGACAACAGCGTGTCGGTTATTGATAACGGCAGGGGAATACCAGTTGACATTCACCCCAAAACAGGTCTTCCGGTAGTGGAAACCGTGCTTACCATACTGCATGCCGGTGGAAAATTCGGAGGGGGAGGGTACAAGGTTTCCGGTGGACTTCATGGTGTTGGGGTTACCGTGGTAAACGCCCTTTCCGAGCATCTGGAAGTGGAAGTGAGGCGAGAGGGGAACATTTACAGGCAGAGCTTTGCAAAGGGAATCACCGTTACCCCCCTTGAGGTGGTGGGAAGTAGTGAATTAACCGGGACAAAGATAACCTTTAAGCCGGACCCGACAATATTTGAGGAGACTGTCTTCAGCCTGGAGACACTGACCCATCGGCTGAGGGAGCTGTCCTTTTTAAACAGGGGAGTAAAGATTTTTCTCGTTGACGAGAGAAACGGCCAGTCCGTGGAGTTTCAGCATGACGGGGGAATTAAGGACTTTGTCGCGCACATAAACAGAAATAAAACACCGGTCCATAACCGGGTAATATATTTTTTTGGGGAAAAGGACGATATTCAGGTGGAGGTGGCTATTCAGTACACTGACACCTATGTGGAAAATATTTTTTCCTATGTGAACAATATTAACACCATTGACGGTGGCACCCACGAGGCCGGCTTTAAAACAGCCATCACCAGGATAGGCAACGATTACGCCAGAAAATATAATTTTCTTAAAAATGGCACCTCTAACCTCTCGGGGGAAGACATCCGGGAGGGAATAACCGCAGTTATCAGCGTAAAGGTGAGAGAGCCTCAGTTTGAGGGGCAGACCAAAACAAAGCTGGGCAACAGCGAGGTTAGGGGAGTGGTCGACTCCGTTGTTATGGAAGGCATGGGCACCTTCCTGGAGGAAAACCCCTCGGTGGGCAAAAGGATCATTGAAAAGTCCCTTATATCCTCCAGGGCCAGGGAGGCCGCCCGCAAGGCCAGGGAATTAACCAGGCGCAAGAGTGCCCTGGAAAGCTCCACCCTGCCCGGAAAACTGGCAGACTGCTCTGAAAAGGATCCCTCGGTGTCCGAGCTTTATCTGGTGGAGGGAGATTCCGCCGGCGGGTCGGCCAAGCAGGGGAGGGACAGGAAGTTCCAGGCCATACTTCCTCTCAGGGGTAAAATACTGAATGTGGAAAAGGCCAGGATGGACAAAATACTGGGCAACGAGGAAATAAGATCCCTTATCACCGCCATGGGCACCGGCATAGGGGATGAATTCGACATCACCAGGGCAAGGTACCACAGGCTTATTATAATGACTGACGCCGATGTTGACGGAGCCCATATAAGGACCCTTCTGCTTACCTTCTTCTACCGGCACATGAAAAATCTCATCGAGTCGGGATATATTTATATAGCCCAGCCTCCCCTTTTCAAGATTAAAAAGGGCAAGACCGAAAGATATGCCTATAATGACCGGGAACTGGAAGAAATACTGTCCGGCATAGGACGCACCGGTATAAGCATGCAGAGGTACAAAGGTCTTGGGGAAATGAACGCTACTCAGCTTTGGGAGACAACCATGGACCCCGAGACCAGGACTATACTGCAGGTAACCCTGGAGGACGCCGTGGAGGCTGACTCCATCTTCTCCACCCTGATGGGGGACAAGGTGGAGCCCAGGAAAAACTTTATCACTGAAAATGCCAGGTATGTGAAGAACCTGGATGTATAGATGAATGGGGACACACCAAAAAAGGAATGGGGACACACCTGCTGAAGATTAGGTATTCCTTTGTGGGCAGGAATGTCCCCGATCTGTAATGGCTTCCGGGTCGGAGGAATGTCCCTGATCGGTATGGCCTACTACCAATTCCTAATTCCCAATTTCATTATTCTTTTTTTGAGGATTTTACAAGGGTGGCCTTTATGTATACGCTGGTCTTCTTGTTTATCACCACCAGATAAGTTTTCAGCCGGTAGGTGTTCCCGTTGGCCTCCACATCACGGCTGTCCACAATACGGGGTACAAGAAGGGTGTCCACCTCAGAAATATTTTTCCCGATCAGGGGAGTGAGCCACTCCTTGACCTTTTTATCCACCTCATACTCCAGGGTGAGCTGATCGTAGTCGGTCAGTCCCTCCCGGGAATCCATCAGAAGGAATATGTCAAAACCAGAGATGGAGTTCCTGTTTTTTATTTCTGAGGACTCTTTCAGGATCTGAAGCTGGCGCTCGGCCTCGGCCAGGCTGTTCTGCAGGGTTTTGTTGGTCAGGGAGAGGTAGTCCAGCTGCATCCCCATATAAATATTGGTGGCCGAGGCCCCCAGAATTACTCCCAGTATAAGCAGAGACAATGTTTTAAAAAGTTTTTTCCTCATTCAAAACTTCCCTCGCAAAGGGCCAATATCAGGTAATAGCCTGCCTGGGTCCCGGCCAGCGCGCTGGCTATATAAAGCATCTGCTTGACCACCGCCCTTACCTCGCCGTTAAATAGGCCGCTTTCAAATACCTCAAAGGTGGAAAAGGTGCCGCCTATGGCTGCCGCGATGGCCCATATTTTCATATCCCTGGCCAGTTTCAGCATAACGGCCACCGGCGGCTCCCTGACCAGAACGGCAGCCAGGGCCCCCACCAGAACTGACCCGATCATTATGCCAAAGGCGGTAAAAAAAATAAGCAGCAGCTTATTTTCAAAAGTGTTCATAAACAGCACCCCGCTATGCTTTAGGCAGTTCTTCATAGATTAATATGATAGGGATATAAAAATAATTACAATTATTACCAATAAAGAGAATGAGTTAGTTAAATGCCAAAATTAAAAGGTATTTTGAATATTTAACCTAAAACCGGACTTGCCCCGCCATGGTAACATGTAAGCAAAGTTCACAGGAGGTGAGGGCCGGTGGAAGAATGGCGGTTGATCTGCCTTGTATTGCTGGCGGCGGCATTTTACCAGGTAGGGCTAATAAGAGTTGAGAAAAGAGGACGGGCCGTACAGGGGACTATTTGCGTAAGTCCCTTAAACCCGGGACGGACATACCGGCGCGGCCTAATCAAAAAAAGCCACTAAAAAACATGGCGGCAGTACGTGTGGCCGCCTTTAGCCCCGCTGCTTAAACGGGGAATAGAAACACCGGGGAAACCTCAGTCTGTATTCAGGGTTTCCACAAGGAGGAAAAGGCCCCGCCCTATCTAAGACCCGGTATAATTATAAAAATAAAAGTCATATCGTTTTACGTTATTGGAAAATACAGTATTGTGTTGCAAGCATAAGGAAAATATAATAATATAGGTGAATTTTCTAGTTTTTTGAATCAGGGTCTATCTTTTTGACAAAATTCTTTTAAGGGTTGGAGGGAGCTTTTTGACTCCATTAGGAAAAGTTGTTCCAATTAACATCAATGATGAAATGAAGCAGTCATACCTGGACTATGCCATGAGCGTGATTGTGGGCAGGGCACTGCCCGATGTCAGGGATGGACTTAAGCCCGTGCACAGGCGTATTCTTTACGCCCTGCACCAACTGGGCATGACACCTGATAAACCTCATAGAAAAAGCGCTCACATAGTTGGACAGGTTATGGCCAAATTTCACCCCCATGGTGATGCGTCCATATATGATGCCCTGGTGAGGCTGGCCCAGGATTTTTCCTGCCGCTATCCCCTGGTGGACGGGCATGGAAACTTCGGATCGGTGGATGGTGACTCGGCAGCGGCCATGCGGTATACTGAGGCAAGAATGGCCAAGATCACCATGGAGCTGCTGGCCGATATAGAAAAGAAAACCGTAGATTTCATACCCAATTATGACGGCAGTGACGAGGAGCCTACCATACTGCCTTCAAAGATACCAAACCTGCTGGTTAACGGATCTTCCGGCATTGCCGTGGGGATGGCCACCAACATTCCCCCGCACAACCTGGGAGAGGTGATCGACGGTATACTTCATCTCATCGAAAACCCCAGTGCCGGGCCGGAAGAGCTGATGGAATTCATAAAGGGGCCTGATTTCCCAACCTCCGGAAAAATAATGGGGCGGTATGGGATCAGGGAGGCCTATGTTAACGGTAGAGGCTCAATAAAGGTAAGGTCCAACACCCTGATTGAAAAAATAGGCAGTGGCAAAAGCGCCATCATTGTGAACGAGCTGCCTTACATGGTCAATAAGGCACGGCTGGTGGAAAAAATAGCCGAGCTGGTGAAGGAAAAGAAAATTGATGGCATTACCGATTTAAGGGATGAGTCTGACCGCAGGGGCATGCGGGTGGTCATAGAGCTGCGCCGCGATGTTAATCCTGAGATAATACTCAACCAACTGTACAAGCACACCCAGATGCAGGAGACCTTCGGGGTGATCATGCTGGCCCTGGTGGACGGAGAGCCCAGGGTGCTTAACCTGAGGGAAATGCTGTATTACTACCTGGACCACCAGAAACAGGTGATCACCAGGAGATCCAAATTTGACCTGGCCAAGGCCGAGGACAGGGCCCACATTGTGGAGGGGCTTTTAATTGCCCTGGATCACATAGATGAGGTGATTAACACCATTAGGGCTTCCAGGACCGTTGATATTGCCAGAAAAGCCCTTATGGAAAAGTTCAGCCTCTCGGAAAAGCAGGCCGAAGCTATTGTGGAGATGAGGCTCCGCAGCCTAACCGGCCTGGAAAGGGAGAAACTGGACAAGGAGTATGGCGAATTGATGGATCGGATCGCTTATCTTCGCGCGGTGCTGGAGAATGAGTGGATGGTTTATGACATTATAAAAAATGAGCTCAGCGATATAAAGCAGAGATTTGCCGACCCCAGGAGAACGGTGATAACCGACGAGGAATTCAATATTGACCTGGAGGATTTAATCCAGGAAGAGGAAATGGTCATCACCATAACCAGCCAGGGCTACATAAAGAGAATAGCCCTGGATACCTACAAAAGCCAGAGGAGGGGCGGGCGGGGAATAGCCGGCATGGGCACCAAGGAAGAGGACTTCGTAAGACACCTTTTCATCACCAGCACCCATCACTATTTCCTCTTCTTTACCAACAGGGGTAAGGTATACAGGCTGAAGGTCCATGAAATCCCGGAAGGAGGAAGGACCGCCAAGGGCACCGCCATAGTAAACCTGATTCAGATTGATCGGGACGAGAGGATCAATGCCGTTATTCCTGTGAAGGAGTTTGTGCAGGATGCTTATCTGTTTATGGCCACCCGCAGGGGCATTGTGAAGAAATCCCCTCTGGTGCAGTACAACACCTCCCGACGGGACGGCATTATAGGTATAAGCCTGGACGAGGGGGACGAGCTGGTGGAGGTGATGCTCACCGACGGCGCCCAGGAAGTTATACTGGGGACCAGGAACGGCCTGGCCATTCATTTTTCCGAAGAAGATGTCACCCCATACAGCAGGACGGCCAGGGGTGTGCGGGGAATCCGCCTGAGAGACAAAGATGAGGTTGTGTCCATGGATACCCTGCGACCGGAAACTGATGTGCTGGTGGTTACCGCCAACGGGTTCGGCAAGCGGACCAAGGCGGAGGAATACAAGCAGCAGACCAGGGGGGGCAAGGGAATAATAAATATAAAAACCACCCAGAGAAATGGTGAGGTGGTCTCCCTGCAGGTAGTGAGGCCCGAGGAAGAGGTTATGATGATCAGCAGGGAGGGCATAATTATTCGTATAATGGCCAGGGATGTGTCTGAAATGGGACGGGCCACCCAGGGAGTTACCCTTATGCGACTGGGATCCGGAGACAAACTGGTGGCGGTGGCCAAGGTAAACCTGGAGGAAGAAGAGTAATAAAAAAGCGCCAATGGTGCTTGCCCTTCTTGAATGCTGTCAGAGGAAGCTTTTTTGAAACGCTCTTAACGGAAAGTGGGAAACTTAAGGAGAACTATACTTTCCTAAGCGTTATAAAAAAGGTTTATAAATACAAGAATGCCGGTTGACCGCAAAAGGCAAAAATGCTAATATATATAAGTCGCCGCTGCTATCGTCCATTAATTGGAGGTTGACCGGCAGGTGGCAAAGTGGTAGAATAACTTCTTGCCGGGGCGGTGAGCCCTGGCGGAAAAAGAAAAGCCGACCGGGTGACAGAAAGTACCAGTTGACCGGGAGGCGAAAAAAGAGTAGAATAACTTCTTGCCGGCTGATAAGCGCCGGTGGAAAAGCGGTCCTTGAAAACTAAACAGAAGTAGTAA
>Ga0209347_1003018_pt1 | contig 20621 bp, 16 predicted proteins | sample AutmiccommuBRH23_FD_187382 | JGI IMG/M metagenome (GOLD analysis project Ga0209347, IMG submission 187382) | Deep subsurface microbial communities from Mt. Terri, Switzerland - Autotrophic microbial communities BRH/23 (SPAdes) (version 2) | ecosystem: Environmental > Aquatic > Deep subsurface >...
ATTTTGTGTGTGTGGAGTTCACCATGGCGCTTAAAGCCACCATTTACAAGGCCGAATTACAGCTCGTCGACATGGACCGCAATTACTATGCTGACCATGCGCTGACGATTGCGCGCCACCCCTCCGAAACCGATGAGCGGATGATGGCCCGCGTACTGGCCTATGCGCTCAATGCCCAGGAAGGAATTGCCTTTACCAAGGGGCTATTCGATGTGGACGAGCCCGAAGTGTGGGTCAAGAGCCTGACCGACGAGATTACGTTGTGGATTGATCTGGGCCAGCCTGATGAGGCGCGCATCCGTCGCGCCTGCAGCCGTGCCGAACGCGTGATCGTGTTGTGCTACACCAGCAGCTGCGAGCTGTGGTGGAAAGCCATTGCCAGCAAGCTGACCCGTCTGGCGAACCTGACCGTATTGCAGTTGCCGGTGGAAACCAGCCAGGCACTCGCTGCGCTGGCCGAACGCAGCATGCGCCTGCAATGCATGGTGCAGGACGGCGAGATCTGGCTGAACAGTGACAAGGCGAGTGTACCGGTCGCGCTGATACCGCTTCAGCCGGTCGCCTGATTCATCGCGCCGCAGGACAGTTTCTGACGCACAGCGTTTCGGTCTGGCGCTGTCCGCCGCAGCCGATAAAACACCCATCGTAAGCCGGCAGGCAACCACAATCGGCAGCGCAATTCGTGGCTTCGAGCCGTGCCCGCACGCCCTCGCGCGTCGGCATGGCGGGGGCCGGATACGGCGGCGGCAAGGACGGCAACAGTCGCGGATACCCCAAGTGTGGATAATAAGGCCCATAAGGGGGATAAGCCGGGTTCAGCCAGTCCAGGCGCAGTCGCATCTCGTAATGGCGCAGCGCTGCGGCATAGCGGTTCAGCGCATGCTCATGGTCTTTCAACGCCGCGCTATACGCCGTGTCGAGCCTTGGCCCGAGCGCGGCTGCGCACGCCTGATAGCGTGTCTGACAGGCGGCCTGGCAGACGTCTTTCTGCCGTTCGCAAGCCTGCACGCAGGCCAGGCCCTGCGCATCGGTGGGCGGGATCAGCCGGACCTGTGTCCGGTACTGCGGCGTGGCGCAACTGCTCAGCGCGATTATGGAGGCCAACGCGGCAGCGGGAAGGATGAAGGCGAGTCGGTCCATGGGCCATCGGGAAACATACGTTCCCTTCCAGCATAGGTGTTTTACGGACTAGGGCGGACCGAGAAAACGGGTTTCGAGCGCCTCAAGGTTGAGTTCCTGCAGGATCTGCTGCAGGCGGCTACGCGCATTGTTGCGCGGCGAGCCGGTCCGGGTCGCGATGATGAGCTCGTTCTTCATGGAATGTTCCCAGCCCACCAGTTCGGTGACCGTGACCTGATAACCCTGCGCTTCCAGTTGCAGGCAGCGCAACACGTTGGTGAGCTGACTGCCGAATTCGCGGGTGTGTATCGGATGCCGCCAGATTTCAGACAACGGGGTTTTGCTCAGGGAGGCGCTCTTGTGCTGGCGCAACACAGCCGCGACTTCGGCCTGACAGCATGGGACCAGCACGATATGACGTGCCTGTTTGGCGAAGGCAAACTGAATCGCATCGTCGGTTGCGGTATCGCAGGCATGCAAGGCGGTCACGATATCGATGCGGGCGGGGAGCGTGCCCGTGGTGATCGACTCCACCACGGTCTCGTTCAAGAACGACATCCGCGAAAAATCCAGCCGCGCCGCCAGTTCGCGCGACTTGAGTACCAGTTCGTCACGCGTTTCGATACCGTAGATATGGGCGCCGGACCTGTTTTTCAGAAACAGGTCGTAGAGAATGAAGCCCAGATAGGATTTTCCCGCGCCGTGATCGGCCAGTGTCAACGATTCCTGCTGCGCCAGCACCGCGTCCAGCAGCGGTTCGATAAACTGGCATAAGTGAAATACCTGCTTGAGCTTGCGACGGCTGTCCTGATTGAGCTTGCCGTCGCGGGTCAGGATATGCAGTTCCTTCAACAGGTCGATTGACTGGCCGGGACGCAGGATGTCCGCTAACGGATCGGTCAGCGCCGGACGGGCGGAGGGGCGGGGCTTGAGCGGTTTCATGACTGGCCGAGCAGGCGCACTTCGCGTTGCGGGAAGGGAATATGGATGCCGCGCGCGCGAAAGGTTTCCAGCACGGCTTGGGTAATGTCGCTCGATGTATCGTAATAGTGTTCGACTGTCGTCCACGGACGAATTGCGATTTCCACCCCGGAGTCGGCGAGTGCGAGCACCCGGATCATCGGTTCAGGCGCCTGCAGGATGGCTGGATGGGCCGCCAGCAGCTCGCGAATCGCGGCAAGCGCCAGCTTGATGTCCGTGTCGTAGGCCACGCCAACCAGTACATTCAGTTGCCGCAGGGAGCCAATGTTATGCAGGATCTCGCCGACGATCTTGCGATTGGGGATGATGATGTGCGAATGATCCGGGTGGCTCAATATGGTGCTGAACAGGTGCATGCTCTCAACCGTGCCTTCCTCATCGGCAATGGAAATATACTCGCCGACCTGAAACGGCCGGGTGAAAATGATCGTGAGTCCCGCCGCCAGATTCCCCAGCACCCCCTGCATCGCGAGTGCGATGCCCGCGCCTGCAACCCCCAGCCCCGCCAGCAGGGGCAATAGCTTAACTCCCAGATTCTGCAATGCCATGATGATGAACAGCCCCATCACCATGGCGCGCACGGTACGAACCAGCAGGCGGCACAGCGAGGGACTCAGCCCAAGCCGGGCCAGCATCGCGCCGGTCAACTTGCCTATCCAGCTGCCGGCATAAAAGCCTGCCGCCAGAATCAGCAGGGCAACCAGCAGTTTGGGGCCGAACTGGATGGCGAGGTCGACCGCGGTTTGCTGGGCATGTTCCAGCGTCTGTAATTGTTCGTCCATGGTCAGAGAATGGCAGGAGGGAACCGCCAAGGGTATCAAAACCGCCTTCAATCCAGTGGCTCCGTATAATGGCGTCTTGCTGAAAGGGTTTTGCCGTGTCCATCGTTAACCTCTCCTGTTACAAATTTGTCACCCTGGATGACCGGGAGGCGCTCAAACGCGACCTGACGGCGCGTTGTCTCGGACTGGGGCTGAAAGGCACGATTCTGCTTGCCCCCGAAGGAATCAATCTTTTTTTGGCCGGCCCGCGTGCGGCGACTGACGCCATCGTTGCGTATCTGCGGGCCGATGCGCGGTTTTCCGACCTGCAGCCGAAGGAGAGCGTGTCCGACACACCGCCGTTCAAACGCATGCGGGTACGCCTGAAAAAAGAAATCATCACCATGAAGCACCCGCTGATTCGTCCTGAGGTGGGGCGGGCCCCGGTGGTGGCCGCTGCCACATTGAAACAATGGCTGGATCGCGGCAGCGACGACGAGGGGCGTCCGGTGGTGATGCTCGACACCCGCAACGCCTATGAAGTGGCGGCAGGCAGCTTTGAAGGCGCGATTGATTACAAGCTGAGCGTTTTCAGCGAGTTTCCCGTGTTGCTCGACCATCACCGCACGGGTTTGCACGGCAAGACTGTGGTGTCGTTTTGCACGGGCGGGATCCGCTGCGAAAAAGCCGCCATCTACATGAAGGCGGTAGGGATCGAACATGTCTACCAGCTCGATGGCGGAATACTTAAATACTTCGAGGAAACGGATGGCACGCATTATCGCGGCAAATGTTTTGTGTTTGACGCCCGCGAGACGGTGGACGCCCGATTGCAGCCCGCGGTGGGTGAATCCGCCACCTGAGTCACCCCTATTCTTGCCTGCGGTAGCGCCTGCTCTGGGGTAAACACGGGTACCATGGAAGTGCGCGTTGCCCAGTCCGGAATCTCAGGGCGAATCCATGCCTGCTTCCTGAACCGGAACCTTGCTGCGCGTACGCCCTATAGTTGCTTCTACGGAATTCGTTCATGCCTGAATCCTTGGCCGGTTCTCCCTCTGCAGACGGTGTAAATCCCCAAAACGATGCTGTCGAACAGCGGAGCAGGAATGCCATGATTAAACGCGGGGCGTTGGAAAGCGCAATTCTGGCGAGCGCCAATTTCTCGATTATTGCCACAGACGAGCGCGGTGTGATCCAGATATTCAATACGGGTGCCGAACATATGCTGGGGTACGCTGCGGCGGAAGTGGTCAATACGCTCACGCCTGCCGACCTTTCCAGCCCGCACGATCTGAGCGCGCGCGCGCAAGCGCTGAGTACCGAGCAGGATGCGGCCATTGCCCCGGGTTTTGAGTCGCTGGTGTACAAGGCTTCACGGGGAATCGAGGACGTCTATGAACTGACGTATTTTCGCAAGGACGGCAGTCATTTTCCCGCCATGGTGTCGGTGACCGCATTACGCGAAGACGCCGCCCTTATCGGATATCTGCTGATCTGTACCGACAATAGCGCGCGCCGCGCGGTCGAACTCGAGCGTCAGCAACTGCTGGAGTCCGTGGCCGAAGCCAATACCCATCTGCTGCAACTCAATCAGCTGGCGCGCGAGAATGAAGAAAAACTTGCCGTCACGCTCAATTCGATTGGGGATGGCGTCATTGCAACCGATGCCGATGCCCGTGTGACACTCCTCAATCCCCTCGCAGAGCAACTGACCGGATGGCGGCAGGCCGATGCGGTGGGCCGGCGGGTGGGCGAGGTATTCAATATTATCAACAAGGATACGCGTCGGGCGGCCACGATCCCCGTCATGGAGACCCTGGCGATGGGAACCATACAGGGCCTGGCCAACCATACCGTACTGATCGCCCGGGATGGCAACGAGCGGGATATTGCCGACAGTTGTGCACCGATCCGGGGTCGAGACGACCGGGTGGTGGGGGCCGTGCTGGTGTTCCGCGACGTCACTGATGACTATGCTGCCCAACAGGCACTGCAAGACAGCGCTGAACTGGTCCACACGGTGCTCAATACGGTGGACGATGCGCTCATTACCTTCCAGGCGGATTCGACCCTAGTCGAGACGTCGAATCCTGCGACCGAGCGGATGTTTGGCTATTCGCCCGCGGAACTCGCCGGGCAAGGTTTTAGCACGCTGATCCCGGAGCTCGGCCACGCGCAGCGTAAAGACTCGCTGGAATACTATCGTGCGAGCGAGGTTTCCCGGGCGGCAGGGTTGGGACGCGAAGTCACGGGCCATCGCAGGGATGGCAGCACGTTCCCGGTCGAAGTCAGGGTTAACGAAATGTGGCTTGGCGGTCAGCGCTATTTCACTGCCATCCTGCGCGACGTCACGGTACGTAACCGGGCGGCGGAAGAACGGGCGCAACTCTATGACGCATTGCAGGAAAAAAATACCGAACTGCAGCGTGCCACGATCCAGGCCGAAACCGCCAATCTGGCAAAATCCAAATTCCTGTCCCGGATGAGTCACGAACTGCGTACGCCGTTGAATGCTATTCTGGGCTTCTCGCAGTTGCTCGAATCCGGGTCGCCGACCCCCACTGAGGCCCAGTTTGTCCGGTTGCACCAGATAACCAAGGCAGGCTGGTACCTGCTCGACCTGATCAATGAAGTCCTCGATCTTGCCGTGATCGAGTCAGGCAAGCTCTCGTTGTCCAGAGAGCCGGTCTTGCTGACCGAAATTTTGCAGGAAAGTCACAACCTGATCGAGCCGCAGGCTGAAAAACGCGGCATCCAGTTGACCTTTTTACCCTGTGACAACACCTGGTTTGTCAATGCGGACCGCACCCGGGTGAAGCAGGTCTTGATCAACCTGCTGAGCAATGCCGTCAAGTACAACCGAAAAGATGGCCAGGTTATCGTGGAATGTACTTTACCGGCGACCGGCCTTATTCGAATCAACATCAAGGATAATGGCGCAGGGTTGGCTGCGGACAAGCTGGAACAGCTGTTCCAGCCTTTCAATCGGCTGGGTCAGGAGGCCGGTTCGGAGGAAGGAACGGGGATAGGGCTGGTGGTGACGAAGCAGCTGGTTGAGCTGATGGGCGGAAAGCTGGGCGTAAAAAGCACGGTCGGGGTCGGCAGTGAATTCTGGGTCGATCTGGTGCGTGAAGAGCCGCCGCCCCGCCCGCCCGGACATACATTGCCGGTGGAATTGATGCCGGAGGACAAGGGCGCCGCCGGCGCACGCACGCTGCTGTATGTTGAAGACAATCCGGCCAATCTGATGCTGGTCGAACAGATCATCGAAGGGCATCCCAACGTGCGTATGTTGAGCGCGCGCGATGCGAATCTGGGCATCGTGCTGGCGCGCGCGCGGCTTCCCGATGTCATCCTGATGGATATCAATCTGCCGGGGATCAGCGGTACCCAGGCCTTGAAACTGTTACGTGAAGACCCCGTTACGGCGCATATTCCCGTATTGGCGATCAGCGCCAATGCGATGCCGGGCGATATCAAAAAAGGCCTCGAAGCCGGATTTTTCCGCTATCTGACCAAGCCGATCAAGGTTTCGGATTTTATGGAGGCGCTGGGCCAGGCCCTGGAACTGGCAGATGGCCAAGGGGATGGCGCGTTGGTCACTGAATCCTGACGATGCCGAGTGCCATCGAATTTTTTGATTCCGATATTCTGATTGTCGACGATCAGGCGGCCAACGTTCAGTTACTCGAATTGATGTTGCGCGACGCCGGATATCGGCATATCACGGTCACGCAAGATCCGCATCGGGTCTGCGAACTGCACCGGATCCACGGCTACGATCTGATTCTGCTTGACCTGCACATGCCGGGGATGGATGGATTTCAGGTGATGGAAGGGCTGAAGGAAATAGAAGCCGATGGTTACATTCCTGTGCTGGTCATTACGGCCGACCCGGGCCATAAATTGCATGCGCTGGCTGCCGGGGCACGGGATTTTGTGTCCAAACCGTTTGACCTGGTCGAAGTCAAAACCCGCATTCACAACATGCTCGAAGTGCGCTTGCTGTATAAACAGCTGGAAAGCTACAGTCGCGCCCTGGAATCGATGGCGCTTCACGATTCCTTGACAGGGCTGCCCAACCGGCGCCTGCTCATGGACCGATTGGCGTTGACAATTGCGCACGCGAGCAGGAACCGCCACGCGATGGCAGTCCTGTTTCTGGATCTTGATGGCTTCAAGCAGGTGAACGACACATTGGGCCATGACGCGGGCGATGCCTTGCTGGGCCTGGTCGCCGACCGGCTCATGACCACGGTGCGCCAGGAAGATACGGTGGCGCGCCTGGGCGGGGATGAGTTCGTGGTCGGGGTATGGGAATTGACCCATGCGGACCAGGCGGACACCGTGGCATCCAAACTGATCCAGGCTGTTTCCCAGCCTTATCTCATTCATGGTCAATCCGTAAACATTACCATCAGTGCCGGGGTCAGCCTTTACCCTGCGCACGGCGAAGACGGCGAGACGCTGATAAGAAGCGCCGACCGGGCCTTGTATGATGCGAAACGGAGCGGTAAAAACACTTTTTGCATTGCTTCCGACATGGCCGAAAGATTTAAGCCGGGCCACGGGTTTTCGAGCGGTCCGCGGCAATGAACGTGCCATCCACCGGAGGCCAAGCCGCATGATCACCGAACAAGACATCCTCAATGCGGGCGTGCTGATTGTCGATGATCAGGAAACCAATGTGATTCTGCTGGAGCAGATGCTGCATGAAGCAGGCTATCGGCAGATTACGACAACGACCGATCCGCGATGCGTCGTCGATTTGCATCTGGCTCACGGTTACGACCTGATATTGCTCGATCTTCAAATGCCGGGTATCGACGGTTTCGAGGTGATGGAAAGATTGAAGCAGGGTCAGCTCGATGCCTATTTGCCGGTTTTGGTCATTACCGCGCAACCGGCGCATAAACTGCGCGCGCTTCAGGCAGGGGCACGGGATTTTGTCAGCAAGCCGTTCGATCTCATCGAAGTCAAAACGCGTATCCGCAATATGCTTGAAGTGCGCTTGCTGTACAAAAAGCTGGAGAATTACAATCAGGTGCTGGAACAAACGGTACACGAGCGTACGCTCGCGCTGCGCGAGAGCGAGGCGCGTTATCGCAGCCTGACCGAACTGGCTTCCGACTGGTACTGGGAGCAGGGTGAGGATGGCCGTTTCACCAAGGTTTCGGGTCCCGTACTCGAAATGCTGGGCATTCAGGTGGATGCTGTGACAGGGGACATGGCGGGCGACCCGATGGCGCACCGCAATGCGGCAGAGCGCCAGGCGTTACAGGCCAAAATCGATGCGCGATTGCCGTTCCTGGATCTTGTTTTCCAGCGAACCCATGCCGACGGCTCGCAGCAAAAATTCCGGGTGAGCGGCGAGCCGATGTTCAACCAGTTCAGCCAGTATGTCGGATACCGGGGGATAGGCGTGGAGCTCACCGAGAACAACGAGTGAAGTAAGCGCCCAGACCGTCCCATGTCATTGAACCCCCATCCCAGTCAGAATACCCTGCTCGCCGCATTGCCTGCGGTGGAACTTGACGCCCTGGCCCGGCATCTGGTGCTGGTCGCGCTACCCGTGGGGGAGCCGCTTTACGGCCCGGGGGACCGCTTGCCATATGCCTATTTCCCCACCACGTCCGTTGTATCGCTGCACTATGTCACGGAATCCGGCGCATCGGCGGAAACCGCAGGCGTGGGCAATGAGGGGATGGTGGGGGTGTCGCTGTTCATGGGCGGAGAAACGACCTCCAGTTCTGCGGTGGTGCAGGTAGCGGGGCACGCTTATCAAATGGATGCGCAGCATCTCAAGCGCGAATTCAACAGCGGCGGTGTGTTGCAGCAACTGCTGTTGCGTTACACGCAGGCATTGTTGACGCAGATGGCGCAAACAGCAGTATGCAACCGCCATCACTCCCTCGAGCAGCAGCTATGTCGCTGGCTGTTGTTGACGGTTGACCGGCTACCGTCGGACGAACTGATCATGACGCAGGAGTTGGTCGCCAGCATGCTGGGTGTGCGTCGCGAGGGGATTACCGAGGCTGCCGGAAAATTGCAGCGCGCCGGGTTTATCCGTTACCGGCGCGGCCATATTTCTGTTCTCGACCGAACCGGATTGGAGACCCATGCCTGCGAGTGCTATGCCGTCGTCAAAGAGGAGCTGGCCCGTTTACTGCCGGCTCGCCGGGGCCAGGAGGGCAAGTCGATCTCCGTGTAGCCATGGTGCTTCTCGCCGTCTCATCCCGTGTGGGAGGGGAGCCTGCGCATACGCCAACGGCGTTGCCTGGCGTGCATTTTCCTGAATGCGTGGCTGCTTATGTGGGACACCGTACAGACCCCCTTCTTGTTCGCTGATAGTGTGACTTCCGGGTTTTAACTGAATGTTGCGATCCGGGGTTTCCTGGGTTCCAACATCATCTTGATGTGTCTGGCTGAACGATGCCGCGATACGGGAGGCACTATGTCGTTTTTAACTTGGATTTTGCTCGGCTTTGTTTTGGGGTTTGTTGCGAACCGGATTGTTGACGATATGCGTCAAGGCGTTGCAATGAATCTGGTCGTGGGCGGCGTGGGCGCAGTTGTCGCGGGGTGGCTTTTCGAGACGTATGGCATGTCGGGAACAGAAGGATGGAGCCTCTATAGCATGCTGATTGCCTCGGCAGGCGCCATTCTCCTGCTTGTGGCTTTCAACTCCTCGGAGTGGCGCTGGGGGGCGGTACGTAGCCGAATCCGTCAGCAGTGAATCGGTCATCCCGGCCGCTGAGGGGCCGACCGGCCTGGTGACGGATCCGGGGGCGCAAAGCCGGGACTAAATCGCGGCGCGTCCTTCTGCAATCCCCCACACCCTGCCTTTCTGGCGTGGCTGCCATCGATCACCTTCGTTCAACCCAACGCCCGTATCGACCGCATCGGGGGAATATGTGCGATGTGGCGCGTGGTCAGCCAGCCACTCATGCCGACCAGGCCCGCGCCGGCAATCGGCAGTGCTGCCCACAACCACGGATGCAGCCGCGCGGGCAGTTCGAACAGACGATCTGAAATCAGTGCCATGGCGATTTCGGCGCAGGCGCTGGCGAGCAGTCCGGCCAGCAATCCCAATGTCAAAAACTCGCTCCACAGGCTTTTCGCCAGATAGGCGCGCTGGGCACCCAGGGTGCGCAGCAGAACGGCTTCCTGCTGCCGCGCGTCGAGGCTGGCCAGCAGCGTGGCGATCACGACAGCCATCCCTGCGGCGAGCAAAAACCCCAACAGCAATTGAATCGCGCCGATGATCTGGTCGAACACGGCTTCGATGTTGGCGATGAGTTTGTCGAGCGCGAGCACGGTGACGCCGGGGAAGGCCTTGACGAAGCCGGGCAGCATGCTGGATGCGCCGGGCGGAACGTAAACACTGGCGATGGCGGCGGCGGGCAGGGCGTCGAGCTGGCCGGGGGCAAAGATGACGAAGAAGTTGGGTTGCATCGAATCCCACTTCACGCTGCGGATGCTGGTGATGCGCGCGTCGAGGGTCTGGTCGCCGATCTGGAAGCCGAGGGTGTCGCCCAGCGCGAGGTTGAGCCGTTCGGCCATGCCGGACTCAACCGAGATTGCAGCTTCACGATGGTCACCATGCCATTGCCCTTCCAGAATGGCGTTGTTGGCGGGCAGGGTAGCGGTCCAGGTAAGGTTGAGTTCGCGCCGCAGGGTATTGCTGTCGCGCGATTCTGGCGGCAGGGTGGAGGCGATGGGCGTGCCGTTTTTGGTGGCCAGACGGCCACGCACCATGGGGTAAAGCTCGGAGGCCTTGAGGTGATGCTTCGACAGGTAGTCGCCAACGGCTGCCTGTTGGTAGGGCGCGATGTTCACCAAAAAATAGTTGGGCGCTTCGGGCGGCAGTTGTTGTTGCCAGCCAGCGATCAGGTCGCTACGCACCAAAGCCAGCAGCGCGACCAGGAACAGCGCCAGGGTGAAGGCGCCGAGTTGTAACGTGCTGTCAAAGCGATGACGCAGCAATTGTGCGAGGCCGAAGCGTACCGGGCCGTGCGACAGGCGCTGCACGCCGCGTCCGGCAAACAGCGCCAGACGGGCCAGCAAGGCGAGCACCAGCACGAGTCCGGTCAATGCGCCAACAAATACACCGACCAGCTTGGCATCGCCCGCATACCAGGCAATCAAGAGCAGCAGCGCCGACCCACTGACGGCCGCGCTGATCCACGCACCGAGCGGCAGCGGCGGCAAGTCGCGCCGCAACACGCGCAGCGGCGGCACGCGGATCAGCCGCATCAGCGCCGGCAGGCTGGCACCCGCCAGCGCCAGCAGACCGCTGAGAACCGCGACGCCGACCGGCGCCAGGCCAAGCGAAGGCAGGCGGGTGACGGCATCGGGCAAAACCAGTCCCGCCAGCGCCTGTTGCATCAGCGCGCCGATGGCGACGCCAATCAAACTGCCGAGCACACCCAGCGTCAGCAGCTGGACCGCATAGAGTGCGCGCAACTGGGCGGTGGTGGCGCCCATGCAACGCATCAATGCCGCCTGGTCGTAATGGCGCAGCGCATGACGGTGGGCGGCAATCGCGATGGCAGCCACCGACAGCAGCAGGCTGATGAGCGCGGTGAGCTGGATGTAGCGGTCGGCATTGGCGAACGCGCCGCGCAGGGTTTCGACGCCTTCACGCGAACCGATCATGCGCTGGGTGCTGTCGAGTGCGGGTTTGAGCGTGGCGCCAAACGCCGCGAGTTGATTGGATTCGCCCGCAAATTGATAGAGGTAGGTGACGCGGCTGCCGGGTTGCAGCACGTGGGTTTTTTCGACTTCGTCGGCGCGCATGAAGACGCGTGGCGCAAGGCCAAACACGCCACCGAGTTGACCCGGTTCCTCGGCCACCACGCCGGCGATGGTGAAGCTGGCTTCGCCGATTTGCACGCTGTCGCCCACGTTGGCTGATAGCAACGGCAGCAGATCGGGCGCGACATAAATCGAACCGGGCGGCGGGAGGGCAGGGCGCGACGTGCTTTCGGCAAAGGGTTGAAGCGCGATGCGTACGGTGCCACGCAGCGGGTAAGCCGCATCGACGGCACGCAGAGTAGCGAGTTGAAACGCATCGCCCTTGGCCACCATGCTGGAGAATTCGAGTGCCTGGCTTGTTGAAAGCGAACTGGTTGCAAGCGGATTGGATTTCGCTGCGCTGTTTTGGGTTAAGGATGCGGGCCAGCTTTCAATCGCGCGCGGGCTGGTCACCAGCAGATCGGCGCCGAGAAAACTCGCGCCTTGTTCGCCCATGGCGCGCTTCAGGCGGTCGCCCAGAAAGCCGGTGGTGCTGACGCTGCCGACGCCGATGATCAATGCCAGCAGCAGCACGCGCCATTCGCCGCTGCTGCGTTCGCGCTGTAACAACCACAGGCCCAACCATAGAAACCTCATGCGATGGCCGCCTCGCTGGCATGGCCTGCAACCAGATGCAAGCGGCGCTGGCAGCGCGACGCCAGTGCGTCGTCGTGGGTGACCAGGATTAGCGTGGTGTGGGCGGAGGCGTTGAGCTCGAACAGCAACTCGATGATGCGCGCGCCGGTGTCGGCGTCAAGGTTGCCGGTGGGTTCGTCGGCAAACAGAATCTGCGGGTCGGTGGCAAACGCGCGGGCGATGGCGATGCGTTGTTGTTCGCCGCCGGACAACTGGCGCGGCGTGTGGCTGGCGCGGGCAGTGAGGCCGACGCGTTCGAGCCAGTGGGCGCCACGTTCTCGTGCATCGGCGCGACCGGCCAGTTCCAGCGGCAGCAGAATATTTTCCAGCGCGGTGAGTGCGGGCAACAGTTGAAACGACTGGAACACGAACCCGACGCGGCCGGCACGCAGGCGGGCGCGGGCGTCTTCATCCAGTTCACTGAGACGCTCGCCGAGCAGAAAGATTTCGCCAGACGAGGGGTGATCGAGTCCAGCCAGCAAACCGAGCAGGGTTGACTTGCCGGAACCCGACGCCCCCGTGATGGCGAGGATCTCGCCGGCTTTGACGTCAAGTTCGACTTCGTCGAGGATGGTGAGGGTACTGTCGCCGGTGGATACCCGCTGTGACAGGGCGCGCGCGCTGACGACGCTGGGTAATTGCACGGTGCTTGAGGGGCCGTTGGGGAACTGTGCACTGTCGGGAGGCGTCATTGAATGGGTTTCAAGTTAAGGTGCATGAATGAATTATCGCGTGTGGGTGCTTTTTTTGTTGATGCTGCCAAGTTGGGCAGCAGCCAGCCAATGCGCAGTGTTGATTGTCGGCGACAGTTTGAGTTCCGGCTATGGTCTGGCGAATGGCGCAAGCTGGGTGGATCGACTCGACGCCCGTCTGAAGAAAAAAGCACCCGACTGGCGCGTGGTCAATGCCAGTGTAAGTGGCGACACCACGCAAAACGGCTTGCAACGCCTGAAGCCTGCGCTGAATCGGCAACAGCCGCAAGGCGTGCTGATCGAACTGGGCGGCAACGATGCCTTGCGCGGCACGCCACCCAAGGTGATCCGGCAGAACCTGGTCACGATGATTCGTCAGGCCAAGGCGGCGGGCGCCTGGGTGGCCCTGCTCGAAGCCCCGGTATTGCCCAACTACGGCAAGCCGTACGCCAATGCGGTGGCGAAGCTGTATGTGGAGGTGGCGCGTGAGGAAAAAATCATTCGTGTGCCGTGTTTTGTCTGCGGCGTGGGTATTAGCGCGGGGCTGATGCAGGCCGATGGCATCCATCCCAACGAAAAGGCGCAGGCCAAAATGCTTGATGCGGTGTGGCCCTATATCCAACCGAAGCTGAAATGTCCGGCCAGCAAGCCATGAACGAAGCGCATTGCCCATGCGGGTCGGGCCGGTCAGTGGATGCGTGCTGCGGGCGTTTGCTTTCAGGTGAGCCCGCGCCGGATGCCGAAAGCCTGATGCGTTCGCGCTACTGTGCTTTTGTGTTGGGCCGGGAAGATTATTTACGGGCGACCTGGCATCCCGACACTCAACCCGCTGAATTGGGGCTGGACGCCACGCCGTCGCCACAATGGCTGGGGCTGACGATCCAGTCGCACACGCCGCTGGACGACCATCACGCCACGGTGGAATTCATTGCGCGCTACAAGCTCAACGGCCGTGCCTTCAAACTGCATGAAACCAGCCGCTTCGAACGGGTGGGCGAGCGCTGGTTATACGTCGACGGAGAGATGCTCGATTGAGCGGAAAAACCGGGTGGGCGAGTAAGCCCGATATTGTAATTTTCAGCGTGGTCATCGCTGCCATAGGATGTGGGCATCTTCCAGCGGAACCGCCGCGCCCTCATGACGCGGGATGAGTCGCGCCGTATAGTCCGTTGCCGGGCGGGTGCTGGGAACATCGGCGCGATAGGCGTAGCCGTTGGTTGCCCCCACCAGTTGCCGCACGCGTTGCATCTCCACCCGCACCGGTAGCGAACCATCAACGCCATTGGCATAAAGTTCGACCCGCACGGCCTCGGGGTCGAGGTCATCGAGATACACCTGCGCTTCAAAACCATGCTGCGTGCCATCGGTTTCAAGCTTCATTTCGCCGAAGCGGAGTGCGGCCCATTTTTGGTTCAACGCATGGCGCCAATCAACCAGTTCCATGCCGAGTTTGCCCGAGTCGGCAGCCCGCTCAAGGTAGGCCGCCGCCGCGGGGAGGTAGTGGAGCTCGGTGTATTCGCGCACCGCGCGGTTGGTGGAAAAGCGTGGCGTCAATCGCGCCATGCTTTCCCGCATCCGCACCACCCAGGCTGTGGGGATGCCTTGCGCATCGCGGGTATAGAACGCGGGGATCACCTCGCGTTCGAGCAGGTCATAGAGGGCGTTGGCTTCGATCGCGTCCCAGGCGGGATCGTCATCATGTTCCTGGCCATCGCCCAGCGCCCATCCCACCTCCGGGGAGTAGGCTTCCGCCCACCAACCATCCAGTTCCAACAGATTGATGCCGCCATTGACCAGCACCTTCATGCCGCTGGTGCCGCACGCTTCCCAGGGACGACGCGGCGTGTTGAGCCAGACATCCACGCCCTGTACCAACTGCTCGGTCAGATGCATGTCGTAGTCGCTGAGGAAGATCACATGCGGGCGCACCTCGGGTCGCCGGATAAAATGCGTCCATTCCTGAATTAATGCTTGTCCCGCCTGGTCAGCGGGATGCGCCTTGCCGGCCATGATGATCTGTAGCGGGCGTTGCGGATTGGTCAGCAGGCGCAGCAATCGTTCCGGGTCGTGCAGCAGAAGGTTCGGTCGTTTGTAGCTTGCAAAGCGGCGTGCAAAGCCCAGCGTCAAGGTATTGCAGTCGAACAGATGCTTTGCCACATCGACTGCCTCGGGCGATGCGCCTGAGGCGGCCAGCTGCCGGGACAAGCGTTCGCGGGCGTAATCAACGAGCGTCCCGCTGGCGGTGGTGCGAAACTGCCAGAGCCGGGTGTCGGAGACGCGACGTATGTCCTGCTCCAACGTCTCTACCGTGCCCAGCCAGCGGTCCTTGCCACAGGCTTCCGTCCACAGCGCATCGGCCGGGGCCGAGTCCCAGGTCGGCATATGGACGCCATTGGTTACATGCCCGACCGGAATCTCTTCCGTCGGCCAGTATGGAAAGAGCGGCTCGAACAGATGCCGGCTCACCCGGCCATGCAAACGGCTTACGCCATTGACCGCGCCGCTGCCGCGAATCGCCAGATGGGCCATGTTGAAGGCTTCCGTCGCGTCGTTGGGGTTCTGGCGGCCCAGGGCCAGTAAATCGTGGCGGGTGATCCCGAGGCGCTGCTCGGCATAGCCACCGAGGTATTGCTCGATCAGCGCCGGCGCAAAACGATCAAAGCCGGCCGCCACTGCCGTGTGCGTGGTGAACAGATTGCCCGCCCGGGTGACGGCCAGCGCAGCCTCGAAGCTCAGTTTGTTTTCCTCCATGAAGCTGCGTGCGCGTTCCAGCACGGCAAAGGCCGCATGTCCTTCATTCAGGTGGCAGACTTCGGGCGCAATGCCGAGCGCGGCGAGCAAGCGCCAACCGCCGATGCCGAGCAGCAGTTCCTGTTTGAGCCGCAGCTCCGGTCCACCGCCATATAACTCGCTGGTAATGCCGCGATGCGCCGGGTAATTCGCAGCGTCATTGCTGTCGAGCAGATATAACTTCACGCGGCCCACTTGCACCTGCCAGGCACGCAGCCAGACCGAGTAACCGGGCAAGGCAATTTCCAGGCGCAACCACTCGCCATCCGGTTTGCGCAGCGGCGTGACCGGCAACTGCCCGGGGTCGTTGTACGGGTAGAGCGCCTGTTGCGCACCGTCCTGGTCGATCACCTGACGAAAATAGCCTTGCTGGTAGAGCAGCCCTACACCAATCACCGGGACGCCCAGATCGCCGGCGGCCTTGAGTTGATCGCCCGCCACGTTGCCGAGTCCGCCCGAATAAATCGGCAAGGCCTCGCTCAACATGTATTCCATGCTGAAATAGGCGACACAACTGAGCGGCGATTGCGGGTAGGTTTGCTGGAACCACGCGGGCGCTTCTGCGGCATCACGCCGGGCTTGCACCAGCTCGTCAAGATTTTTGCGGAAAGCCGGCTCGGTCAATACCTGCTGGAGTTTTTCACGCGACACCGTCTGCAACACCACCCAGGGATTCTGGGTCAGCGCCCACAGCACCGGATCGAGCTGCCGCCACACCTGGTCAGTGGCGTGATCCCACGACGAGCGCAAATCCAGGGCCAGTTCGGACAGCGAATCGAATCCCTCGGCGTCTGAATACAAGAGGCTTTCCTTCGGGTGGCTGGTTCGTGTGTGTTCGCTCATCGCCCTCTTTGAAATTCCCCCGAATGTGTCCTGGGTCTGTTACGCGGATGTCGCCACCGCCGCACTGACGATCGCCTGCGCCTCTTCCTGGAGGCGGTGCAGGTGATCTGCATCACGAAAGCTTTCAGCATAGATCTTGTAGATGTCTTCGGTGCCGGACGGGCGCGCTGCAAACCAGCCGCTTTCCGCGACCACTTTCAAACCGCCTATCGGTGCGCCGTTGCCTGGTGCATGAGTAAGAATGGACTGGATTTTTTCGCCGGCCAGTTCTGCCGATAAAACCTGCTGGGGCGAAAGCTGGGCCAGCTTTTGTTTTTGCGCCGGGGTCGCCGGTGCCTCGACACGATCGTAAACCGATTCACCGAACTCGCGCGCCAGCTCGCGGTAGCGTTCGCCGGGGTCACGGCCCAGGTGTGCGGTGATCTCCGCCGACAGCAAAGCCGGAACCATGCCGTCCTTGTCGGTTGTCCAGACGCTGCCATCCCTCCGCACAAATGCGGCACCCGCACTTTCTTCCCCGCCAAAACCGAGCGAGCCGTCGTGCAGGCCATCGACAAACCATTTGAAGCCGACCGGCACTTCGACAAGCGTGCGGCCGAGCCGGGCTGCGACGCGGTCGATCATCTGGCTGCTGACGACCGTCTTGCCCACCGCCGCATCCTTGCGCCAGCCCGGTCGATGCTGGAACAGATAGTCGATGGCGACGGCAAGGTAATGGTTGGGCGGCAGCAAGCCCGCATTCTTGGTGACGATGCCATGCCGGTCATGGTCGGGGTCGCAGGCAAAGGCGATGTCGAATTGGTCCTTGAGACCGATCAGGCTCTGCATCGCGCAAGGCGAGGAGGGGTCCATGCGTATCTGGCCGTCCCAATCGACCGTCATGAAGCGGAAGGTCGGGTCGACGGCTTCGTTCACCACCGTGAGATTCAAACCATAGCGCTCGGCAATCGCGCCCCAATAGTGAACGCCGGCGCCACCCAGCGGATCGACGCCCAGGCTGAGGTTCGCACCGCGTATCGCGTCCATGTCGAGCACGCTGGCGAGATCGCTGACGTAGGTATTGAGATAGTCGTGGCGGTGCGTGGTCGGGGCGCGCAGCGCCTGTGCGAAAGTCATGCGTTTCACGCCCTGGAGCGCGTTTTCCAGCAAACCATTGGCGTGGGCTTCGATCCAGCCCGTGATGTCCTTGTCCGCGGGACCGCCATTGGGCGGGTTGTACTTGAAGCCGCCGCTGTCGGGCGGATTGTGCGAAGGCGTGATGACAATACCGTCCGCCAGTCCGGCATTGCGGCCGCGGTTGTAAGTGAGAATGGCGTGGGAGATCACCGGGGTCGGGGTGTATTCGTCCTTGTCCGCGAGCATGACCTCCACCCCGTTGGCGGCCAGCACTTCGAGCGCACTGGTCACCGCGGGCTCAGAAAGCGCGTGCGTGTCGATCCCCAGAAACAGGGGCCCATTGATGCCCTGCCGCGTGCGGTAATCACAAATGGCCTGGGTAATGGCGAGCACATGCCTTTCGTTAAAGCTGTTGTGGAATGCGGAACCCCGATGTCCCGAGGTGCCAAATGCGACTCGCTGCGCCAGCACCGCAGGCGAGGGCACGTTGCTGTAGTAGGCCGTGATGAGTTTGGGTATATTCACCAGGATGTTTGCGGTGGCTGGTTTTCCTGCTAATGGGTTAGGGTTCATGCTTTCAAAAATAGCGGTTAATTGAGGAAATGGCACTGACCAGGCACTCGCCGCTGTCGGAGCGGGGCGCAGCCGTTGGGACCGTCAATCGGTCAGGGTTTTGGGATATGCACGGTGCGGCTGATCATCAGCGACCCGGAAATTGCGAACATCAATACGAGCGGGTGGAATTGCCCGGGGCCGAGTTCAACCACCCCAAACCACAGGTCGGGACCGAGCGCACCCAGGCCGGCGGCGATGGCGATGACGACAACGAGCGCAAGCGAACTGGGGATCGGTGTGCCCTCAAAATACTTGACCTTTTCTCCGCCCAGCGCCAGCGCTTCAGCCGTGATGTTGTAGCGGGCAAGGCGGCTGACCCCGCAGACGACAAAGTAGATCAGGATCATTTGGTCCCACAGGCCATTCATGCCTGCGCCGTAGGCGATGGCGGCGGGTGCGACCCCAAACGAAATCACATCGGCCAGCGAGTCCAGCTCACGTCCGAGCATGGAGGCTTGCCGACGCCATCGCGCGACGCTGCCATCGAAAACGTCGAACACAAATGCCAGCAGAATCAATCCACACGCAATCCACAACTGCATGATTTCCTGGCTTTGCAGATAGCGCATGGCGGCAAATAGCGCGCCGACGCCACAGGCTGCATTGCCCAGGGTAAACCAGTCCGCAAGATGAAAATCGCGGATCATCGAGAGGTGTTTGTCGTGCCTGACCGGATCGTTTTTCATTTTCATAGGGAACTGGGTTAAATGATTTGAATTCGGGGTTGCGCGTACGTAAAGCCAGCCCGGGCTAGCCTAATTCCACCTCGACGAAATGCTCCTGGCGGTCGTCGACGAGGCGGATGATGGCTTGCGGTTTGCCGCTGGCGCCTGCGCCGCCCGTCGGGGTCCTGGTGCCGTCCACTGTGACCGTGATGCCATGGCCGGGATCTTCGCCGATCTGCTTGATGGCAATGTGGTAAACCGTCTCACGGTAGCGGTAGTGAATTTTATAGGCGCCCCAATGCGCCGGGATGCAGGGTGCAATGCGCAAACGGTCCACTTCCAGATTCAGGCCCAGCAGCGTTTCCACGGTGAGGCGATACATCCAGCCCGCAGCACCCGTATACCAGGTCCAGCCGCCGCGGCCGGTGTGGGGTGATGCCCCATATATATCCGCGCACATCACATAAGGTTCGACGCGGTAAAGCGCGATTTCCTCGGGCCGGCTGCCGTGGTTGATCGGGTTGAGCATGGCAAAAAGCGCCCACGCGCGCTGCGTGTCCCCCATCATCGCAAATGCGGTCGTGGTCCAGATCGCCGCATGGGTATATTGCCCGCCGTTTTCACGTACCCCCGGCACGTAGCCCTTGATATAGCCCGGCTCGAGATCGGACTTGTCGAAAGGCGGATCGAGAAGCTGGATCAGCTGTGCATCCCGACGCACCAGGTGCGTGTCGACCGCTTCCATTGCCTGGGCCGCACGCGCGGGATCGCCGCCGCCTGAAATGATTGCCCAGCTCTGGCTGATCGAGTCGATCCGGCACTCTTCGTTAGTGGCCGAACCCAGGGGTGTGCCATCATCGAAATAGGCGCGTCGATACCATTCGCCATCCCAGGCCTGCGCCTCGATATGGGTGAGTAATTGTGCCGCCTGCTCGGTACAGAGGGCGGCAAAGCTGGCATCGTTGCGGCTTTGTGCCAGGCTGGCGAACTGCTGGAGGTTGTCGTAAAGAAACCAGGCGAGCCATACGCTCTCGCCCTTGCCGCCATCGCCGACCAGATTCATTCCGTCGTTCCAGTCGCCACTGCCCATCAGGGGTAACTGATGGACGCCAAAACGGAGGCCGTGTTTGAGCGCGCGTACGCAATGCTCATACAGGCTGGCCACTTCCGACGAACGTTGCGGGTGATCGTAATAGGCTTCTTCGTCGGGACTGAGTTCGCGTCCTTCCAGAAATGGCACGCGTTCGTCGAGTAAAGCCGTATCGCCGGTCGCACGCACATACCGGCAGGTCGCATACGGCAGCCACAGATAATCATCGGAGAAGTGCGTGCGCACGCCCTGTCCGCCCGGTGGATGCCACCAGTGCTGCACATCGCCCTCCAGGAACTGATGTTCGGCACAGCGGATAATCTGTTCGCGGGCCAGCCAGGGCGTTGCATGAACCAGCGCCATCGTGTCCTGCAACTGGTCGCGGAAACCATAGGCACCGCCGGACTGATAGTAGCCACTACGCCCCCAGAGTCGGCATGCGAGCGTCTGGTACAGCAGCCAGCCGTTGGCCATCACATCCAGCGCAGGATCGGGCGTCTCCACATGGACGGCTCCC
>Ga0209347_1003019_pt1 | contig 20619 bp, 18 predicted proteins | sample AutmiccommuBRH23_FD_187382 | JGI IMG/M metagenome (GOLD analysis project Ga0209347, IMG submission 187382) | Deep subsurface microbial communities from Mt. Terri, Switzerland - Autotrophic microbial communities BRH/23 (SPAdes) (version 2) | ecosystem: Environmental > Aquatic > Deep subsurface >...
TAAAAAAACACCTATGGCGCCAGCCTTTTCTGAATGCTGACAGAGGAAGCTTTTTTGAAACGCTCTTAACGGAAAGTCGGAAACAGAGGAGAACTATACTTTCCTAAGCGTTATAAAAAAACACCAAAGGTGCTTGCCCTTCCTTAATGCTGTCAGAGGAAGTTTTTTGAAACCCCCTTTGGAAAGTGGGAAACAGCGGAGAACTGTACTTTTCTATGTTTTATAAAAACAATTTCAACTAATTGTCCCATATTCCTGCCGCTTCCGACAGGATTATAAAAAACACCCCCGGTACGGAAGGTGTTTTTTAATCAGATCAATAACTGTCTATTTTACTTTCTGCCGGGACCGGCGGCCTATTTGCCCTTAAACATGGCCTTTCTTTTCATTAAAAACGCGCTGACTCCTTCGTTAAAGTCTTCGGAGGTACCCGCTTTGCTCTGATTATAAGCCTCCATCTCCAGGCAGGAGTCCAGGTCCATATCAGGGGACATGCTGAACATTTTCTTTATCAGCCCCTGGCAGTATGGCCCTGAGGAAAGCCTTGCCACCAGCCCGTTTACCTCGGCCCCGAACTCGCTGTCCGGAACGGCCCGATTAATCATGCCCAGCCGGGCGGCCTCGGAGGCACTTATCTTATCACCGAGGAGAACCATTTCCATTGCTTTTTTGGGACCCACCAGGCGGGGCAGGAAATAGCTGCCCCCGGCGTCAGGCACCAGGCCGATCCTGACAAAAGCCTGTAGAAAGCTGGCCGACTCGGCGGCAATTACCAGGTCACAGGCCAGAGCCATATTGCACCCCGCCCCTGCAGCCACACCGTTTACCGCTGCTATGACCGGCTTTTCCATGGCGCATATTGACTTAATCATAGGGTTATAGGTTTCCCTCAGACTCCTGCCTATTTCTTCTGAGCTTTTAACGCCTCTGGAGCTGAGATCGGCCCCGGAACAAAAACCCCGCCCCGAGCCGGTAAGCACTACGCACCTGACCTCTGGATCTTCGTTTATTTCCTCAAAAGCAGCTTTAAGCTCTGTAAGCATAACGACATTCAGGCTGTTCAAACTTTCCGGCCTGTTCATTGTAATACGGGCCACTCCGTCTTTTACCCCGAATAGTATTGTCTGATACATTGATTATTTACCTCTGCATTTTAGTTTATTTCATGGGAGGCTGTTGAAAAAGTCCATCTGCTGCGTTGCGGCTGCGGCTTCAATGCTCAACGTACAACGAGTACGCCTCCGCTTGAAGCCTTGCGGCGCCTTGAGTCTGAAGCTTTTTGAACAGCCTCGGGTTGTAGTTGAATAAGTACTTTGTTGACCATTGAACATAGTTTTGCAGCACTTTCCTAGAACCTTTTACGTTCCAGGGCAATTTGCACCATTTGCTCCTTTTTGTTCTGGGGAGGAATGTGAAGTATTTTTCGGCGTTCCATCGGCAGCGCGCCCGAAGGACATCCCGCCGCACAAACCCCGCAGCCCAGGCAAATACTCTGGTCTATAACCGGTATCTCTTCTCCATTCGGCCCGGCCTCCAGATGGATGGCTTTTATGGGACAACGGTCGGCGCAGGTGCCGCAGCCTATACAGGACTCCGGTTCCGGTCGGGGAATAAAATTACTGGGGTGTACCGACATTATGTTTGTCTCGCTTATAGTTCTCAATACCCCGCAGCAGCATCCGCAGCAGTTGCAAATGAAGGATGGGCTGTTCAGTACATTGTCTGCCAAGTGGACCAGTCCGTACTTTTCGGTCCTTTCCAGATTGCGCAGCAGTTCGTCCACCGTGGCCGCCCTGGCAAAACCCCTCCGCACCAGCCACTCCGAAGCTCCGCCCAGGGAGGTGCAGACATCCATGGGTGCTTCACAGTTGGTTCCGTGATGGCTGGCCTTGTGCCGGCAGGCGCACAGCCCTATGGACCCACCGCCGGATTTGCGGATTACCTCGGAGGCCTTCTCGTAATCCAGCACTTCCTTTTCAACAACAGCCTGAATAAGCTCCTCGTAAACCATAGCCTTGAACATCTTGGTGTTTGAGCCAAAAAACTCTTGTCTTACCTCTTTGGAGGCAAAATATATATCGAACAGATCGGCCAATTCCTTGAGCTTGCTATCCCCGGTCCTCATGAAAGTCCATTCGAAGAATCCCACCACCATGGGGGAGAGCATGTAATAGGTCTCCTCCCGCCGCTTAAAGTCAACCACAAGTCCTTTATCGGCCATATCCTCCAGTATAACCGCCAGTTGAGCGGTTTTTTGGCCGGTTATTTCAGAAATTTTGTCCAGTGTCATTGGCAGAAGCGGGAATTTACTGCCCAGTTCAGCCTCGCTAACGGTAAAAATCCGGTGTAGTATCTCCATCAGTGTTTCATTTACCGGACAACCCACCGGGTTCCTGTTCAGACGCTGGGCCAGGGCCATATATACCTCTTCTTTTGAGCCTGTCAGATGTCCCACCTGTATACCTCCCTTTATAATAATGCTTTTACTCTTACCTGATCTTTTTCACTTGATGGTCTTCATTTATTAAAAATTGAATAAGTGTAGATTAACCCTTTTAATATAACCTTGCAATTATCTTGCCTGGAAAATTACTACTCCGGGAAGGCCTTCGGGGCGCGGTGGTTTAAAAGATGTTAAGGGTTTTAAATAATGTGTGTTTTTTTAACGTTCCATGCAGAACGGGGGCTAACCCAGGTCGGGGCACCGAATGGAGCAGCAATAAAAAAGGGTAGCCTGAAAAGGCACCCTTTATAATGGCAACTTTTTATTGTTTGACAAAAAACTTATCCCAACTTATTTAAAATCTCCCTGCAAAAAGCCGGTAAATCATCCGGTATCCGTGAGGTGATAAGGTTTCCATCCACAACCACTTCCTGGTCCAGGTATTCTGCCCCGGCATTGACCAGATCGTCCTTAATCATAATGCAGCCGGTGGCCTTTTTGCCTTTTAGGACACCGGCAGAAACCAGAACCCATCCGGCATGGCAGATAGACGCCACAACTTTCCCGCCATCAAGCATTTCCCGGACAATTCGCAGCATACCGGAGTTTATACGCATCCTATCAGGAGCAAAGCCTCCGGGAATAATGACGGCCACCAATTCCCCGGTATTTACTTTGTCTGCGTCGGTGTCAGGCTTTACAGGCATTCCGTACTTACTGTTAAAGGAAGCCTGCCTGCCTGTGCCCACAATGATCACATTAAAGCCGGCCTCAATCATGCGGTAGTAGGGAACCCAGAATTCAAGATCGTTGTACATATCCTCCACAAAAAGGGCTATTTTCCCCCTGGACATATAATCACCTTCCTTGACCAGATTTAATTATACTTTGCAAAAATATACACCGATTAGAGGGTACATTGCAAGTATGGGTTATATCGAAATCCACCAGAGGACTTCCGCTTCTATAGGCGGGCGGTTAATGTGTGCCGAAGAAATCGGCAACTTTGTTACCATTATTGTTTAATGACGTTATTTATACTACTTTTATGCAGGCATTGTTTATCAGGTCGATACCAGGCAATTTACTTAAATCCCGAACTAACCTGAACATTGCTTTATCCTTTTGTTTTGCTTCCACCATCACATCCAGGTTTACATTATAATTGCTGACCATCCTTATGAAGGAATACAGCTCAGAACTATCAATGTAGTCATTGTGGCTACGAAAATCGGTTTCGCTTCTGGGGCTGGAAACATGAATTTTTGGCGGTAATCCGGTTTTATCCCAGGTGGAAAAAAATCTTGGACAGAGGTCTTCTAAAACACAGCCCTCTTCGTGATTGCATCGAAAGTGATGAATATCCAACACCATGGGAATCTGCAGTTTTTCACATAAATAAAGCGTATCATTGGCGGTAAATGTTTTGTCATCATTTTCCAGAGTAATGCGTTTAGATATACCTTTAGGTAAACGGGCCCAATTCTCTATAAATCTCTCCAGGGATTCTTCCTTATCACTATAACCACCCCCAACATGGATGACTAATCTGGCATGTTCATCCAACCTCATCGCATTTAATATACGGCAGTGATGAGCCAAATCCGTAACCGAAGATTTGAATACTTCCTCCCTGGGAGAATTAATCAGGGTAAAATGGTCAGGATGAAAAGTCACCCTTATTTTGTTCTCTTTTATAAAATTACCTATTTCAATTAACTGTGCTTTCAGGTCATTAATATAATCCCATCCCGCCAGTTCCGGATGTGTTGCCAAAGGAAAAATCTTTGAGGAAAACCGGTAAATTTTAATGTTTTCCGCAATGCAGTAATTAAGTAACCGAAGGCTGTTAGCCAGATTTACCCTGGAGACCCGTCTTATTTTTGCAATTGCCGCCTCTGAATCCCGTTCCGCCAAATTTTGATAAGTCTTAAATGTTACTGTCCCGGACGGTGAGGCATTTTCAAGTATTACCGACATGGCTACAAAACCAAAACGAACCAGCATAGGTATTATTTCCCCCTGGTTTTTAAAGCTTCTGATAGTACTGTTTTCCCCGTAATGGCAATATACATTCCATTTAGTTTTTTGAAACAGATCCGTTGATACCAAACTGTTTATAGGATACAGTCTTGAACTGGTTACCACAAATATACAAGGTATCTCAGTTTTCTGTGAAATTGTAAGGGATCATGCCAATAAAGGTAATAAGGGTATGAGTATCACTTAACGCCAATTGGTGAAGGAGGTTTCTATTCTAATTGATCCTCATGTTTTTGGGTACGGTCTTTGATTAAGACAGGAACGTTACAATTACACTATAGAAGTAAATTATTGCTGAGTTTTAGAAAAAATTGACAACCCGATTAAATTTAAACTATAATTCAACTAAAACATCGAAGGTGGAGATTAAATGGCATTTGAAGTTTACAGACCCCGTGGAGAAAAACTCGAAAAAGCACCTATTGTTTCACTGTCAAAAAATTCAATCGTACTAAACAACGTTGCTCGTGAAAAGCTCAATTCCACCAATATTGAATTGGCTTATGACAAGGAAACCGGTACTGTTCGTATAGCTGCCTCTGACCATGGCATGCCGCTAAAAAAGACCAAGGTCTTCGGTAAGGGTTTCTATAACCAATTTAGCATAAACAAGAGAGGTAAATTCAAAGCAGAATATAATCCTGAGGAGAACGCACTTTATGTAAATTTATTATAATAACCAAAAACCAGGAAAAGACACCACCGTCGGTGTCTTTTTTTTACTAAGTGTGTGGTCCGATATATACTCCGTTGTTTTCCTTAATACTGATGTAGCAACAACTTGAAAGGGTATGCCATCAGGCATGTTTTCATGAATCGGTACACGAGATAAGGTGGTTGGAATGCGCCGTTTTGGTACATCACCTTAATGGGCGGCCCACAAGGCAAGGCTTCCAGAATGGGTATGGATCCGATTACAGGTTGATCTTTTAATCAGTCAGGGGATATAATACCTATAACGAACCAATGACCATATTTTCCCGAAAAGAAGCTTGATCCGGCTTGAAAAAGGGTCATATTATACATTAAATATACTTGAGACGGTAAAAAAGGCGGATCGCATCATCGGCAAGGGAGGAAACTGAAAATGCCAAATATTCTTTGTTTTTCAAGAAACAGATGTACCGGTGTTGAAATGGTTGACGACCATACCATGCGGTCAATTTGCAGGATTCAGGATACACTGCTTGATGCCTTTGTTGAGATCCAGGTCAGGATTCCAGACCTGGATATAGTCAGGATCAAAGGAGAAATAGCCCGGTCCCGGGTCGGAGCAGGGATCGATGTTTCGGACCAGCTGCAGAAGGTAATCGGCTCCAGGGTGGGTCCGGGAATAAAGAAAATTGTCCGTGGCCTGCTGGATTGGTCCCCTCATGGGGAACAGCTTGCCACTCTGCTGGATGAGTGCGCTAACGGCATTATCATGTCCTTTACCAGGGATGTCCTCCTGAACGCCCCTGATGACAAGCCCGGTGAGAAGGAGTATTTTTCCGGCATGGTCAGGTCAAACCCGCGTTTGTATAACAGCTGCGCAGCCCTTTCAAAGGACAGCCCCCTCATGGAGGGACTGGAATTGGACAAAGCCTTAGGTTAAGGAGGTAGCGATGCTTAGGTTCATACGTAATAAACTGGTAAGCGTATACAGGGACGGTGATGCCTTATCGGTTCACGGTGTAATGGAGGATGACATTTACGGGCTGGAGGTCGATCTGGTCCTTTCCTTATCAGGCATGGAGATACTGTCCATCGGTGGGAAGTGGAACCGCATGGAAAACTCGGAGTGCCCCCGGGCACTGTCTTTCCTGCAGGAGGCCGTAGGATTCCGAATGAATGGCGATTTTACCCAAAAAGTACAGAAGATAGTGGGGCGAAAATCCTGCAGGCATTTTGCCGATCTAATACTGGAGTGCTGCGATGCCGCACGGGATGCGGCCACTCTTATCCAGAGTGAACAGCCGGCAGAGGAACGCCGCGATACTGATGCCGGTGAGCTTTTCGGGAAGGCTGACGACCGGGAAGAAGCCGTACCCTCACAAACTGCCCGGGACCATGAGGTAAGATTTGAAAAAGAATTTTCCGGGGGAGTTGTCATCGACCTCCATGTCCACTCCTATCCGGCTTCTCCCTGCAGTTCAATTTCTATTCAGCAGATTATCAAGGAGGCCAGGGGAGTTGGGCTGGACGGTATCTGTCTGACAGACCACAACCATTTATGGGATCAGGGTGAAGTTGAAGCCATGAGGCAGGAACATGGTTTCCTGATTCTAAGGGGCAACGAGATCACCACCGACCAGGGAGATGTTCTGGTCTTCGGGCTGGAGGAAGATATATTGGGAGTCATCAAATTGGAGGAACTTCGGGAAAAAGTCCTCAGGGCCGACGGATTCATGATAGCGGCCCACCCATTCAGGGGTTTTCTGACCTTCGGCATAGGTTTTCTGGGTCTCACGCCGGAAAAGGCCATGGAAAGGCCGCTCTTTAAACGGGTGGATGCCCTGGAGGTTTTAAACAGCAAGGTTTCGGACAATGAGAACAGTTTTTCAGCCAGGGTGGCCCAGGGCCTCAGGCTTCCGGTAACCGGTGGAAGCGATGCCCATTCGGCAGGAGAAGTGGGGCTTTATGCAACACGTTTCCCCCGCCGTATTAATAACGAGCGGGACCTGGTTGAGGCTTTGAAAGCAGGGGGGTACTCCCCTGTAGCCTTTGGAAGCCGCATAACTGTCAGTTGAAATAACAGCCGCCCAGAGTGGTCTCCCGGGCCCCGGGGCAGGCAAAAAGGAGAGAATAATGCAAATTAAAAGCGAATGGGAAAAAATAGTCAGGAGAATGGAGCTGCTGATGCGGCTGAAGTCCTTTCCGGTGGCCTTCAAGATGTTTGAAGACCGGACCGAGCTGGGTAAGATTCCTTTCCTGCGCCGTATGACAAAAAAGGTCACACTTTGTCAGATGATTACTCTGGTTCGCAGTTCCGACTGGACGGTTGGAGCCGAAGTATCCGACTTCCTCTCCCCGACCTGCCCTTCCATCCTCGGTTTGACCGAGGTTCCCGGAATCAATAAAGACGGAACCTTTCGCAGTATCGTCTGGGTGAAGACCCGTGAGGACGCCAGAAGATACGAGGCGTCCATTCCCAGGCTGCCGCTTGGGAAATACCAGGCGGTAGCCATGGCGCCCCTGGTATACAACCCTTTTGAACCGGATATTGTTCTGATCTATGCCAATCCGGCCCAGATGATGCTTCTGATCAACTCCCTGCAGTTCGAGAATTATGAAGTCATGAATTTTTACTGTGTAGGAGAGTCCTCCTGCTCAGATGCCATAGCCAGGTGCTACCTTACCGGAAAGCCTTCGCTCACCATACCCTGCTACGGAGAGAGGCGCTACGGGCACTGCCAGGATGAAGATCTGGTCATGGCCTTGCCGGCCAGCCTGATGGAAAAGGCGCTTTCAGGCATGGAGTCACTCTACCGGCGCGGGGTACGATATCCCATCAGCTTTGCCGGGGCCGAACAGGACCTTACCAATGCCTTTCCAGGCTCTTATGGAGGCCTTGAACTTGTAAATTCCATCCGGGGAACGGATGGTCGACTATTGCTGGGGGTTACAGGAGGCATTGCCACGGGAAAGAGCACAGTGGTAAAAATGCTACAGGAAAAGGGGGCGCCGGTTATCGATTTTGATTTGCTGGCCAGAAAAGTGGTGGAGCCGGACAAGCCTGCCTGGAATGACATTGTGGCCTATTTCGGAAAGCAGGTTTTGCGGGAGGACCGGACCCTGGACCGTAAAAGCCTATCGGACATAGTGTTCCGGGATATGGAGAAAAGGAAAAAACTTGAGGCCTTCACCCACCCCAGAATTAATCAGGAGTTCTTAAGAGAACTCGAAGAAATATCCTCCAAAGGCAGGGGTGCAATCATTCAGGTAGATATTCCTTTGATGATCGAGTTAAACCTCCAGTATATGTTCCACAAGCTTTTGGTGGTCTATGTTCCGGAAGAGGTACAGTTGAAGCGGCTGATGGAAAGGGATAGAATAAGCCCGGAGGAAACAGCCGGCAGGCTGAAGGCCCAACTTCCAATCAGTGAAAAGGTGGGCTACGCCGATTTTGTAATACATAATGAGGGTACTCTGGAAGAAACGCAAAAACAGGTGGATGAAATATGGGAAAGACTAAAAAAAATACAGCAGGATTTTTCGGGCTGCGAAAATAGTAATTAGAATGTATATTTGAGGGTTATGGGGCTATTGGGCAACTGGAATAGGGGCAAGTGGGGACGGTTATGCCCAGTCCGGTATAATATGACACGGCTTAAAAAAATGTGAAACAAAATTGTAACATCTCGGTAACGGGGCTGTAATACTATGCTGATATCATTTCTATAAAAGGGTGGATATGCTAAGCGGCAACGCTTCAAAGCCTTTCCTTTAAATAATTCTTTTAAAGGGGGATAACTTTTATGGGGATGTTTAAAAATGATCTGAGAATAAAGAGTATGAACAGGGGAATCCGGCTGGCCATAATGGTTTCTATACTACTTTTTACCACGGCCCTGGGGTTCGCCCACATAAACCTGAAACAGAATGTACCTCTGAGCGTCGATGCTCTTTGCCCCTTTGGCGCCATAGAGTCGGCCTATACCCTGATATTTACAGGGGCCATGCTGAACAGACTGGCTGCCAGCAGTTTCATTCTGCTTATAGCCGTACTGCTGACAGCTATACTTTTCCGCAGATCCTTTTGCGGTATGATCTGCCCCCTGGGTACCCTGCAGGAGTTGTTCGCCAATCTGGGTAAAAGAATATTTGGTCGGCAGCTGACAGTTCCGCCTGCGGTAGACCGCCTGGCCAGACTTATAAAATACCTTGCCTTATTTTTGATAGTGTTATTCACCGCCATTTCGGGAGAACTTGTAATCAGGCCCTACGACCCCTGGGTTGCGTACCATCACCTGACCTCGGCCGACCTTTTAACCGAATTTAAAATAGGATTTATTGTATTGCTGTTTACCCTCATCGGATCTTTGCTGTATAACCGTGTGTTCTGCAAATATCTCTGCCCTATGGGCGCCTTCCTGGCTCCTTTCGGAAAGCTGGGCTGGTATGGCATCAACCGGGACCGGAGTACCTGCCTGGACTGCAAGTCCTGCAACAATGCCTGCCCGGTGCAGATCGACGTGGCCGGCAGCACCCGCATCAACGATACTGAATGCATCAACTGCAACGAGTGTGTAAATGTTTGCCCGGCCGGGAACACCCTTTCCATACGCGGTCCGCAAAAAAATATAGCTGTTCTGCCCGGCAGGCTGGTATTAACGGCTGTACCGATTATTTTCATATTGATTCTCAGCGTCACCACTCTAAGCGGAAATTTCCAGTGGAAAAATCCATCTCTTAAAGCCACTGTTGAAGCTACCGGAAAATTTGACCCGGCACTGATTAAGGGTAGGATGACACTGCAGGAGGTGGTCGATGTTTCAGGCATACCAGCCATAGCTTTTGAGGAAAAGTTAAAAATTGAAAAGGCTGACTTTAATGTTCCCATCAAGGACATTGCGGGAAAATACGGCTTTTCGGAGACTGAAGATGTGCGAACCTTTGTCAGGGAGTATCTGGAGCGCCGATAGGTACCGAGGGGACTGTTATTGTGATGACCACAGCCGACTATCCCATCCCAACTCGAAAGAAAGTTTTTTTGCCCCTTCTAAAACTAATTCTATAGAATGATTAATTTTTTCCCAATCTGCGCGAACTTCTGGTATGGACATTGATAAGCTACAAATAACCTTTTCGGTATGATTTCTGACCGGAGCACTTACAGAAATAACACCCTGAACCCTTTCACCGGCGCTATAGGAATAGCCCTGCTCTCTAATTTTAACCAGCTCTTTTTTCAGCTGTTCGGGATCCGAAATTGTAGCTGGAGTAATTTTTGCCAGGCCTTTCTTTGTTATCATCCTGTCAATTTCTGCATCATCCAAAAATGCCAATAACACTTTGGCTGAAGCACCTGCATAAAGAGGAGATCTTTGCCCAACATATACCATTGCCTGTAAATCATGCTTTCCACTCACATACAGTAGGCACATTCTCTCGTCATCTTTTATTATATTAAGGTACATGCTCTCACCGGTTTTTCCCATTATACCTTCCATTATTGGCAACGCCTTGTCCCGTATTTCCATGTGTTTAAGCACCATACTTCCAAGGTAAAACAGTTTTAGGCCGAGTCTGTATTTTTTAGTTACAGAATTTTGCTCCAGGTAACCTTTCCTTTCCAACGCATTGACCATTCTGCTTACAGTTGCCTTAGGCATTTTCAGGGTCTTAGAAAGTTCCATAACACCCAATTCAGCCTCTTCAAAAGAGAAACAGTCCATTATGCTTAATAGCTTAATTATTGATCCAACGCCTTTTAGTTCATCGCTCAAGTCAACCACTCCATTATTGCCTTAACTATAGTGAATGTACCACAACGACCGCTTTCCATTTGAGTTGTCAATCTATTTCCAGAAAATAGATTCTTAATTATATGAGCCTTATTCGCAATGCATAAAAATCTATATGAGAATGGTCAGAAATTATTTCCATTCAAGCCATCGCCCTTCTAGCATGTTTAGTGACATATTCATAATTCATTTCCACCCACGCAGTATTTGTAGGGTAGGCCTCATCCCGCCCCTGGGGGTGTCCCGGAAGCGGTGATGAAGCCATGGTTCCTGCCAACCGGATAATCTACTTGGCCACTTCTTTGCAGATCTTCATGAAAGTGTCACACACTTTTTTGGCGGGGAGTCCCTTCTTCTCCATTTCCTGCACCCACTCATTCTCTATGCCCTTAAGGGGGGCCTCCCATTTGGCCCTGTCCTCGGGTTTGATACGGTAAATGGTCATACCCGCTTTGGCGAATTCAGCGGCCAGAACCTCGGTATCTTTGTCCCAGCGCTCGGAGTGCATCTTGTTAGTCTCTTGTCCGGCCTGTTCCAGGGCCTTCTTGGCGTCATCAGACAGGCTTTGCCATTTCTTATCATTGATCACATAGGCTAATGGATAACCACCCATCCTTAACCCCAGGGTGTGAAATTTTTGCAGCTCGTTGACGCGGTAACCCTTGATGCTGGCATAGGAAAATATGTTCCCCTCGGTGATGCCCCGCTGGGTGGCCTCGTACACTTCGGGGCTTGCCACGGTCACCGCTTGGATCCCGTATCTGACTGCAATTTTATCGAACAGGCCGCCGGAGGTTTTCAGTTTAAGGCCCTTCAAATCCTCAGGAGTCTGCACAGGCTTTTTGACGGTGCCCACGTCGTACTGGGGAGTTGTGTTGCCATACAAAAACCTGACCCCGTATTTTAAATACTCCTGGCTTATTTCAGGGCAGTCTTTAACCAGACGGTTAAAGATTTCGGTGCCCTCTTTGGCTGTTGTATAGAATGGAAGAATCATCACTGTGCTTAATGAGACCTGTCCGGCGTAAAAGGAGGGGGGAACATAGGCAATATCAGCGATGCCCTGACTGCACAGATTCAGCAGATCCTTCAATTTCCCCAGCTGTTCGGCCGGGTAAACCTCAATTTTAACCTTTCCTTTTGATATTTCCTCGACCCGCTTGCCGAAAAACTGTATAGTTTCATAGGAGGCATGGCCTACAGGGAAAGAGTGAGCATACTTCAGCACGACGGTGGGCGTGTTATCAGAAGTCGCCTTGGCCGGTGTTTCCTTGGCAGCATTTTTGTCCCCGCCGCCACACCCGATTAAAGCCAGAGTCATAATCAACGCTAAGATCAAAGAGAAAAAAGAAAGCGATTTTTTCAATATTATACACCCCTTATCTAAAATATATATCCGTTGAGTTTTTGAGATTTCTGATATTTACCCCCAATAAATATTTCAACCACCTTCGACGAAAGGAAAAAGAATGACATCTTCCTTATCCCCAAGTATGCAATTAAGATTTGCAACGTGTTTTCCAACAATAAACATATAATAATCCTCAATTTCCCGGGGGTTGTTAAATCCAATTTTGGGGTGGTCAGCGATTACTTTATTCAGTAATTCACCTAATGTACTCAATGGCGGCATTTCTGCCACAATTTCAGCAGTTCCAATTGCTTGCTTGATTGGGCCCAAAAATGATATTTTCACCATCATAAGTACGTATCAGCCCTTCTGCTTATTCCCAAAGGCCCGGAATAACGAATTCCAGACCTAACTTTTTTAGGGTTTCAGGTAGCGGCTTACCGGTTGCAATGTCCCAGCCCATGTGTTTATAATATTCATCCCGTGCCTTTTCCCATACTGGATAAAACTCCCTACCGGTCGCCGGTCCTTTTAGTACTGCCGAGGCATAACGAAGTGAAGGTTTATCCATCTCCTTAGTGTGACCACACCTTACCCCAAAGGAACGCAAAAGGTTATGAATCCTAAGGCCGAGCCCACTAACCTCCTCTGCAGTATATTCCAAGCCTGTGGCTGCACGGAGCAACTGTGCAAGTTCATCTGGTGTAGCTCCATTAACGCCGAGGTAACAGATAGGAAAACTGTCCATAAGTATTTTTACGCTCATTCTGGCGCCGGCCGCTACTATAGCTGCAGCACCCTCTGCGGTATTACGATCGGTCTCTGCCGGCAGCCCTAAAGTAACCGGGTTGTTCAACATGGCTGATATCTCATCACTACCGATACTAGAAACTGTCGTATCCAATAACATGTTCCATACTGACCTGTGATCATGTGTTCTTGGAGTATTACCTTTATTTGTGTAAATTGCTATTTTTTCGGCTTCACCTCCTATTTTAGTCGCAGCCCGCATTGCACCTTCAGCAAGCAGGTTCCCAAAACCACGCCGGTATGAAATATCTTCCAGCACCTTTTTGGTAGCCTCTACATTACCCCAGGTCATATGCGACCCATCAATTTCTTTCCCTGTTAAGATGCCCTTTTCGAAACACTCCATCAACCAGGCTATAACCCAGCCGGCTTCATTGGAATCGATACCCAGCCTATCCACAAGATTGCTTAACATTACCGCCGCTCCCGGATCGGTCTGGCCAATAAGCGGCCCCCAGGAGGCCATGCACTCATACTCCGGCTCTTCACCCTCAAAACCCGAATAGGGGCCCTCAGTTACCTTTATCATATGGGTGTGTTTAAAACCGCAACCCCAGCAAGGAACACGCTTTAGATCAAAACGTTCCCTATAGTATCCTCCGTCTAACTTTTTATACTCAGATCCGTCTGCAGAGGTGTAGTTTTTTACCGGCAGGATGCCTATATCGTTAAATAGGTTAATGCATTTGCTAGTGCCGGAGTTATGCAAATCCATTGCACTTTTTTTAGTCTTGGTCTCAATAATTTGTTTAATAATGCTTGACGCAGCCTTCCTGTCACTTAACTCCACTTTAAAGCTACCGCGTTCTATAACAATAGCTTTGAGTTTTTTAGACCCCAGCACAGCCCCGGGGCCGTTGTGGGAAGCCACATGTCCCCGGTCATTAACCGTGCAAGCGAACCTCACGAGGTTTTCACCGGCAGGTCCAATTGCTAAAATGGAAATCTGATTTTGATTTTTGTTTAGATCTTTTTCAATAGTCTCCGCAGTCTCCCATGTATCCTTTCCGACCAGGTGCTTGGCGTCTCTTATTTCCACGTTATCATCGTGTATATAAAGGTAAACCGGCTCTTTTGAAGCACCCTGTATAATCAAACCATCAATTCCGCTAAACCTGAGAAAAGCTCCCAGCATACCGTTAGCCTGAGTTGCCGCTGCCCCGTTAGTCATTGGTCCCCTCGTCACGATTGAGTAAGTACCTGTGGGGCCAACGGTACCACCCAAGGGCCCGGACATAAGAATAAATCGGTTTTCCGGGTCAGACCACTCTACTTCAGGAGGAACTTCGTTGTATAGGTAATATATCCCCAAACCCGTTCCGCCGATGTACTTTCTGAGGACATCCTGCTCTGGTTTCTCATAAGCCAACAATCCGGTGCTAAGGTCCACTCGTAATATTTTCCCCATGTATCCAGGTATTCTTTCAGACATATCCTGTTAACCTCCATATCTCAAATTTGCCAAGTGTCCACAGGTTTTCGGATGGCTAAGCTATTTAAGCAATAACTGCGGTAAAAACAAACTGATTTGAGGAAATATAATCAGAAGCGCGACAGCAATTATCATTGCTATAAGAAAAGGAATCATACCGGAAACTATTACCTCTAGTTTTTCCTTAAATTGTCCGCTTAAGGCGAAAAGTGCCATTCCAAAAGGTGGGGTTATTTGCGCAATCATCATGCATGTTATTGTGATAATCATAAAGTGAGTAATATTAATCCCCAATGCCTTTACGACCGGGAAAAATATCGGCAATGTCAAATAAAGGATAGGAACTGGGTCGATAATCATTCCAAACAAGAAATATACCCCCACAATAATAGCTAAAATTGTGTTGGCAGAAAGGTTTTTGTTTTGAACAGCAAACTGAGTAATCTCCTGGGGGATATGTAAAAAAGTTAAAATACCGGAAAATGCTGTAACCGCTCCCAAAATAATGAATATTATGCATGTTGTCGATACTGCGTCCCTTGCACTTTCTATAAATGATTGGTAGTTAAATACTTTTTTGTAAAATATCTTGCTTATGCCTAGAGCGTAAATAGCCGACAGTGCGGCGGATTCCGTAGGCGTAAAAATGCCAGAATAAATACTTCCCATTATCACTACAGGCATACTCAGTGCAGGGGCAGCCTTTAAAAAGGATTTCCAGCGTTCCTGCCAACTTGCCACCTCTACCTTGACCACCGGGCTTTTTTTCACAGCCACAGCAATTAGTATTATAGCGATTAAAAAACCGGGCAAATAACCAGCCGTAAAAAATTCTATGACGTCACCCTGCACCATGGAGGCAAATAAAATCATATAAATACTGGGTGGTATCATTAATCCCAATGTACCTGAGGCAACAACCAACCCAAAACAGAATTTTTTATCGTATCCCATTTTAAGCATTTCCGGAATTGCTATTGACCCAATGGCCACTACTGTAGCCACGCCTGATCCGGTAATAGCGCCAAACATTACACAGGCCAACACAACTGCCGTAGGCAACCCACCCCGCATGTGCCCCACCAATTTGTCGCAAAGGTCAAAAAGGCTGTCAGCTGGACCACACTTGCCCATTATATTGCCGGCAAGCAAGAAAAAAGGACAGGCTAGCAAAACCCAACTATCAATGGAACTAAAAAAACTCTGGGGCAGAACGGTCCCAGGAATATTAATAAACAATCTGTTGGTAATTGCTCCCGAAACACCTAATGCTATAAAAATGGGGGATCCTATTATTAACAGTATTATAAATATTGCTAAACAAACAATTAACATTAAGTATCCTCCTATTTATTTTTCTTCAACATCAGTAATTACGTATACCACGTATTATAGTTATGAGTGCATATACAATAGCTATAAAGAAACCAATGGGAACAGCTATGGCTGGCATCCATAACATGAACAGGCCTGAATTAGTGTGTATACCTACTTTGAATAACTGACTAACCCAAGATATTCCTTCCATCAAAACATAAGAGGAAAAAACTAAAATTATTATACTATTAATTATATACAGCAATCTTTGTGCATTAATTGGCAGTTTATAAAAAACGAAATCCATATTAATATGACTGTTTCTTTCTATAAGAGGGCCAACATATAATAGGACTGCGTAAACCACAGTATACCTGCTAATTTCTTCAACCCACTGGAATGAAACACCAAAAGCATACCTTCCAATCACACCTAGAAAAACAAGAATAGTAGAAAACATAAGCAAGGAAATAGCCATATAAGATAAAATATTGCTTAGCTTTGAATGTAGTTTTTCTAATGAGAGCATAATTCTCAACTCCTCATGAGATATTAGAACAGGGAGGGCACTGTAGGAATAATATTAAAACCTATAATGCCCCCCTTTTAATTAAAGTGTTATAATTTTTTGGCCTCTTCTATAAGCTGTTTTCCTCCGCTAACATCTTGCGCGAACTTATCCCATATAGGGGAAACTTTTTCTTTCAACTTTGCCATTTCCTGATCAGGAAGTTTGATTACTTTTATTCCCATATTTTGTTCCATATCCTTCAGCGCATCATTCACTTTACTTTCAACCTCTTTGGCGGCCCAGTCAAACATCTCGTTGCCGACATCGTCTAAAACTTTTTGCAAATCCTTAGGTAGCGAATTATAGAATGTGGCAGACATATTAAGTGGACATACAGCCTGATAGTTTAGCGGAATCAAAGAGACATTCTTCAACGGAAGTTTACTGTCCCTTATGTAGATGGGATAAGTTATAGCCCCGTCAACGGTTCCCTGCATCAAGGCCGTGGGCAGTTCCGCCCCGCTGATGGTGACGGCCGAATATCCTAGGGCTTTAGCAACCTGTTCAGCATAACGACCTCCCAGTATCCTCATTTTGAGCCCTGCAACATCATCGGCTTTCGCCACCGCCTTGGAGGTTGTGTTAAAAGTAGCTGCGTCATCGGTAACCGCAGGCCATACTTTTAGCCCTTTCTGCTCAAATTTTTTAATTACTTGGTTTTTAAATGTTTCACTTTTAACAAACTTTTTCAGCTTACTCAAATCCCCTGGTGTGGTATTGAAAAGAAACGGCATGTCAAAAATGTAGGCCGAGGGGTCTAGGTTTGCTATTGTGCTTGTTACGGTCAAATCGGCCTGTATTCTGCCATCCAGTATGGCTGAAATTTCCTGATCAATCGGCATCAATTGAGCTGCAGGATATATATCAACTTTAATCTTTCCGTTGCTTCGTTTTTCTACCTGCTCCTTATACCACGTAACAACTTTGTGGTGCTGAGCGGCAGTTGAATATGCATGTGCAAATCTTATGGTATATGTTTTGTCCTTATCCGAGGAAGTGCTAACCTCTTTCTGTCCGCCGCAACCCGTTAAGATTGAAAGTAAAAAAACCAGTGAAACTGAAAAAAGTATTGCTTTTTTCATTTTAATTTCATCCTTTCTTTATATTAAAATCTGGTTTTACTATCATCTGGCCACAGTACCGCCATCGACCGGCAGAATTACACCAGTAACATAACTTGATTCATCAGATGCCAGGAACAGCGCAGCATTTGCTATTTCTTCCGGCTTCCCTACCCTGCCCATGGGAACTACTCCGGCCAATTTTTTCATATTCTCTTCCAGTAGATGCTCTTCTCCAGGTCGGGAGCAAAATTGGGGCAACATCGGGGTATCAATAGGACCGGGGCAAATGCAATTAACCCTTATATTTTCGGGAGCGAGTTTTATGGCCAAACCCCGAGTCATGTTGACAACCGCGCCTTTTGAGGCGGAATAATTTGCACTGAACATAGAGCCCACAATCCCTGATATTGATGAGGTAAAAACTATGGACCCTTTTCCCTGTTTTCTCATTTCCGGTATCGCAAATTTTGATGCGAAGAATCCACCTTTGACATTAATCTCCATTGCCCTGTCCCAATCTGCCTCTTCAACTTCCTCTATTCCCCCTGGGCCAGGTATGCCAGCATGGTTCCAAAGTACATCCAGTTTTCCGTATTTGTTTACCGCGAAAATAACCATCTCTTTCACGCTGGAGACACTTGACACATCCACCTGTACGAAACTTGCTTCACCGCCCGCTTCTTTTATTAATTCCACTGTTTTTTCACCGTTTTCCTCGCTCAAGTCAGCTACCACAACCTTAGCACCTTCTTTTGCAAACAATAACGCTGCCGCCCTTCCCATACCTGAACCTGATGCAGTAATAATAGCAACCTTGTCCTGTAACCGCATTGTACAATACCTCCTTTTTAAAATAATCTATATAATACAAATCATCTTACTATTTGGGAAAAATTTTTCACACTTCATAAATCGGAACCCTATAGGTGTCTTCATCTTTGATGGTGGATTAACCGGTAATACCACCATCCAGGTTCCGGATTTCATCTTGAGTATAGCCTAGTCTGGCTAAAATCTCCCGGTTGTGCTCACCGGTTTTGGGGGCGGGGGAAATTATCCTCCCAGGTGTTTCCTCCAGCTTGATTGGAATCCCCAGCTGCACCATTCTTCCCAAATCAGGATGTAGAGCCTCCATTACCATACCACGGCCATTTATATGTGGATTGACAAAAGCTTCCTTCAGGGTCAAAACCGGTTCGAAGCATGTGTCCACCGGCCCAAGCAAACTAACCCAATCCTCTAGATTACGGCTGAGAAAAATTTCCTGCAGGATGGTGATCAACTCTTTTTGCCTTTCAGGCGGGGCATTAAGTTCAGCGGTTAAATCATCCCGCCCAATAGCCCGGCAAAGGTTTGCCCAGAACTTCTCTTCCAGCGCGCCGATAGATATATAGCGGCTGTCGGCAGTGCGGTAAACCTGATAACAGGCCTTACCTCCGGTCAACCTGCCTTCTCCCCGGGCTGCGCTGACCCCGGACAATGCAAAGAGGGAAGAGGTGTATATTCCCAACATAAATGCAGCGTCAGTCATGCTGATATCAATCATCTGCCCCCGGCCTGTCTTTTCCCTTCCCAGCAGTCCCATCAAAATTCCCGACAGAGCCATTATTGCCCCACCCAGATCGGCGTTCTGGACACCGGGTATAACCGGTGTCCCCCCGCTCACCCCGGTGTTGTCCAACAGGCCGGCTATGCTGATATAGTTTATGTCATGCCCGGGACGGTCACGGTAGGGGCTGTTCTGTCCGAATCCGGTAATGGCGCAATATACGGCGCGGGGGTTTTCTTTTTTGATTGTTTCGTAGCCCAGCCCCAGCCTGTCCATGACGCCGGGGCGGAAACTCTCAACAACCACGTCGGCCTGTTGGACCAATTTTAAAAATATTTCCTTTCCTTTTGGGGACTTGAGATTCAGTGTCAGGCTTTTTTTACCCCGGTTTACTACCAGGTGAGGAGGCCAGTTTTCATAATCTCCCCTGCCGGGCTGCTCTATCCTGATCACTTCGGCTCCAAAATCAGCAAAAAACATTGTACAAAAGGCCCCCGGCAGCATACGTGTCAGATCCAAAATCTTGATGCCGTCCAGAATCATGAACTGCTCAGTCCTTCCGTTTTAATGAATGCTTAAGAATGTTAGTAGTAAACATAGAATCCCCGGCCGGTTTAATCAACTCTGACCGTAACCGCATCACCCTACATTATTTAATTGGTTAGCGCAATAGCTCCCGGGCAATGATAACCCTTTGGATTTGACTGCTTCCCTCGACGATTTGTGTCATTTTTGCGTCCCGCATCATCCGCTCAACCTTGTACTCCTGGATGTAGCCAAACCCTCCAAGCACCTGGACGGCATCGGTAGCCACCTTCATTGCCGTGTCGGCGCCAAACCTTTTTGCCATTGATGCATACATACCCACAGGTAGCCCCTGATCCTTTCGCCAGGCTGCATACCTGGTCAGCCAGCGGGCGGCTTCAATCTCTGTGGCCATATCGGCCAGCATGAACTGTATGGCCTGAAGGGAGGCAATGGGGGCTCCAAAGGCATTTCTTTGCTTAGAGTATTCAAGGGCAATCTCGTATGCACCCTGGGCAATGCCTATGGCCAGGGCGCCATTGGTAACCCTGCCACCTTCCAGCCCACTCATCAGCATGGCGAAACCCTTGCTTTCAACCCCGCCCAACAGTGAATCTGCAGGAACTCTGCAGTCCTCCATGACCACCTCACAGATGTGTGTGCTGCGGACGCCCATGGTTTTCTCAACCTTGGGTATCGATAGCCCGGGTGTGTCCCTTGGCACTATAAAAATACTGATTCCACGCGCTCCGGCTCCGGGGTCGGTCTTGGCGGCAATAGTGATCACATCGGCCACATCGGCATTGGTGATAAAACACTTTTGACCATTAAGAACGTAATGCTCCCCATCCCGCACCGCCGTGGTCCGGATGTTGGCGGCATCGGAGCCTGCTCCTGGTTCGGTCAGGGCGAAAGCGGCTAAAATCTCCCCGGAAGCCAGGGGTGGCAGCCAACGCTGGCGCTGTTCTTCAGTACCGTTCCGGTAAATGATCTCAAGCACCATGTTGTGGATGAAGATAAAGCCCATTGCCCGGTGAACCCGGCCCAACTCCTCGGCCACCAGAACTG
>Ga0209347_1003021_pt1 | contig 20613 bp, 18 predicted proteins | sample AutmiccommuBRH23_FD_187382 | JGI IMG/M metagenome (GOLD analysis project Ga0209347, IMG submission 187382) | Deep subsurface microbial communities from Mt. Terri, Switzerland - Autotrophic microbial communities BRH/23 (SPAdes) (version 2) | ecosystem: Environmental > Aquatic > Deep subsurface >...
CGATGGGATGAGGCCATCAATAAATCTGGCTACGAATCTACTTTCTCTACTTGCTAAATTAATTTCTTTCAATGCTAATTGTTCTACTTCGATATTGCTTGTTTTATTGTCCATTCCAAGTATCTCCTTCTATATTAAGGATATAAAAACATTTCTGAACATTATTAGTATCCCATTATATCTTTCATATAATTGACATTGTCTTTATTGGTTAATTTTTCTAGCAACATAAATGCTACATCCATTGCTGTTGATGGATTCCAGGATGTTATTATATTTTTGTCAATTACTATTGGCTGATTAAGAACGTTGATACCATATTCAGCTAATTGTTTTTGCCTTATGCCCTCTTTCTTATTATACGTTGTTGCATTTCTTCCTTTTAATACTCCGCTTTTACCAATTGTTAGTGCAGCAACGCAGATTGAGGCAATAATTTTCTCTCTTTTATCAAACTCTCTAATTATATTTAAAAATTTTTCACTGTATCCGTCTTTGTAAAAATCATATTCGAAAAAGCCCCCGGGAATAGCTAATGCTTCATAATCATCTACATTTATTTCATCTACAGTATAATCTACTATCGTTTTTTGATCGAATGTAGTTTTCACTTCTTTTGTTATTCCACAGGTATATAGTTTAGTAGATTTATCCCCATCAACGTAATTCCATCCTATAACATCAATAAAAACACTTGCTTCCAGCGTTTCATATCCATTGGCTAACAATAATAATACTTTTTTCATTTACGATTTCCTCCCAATTCAAAATAATCCATCGTGGAAGTCTCTACAAATCCGCAGGACTTATATAAATTTAAAGCATTTGAATTCTGGGCTTCTACTTGTAGCATAATAGAATCAGCTTTCATTGTTTCTAAGGTCTCTATACCCTTTAACAATATCTTCCTTCCATATCCTTTGCTTCGATGTTCCGGTAAAACACCCAAGCCGTAGATACCGCCCAGGCCATTTATCAATTGTAGATGAACTTTGCCAATAATCCCATCAGTATTCTCCACTATAAAGATGCTCATTCCGCGTTTTTCTTCCTCTTCCGGCATGATCATGTTAGTTTGATCATAATCACTCTCAAAATAGATCGAATTTTGCCATGCTACCTCTTTAGCATCATCATTGGTCGCTTTTCTAAAGATGATATCTTCAACTATTTTCTCAGTGAATGAAGTATCTTCGTTTTTATGAAGATACATCTCATATTCTGAATGTTTATAGCTTGCTCCAGTGGTTTTGATAAAAGCTTGACCTGATTCAGAATTTCTATCGCTTAATAATAGCATACTTTTGATGCTTCTTTTTGACCATTCTTCTTTGACGAGTTGATAGAGTTTTTGAAAAATGCCCTGTCTTCTATAATTAGGATGAACCATTCCATTGACTTCTAATGAAGTTCCACCGAAACTGCCTACACCAATGTATCCCACTAGATTATGCTCGTCAAAATACATAAATTCATTGATATTGCCAATCGCTTCTACACTTTCATCCGAACTTGCTAATTTATAATCAAGTTCGAGTTTTAAAGCTGTTTTGTCATTATCTAAGCAAATATTTTGTAATGTGGCAATCGCATTATAATCCTCTTGATTTAAATACTCTCTAAGCTTGATAATCGGGTTTTGGATATTTTTCATATTGCACCTCCTACTCAATCATAATTTTAAGGATTTCTACGTCTGTTTCTTTCATCCCATACTTAGCCATTCTACAAATGCTTTTGATAGTTTTTTCAATATCCTCTTTCACTAGTCCTTCTCCAGGATTAAATGTGTCATCTTCTATTGCCATGTGGTACGCCATGATAGCTGCGTCTACAGATGTGGCTATTTTTGCTGCGCAAGAAGGCTTCGCACCATCGCAAATTATTCCTGAAGTATTAGCTAATGTATTAATAATGGTTTTAGAGATAACTTCAAAAGAAGCTCCGTTTAGATAGGCGATGGCTGCCCCGCTGCCACAAGCTGCACTGACCGCACCGCAAAAAGCAGATAGTTTGCCTATTTTTGATTTAATATGAATAGCTATTAGATTGCTAAGTGCTAAAGCTCTGTAAAGCATTTCTTTAGACACATTTAACTTTTCTGCATAGACTATCACAGGTAAAGATGCTGTAAGACCTTGATTGCCACTGCCTGAATTAATAATTACCGGCAATACACATCCACTCATTCTCGCATCAGAACCCGATGCAGCATAGGCTTTTGCAAGTACTTCTACTTTTTCACCAAATGTCTTAATGAGAGTTTTACCTACATTAGCGCCGTATTTTGCTATTAATCCTTGCTCGGCAATTCGTTTATTCAATTGAATCTGCCTGCCCAATACTTCCTCAAAAAAACTAGCATCTACACTAGTAATATAGTCAAATATTCCTTCTACAGTCATAAAACCTCTGTCATTCTCAGAAGATTTTCCGCTTAACAGGTTAAATCTAGAATAGATAACCTCGTTGTTCTTTTTTATTTCTACGATGTTTGTATGACTATCTTCAATAGTAACTGAAGCTGATTCCTCGTTTTTATAAACAGTGATCTTGATAAAAATATTTTCTACACCTTCTGCCAATTTGACTGAGCAAATTTTTTCTAAAAGGAGCTCTTTTGTCTTCTCTACGTCTTTATCTTCTACTTCAGACAAAACCTCTAATTTTGTATCGGGATTTCCTGCTAGGGCTCCAAGAATTGCACTTGTTTCAATCCCTTTCATATTTTTTGTTCCAGGAACAATTACTCCCTTTACGTTCTTGATAATATTGCCACTGCATTCAGCTGCAATTATATCAGGAAAGCAACCTAAGGTTTTTCTTGCCATAGCAGCAGCATAGGCTATTGCTATAGGTTCTGTACAGCCGATAGCCGGTACCAGTTCTTCTTTCAAAATATCCAGATACAAGTCTGTCATCTCGATTCCTCCACTATGTCTTAATAAGGCTATGGTACTATCATCGTCTATATTTACAATAGGTTTAGAATCTGTAAAACATCAATTGTGTTTAATCTCCATACCATATGATCTGCTCCATCACCCCAATAATTCTTAAGATGATATTCTGGTTCTCCAAATTTCTTTCTCCATATTTTCTGAGCACTCTTATATCCACTATCAAAGCAAAATTCTTCTATCTTTTTATCATATAATACTTCGAACATTTTGGTTAATAAAAGACTACCTATTCCTTGATTTTGATGCTTTGGATCTACATATACTGTTCCTATCTCTTGTAACTCTGCCAATTCACCTTGAGTACAAGTTTTAATTAAATCATTTGCCGGCCCATGCTCAATTGTACCTACAATCTTATTATCTAATGTAGCCACTAAAAAATATCTGAGCTTTCCACCGCTTTCGATGTCTTCGGTTAAGCACCTTTTCTTATCAATTATTTCCTCTTCTAAAGAATAAATTAAGTCTGAAATATTGTTTTTAGCAAATGTATCTCTTATTACTAGTTCGAAAAAATTATTTAGCTCTTTTATTTCGGTGTTTAGTGGTCTTTTCACAATTATATTATACATTGTTATCTTCACTCCAAATTACCTTTGATAATATCTCTAATTGTTTCAGTAAGTTTACCAGTATCTTTGATGGTTTCTGGATAAACTGGAGGAGATATTATTACATTAACATTAGCAGGTTTAATGATAAAACTATTTTTACTCATAATATTTTTAGACCCATTAATAGTAATCGGAATAATTGTGACTCCTGATTTAGATGCAAGTTTTAAACCACCAGGTTTAAAATCTCCTAATTGACCATCCATACTTCTGGTCCCTTCTGGGAATATGACCATTGAATATCCTTTTTTTAAATATTCAACCCCTTGGTTGATAGAACGTAACGATTGCCTAATATCTTTTCTATCCATAAAAACACAATTCATATATTTCATCCATGTACTTACGATAGGGAAGTTGGCCATTTCTATTTTTGCAATAAAGGCTTTGGGATGATTTAGAAAACCTAATAGTATTGGTATATCAAAATTACTCTGATGGTTGCTAACAAATACAACTGTTTCATTCTTAGGCAAGTTTTCTTCGCCAATAATATTAATTTTTGTACCTGTTAAATTCACTAATGATTTAGCCCATTTTCTAGCTGTTTTAAAAACTAGATCATCTCTTTCTTTTATTCTATTCTGTTTATCTAACTTTTTAACTTTTATTAATGGAAGTAAAGTAAATATCAAATATACCCAAAAACTAGCAAACCAAATAATTGTTCTTATCATAATAATATGTTTCCTCCTCGAATAACTACATATATATTCCCAATTGTATTCAAAATAGAGTGATGTCATTATTCATTATAAATTATCTCCTTCCTCATTGCATTATAAAATCTTAAGAGAACTTAATATGGTGTTTTTTTATCTTTCGGTAGAGGGAGGCCATGGAAACATCCAGCTGTGCGGCGGTTTTTCCCAGATCCCAATTGTTATTATCAAGGGTGTTTAGAACCAGTTTTGCTTCCAGATCATTCAGACTCTCTTTTAAAGAGGACGTGACATTTGGCCCTCTTCGGACCGATGACAGCAGCGAGAAATCATTGAGAATCACCGCATCCCGTTTTACTAGGTTCATCGCCGATTCAATCAAAGATTCCAGTTCCCTGATATTGCCGGGCCAATCGTGCTTTAAAAATCGCCTAAGCTCCTTTTTATTTATTCCCTGAACATTTAGACCAAATTCGTGATTATACTTGTTTATTAAGTGTTGAACCAAAAAGGGAATATCTCCTCGTCGCTCTCTTAAGGGCGGAATGGTTAAAGGGACCACATTTAGTCGGTAATAAAGATCTAATCTGAATTTACCTTCTTCAGACAACTGCCAGAGATTTTTATTGGTGGAGGCGATAACACGGACATCGATCGGCAAAGTCTGGGTACCGCCCACTCTTTCAACCTCTTTTTCTTGTAGGACTCTGAGTATTTTAACCTGAGAATGTAACGGAATTTCCCCGATTTCGTCAAGTAAAATAGTGCCCCCATCAGCCAATTCAAATTTGCCTAGCTTGCCACCTTTTTTCGCCCCAGTAAAAGCCCCTTCATCGTAACCGAAAAGTTCCGACTCCAGTAATGATTCCGGAATAGCTCCACAGTTCACTCTAACGAAGGGACCGTAAGCTCGTTTGCTTTCCCGGTGAATAGCGTGGGCAAATAACTCTTTGCCGACCCCTGTTTCGCCCTGCAAGAGAACGGTGGAAGATGTTTGGGCAGCGCTCTTCACCAGCTCTTTTAATCTCAGGATACCACTGTCTTCGCTGATAATATCAGCCAGACCATATTTAGCTCTGTTACCGGATTCTCTTTTCGGCCGGTAACTGCTATAGACCCTATGGAGTTCATAAGCCTGCCGAGCCATTTCGGAAAGGTCGTCAAGATTATCAAAAAGGTCTTTACCCATCACACCTAAGATATTTTCGCCGGAGATCAAGGGAATGCGCCTGGCCACCGCGTCCATGTTGGCGGTGCGAAAGAGAGCGTGCATTTCAGGTTTTAATGTTTTTCCCACAATATGCATCCGTGATTCCTTTCCCAGCACATGGAGTACATTTTTCCCAACAACTTCATTTTTGTCCGTCGAAATCAGTTTGGCGTATACATCATTCATAAATATGATGTTCCCGTCCCGATTGGTAATCACAATTTTTTCATACGGGTTGTTTAATAACGCATCAAGCAATTGGACCAACTTCATGTTGGTCTGGGACGGGTCAGCCGGTTTATCATTCTCATTAATGATGTTATCTAAAAATAGGTTGTTTATAAATTCATTTTCGATGTGGATCATTAACCCTGCCTCCTATCTCAATACACTCAGGTTCAATATATCAAGGACTAGCGGGTCTGACAAGACTATATTCTCAATTTTGCGAAAATTAAGTCAATAAAACTCCCGTTTGTTTGGATAGCAGATAATATTTTTGTAGATTTGCGAAAATATTACTAGACTTATGTCAATTCACTTGCATTTTTGCGAAAAATTTATTTTGGCTTGATCAACAGCTCTACAGCAGGGGCTTTTATTTTTTGGCACAATATTTGCAATTTACATAATTATAAGAATTTTCTGAAAGGAGGTGACGCAATGTCTCTATCAGGCGTATTGGACATAAAATGGTTTGCTTCTGCCACAATTACTTTTAGCGCGGAGGGCAGGACGCTCCTATTTGACCCCTTCCTTCCGTGGAATAAGGCTGTCGAATCTTTTGACATGGCTCAACTCGCTGCAGCCGACGATATCCTAATTACCCACGGACACTTTGACCATTTGATTGATGTACCTAGGGTAATAGCTGACGGGAAAGCGCTTGTTTACTGTTCCCCGGAGGCAGCCGCCTCTCTGCACAGAGAAGGGGTTGCCAAGGACAGGATTAAGATTGTCAACCCTGGCGATACGTTTACTCTCGGGCCATTCCATGTCAGGGTACTCAAAGGGAAGCATATTGTTTTTGACCGCAAGCTGCTCCTGAAGACTTTTATTAGCCCTAGGATGTTTATTTACCCCAGAAACATGTATCGAATGCTTAGAGAAACGCCAAAGTACCCTGCAGGGCAGGTCTTGGTTTACGAGCTTATGGTTAAGGATAAAAAAATACTACACTTTGGCAGCCTCAACGCAGACAATACGGAAAACTACCCAATCGGTGTCGATATCATGACGCTTCCTTTTCAAGGGAGATCGGATATTAACAGATATGCTTTGGAATTTGTCCAAAACTTCAAGCCGGAAATGCTCTATTTGCACCATTTCGATGATACTTTTCCTCCTATCTCAAGTACTGTAGCTACGGCAGATTTCAAGGAGGCAGCCGGCAAGCTGAGCCAGTCAATGAGAGTTTTCGTCCCTGTTCACGGTGAAGTTCTGGCGATATGACAGACATAAATACTTTTTTAAAATAATTGGAGGTGGATGTATTGTCGGAAAAATTTGACCATCCTTGGCACAAGTTTTACCCGGAAAAGGTCAGCTTAAGTTTAGATTATCCTTCCAAGCACTTACCTGAGTTATTGGCAGATATAGCTAAGGAGTATGGTGACACATATGCTTACATTTTTGCAGGTAAGAATGTTACCTACCGGGAATTCAATGAACAGGTGAGGAAATTTGCCACTGCTCTGGACAGACTGGGTGTAAAAAAAGGTGACAGAGTGGCTTTGATGGCTCCAAACTGCCCGCATTTTGTCATTAGTTATTTCGCTATCATGATAATTGGGGCCATAGTTGTGCAAACCAACCCTATGTATACTGCAAGAGAAGTTGGTTACCTGTTAAAGGATTCTGGCGCAGAGGTTATGGTGGTATATGATGCCCTTTATCCCTATGTAAAAGAGGCTCAGGACGATACAAATCTGCAAAAGGTAATTGTTTTTAATCTGGAGGAAGCTAATCCTTTCGAAGGTGACCAGATTTACAGTTTTGAAAAACTATTGTCCGAAACCCCCAGCAGCCCTCCGGCTGTACAGATAAATCTTACAGAAGACTTGGCTGTATTTCAGTACACTGGGGGTACTACAGGAGTTTCTAAGGGTGCCATGCTAACGCATTTTAACTTAGTGTCCAATGCTTATGCTACCATGCGCTGGCTCCATGATGTAACTAAAGGTAAGGAAAGAAACTTAGCCATCCTGCCCCTGTTCCACTCATTTGGCATGACAGTCAATATGAATTCCAATATCCTTATGGCTGGTACTATGGTCCTCGTCCCCAGGTTTGAACCCCAGGAGGTCTTGGATTTGATTAAGGCATACCGTCCGACTTTCTTTCATGGAGTGCCAACCATGTACACAGCCTTATTAGGTCACCCCAATTTAGAAAAATATGATTTGTCGTCAATTCGAGCGTGTATTTCCGGTGGAGCACCCATGCCTATGGAAATTATGCAGCAGTTCCAAGAAGTTACCGGAGCTAAAATTCTGGAAGGATATGGCTTATCGGAGTCGTCTCCTTCCACTCATTGCAATCCCTTAGGTGGTACAGTGAAAATAGGTAGTGTTGGAATTCCGTTCCCTGACACCGACTGTAAAGTAGTAGATATTGCAACCGGGGAAAAAGAATTGGGGGTAGGTGAAGAAGGAGAAATCATTATCAAAGGTCCCCAAATAATGAAGGGTTACTGGAACATGGATGAGGAAACCGCATCAACCCTGAGAAATGGTTGGTTGTATACTGGTGATATTGGAAAAATGGATGAAGACGGGTATTTTTATATAGTAGATCGCAAAAAAGAGATGATCATTGCCGGTGGCTACAACATATATCCACGGGAGGTGGAAGAAGTCTTGTATGAAATCCCGGGAATAGCCGAGGTAGCAGTAACCGGGGTTCCGCATAAATACAGAGGGGAAACAGTCTGGGCCTTTGTTGTTGCCAAACAGGGTGCAGGGTTGACCGAAGAAAACATTATAGAATATTGCCGGAAGAAAATGGCGTCATACAAGGTACCGAGGAAGGTTAAATTCTTGGAGGGAATACCCAAAAGCGGTGTAGGCAAAATATTGCGTCGCAAATTATCTGAATTAAGTACAATTGAGAATAAAAACTAAGGAGGCGTATTAAAAAATGATTGGAGTTATTGGTGTTTTGGTAGCAATTGCACTTCTAATTTACTTAGCATATAAAGGTTGGGGAATCATCCCTGCTTCCCTTCTCAGCTCGGTTCTGGTGGTGGTCACCAATGGTGGGAATATAGCGACTGCCCTCGGAGTTAATTATACTGATGGTTTTAAGTATTTTTCCGGTTCATTTCTCCTGATTTTTGTTTTTGGTTCCCTGTTTGGCAAGGTGATGGGGGACAGCGGTTCAGCCAGTGCCGTTTCCTATAAACTTATCGATGTCTTTGGGGCACAAAAAGCTGTTCTGGTAGTTATTTTAGCCACCGCCATCTTGACTTACGGAGGAGTTAACCTCTTCATCGTTATTTTTAGCGTATATCCCATTGCCTTGATACTGTTTAAGGCTGCGGATCTGCCCAAACGCCTGATTGTGGCCAGTGTTGCACTGGGAGCAGGAACCTTTACCATGACCGCCCTTCCCGGATCACCGGCCATTCAAAACCTGATTCCGTCACAGGTTCTGGGCACCCCTCCCACTGCGTCCCCGGTAATTGGTATCGTAGCTAGCCTTATTATTTTCCTGTTAGGTTATTTGTATATAATGGGACAGGCAAAAAAAGCCAAAAAAACCGGCGAATACTTTGTACCCGGTCCACGGGACAACATGGATAAATTGACGCAGAACGATACGTCCAAACTACCCGATTGGAAGCTGGCTATTTTGCCCATAGTTGTGGTTATTGGTCTGATTTTTGGCCTGAAAAATCTGCTGGATCCCATGTCGGTGGTCAGTATTGCTTTGGTAAGTGGTATTCTAATGAGCTATATCATTAACTGGAACAGACTGGAAAAGCCGCTAAGTACCCTGAATGAAGGTTCCCTCAACAGTGTTATCCCACTGATTAATACGGCTGCCATTGTAGGCTTTGGTTTTGTGGTGCAAAATGTGGTGACCTTTCAAAGTTTCGTCAAGTTCGCACTGGGGCTGAGCCAGACCTTTCATCCCCTAGTCTCTGCCTCTATTGCAGTTAACGTAATAGCCGGTATTACCGGCTCTGCCAGCGGCGGCCTAACAATCTTTATGAAAACCATGAGTGCGGATTACATTGCCATGGGTGTTGATCCAGAAGTATTGCACAGAATTGCCTCCATTGCCTCCGGCGGGTTGGATTCTCTGCCACATTCCGGCGCGGTGATCTCCCTGCTAATGGTTATGGGCATGACACATAAAGAAGGGTATAAAGATTTGGGCATCGTCACACTGATCATTCCTATAATTGCACTGGCTGTCAGTGTACTGATAGGTATGGCGATCTAGGCATTATTTGCCAGTTGTGCTAAGCTCCGATGAACCTTTCTATGTAACTACTAAAACTAATACCACCAAAAATAGTGTTGTCACCCCAGACAACACTATTTTATCTGCACTATGTCTTATCATTCTCGACAAGTCCGGAGCCGAAGATTCTGTCAAGCTTGACGGATAGTCCTTCAAAATCGTTTTCATTATCTATAAAAAGTTAATTCAGGTTTCGCTTTAGCATTTCTTCGACAATAAAGGAAGCAACGTTAGAGGCATATATACCGGCTCCAAAACCAGCATCATACCCCAGCTCAATTGCAATTTCATGATTAATTCTCGGTCCGCCACAAATTAACAACATATTATTCCTTAATCCCTGTCCTTCTACCATCTCAACTAACTCCGTTAAATTTGATAAATGGATACCTTTTTGGGTTACTACTTGAGATACTAGAATTGCATCAGCTTTTACTTCAATTGCCTTTGCCAGTAAATCTTCATTTTTTACCTGTGAACCTAAATTATAAGCATTGATCATCGGATAGCGTTCGAGACCATATTCGCCATTATATCCTTTCATATTCATTATTGCATCAATACCGACTGTATGGGCGTCTGTTCCAGTACAAGCGCCAATTATAGTTATCTTTCTTTTTATTTCCTGTTGGATTTTTTCGTTAATTTGATAAAAATCCATCGACTTCGCAGTAATCTTCGGTACTTTTATCTTAGTAAAATCAATAGAATGGACTAATTTCCCATATAAAATAAAGAAAGTATAGTTTTCCCCTAAATCCTTGGCATGGTATACCAGTATATCTTCCAAACCCATTTGTATTGCCAGCTGTTTTGCAGCTTCTTTTGCTTCTTCCCCGTATGGAACGGGCAAGCTAAAGCTTAATTGAACGGCACCGTCACCAAGTGTGTCCCCGTAAGGTTTAATTCTGGTTAAATCAATTGTCATTATGCTTCCCTCCCCAGTTGTAATTCGGTATTTAAGAGTTCCTCAAAGGGGTTAAAATAATCCGATCTTTTAATAAATACGCCGTCTAATCCTTTACCGCCAGTTAAGGTTCTGCTTACATCAGCAAACATTCCCTGTTCGATTGCTGAGAATAAACCTATTTCTTCAACCTTTTCCAACATATCAGCAGCATTTTCCAAAACCTCGTTTGCCCTCATCTCGATTTTACCGCCAGCCTTAAATTCGATCTCCCCACTTAAATGCTTGATGTTATTCATCACATACCGGGCATTCTCAATCGCTAATTGTCTGTCATGGATATAAGGGGTATGCATTGCTTCAGTCATCATTCCTAACAGTTGGATCCCCTGATTGGTTAGCATACCGGCAAAATTAAACATCGCATCTTGGATATGCCCTTTAAAAACGTTTCCCGTCATATATTTAGTTGGCGGCATGTATTTCAGCGGTGCGTCAGGGAATATTTGTCTAATCATTTGTGCTTGAGCTAGTTCCAATAAAAAACCATCCTCTAAATCTGGGTTTATTTCAAACGCATGGCCCAATCCCATTTGTTCAGTAGGTAAACCCGCTTGGAGTGCCAGCTGTTCATTAATAAACTGCGAAGCTAAAACCGTATGGGCAGCTTCCACGGCATCTGATGTTGTTAAATAATTGTCTTCACCGGTATTGATCATAATTCCGGCATAGCTTATTATCTTTCTAGAAAAAGACTGATCAATTAAAGTCCTTTGCATATTAATATCGCGGAATAAGATTCCGTACAAGGCATCATTAAGCATAACATCTAGACGTTCAATTGCTCCTAGTGCCGCTATTTCAGGCATACAAAGACCAGAACTGTAATTGCATAGCCTGATATAGCGATTAACCTCAACACCTACCTCATCTAAAGCTTTGCGCATAATTTTAAAATTTTCCTGAGTAGCATAAGTTCCGCCAAATCCCTCAGTTGTTGCCCCGTAAGGTACATAATCCAGGAGACTTTGCCCTGTCGTACGAATTACGGCTATGATATCCGCTCCCTGACGGGCGGCAGCTTTAGCCTGGTTAATATCTTCATAGATATTACCGGTAGCTACAATTAAATATAAATAAGGTTTTTCTCCTTCACTTAAGTTTTCAATTAACCGCTCTCTTTCTAATTTTTGTGCGGTTATTTTTTTCAGGCTCTCTTTGGCGAATTGATAACCAATCTCCTGAACTTCTTTAGAGGAGACACCACGGCAATCTTCCCAATTAATCCTGTCCGCATCTGCAGACTCGGCAACTTCCTGAGGGGCCATACCATAAGTTATCATGGCTTTTATTACCCATTTTACTGCCCCTTCATCCAAAAGTCCCCTTTCCTGCAATTGATCAATTAGAATATTGGGATAAGGAACTTCTTGAATATTCACACCATCAATGCCGATTAATCTTAAAAGGGTTCTTTCGATGGTAACTGTACTTCTTTTATTAACAAATCCATTAACCTGTAGGGCGATTTTTTTTGCTAAATCACGGGCCTTAATTATTAAATCTTCATTTAAACGAATTGTAGCCATTTTCACTCCCCCTTGTTTAATCGTCTCAAATATTCTTTTGCTCCGTTAACTATTCTCTCAGGGAGCCCCAGTTCAGCTGCGACAGAAATCGCTTCAAAAACCATTTTTCCTTTTTCGACTTTTTTAAGCTTGTATTTGTTCGTCTCATATAACTCAATTCCGTTTTGTTGAATAACATTAGGAAAATGCGTAACCAAAACACAAAAAATATCTGGCTTTTGCTGTAGATAATTAATAAGCGCTACTGTAATTGCTTCTCCTTCTAACGGGTTGGTTCCCTTACCGACTTCATCCAGTAAATATAATATCTGTTTCTCGAATGAAAGGTCTTCCTTAATTCTTATTACTTCCGCGGCAAAAGAACTTAAGCCCTTAGCTATATCCTGATAATCACCTGACATTAAGGATATATGAGCAACAAACGAAAATCGGAACTCTTTTGCGGGAACATAAAATCCGAATTGTGCCAAAGCTTGCAGTAAACCTACCGTTCTTAGCGCAATTGTTTTTCCGCTCATATTCGCTCCATAAAGCACGGTTACCCTGTTTGTTAAAGTTAATGATAGTGGACTCATTCCCTGATTGTTCTTCCAAAGGGTATTCAGATAAGGATGGTAGCCTTCTATAATCGATAAACTATTTGAGCTTTGGTCTGCTAATGAAGGCTTTACACCTTGATAATCAATTGCCATTTGCGCTTTTTTAAAGACTATTTCAATATTACCCCACTTTTCATGGGCATCAATCCATAAAGGTAAATCAAAGCTAAGTGATTCGAGTAATTCTTTAAATCGGCTTTTTTCTTGATTTTTTATCAAGCTTTCTATGTTTTCGATCTCTTGATCAATCTTTTTTTCATTGGCGGAGGGCTGAAGAGCAAAGATATATTCTTCCCTATCCACTCTGATAAGTTGAAAATGAGAATCTTTTAAAATTAAGGGTAACAAATCGTCTTTAGCTGATAAGATTAGATATCCTAAATGATTTAAAGTAATATTCCAGCTTTCCTTGATGCTATTTTGATATATTCTTTCATTCTCCGTTTTTTGTTTTAACAGACTTCGCTTTTGTCTTCTTAGTTCTTTTAAGGATGTATCATCGATATCTTGCAGCGAAAAATGGGGATAATAATCTATTTCAATTCCCCTTGGATGAAATAATTTTAACCAGTCTTCCCATGGCAGCTTAAGGGTATCGAGCCAATTAATCTGTTCAAAATGACCGGGGTCATGATCATTAAGTACTGATAACAGTTTGCTGCTCAACGAATAGCTAAACCATAAAAATTGTTTCAACTGATAGCCGTCTGTTAAAGGATCGATATAATCACCGTTAATAATCTTGTCCAGCAAGATACTAACGTCGTTGAATTTGGCAAAAAGCCAGTCCAGATCATCGATTAAACTGTTGTTTTGTTTCAGCAGACTTATTGCCAATTCAATTTGAGCTATTTCCTTCAGCCATTTTTCTTCATCGCCTGTTAAAAATGGCTGCATTCTTTTAAATTGACCTTGGCCAACTTTACTTATTGGAATGTATGGTTTAATAACCTCATCCCAATAAAGCTGTTGTTTTGTATCTTCAAGGAAAAATGTCATTTTAATTCTCCCTAACTAACCCTAAGATTTTTCTAGCATCATTTGGTTTCGCAACTTCCCTCCCGAATTCGGTTGCTAAACGCTTAATTCTTGCCACGAATTCATAATTCCCCTTGGCAAGTACCCCTTTTGTATAAAAAATGTTATCCTCTAATCCTACTCTAACATGCCCGCCCAAAGGCAAAGCTAACATTGCCATTGTTAATTGGTGTCTGCCGATACCAGCGACACTCCAAGTCGCATCTAATGGCAGAAGATCGATTAAGTGCAGCAGATGCTTAGCGCTAGCAGCAATTCCACCGGGAACTCCCATTACAAAATCAAAATGCAGGTGTCCTTCAACCAACCCTTCTTTTACCAGTTTTAAAGCATTGTAGATCATCCCGACATCAAATATTTCAAATTCCGGCTTAACGTTGTATTCCTTCATTTTTTGGGCGAAAGTTCGGATATCCTTTGGGCTATTCAGAAAAACATCGTCACTAAAATTCACAGTACCTGTCGTTAAAGTTGCCATTTCTGGTCTTAATGTTACAGATTGAAGCCGTTCTTCTGGGGTCATGCCAACGGCCCCTCCTGTTGATACCTGAATAATAATATCTGTTTTTTGTTTAATCTTTTCAATAGTTTCTTGAAAAATATCTTTATCCTGTGTCGGCAAACCGTTCTTATCCCGGACATGCAAATGGACAATTGAGGCGCCTGCATGATAAGCTTTTTCGACATCATCGGCTATTTCATCAGGTGTTACAGGTAAGTAAGGTGTTTGTTCCCTTGTAGTTTCTGCCCCTACAACAGCTGCTGTTATAATCAGTTTCTCCATTAAATCACCGCCATCCCTAATTATTTGGAATTTTGAAGATGCTTTGGTACTACACAGGTACCGGCAGCTTTTGTAACAAGAAGAGGTGTTTCCAGGAACCTTGCCTTAGAAGGCTGGTTAGGATCAATATTTGCTTCAACAACCTTATAAGCTGCAAACTCCATTTTACGTGAGGTGTTGCCGACTTTTGTTATTCTTCCTTTAGCTTCGATATAATCACCTGCATAAACCGGAGCTTTAAACTCTACCGACTCGTAAGCAACAAATAAGCCTTCGTCTCCGTCTAGGCGAATTAATAATTCAGTTGCAACATCACCAAATAAACCGAGCATTCTCGCTCCGTCGACCAAGTTGCCACTATAATGGGCATCGCCCTGATTCATTCTGACTCTGATCATAACTTCATCTGTCATAATAACTCTCCTTTTACAATTCAATATCATCGCGCCAAATATCAAAAACTGGAATATGCGGTTGGTTTAAACGCTTAAGCATTATTTGTAATCTTTCTTTCATATCTGAAGAGTTAAAGCTATAGCCGTCCGGTGCACTGGGGTTAATGGCAATTCCTTTAACCTTTACTGGATCAGTTACCAGAAGCGCCCCGCCATTTGCTTCCCAAAGTTTAAGCAGTTTGGGGGAAGCAAAGCTTTTTAAACCGTTCTTTAAAATAATTATCCAAGCCTTGTTTTGTCTCAGCATTTTCTCAAGTAAGGAGTCGGTTAAAACGCCGGCTAAAATCATCGATTGGATATTACCTTGCAAGATATCTGTATTATAATAAAGAGAACTAATCGGGAACTTCTGCCACTTGTTATCCTTCATGATCAAAACTGTTTGACCATCATGATGATTTTCAGCCTTAGTAAGAAGCTGATTATCCATAACCCTCTGATAAAAGAACTTGCTTAATTTTTCTTCAACTTTTTGCCAAAAATAATTGTAATCACTGTGTAGGCTTGCTCCCACAACTATATATGTTTGATCAGTCAATGCTGGATCGGCATTTGAAAAGCGATCATAAGCTCCATCGACTAAAAATTGATTTGCTCCGTATTGCTGAAAAAGCTTAAAGGCATCTAGAATGTTATTAATTGTTGGCGTACCTAAAAGTTTAACAGTGCCCGGTTCAATAACTTCAGCCAAATATATAGTCCCTAACGATGAGCTTTCTGCAAATTTATCTAGAATTTTTAAGCTTGCACTTCCGGTATTTAAGGCGTCTGATGTGGTGACGATTATTGTCTTCTCGGGAACATATATCGGGATCTTTTCTTTACCGGACCAAACATCCTTTTCTTCGCCGTCAACTCCGATACTTGCCAAACCAATTATTTTTTTCTGCTGTTGATACTTTTCTATTAATAAGTTCAATAGAGAAGTTTTCCCGGCGTTTTTTGATAAACCTATTACACTCGTAGCCAGATATTTCATGAGCTCCAACCCTATAGATTATTAATATTTTTAAAATTTTGGAGTTTAATCCGTCTGTTAGTCCGCTTTAAACTTTGCGGTTCTAGAACATTTAGATCATTTTGCATTAATCCTAGAATCCCCTCACCGCCGTCTTTGTTTGTTTTACAAAATTCACAGTTTTCCTTATCATGTGGATGATAACTGTTAGGTTCCGGATAAGCTGTGATAACCCCTTCAAAATTTCTTAATATCACTTTATCGGCACTATAAGAAACAATATAATTCGGCATTACAGGGATCTTACCTCCGCCATAGGGAGCATCTACTACAAATGTCGGAACAGCAAATCCTGATGTGTGACCTCTTAGAGCTTCAATAATCTCTATTCCTTTTGCTACAGGTGTTCTAAAATGGCCAATTCCTTCCGACAAATCACATTGATAAATATAATATGGACGTACTCGGATTTTTACTAATTCATGAACTAATTTTTTCATTATATTCGGACAATCATTAATTCCCGCTAATAAAACTGACTGATTCCCCATCGGAACCCCGGCATTAACCAGTTTTTCAACAGCTACTTTAGATTCGGCTGTTATTTCGCTCGGATGATTAAAATGGGTATTAATCCAAATTGGATGATATTTTTTTATTATGTTGATTAAGTCATCGGTAATCCGTTGCGGAAAAACAACCGGTGCTCTTGTTCCTATCCGGATTATTTCGATATGCTCAATTTTTCTTAATTCGCTTAATATATATTCCAAAGTTCTGTCATTGATTAATAAAGCATCTCCTCCGGATAATAAAACATCGCGGATTTCCGAATGTTTACTTATATATTCCATAGCTTTATCAATTTGTTTTTTGGGAATACCTTGCCCGATATGACCGGAAAATCTCCGTCTGGTGCAATGCCTGCAATACATCGCACACTGGTTAGTAATCAAAAACAATACACGGTCAGGATAACGATGCGTTAATCCAGGTACTGGAGCATCAACATCTTCATGAAGGGGATCCTCCATATCATAAGTAGATCTCTGAGATTCATAAGATAAAGGTACCGCTTGACGGCGTATCGGACATGCCGGATCATCAGGGTCCATTAATAAAGCATAATAAGGTGTGATATTTAATGGAATATGTTGATTAGCCGTTTTTATACCTTCTTCCTCTTCTTCAGTTAAAATAATAATTTTCTTTAAGTCATCAGTAGTACGAATGGTATGGGTTAACTGCCATAACCAGTCATTCCACTGTTCATCTGTTACATTCTGCCATAATTCGAATTCCCGCCAATTTTTCATTGACAACCATCCTCCTCTTCTCTATTTACTTCCTAAATATTTCTTTTCAAACCATTTTCGTACTTCTTTTGACTCCTGCAGTGTTTCTAAAGCAATTTTTGAATGGTTTTTTGTGTAACCGTTACCAATTAACATTTCAATATCCTTGCCCACTCCTTCGGCACCAAGGGCGGCTGCCGTAAAACTAGTTGCCATACTAAAGAAATATACCTTACCTCCATCTTTGGTTATTAAAATTGAGGACATTTCTGTATGTGGAACATTGACGCAATTAATCGTAAGGTCAGCTAATTGACCGTTTGTAATAGTTTCAATAAGCTCTAATACTTCTAGAGGTTTTCTGGCGTCCACCTGATAAACCTCATCAGCAAGTGATAATTCTTTCAATTGATTTATAGCGTCGTCTGGATAATCTAAAGCAATAACCTTCCCTTCATTCCCGGCTTTTTTCTTTGCTTGATATAAAGCTAAGACCCCTGATTTTCCGCCTGCACCAAGTATTACTACGGTATCGCCCTTTTTAACTAAATTTTGTGTTTGGGCAGGGGCTCCGGCAACATCTAATACTGCCAAGCTTAAGTTTTCGGGTAAATCTTCAGGTAACTTCGCATAGATCCCACTCGAGAATAAAACAGCTTTTCCTTTAATAAAAACCTGAGATGTTTTTTCATTTATCTGAAGTATTTCTTCTATTAACAAAGGTGTTAAAGATAATGAAACTAGAGTAGCTATTTTGTCACCTGTTTTCAATCCTTCCGCTGCTGCAGGGTGTTCTTTTCCGATTGCATTAACTCTGCCGATTAGCATCCCACCTGAACCTGTAATCGGATTATGTTGTTTACCTCGATCAGCGACAGTTTTTAAGATTAGTTTTTTTATCTCATCAAGATCGCCGTTTGTTGCCTCTTTCATTTGAGCAAATGATGCAGAATCAATGTTTAAAACCTCAACATCAATCAGCAGCTCGTTAGCAAACAGCTCCATATTATTGTCTATTTTCCAAGCTTGCTGAGGCATGCTTCCTTCCGGTTCTATAACACGATGAATTCCGTAACGATGTCCTTTCCTCAAAGATAATCCCCCATTTCCTGTTTTAACCTTCCAAATATATCATTGCAAGAATAAGACCAATATACGGGTCAGGTATCAGAAGTCAGATTGTCAGACTTGAAGAAACGTATTTTAATCAGTTTCAAGAATAAAAAAAACACTCCTGATGAGTGTTTTTTTCTAATATCAACGCTTACAACTATGCCTAAATTTCGGCATCCGAATCTTGATTTAGATATTTGCTGATTTTATATTGTAACGTTTGTCTTGGGATTTTTAAGCGTTTTGCAGTCTGTTGAACATTCCCTTTTTCAAGCTCCAAAGCTTTTAAAATCCAGTACCTTTCCTTTTCTTCAAGCTGTTCTTTTAAACTTTTTTCTTGTGTCCACGGTTCATCATCTTTATCCCTGTCTTTTTTTAAGGAACTTGGGAATTTTTCCTTTTCCTTATTAGCAGTTAACAATTGCATGTGATCGGGTAAGTGTTCCAGCAGAATAGTATCACCATCAATTATGTTCATTGCATATTCGATAGCATGTTCCAACTCTCTCACATTACCTGGCCAATGATAATCAAGAAATAGAATATGAACATTATTTGCGACTTTGACCACCAGTTTTTGAAATAAATAATTATATTTTTTGATAAAATGGTGCGTTAAAAGCTCGATATCTTCTTTTCTTTCCTTAAGCTGCGGGATCTTTAAATGAACTACGTTGATTCTATAAAACAAATCAGAGCGGATCTGTCCTTTTTTTACGGCTTCAATTGAATCCTCATTAGTAGTTACAATTACCCGTGTATTAACTTGATTATTTAAGGTGTCGCCAACTCGGCGAACCATCCCGTCTTGCAGAACCCGAAGCAGTTTTGCCTGTAAATCAATAGGCATAGAATTAAGTTCATCAAGGAATAATGTCCCGTTATCTGCCAATTCAAATAACCCAGGTCTGTTCTCTGCTCCTGTGAAGCTTCCTTTAACTGTCCCGAAAAGAATTCCTTCTAATAAAGATGCTGGTAAGGCAGCACAATTTTGGGCAATAAATGGTTGATTACTCCTTGAAGAGTAGTTATGAATAGCTTGAACAAATAACTCCTTTCCTGTTCCTGTTTCTCCTTCTATTAAAACAGGAGAATTGGTATAAGAAGCTTTTTTCGCCAAATTTATTAATTGAATCATCTTTTCATTTTGGGTAATTATATCGCTAAAATTAAACTTTGTTTGCTGTGCAACTGATTTTCTATTAACTGGCGACGTTATTACTTTAGCTTGTAAATCTATTAATTTTTCTGATAGATCTTTTATTCTACTAATATCCTTGGCAATCTCCACAGCGCCAACAATTTTATTATTAACATAAATCGGCAAGGTAGTATTGACTGTAACTACCTTATAACCGTTTTTGTTCGTATATTGCTGATGTTGATTAACTATCGGTTTGCCCGTTCTGATTACCTTTAACAAGGTACTGCTTTCACTATCCAAAGAAGGAAAGACATCAAAAAGATGCTTATTAATAACTTCTTCATTTTTTAAACCGTCATGCTTTGCGGCGATATGATTATAATATATTGTAATTCCTTCATTATTCACTACATGAATACCTTCATCAATCGTTTTTAAAATTGCTTCAAGCATTTCCTTTGTTTCAGGTATCATCTTAAAATCTTGATTATTAATATAGCTCACCACCAAAATGCCGGAATTTTGTCTTACCGCCGAAAATTAAGCACACCTTAATCATACCACATATTACATTTTGAACCGAAGATAAAAATGTAAAAAACAAAAGGTTTCAAATTTGATAGAAATATTATGCTTTTACGGCTTTTAAAATAATAGATTCACCAGTAAATGATTGTACTTGTTGATCCTCGATAACAATTTTAAATTTATTCTTAATTTTTTGGTTAGCATTTATCATATAGTCATTTAGACTCTTTTTTTCTTCTAAACTCATATTCATCCTTTTACTCCAATCCTCAAATTGGAACGTT
>Ga0209347_1003022_pt1 | contig 20612 bp, 20 predicted proteins | sample AutmiccommuBRH23_FD_187382 | JGI IMG/M metagenome (GOLD analysis project Ga0209347, IMG submission 187382) | Deep subsurface microbial communities from Mt. Terri, Switzerland - Autotrophic microbial communities BRH/23 (SPAdes) (version 2) | ecosystem: Environmental > Aquatic > Deep subsurface >...
CAAGGGATAATCGCGGGGAGATGGGGCAGGTGAACCCGCCCCACATGTGGCGTTTCAGATCAGAGGGTGGGTAAAACTCTCACGGGCTGTTTTGGCGATCAGTTGGCTATGATCCAAGGTGAGTGCAGAGGCGAGCTGTGAGGCAAGGTCCATGGCGTCAAGCCGGCTCTTTGGCAGCAGGCCTTGTGATGTGAGTTCACAGAATGTGTCGAAGCTAAGCCTCGGGGAGAGGTAGTAATCGCTGCCACCTTCTGGTGAGAATTGCACTTCAACGTCGATGGCGACCTCAGCGGTGCCTTGGCCAAGTACAAGCCGAACGGCTTCGTTCTCGCCATCACTGACGACGAATGTCTCGACGGATGTTGTTGGTTCATTGAGAGTTGCGATGATGGCGGCAAGCGCCGGAGAGGGTAGTTGGAACATGTTGTTCGCTTTCTTGTATGGGCTTCAAGGGCCGATGGTTAAGGGCCCTCCGTTCACCGGAGGGTGCGGGTGAGCAGTGCGCTCAAAGGGGAGATCGGATCGTCTTGCGGCGCGCCAAAGAAAGTTTTTGCAGCTGGGTCATTTTCTCAGAATGCCGGGCGCAGATGCCGCTGTGTTTATGCTCCTTGTATGATCAGAAGGTGGGGTGATGCCGGTGCTCCCGGCCCGCCTGCACGGCGGCAAAGGCTGAAGTAGTGGCCTGGCAATCTCGCGCCGAAGGACTGTGTCCGTCTCTTGGTCGCTCTGTGTCGTGCCTCTTGAGGGTAAATAAGTCTGGCGCTGGAGCGACGGAAAGAAATTCAGCAAAAAAGTCGCTGCACCATCCGATGTAGCTGTAATGCACCTGTCGCGGTGGGGGGCCACGCTGGACATGTGTCACGCCCGGGGTGTGTTCATTTTGAGCAAGCATCAACTCGCAGCGCGCTGATGAACGCGATCGTTGCCATTTTGATCAATGGTATCTATACGGACTATAAAAGCGCACGATCGCAACCATTCAAGGACATGTCATGAGCAGCGTGACTGTGAACGATCCGGCCTCCCTTGGTCAGGCCATCCGCAAGGCCCGCAAGGCCCTGCGCATCACGCAGGAGGAACTATCCCTGCAAACGGGCATTTCCCGCACAACGATCCGCGCGATTGAGCAGGGCAAGCAAACGGCGCATCTGGGTCTTGTCCTCCAACTCTGCCGCGATCTTGGGCTCACACTCACGCTGAGTTCGGCAGAGGGAGTGATCACGCCGTGACGGTGCTGGATGTCTATCTCGAGGCTGTGGCGCAACCGATTGGCAAGCTTATATCTGGCTCGGATGGTGAAATGTCATTCCAATATGTAGCGGATGACCTGCCGCACCCGATTTCAGCATCGCTGCCAGTGCGTAACGCGCCATACGGGGATGTCGTCACCCGTGGTTTTTTCTCAAACCTTCTGTTCGAAAATGAAATGCGCGATCAGGTGATGCAGCGTCATGGTCTCTCGGAGCGTGATATTGTCGGACTTCTCTTTCACCTTGGGACGGATTGCCCCGGTTCGATCAGTTGCGTGCCCCAAGGCCATGGCCCCGGCAAGCAGCCCGGTGTTTTGTCCACCGACTATGACCCTCTGGAAGGGTCGCCGCGCATCCCGGAGGATCTGTCAGGCATCATGGAGCCCCTTGCTGTTGCGGGAGAGCTTGCGCGCATCATGGCGTCGCTGCGCGATAGCCGGCGGCTTCCTTCCGATACAAACGATCCCTCGCCCTTGGCGGGTGTGCAGGGAAAGATTGCACTGACCCGGTTGGCCGACGGCCGCCTTGCGCTGCCGAAACCAGGCAGCGGGGCACCGACAACGCATATCCTCAAGGTGCCGCGGGCCGATCACATGGGATCGGTGCAGAAAGAACATCTCGCGACGCGGGTGATGTCCATGATCCAGACGCATCCCGTCTCAGAGACCTGCGTTCTGGGAGAGGGGCCGCTTCAGGGTCTTCTTGTCGCCCGCTTTGATCGCCGCCTTGATGGTGAGCATGTGCAGCGCATCCATCAGGAGGATTTCTGTCAGGCGCTGGGGCTTGGAGAGCGCCTGAAATACGAACGCAGTGGCCTTCCTCCGCGCGCCTTCTCAGCAGAGGCCATCGGCAGACTGCTGGCTCAGACGCGCGTGCCGGGCAAGGCCCGCATCGCCTTCTTCGAGATCACCATAGGCAATATCCTGCTCGGAAACTCGGACAATCACGCGAAGAACCACGCGCTTCTTTACACAAGCCAGCGCCCCGTCCTTGCGCCGGCCTATGATATTGATCCTGTGCTGCTGGAGAATGATACACATGAGATGTCGTTCCGTATTGGTGCTGCCAGAATGGCTGACGATGTGACATCTTCTGACCTGAACCAGTTCCTTCAGTCCATTGGCGCACGCGGCTTCAGCCGCCCACAGATGCGCCGTTGCGCGGAAATGGTCGAAGCGGCCCTTGCCGCCTCCGTTACTCTGCCGCGTCCAACGGGAAAACGCCTTGCTGATGTCATTCACCAGCAAGCGCATCACCTGTCGATGAACGCAGGGCTTGGAATCGATGTGCCTGAGTTCGATGCCGTCACTGTAAACAGGGTCTGATGGCAGGCTTTTTTGCCCGCGGTCCTTGACGAGGCCCGCCATGCTCTTGAGGGTCAAAGGAGAGTCCATGCTGACCAATAACCGTGCTCTCGCTCTCGCTGCATAGCGCAACCTTGGCGCCGCATAAGGGGCCGCGCCACTCTCCATTTGGAGAATGGCGCGCGTTTGCCTGGCAGAACGACCGTGCACCTTGCCCTGCAGTGAAGGGTCCTACCCCACCGTCGATCCAAGCCAGAGCGTGATCGCGGGGAACGCCACCAGCAGGCCCAGCCGAACTACATCGACTGTTATGAAGGGAACTAGGCCCTTGAAGATGCGCATGACGGGCACATCCGGTAGCACGGCCTTCAGGACGAAGACGTTCATGCCCACCGGCGGTGTCACCAACGCGATTTCCGTCACCACGATCACGATGATCCCGAACCATACCAGATCGAAACCCTGCGCCACCACGATGGGGGCGAAAAGTGGCACGAAGATCAGGATGATCGCCATCGAGTCCATCACGCATCCGAGAACCAGGAAGACCAGCATGATCGCGAAGATCAGGGCATAGCCCTCAAGCCCGGTGGATTGCACCAGGGCAAGCACGCCTGCCGCAAGACCCGAAAGCGTCAGCAGCTTGGACAGCATCAGCGCCCCGAAAAGAACCGTATAGAGCGAGATCGAGGTATAGGCCGTGTCGATGATGACCGCGCGCAGCACCTTCCAGGTCAGGCGCCCGTGAAAGGTCGCGATCAGGATCGCAAGGCCCGCGCCCATGCCAGCCGCTTCCGTCGGGGTGAAGAGCTTGGCGTAGAGCCCGCCGATGATCAGGCCGAACAACAGCATGAAGGGCCAGATCCCCGAAAGCGCTTTGACCCGTTCGGGCCATGGTGTCCGCTCGCCCTGGGGGGCGTGGCTGGGGTTGCGCGCGGCCACGAAACGGATCGCCAGCATGTACAAGGCCAGCCCGATCAGGCCGGGGATGACGCCGGCGATGAACAAATCGCCGATGTTGGTTTGGGTCAGGATACCGTAGACCACCATGATTATCGAAGGCGGGATCAGGATGCCCAGGGTGCCGCCAGCGGCAATCGTTCCGGCGGCCAGTTCGTCGGAATACTTGTATTTCTTCATGCTGGGATAGGCGACCTTGGCCATCGTCGCAGCGGTGGCGTAGCTGGATCCGCAAACGGCGGAAAACCCCGCACAGGCGACCATCGTGGACAGCGCCAGCCCGCCGCGTACATGGCCCACAAAGGCATAGGCGGCACGGAACAGGTCATGGGCGATGCCGGTCTTCGAAATGACATTGCCCATCAGGATGAACATCGGAACGACCGCCAGGTCATAAGACAGGACCGCGTCCGAGATCGTCAGCGGCAACAACTGGAAGGCGATGTTCCAGTTGATGGCAAGCCCGATCCCGGCGACGGATACGCCCAGCAGCGCAAAGGCCAGAGGGACACGCAAGAAGGCCAGAAGAATGGCCGCAAGCATGGAAATGGAACCGACGATCATAGGGCTTCCTCCTCGTGGGTGTCAGCGGGATCGACCATCGGCCCGGTGACCGCGATGGCCAGCGCCGCCAATGCGGACAGCGCGCAGCTGATCGCCATGAAAAGGTAGAGCGGCGCGCGCGGCACCCGCAGCGCCTGGCTGACCTCTGATATCCGCGATGCGTTCAGACCGTGCTTCACGAAAAGCCAAGCAATCACGGTCAGGACCAGCGTCACGATGCCCGCGGTCAGGACGCGCCACCAGGCCATCCAGGGCTTGCTGACCAGCCTGTCCATCAGGTCGATGGTCAGATGCGCGCCTGCCGCAGTCACCAGGGGCAATCCCGAGAACACGACCAGCGCCATCAGATGTTCAGTGATGTCGTTTGCCCCGTAGATCGGTTTTCCGACAATCCGCCGTCCGATCACGTCAGCGAAAGTCAGGGCTACCATGGCCAGCAGGAACGCTGCCATGACCGTTTCCACCGTGCGGCGGATCTTCCATGCCAATGACAGCATGATCGTTCTCCTCCCTGAAAGATGGGGACCGGGATGTCGGCCCCCACGTTTTCATGTGCGCTGCTCAGTCGGCTGCAATGGATTTGTAGGTTTCGCCGTAGAACGACAGCATGGCTTGCGGATCTTCGACCCCCACGGCCTTGGCGGCCTCGACCCAGTCAGAGACCATCTGGTTGTAGATGCCGTCGACAGTGGCAATCAGCGCGGGCGAGGCTTCGACGACCTCATGGCCAGCCGCTGCCAGTTTCTCGGTCGCGGCGGGGTTCTGGATGTCGAAATTTCTGCCCCAGGCCGCCGACAGGTTTTCGCCGATGATGCCTTCGATCGCTGCCTTGTCCTGATCGCTCAGGCCGTCCCACTTGGCGCCGTTCATGATCACGAAGAAAGTCGCGTCATAGAAACCGTTGGGGAACACCGTGTGATGCTTCAGGCTGTCTTCCAGCCGGAAGTTTACGACCGATTCCATCGTGTGCAGCGAACCGTCGATGACGCCGCTTTCCAGCATCTCGTAGGCTTTGGTCGCCGGGGCAGCGACCGGCACAGCACCCAGCGATGTCAGCAGCTTTTCCTGGATCGGCCCGCCCATGCGGAACTTGACGTTTGCAAGATCTTCGGGCGCGCTCATGGTCTTGGACCCATGGTGCAGTTGACCGCCGCCGAACATGCCCACGGCCAGCATCTTCACGCCTTCAAAAGCAGAGTTGCCCGACAGGTATTTGTCATAGGTCTGCCAGAGGGCGCGGCTTTGCGCCTCGGCATTCGTGCCGGCATTGGGGAACTCGGCGAACCACAGGGACACGAAGCGCTCTGGCTCATAGGTGAAGTTGCCCCAGGTGATGTCCGCGATACCGTTGCGCGCCAATTCCCAGTGCTGCGGCGGGCTGGCCAGCGGTGCAGGAAGGATGGTGATCGTCACCCGGCCTTCGGTGACTTCGGCGACCTTTTCGGTGAAGGGCACCAGGAAATCAGTGTGCACGAAATGTGTCGGCGGCACCCAGGACGACATGGTCAGCATCTCGGCGTTGGCGGCCTGTGCCGTTGCGGTCATCAGGGCCGCGACAGCGGCCGATTTGAGCAGTCTTGTGGTGAAGTTGATCATCTGGATCCTCCCGTTGATGATTTTGGAGTGTCAGTCGAAGTGATTGGAATTGAGCGCCTTGCATGTGCGAAGCCGTGCAAGTTCGGCAAAGATGGCGGCGCCGACCGGGATGATGTCCGGGTCGAAGACGAATTTCGGGTGGTGCGGGGCATAGCCGTCCTGACCGATGAAGAAGAACGCGCCTGGCACCCGCGCAAGGAATTCCGAGAAATCCTCGGATGCCATGAGGCTGCGCGCGTTTTCGACCGTGCGCTCGGGTCCGACGGCCCGCGTGGCGCAGGCAACGGTCGCCGCGACGCAGGCGGGATCGTTCAGCGTGACGGGGGCGACACTGTTCACTTCGATGTCGATCAGGACACCGAACACAAGTTCCGTGGCATGGGCGGCATCCTGCAGCAGATCGGCCAGGCGATCGCGTACCTCGGTTTCGGTGGTGCGCATGGTGCCTTCGATCCGAACCGTGTCAGGCAGGATGTTGCGTGCAGTGCCGCCCTGTAGCAGCCCGAATGAGATCACGCCCGCCGTGCGCGCATCGACAAGTCGCGTTGCGGCCTGTTGCACCGATGTGATGAAATGCGCCGCCGCCGCAACAGCATCTTCGCCCAGATGAGGCATGGAGCCATGGGCCCCGTTGGCGCGGATGGTGATGTTGATATCATCCGCCGAAGACAGTGCCGCCGCAGCCGGCACGCCGACATGGCCGGCGGGCAATTCGGGCGAGTTGTGCAGCGCATAGATCTCGTCACAGGGGAAGCGATCAAGCAGGCCATCGGCGATCATCGCGCGCGCGCCGGTCAGCAGTTCTTCGGCGGGTTGGAAGATGAAGCGTACCGTGCCGTCGAAATCCCGGTGTCGGGCCAGATAGGCAGCGGCCGTTAGGGCGGTGACCATGTGGCCATCATGGCCACAGCCGTGAAAACGATCGGGATCTTCGGACCCATAGCCCAGCCCTGATCTTTCCTGCATCGGCAGGGCGTCAAGCTCTGCGCGAAAGGCGATGCAGCGACCGGGGGAATGCGGTGACGCGGATTTGCCGTGCAATGTCCCGATGACGCCCGTGCCGCCGATGCCGGTTGCGACCTCGTATCCGAAATCCCGCAACCGGTCGGCGACAAATGCAGCCGTGCGGACCTCTTGGAATCCTGTTTCGGGATGGCGGTGCAGCTCCTGCAGCCACGCATGGGAGGTCTTGCGTTGCGCAGCGTACCATGTGGCGAACATAGAAGTAGGCTCCATTCGGTTTTAGTCTAAGAAATTTCTGACTTGATACTTGTTGTTCGAGACAGTTTCTTGTTAAGATTATTTATGGTAAAAATCAGGGTAACGGGTGATACCTTTTCGGTATCGGGCAGCGCGGGGAGGACACGCATGACGACCGACAAGACCTTCAGGAACGAGCGCCTCACGTATCGGCTGAATATCGTGGCCCAGCAGGCGATTACGGCGAATGACGAGATCTTTCTGTGCGAGACCGGATGCCGCATCAGGGATCTCAGGGTGCTGCGCCTGATTGATGACACGCCAGGCACCACATTTGCAGAAATCGCAAAAGCTACTGGTTTTGAGAGAAGTTTGACCTCTCGAATCATCCAGAGCCTGATCGGCGCGGGATTGATCATGCGTGAAAACTCAAGCGAGGATGCCCGCGTCTTTCTTCTGTCCACGACGCCGAAGGGCAAGGAGACCCGACAGGTGGCGCGGCAGTTGTCGGATCGTCTGGAAGTGATCTTGACCGATCCCCTGTCCGCGCAGGAACTGCGGGCGCTGAATGAAATCCTGGCGCGGCTGGGCAGCTGGGTCATCTCGGAAGATTACAAGGCGGCATTACTGGCCGAGCGGGATAAAGTATCGTCATAAAATAGTCTTGACATAAGAATATATGCCGCCTACGCATAAACCTGCCTGACATGCCATCACAGGAGAGGCCGATACACTCGGCGCCGAAGGAGCAACCCCCCGGAACCTCTCAGGCAAAAGGACTGTGAGCGGCGCGGCGATCTGAAGTGTGCGACGGACCTGTTCCGTACCCGCGACAGAGGGGATTGGGCCTGCCATCCGGCAGGCCGGAACCTTGGGTCGCGGGAGGATACCATGACCAGAATTGCCGTTATCGGCGCCGGAATTACCGGCGTCACCACCGCGTCAAGCCTGATGGATCGGGGCTATGACGTCACCTTGTTTGATCGCAACCGTTATGCGGCGATGCAGACCTCTTTCGCCAATGGCGGGCAGTTGTCCGCCTCGAATGCCGAAACCTGGAACCGCTGGGCTACGGTCTTCAAGGGCATGAAGTGGATGTTGACGCGGGGCGCGCCGCTACTGGTGAACCCCAAGCCCAGCTGGCACAAGTACAGCTGGATGGCCGAATTCGTAGCCGCGATCCCGCAATACCGCGCCAATACCGTCCAGACGACGCGCATGGCCATCGCCGCACGCGGCCTGCTGAAGGAAAAGGCCGAACGCCACGGGTTCGGTTTTGACTGCGAGGATCGCGGTATCCTGCATATCTATACCGACAAGGCCGAGTTCGACCACGCGACCAAGGTGAACAAGCTTCTGTCCGAAGGCGGGCTGGAACGCCGCGCTGTCGCGCCTGCGGAAATGCGCCAGATCGAGCCGGCGCTCAGTGGGGATTTCTACGGCGGCTATTACACCGAAAGCGACTTCACCGGTGACATTCACCGCTATACCACCGGGCTTGCCAGATCCATCGAGGCGGGGGGCGCGGTACTGCGGTTCGGCACGGATGTCGAGGCGCTTCGCGTCGACAAGAACGAGGTCCGCGTCACCTGGAGCCGCAACAGCGAAAGCCAGACCGAGATATTCGATGCCATCGTGGTTTGCGCGGGCGTGGAAAGCCGCCGGATTGCTGCGGAGCTTGGCGACCGGGTCAATGTCTACCCGGTCAAGGGCTATTCCATCACGGTGCGTCTGGATGACGAGGAAAGCCAGCGCGCGGCCCCCTGGATCAGCCTGCTGGATGATGAAGCCAAAGTTGTCACCAGCCGCCTTGGCAAGGATCGTTTCCGCATCGCGGGCACGGCGGAATTCAACGGCTACAACCTGGATATCCGCGATGATCGCATCCGCCCGCTGGTGAAATGGTGCGAGCGGTTTTTCCCCGGTGTCAGCACCGAACATGCGGTTCCATGGGCCGGTCTGCGACCGATGATGCCCAACATGATGCCACGGGTCGGGCAGGGGGTGCGCGACCGGGTATTTTACAACACCGGGCATGGCCATCTGGGCTGGACGCTGTCAGCCGTCACAGCCGAGATGGTCGCCGACAGCGTTGCCGGATCGCGCGCTGTCAACGCAGTTCACGGGTCAAGGCCGGTTCCGGCCGCGGCGCTCAAGGTTCAGGGGGTCCATTGATGTATATCCCCACCTATGACGACATGCTTGAGGCCCATGTGCGGATCGCGCCGCACATCCGTCGCACGCCTGTACGGACCTCGGATTACCTGAACGACCTGGCGGGTTGCCAACTGTTCTTCAAATGCGAGAACTTCCAGGAACCGGGCGCATTCAAGGTGCGCGGCGCGACCAATGCCGTGTTCGGGCTGGACGAAGCACAGGCCGCGAAGGGTGTGGCCACGCATTCATCGGGCAATCACGCCTCCTGCCTCAGCTATGCGGCCAAGCTGCGCGGCATTCCCTGCAATGTCGTTATGCCGAGTACCGCGCCGCAGGCCAAGAAGAATACGGTGCGCCGTTATGGGGGCTGGATCACGGAATGCGAGCCCTCGACCTCCTCGCGCGAGGCGACATTCGCGACTGTACAGGCCGAAACCGGTGGCGATTTCGTGCATCCCTACAACGATCCGCGCGTGATCGCGGGGCAGGGAACCTGTTCCAAGGAATTTATGGAACAGACCGGCGGTCTTGATGTCGTGGTGGCTCCCATCGGCGGAGGTGGCATGATCTCCGGAACCTGCCTGACGCTGTCGACCCTGGCTCCCGAATGCCAGGTGATCGCCGCCGAGCCGGAACAGGCCGACGATGCCTATCGCAGCTTCAAGGCGGGTCATATCATCGCCGATGATGCCCCCAAGACGATTGCAGACGGTCTGCTGGTCCCGCTCAAGGATCTGACATGTCATTTCGTCTCGCGCCATGTGTCCGAGATCTACACCGCCTCGGAGCAGGAGATCATCGACGCGATGAAGCTGACCTGGAAGCATCTGCGCGTCGTCATGGAACCCTCCAGCGCTGTGCCGCTGGCCGTCATCCTCAAGAACCCGGGCGCATTCCGCGGCAAGCGCGTGGGCGTCATCATCACCGGCGGAAACGTCGATCTGGACAGATTGCCCTGGATGCAGGGCTGAAAAGGAATAGACCCATGAAAGACTTTACCAATCTTGATGCCTACGAAGTCGGTTTCGACATTCCCGCAAAGCCCGGTATGGACGCGGCTGACATTCAGACCCCCGCGCTGGTGCTGGATCTTGATGCGCTGGAGCGCAACATCAAGAAGATGGGCGATTATGCCAAGGCCCACGGCATGCGCCACCGCGCCCATGGCAAGATGCACAAGTCCGTGGATGTGCTGAAACTGCAGATGGAACTGGGCGGCGCAATCGGCGTCTGCTGCCAGAAGGTGTCGGAAGCCGAGGTTTTCGTGCGCGGCGGCATCAAGGAAGTTCTGGTGTCGAACCAGGTGCGCGATCCGGCCAAGATCGACCGTCTGGCGCATCTGCCCACATATGGCGCGAATGTCATCGTCTGCGTCGATGATGTGGACAACGTGGCCGACCTGTCGGCCGCCGCAGCCAAGCACGGCACCGAACTGGGTGTCTTCATCGAGATCGATTGCGGCGCGGGACGTTGCGGCGTGACCACCACGCTGGCGGTCCTTGAGATCGCGCGCGCCGTGCGTGATGCCGATCACCTGACCTTCAAGGGCATCCAAGCCTATCAGGGCGCGATGCAGCACATGGATAATTTCGATGATCGCAAGGCCAAGATCGAGGCCGCCATCGCGCAGGTCCGCGATGCGGTCGAGGCACTGAAAGCCGAAGGCATCGAGACCGAACTGGTGTCGGGCGGCGGCACGGGTTCTTATTACTTCGAGTCGAACTCGGGCCTCTACAACGAGTTGCAGTGCGGATCCTATGCCTTCATGGATGCCGATTACGGCCGCATCTTGGACAAGGACGGCAAGCGTATCGACGCGGGCGAATGGGAAAACGCCTTCTTCATCCTGACGACCGTGATGAGCCACGCCAAGGCCGACAAGGCGATCTGCGATGCGGGCCTCAAGGCGCAGTCGGTGGACAGTGGTCTGCCCTTCATTTACGGGCGCGACGATGTGGAATACGTCAAATGCTCGGACGAGCATGGCGTGATCGCAGATCCCAAGGGCGTGCTGAAGGTCAATGAAAAGCTGCGGCTGGTACCGGGCCATTGCGACCCGACCGCCAATGTGCACGATTGGTACGTCGGCGTGCGCGGCGGCAAGGTCGAATGCGTCTGGCGGGTGTCGGCGCGTGGCCGCGCCTACTGATCCGACACACAAACCGGCGGGCCGGATCACGGCCGCCACAATACCAGGAGAACCCGCCATGCTTATCGTGCGCGAGCGTGACATCGCCGCCCTTCTGACCCGCGAGGCGGCATTTGACGCGGTTGAAAAGGTCTTTGCCGCCATGGCCGCCGGGGATGCCCGCAACTTTCCGGTCGTGCGAGAAGCGCTTGGGCATGAGGATGCGCTTTACGGCTTCAAGGGGGGCTTCGACCGGGCGGGGTTTGCGCTTGGTCTCAAGGCCGGGGGCTACTGGCCGCATAATCTGGAAAAGCGCGGGCTGATCAACCACCAGTCCACGGTGTTCCTGTTCGATCCAGATACCGGCAAGCCTGCCGCGATGGTCGGTGGCAACCTGCTGACCGCCCTACGCACGGCGGCGGCATCGTCCGTGTCGATCAGGCATCTGGCGCGCGCGGATGCATCGGTGATCGGCATGATCGGGGCGGGCCATCAGGCCGCGTTCCAATTGCGCGCCGCACTAGAGCAGCGCGCCTTTACCAAGGTCATCGGCTGGAACTATCACCCCGAGATGCTGCCCAATATCGCAAAGGTCGCAGCCGAGGCGGGTGTGCCTTTCGAAGCGGTGGACCTGACCGGCATGGCGCAGGCGGATGTGATCATCTCGATCACCTCTGCCTTCGCGCCCTCGCTGATGGCCGCTCACGTGTCTCCGGGCACGCATCTCGCCTGCATGGGCACGGACACCAGGGGCAAGCAGGAGGTCGAGGCCGCACTGCTGGCCTGTGCGCGCGTGTTCACCGACGAGGTGGCGCAATCCATCACCATCGGCGAGGCGCAGCATGCGGTGGCCCTGGGCTTGCTAGAGCCCGGCGATATCGTACCCCTTGGCGCGGTGATCAGCGGCACCGATCCGGGGCGGCAGTCGGCCACGGACATCACCGTGTTCGATGGCACCGGCGTGGGTCTGCAGGATCTGGCGGTTGCCGCCGCCGTGGTGGATCTGGCCGTGCAGCAGGGCGTCGCTATCGAGGTCGATGTCTGAGCGGCATTTCTGAGACATCTTCAAGGACATGACAGGCGTCACCACGGGTGGCGCCTGTTGCCGTTCTGCCCGTCCCGTCGCCCGCGTGCAGGGCATGTATGCGATCAGGGTATCACCCGAGACCCCACCCATCATCGACAGAATCCGGCCATGACGGGCAATCTGCATTCCAACGAAACCATCAAATGCGGTGAATGCCTTGATCAAGATCGACCAGATCGAAACCATGATCCTCGATATTCCGACCATCCGGGGGCATGTGCTGTCCATGGCCACGATGCGCACCCAGAGCGCGGTTCTGGTGCGGATCCGGTTCTCGGATGGATCCGAAGGGATCGGCGAGGGCACGACCATCGGCGGGCTGAGCTATGGCGCGGAAAGCCCCGAGGGCATTCAATCCGCCATCGACACCTATATCACCCCTGTCCTTGTTGGCCGTGACGCCGACAACGTGAACGGTGCGATCCAGCTGATCGACAAGCTGGTCAAGGGCAACCGCATCGCCAAGGCAGCCGTTGAAATCGCGCTGTGGGATGGTCTGGGCAAGCGCCTTGGGTGTCCAGTGTCGCAACTGTTCGGCGGTGCCGTGCATGACCGGCTGCCGGTCGCTTGGACGCTTGCCTCGGGCAATTCCGATACGGATATCGCCGAGGCGGAACAGATGATCGCGATCCGGCGCCACAACATCTTCAAGCTGAAGATCGGTAAGCGGAGCGTGCGCGAGGATGTGGCCCATGTGGCCCGGATCAAGAAAGCCGTGGGCGACGCCGCCAGCGTGCGCGTCGATGTGAATACCGCATGGTCGTTGCAGGATGCGCGTTGGGGTCTGAAGGGCCTTCAGGATGCGGGTTGCGAGCTGGTGGAACAGCCGGTTCCGGCGCGCGAGCGGCGCGCGATGGCTGAACTGAGCCGCAGCTACGAGATTGCCGTCATGGCGGACGAGGCGCTGAACGGTCCCGAGGATGCGCTGGCCGTGGTGAATGCCAATGCCGCCGATGTCTTTGCCGTCAAGGTGGCGCAATCGGGCGGGCTCAAGCGGGCGGCGGATGTGATCGCCATAGGGCAGGCGGCCGGGCTGGGGCTTTATGGCGGCACGATGCTTGAAACCGGGATTGGCACGGCGGCGGCGCTGCAGCTGTTCGCGACGGTCGAGACCCTGCACTGGGGCACCGAGTTTTTCGGCCCCCTGCTGCTGACCGAGGACATCCTGGCCGCGCCCATCGCCTACCGTGATTTCTGCGTCGAAATCCCCCAAGGCAATGGGATCGGATCCGCGCTGGACCCCGACAAGATCGCATTCTTCCGCCGCGATGGCGGACGCACCATCAAAGCCGTCGCGGGCCAATAGACCAGCGACACAAGATCAAACCCAGCCAAGGCGTCAGAGGAAGCGCCGCGGCCCTCAGGAGGAGGACGACCCATGTTCACCCAATCCAACCTCGATGAATTCACAGCCCGTCTGGACGGCGCGATCCAGGATGACCCGGAAAACGGCGTGTTCCGTTGCCGCCGGGACATCTTCACCGACGAAGACCTGTTCGAGCTTGAAATCAAGCACATCTTCGAGGGCAACTGGATCTACATGGCGCATGAAAGCCAGATCCCCGAGCCGGGAGACTATTTCACGCTGACCATGGGCCGCACACCTGTCGTGATCACCCGCGACAAGGACGGCGGGCTTAATGCGCTGGTCAACGCCTGCTCGCACCGTGGCGCGCAGCTGTGCCGCTTCAAGCGTCGCAACCAGAAGACCTTTACCTGCCCCTTCCACGGCTGGACCTTCTCGAACACCGGCAAGCTGCTGAAGGTCAAGGACCCCAAGGGCGCGGGCTATCCCGAGCAGTTCAACCAGGACGGCAGCCATGACCTGACCAAGGTCGCGCGCTTCGAGAATTATCGCGGTTTCCTGTTCGGGTCGCTGAATGCCGATGTGAAGCCGCTTGCGGAATACCTGGGCGAGGCGCGCAAGATGATCGACATGATCGTCGATCAGGCCGATGAAGGTCTGGAAGTGCTGCGCGGGTCCTCGACCTATACCTATGACGGCAACTGGAAGCTGCAGGCCGAAAACGGGGCCGATGGCTATCACGTGTCCGCCGTTCACTGGAACTATGTCGCCACCACCGCGCATCGCACCGACGATGGCAAGGAAGACAACATCAAGGCAACCGATGCGTCCAAATGGGCCAAGCAGCGTGGCGGATTTCATGCCTATGACAATGGTCACATCCTGCTGTGGACCGAATGGGCCGATCCGACCAACCGCCCGAACTATCCGCGCTTGGCCGAGTGGACCGAAAAGCACGGCAAGACCAAGGCGGACTGGATGGTCGGTGTGCTGCGCAACCTGTGCCTTTATCCCAACGTCTTCCTGATGGACCAGTTCAGCAGCCAGATCCGCGTGTTCCGTCCGATCAGTGTCGATCAGACCGAAGTCACGATCTACTGCATCGCCCCCAAGGGCGAGAGCCAGGAAGCCCGCACGCGCCGCATCCGCCAGTACGAGGATTTCTTCAACGCCTCGGGCATGGCGACGCCGGACGACACCGAAGAATTCCGCGCTACGCAGCGGGGCTATGCCGGTGCGGCCCACGCCAAGTGGAACGACCTGACCCGCGGGGCGACCCAGTGGATCGAAGGGGCAGACGCAGATGCCAAGGCCCTAGGGATCAAGCCCGTTCTGTCGGGCGCGCGCACCGAAGACGAAGGTCTGTTCGTCATCCAGCACACCAACTGGTCCGAGCGTATGGCTGCTGCCATCGCCAAGGAACGCGAAACCGCGCCGGGCGCGGCAGTCGCGGCCGAATGAGGGGGAAAGACATGACTATTGCAACTCTTGAACGCACGGAAACCGGCACCATGCCAAGCTATGACCAGATCCAGGCCTTCCTTTTCGCCGAGGCGCGCGCGCTGGACGATCGCGACTGGGATACCTGGCTGGGCTTCTATCACAAGGACTGCCCGTTCTGGATGCCGGCCTGGGATGACTACGACACCCTGACGGAAGATCCGGCAAACGAAATGTCGCTGATGTATTACCCCAACAAGCAGGGGATCGAGGACCGGGTGTTCCGGATCAAGACCGACCGTTCCTCGGCCACATCGCTGCCCGAGCCGCGCACCAACCACTATCTGTCGGGGATCGAGATCCTGGCCCGCGAGGGGACGCAGATCAAGCTGCGCTTCAACTGGCAGACACTCAGCTATCGCTACAGCAAGACCGATCAGCATTGGGGCACATCGTTCTACACGATCGACACCAGTGGCGGCCGGCTGGTGATCACCGACAAGAAGGTGGTTCTGAAGAACGATCACATCCACCACGTGATCGACGTCTACCACATCTGATCCCGCATATCCGGGAGGGGAAAGACCCCCGCGCATCCCTGGCAGGGTGCGCGGCCAAGGGAGGAGCATGCCATGACGACGTTTAACATTGCCTTGAATTTTGAGGACGGGGTCACCCGCGTCATCCAGTGCGATGACGACGAAAAAGTGACGGATGCCGCCTTCCGCCAGAAGATCAACCTGCCGATGGACTGCCGCGATGGCGTCTGCGGCACTTGCAAGTGCTTTGCCGAGAAGGGCGAGTACGAGCTGGAATTCTACATGGACGAATCCATGAGCGAGGAAGAAGCCGAACAGGGCTATGTCCTGACCTGCCAGATGATCCCGGAAAGCGATTGCGTCCTGCGGGTGCCGGCATCCTCGGCCGTCTGCAAGACCGCGCCCGAAGCCGTGGCGGGTGCCGTGGCCGGGGTCGACCGGCTGTCAGAGACATCCTTTGCGCTGCGTGTGACCCTGAACAAGCCCGTCAACTTCCTGCCGGGCCAGTATGTGAACGTGACTGTGCCGGGCACCGGCAAGCACCGGTCCTATTCCTTTTCCTCGGCGCCTGGCGCCAGCGAAGGCACCTTCCTGATCCGCAACCTGCCCGGCGGCGTGATGAGCAGCTACCTGGGCGAGCGCGCACAGCCGGGCGATGCGGTCACGCTGACAGGTCCGATGGGGGCGTTCTACCTGCGCCCCATCGCGCGGCCGCAGCTGTGGCTGGCGGGCGGCACGGGTCTTGCGCCCTTCCTGTCGATGCTGGAGCAGGTGGCCGAACAGGGCGCCGATCATCCCATCGTGCTTTACTATGCCGTGACGCGCGTCGCCGACCTGGTAGAGCTGGACCGCGTGCAGCAGCTTGCGGGCAAGATCGGCAATGTCACCGTGATCACGATCCTGGCCGCGCCAGAGGACGCCCATGATCGCAAGGGTTTCGTCACAGATCATGTGACCGCCGAAGACCTGAACGACGGCGACTGCGACGTTTACCTGTGCGGTCCTCCCCCGATGGTCGATGCCGTGCGCGCGCATTTCGCCAAGCTGGGTCAGGAGCCCGCGAATTTCTACTTCGAGAAGTTCAACCCCACCGAAGCTGATGCGGCCGCCGCATGACCAGGCGTTTCAACAACAAGGTCATGGTCGTCACCGGGGCGGCGCAGGGGATCGGGCGCTGTGTGGCCGAGCGCGCCGCAGCCGAAGGCGCAAGCGTGCTGATCGTCGATCGCTCAGCGGCCCGCGACGAGGTTGTTGAAGCGATCACCGCAGCTGGAGGCGTGGCCGCCGCGATCTCGGTCGATGTGGAAACCTGGGAAGGCTGCGATGCCGCCATGGCCCGCGCGGTCGACCTTTGGGGGCGTATCGACATCCTAGTGAACAACGTGGGCGGCACCATCTGGGCCAAGCCGTTCGAGCACTACGAACCGCAACAGATCGAGGCCGAGCTGCGCCGGTCGCTGTTCCCGACCCTCTTTTGCTGCCGCGCCGCAATCGACCGGATGCTGCTGCAGGGATCGGGTGTGATCGTCAATGTCTCGTCCATCGCGACGCGCGGCCTGAACCGTGTGCCCTATGCGGCGGCCAAGGGCGGGGTGAACGCGATCACCGCAAGCCTAGCTTGGGAAGTGGCCGAGCGCGGCATCCGTGTCGTTGCGACGGCCCCCGGCGGCACCGAGGCACCGCCCCGGATCGTGCCGCGCAACCCGAATGCGGCCGAAGAACAACGCGCGGACTGGTACAAGACGATCGTCGACCAGACGATCCAGTCTTCGTTCATGAAGCGCTACGGAACACTCGACGAGCAGGCAGGCCCGATTCTGTTCCTGGCGTCGGATGACGCATCCTACATCACTGGTGTGACCGTGCCGGTGGGTGGGGGCGATCTCGGATAGGTGCTGAGGAGGCATCTGTAACCCAACTGGAGGAGTACTGAAATGAAACGCGCAATCCTGGCGGCCCTCGGGCTCGCCACCAGCCTCGCTGTGCCTGCCGCAGCCGATAGCGTCAAGGTAGGCCTGCTGCTGCCTTTCTCGGGCGTCTACGCATCGCTTGGCAATGAGATCGAGGCGGGCTTTGCCCTTGGCTTGGAGTCATTCGGCGACCAGACAACCGCAACGTTCGAGATCGTTCGCGAAGATACCGAAGTGAAGCCGCCTGTCGCACTCGGCAAGGCCAAGAAGCTGATCCTGCAAGACAATGTCGATGTGATCGCGGGTATCGTCAGTTCGGGCGTGCTGGGTGCGGTCCGGGATATGGTGCATGGCGCAGGCGTTCCGCTGATCGTCGCCAATGCCGGCAATGACGAGGCGACGGGCGCGGATTGTTCGCCCTTCATCACGCGGATGTCCTTTTCCAACGGTCAGGTGAACCGGCCGATGGGTAAGTGGATGTTTGATCAGGGGGTCAAAAAGGTCTTCACGCTTGCCCCCGATTACGCGGCGGGCCGTCAGATGATCGACGCTTTCACCGCTACCTTTACCGCCGCCGGTGGCGAGGTCGTGGGGCAGGAGTTCACACCCTTCCAGAAGACCCAGGACTTCGGCCCCTATCTGGCCCAGGCCAAGGCCAGTGGGGCCGATGCCGTCTATGTCTTCTATGCCGGTGGAGAGGCCATCGCCTTCGTCAAGCAATACGAAAGCTTCGGCCTGAAGGCGGAACTGCCACTTTACGGCTCGGGCTTCCTGACCTCGCCGCTTTACGTGAACGCGCAGGGGCCTGCGGCCGAAGGCGTGATCACCGCGCTGCATTACGTGCCGACCATCGAAAGCACTGCCAACGCGGATTTCGTCGCGGCATTCAAGGAAAAGACCGGCCGGGTTCCCTCGGAATTCGCCGTGCAGGGCTATGACGCCGCACGCGCGCTGATCGAGGCCACCAAGACCGGTGCCACCGACCGTAAGGGGCTAGCCAAGGCATTGCGCCAAATCAGCTTTGAAGGACCGCGCGGCCAGCTGTCGATTGACCCCGCGACCAACAACATCGTGCAACCGATCTATGTGTACCAGACCGTCGCAGGTGAAGGCGGTTTGACCCAGAAAGTGCTGGCCCAGCTTCCTGCAGAGGCTGATCCTGTCAACGGGTGCAGCATGGCCCCCGTTGCCAACTGACGCATCCGGCCCGGCCAGCGCAAACTGGCCGGGCTGTTTTTCAAAGGGAGGCTTGCGATGATTACCGATCTTGGGTTCTGGACACTTCAAGCGCTGAACGCGCTGCAGCTGTCGATGCTTTTGTTTCTTCTGTCCATTGGCCTGACGGTCATTTTCGGGCTGATGCATTTCGTCAATCTTGCGCATGGCTCGCTTTATGCACTTGGCGCCTATTTTGCGGCCTCGCTTGCGGCGGCCGGCGGTTTCTGGATGGCCCTTCTTCTGGCGCCTCTGGCGGTGGCCGGGGTCGGAACCCTGCTTTATGCCGGGCTGATCCAGCGGATGCGGAAATCCGGCCCGATGGCGCAGGTGCTGGTGACCTTCGGTCTGATTTTCGTACTGCTGGACCTGATCCGCATCTTCTGGGGTGACCTGCCGCTGGCGATCGAGGTGCCAGCGATGCTGGAGGGGCGGCTTGCGTTCCTGGGGGTCGAATATCCCACCTACCGAGTGTTCATCATCGCCCTTGGTGTGGCGATCCTTGCGGTACTGTCCTTTGTCCTGGGGCGCACGCAGATCGGTGCGATGATCCGTGCGGGCGTCGACAATGACGCGATGGCGGCCTGCCTTGGCATCAATGTCGAGCGCCTGTTCTTCATCGTCTTCTGTGTCGGCTGCGCGCTGGCCGGTCTGGCGGGCGCGGTGGCGGCCCCCTTGCTGAGCGTGACGCCGGACATGGGGCTTCAGATCCTGATCCCGACCCTGATTGTCATCGTGATCGGCGGGCTGGGCTCGCTCAAGGGGGCGGTGGCGGGATCGCTGATCTTCGGCTTCGTGCAGACCTTCGGCGCCGTCTTCGCGCCGCAGCTGGCTTCGGTGCTGATCTATGCCCTGCTGGCGGCGGTTCTTGTGATCCGGCCTGCGGGCCTTTTCCCGGCGAAAGGATAAGCGGATGTTTCATCATACGACCCTGCGTTACGCGGTTCTGGTCCTGCTGGCCGCGGCGGCGCTGTTCCAGGCGCTCACGGCTGAATACTTCGGCCTCGAGATCCTGACCGAGATCCTGATCCTGGCGATGCTGGTGCTGGCGCTGGACATGGTCGCGGGCTTTGGCGGCATGGTGTCGCTGTGCCACGGTGCGCTGATGGGGGTGGGGGCCTATGCCTATGCGCTTCTGTCCACGACGGCGGGTGTCACGCCGCTGGCCTCGATGGCGGCGGCGGTGGCGGTCACCGGGGCCGCGGCCTGGGTGATCGGCGCGATCTGCGCCCGCAGCCACGGCATCTATTTCATCATGGCGACGCTGGCCTTCGGGCAAATGGCCTATTCCTATGTGTTCGAGGCCCCGATCTTTGGCGGCGATGACGGGATGGGCGGCATTGTTCGCCTTGATTTGTCGCTGTTCGGGATCGACCTGAACGACAGCCGCAGTTTCGCGCTGTTCTGCCTTGCGGTTCTGGTGGCTGTCTACGCGGCCGCCGTCATGGTCCTGCGTTCGGGGCTTGGCCGTTCGCTGTCGGGAGTGATGAACAACGAACAGCGGATGCGGGCCCTGGGGCTGAACGTATGGCGCGTCAAGGCTGATGTCTTCGGTCTGTCCGGGATGATTGCGGGCCTCGCGGGGGCGCTGGCGGCACAACATATCCTTTATATTTCGCCGGGCCTGCTGAACTGGACCGTATCGGGTGAGGCGCTTGTCGTGGTCATACTTGGCGGGCTGGGCACACTTGTGGGGCCTTTGGTCGGAGCGGCGGTCTTTGTCGTGCTCAAGCATGAATTGAGCGCGGTGACCACCTACTGGCACCTTGTGGTCGGCCTGATCCTGATCGTCGTTGTCATGAGCCGCGCCAACGGCATCTTCGGCTGGGTCGAGGCCCGCTGGGGCGCGCGCCTGGAGCGTGGCCTGACCGATGCCACCCGCCACCATAAATCCGAGGAGGTCGCGACCGATGCTTGAGACACGCAACCTGGACAAGAGCTTTGGCGCCGTCCACG
>Ga0209347_1003023_pt1 | contig 20608 bp, 20 predicted proteins | sample AutmiccommuBRH23_FD_187382 | JGI IMG/M metagenome (GOLD analysis project Ga0209347, IMG submission 187382) | Deep subsurface microbial communities from Mt. Terri, Switzerland - Autotrophic microbial communities BRH/23 (SPAdes) (version 2) | ecosystem: Environmental > Aquatic > Deep subsurface >...
CTGGCATGCCCCGCAAGCACTTCTGGCCCCGCCAGCCGGCCCATCCGAAGGAAGGCCCGGTCAAGACCGGCCGGCTCGCGATTGTTCACGAAGGCAACACCCGCGTCGTCGAGGCGTCGCTGCCCTGGTCGGAGATCCCGCACGTCAAGAGCTGCCTGGATGCGGGCCGGACGGTGAAGTTCTCCTTCCGCGTCAACGACAACACCGGCGGGCCGACCATGGAACTGGCCATGAACCGCGGCGTCTCCAAGCCCAACAGCCAGGCCTTCCATCCGGACTGGGCCGAGCACTGGGCCAATGAGCTGGAATTCGCGTTCGAGAAGTAGCATGGGGTGCATGAGGTCTACTACGATGAAAGACTTGCTGCGACAACTGATTCAAGCCGATTCAACCCCGAGCAAGGGCGAGGCGGCAGCCGCCGAGGTCATCGCAACGTATTTCAACAGGCATGGCATCGATTGCCAGGTCGATCAGTGGGACGGCAACCGGGCCAACGTCGTGGCGCACGTCAAGACCGGGCGCCAACGACCCGCCCTGCTGTTCGTCTGTCACCTCGACGTCGTCAGTCCCGGGCAAGAGGATTGGGCGCATCCCCCGTTTGGAGCCGTGGAGGACAAGGGCAGAATCTACGGCCGAGGCGCCGCCGACATGAAAGGCGGCACTGCCGCGGCCGTCGCAGCCATCTGCGAGGCAGCCCGCACGGAGGCGGCGCTGCAAGGCGACATCATCCTGGCCGCCACCGCCGGCGAGGAGACCGACAGCGCCGGCGTCGTGCGATTCATGCAGGACTACTTCGGAGGCCAGAAGGCGGAAGGCGGAGAACAGAAGACAGCGTCACCCTCCAAGATACAGCTTCCGGAATCCGTCCTCAGTCGTCTGTCTTCCGTCCTCGGAAATCTGGCCGGCATTATCGTTCCCGAGCCGACGGACTTTGCGGTGGTCACGGCCCATCGCGGCCTGTTCTGGCTCAAGATCACCACCCGGGGCAAGTCGGTCCACAGTTCCATGCCCGAGCGGGGAATCAACGCCATCGGCTCGATGAAACGCGTGCTCGATGAACTCGAACGCTACCAGGTCCAGGCCGAGCCGCACCCCCTGCTGGGCGACTGCTCGATGAGCATCAACACGATCGGCGGCGGAGAGGCGATGAACATCGTACCTGACCGCTGCACCCTCGGCATCGACATCCGCACCCTGCCCGGCCAGGACCACGAGACCGTCCGTTACGATTTTGAGCGCATGCTGGCCCGGCTCAAGACCGCTGTCCCCAATTTCGACGGCGAACTCCTCATCGACCGCTCCGTCCGCGCCATGGAGACCGACGCCGAGTGCGACTTCGTCAAGACGTTCTGCTCGGCCGTCGAGGTCGATCTGACCAACGCGATTGGCTTCACCACCGACGCCCCGCACCTGCTGCCCCTGGGGGCCCCGATCGTGATCTTCGGCCCCGGCAAGCCCCGCATGTGTCACCAGGTGGATGAGTACATCGAAATCGGCGACCTCCGCACCGGTGTGGAGATGTTCAAGAGCGTAATCGGTAAATTCCTGACCTGATTGCATCCTTCCGCGGGGCGTGCAGAAATTTTAATGCGCGTTATGATTTTTGTCGATATTCGGACTTGACAAGATTTGTCCGGTTCTATAGGATCAGGCTTCAATTGTCATTTTGTGTGGAATTTCCAATGGTTCGACTTAGGGACAACAAGCATAAGCATCTGACGCGTCACGCTGTGACGACGCAGATTCTGTGCCTGCCCCTGCCCGCCGGCGCTGCCGCTATGATCGCCATGATTATGAAGGTAGCCCCCGGAAAGGAGGCAGTTCCCTAAAAGGACCAGGTAATACCCCGTAAAACCAACGAGCCTTTCAGGGAACACGAGATCCTGAAAGGCTTTTTTATTTCCATCGGACCAGCAAGGCTCGGGGCTTTGCGAGGATGTGGGAGGTATGTCTAATGATAAGGGTCAGAGAGATGGACATCGAATTCTACCGTCACTACTTCGATTCGCTCGAGGCCGCCCGGGGTCCGGCGTGGCGCTACAACGAGAGCAAGCCCTGCGGCGCGGACTTCAACAACTTCTTTCTCGCCAGGATCTACGACACGTACCACCAGATGTTCCGCAACTACCGGCGGGAGGCCGAGCAGGTCATGGAATCGCTCGCTCTGCCCCCTTCGGCAACCGTGCTCGACATGGGCTGCGGCACCGGCGCCTTCGCCTTTCACGCGGCGGAGCACTATCGCAAGGTCTATGCCGTCGATATCGCCAAGGCGATGCTCAACCGCGCCCGCCGGAAGGCAAGAAGGGCCGGACGGACCAATATCGAGTTCCGTCGGGGCGGTTTCCTGAGCTACGAGCATGCCGACGATCCGGTGGATGGGGTTGTCTCGATGGTGGCGTTGCACCACTTGCCGGACTTCTGGAAGTCCGTCGGCCTGCAACGCCTTGCCTCCCTGCTGCAACCGGGCGGCCGGCTCTATCTACTGGACGTGGTCTTTTCGTTCGACATGGACCGTTATGAGTCGTGCCTGGCGGATTTCATTCAGAAGATGAGCATCGACATGGGACCGGACGGCCGGGCCGCATCGGAGATGCACGTACGAGAAGAGTACAGCACCTGTCACTGGATCATGGAGGGACTGCTCCAGCGGGCGGGCTTCCAGATCGATGATGTCAATTACACCAATGAGTTTCTTGCGGGGTATCTATGTACAAAGAAAGTCCATTCCGCGACGGCTGCATCCTTGACCGCCGCTACGCAACCGCTACGCTGATCAGGGAACGTTTGTCTCGCACGCCGGTGCGGCCGAGACAGGGTGGAGAGCAGGCCATGACCATACGAGATCAACCGATGCTTCGGGAGTTCCGCCAGACGGATCTGTTCGCGGTCAAGTCCCTGGTTCACCGGACGATCGCCATCTGCTATCCCGGGCACTACTGCCTGGAGGCGGTCCGCTTCTTCGCCAACTACCACAGCGAGCCGGCAATCCTGCACGACGCACAGGAGGGCTGGACACTCGTGCTGGAGAAGGCCGGCCGGGTGCTTGGGACCGGCACGCTCGTCGGCGACGAGATCAAGCGGGTCTTCGTGGAGCCCGGCTTGCAGAAGCACGGCCTGGGCCGGCTCATCATGCAGCGACTGGAGGAGAAGGCGGCGTCGCTCGGCATCGCCACGATCCGGCTGGATGCCTCGCTGCCGGCCCAGTCATTCTACGACACACTCGGCTACGCCACGATCGAACGGGCCAGCCTCGAAGTGGAGAACGGCCGGCGTCTGGATTACTTCAAGATGTGCAAGACCCTCATGGGTCCTGACGGACAACCCTGGTGAGTGGATGGAGAGAATCCTATGAGTTCGCTGTATGCAACGAGGATGGGGATAATCCCCAGGTCCTTCGTTCGTGAGATCTTGAAGGTGACGCAGGACCCGCAGGTCATCTCCTTCGCGGGCGGGCTGCCCAATCCGCGGTTCTTCCCCGCGAAGGAGATCGCCGGGGCGGCGGCCCTCGCCTTGGCGGAAGACGACGGGGCCGCACTGCAGTACGGCACGACCGAAGGCTACGCGCCCCTGCGCGAGTTCATTGCGGAGCGTTACCGGCGCAACGACGGCCTCGACGTGACCGCCGACGAAATCCTGATCACCAATGGCTCCCAGCAGGGCCTGGACCTGGTTGGCAAGGCGTTCATCGACAAGCAGGACGCCATCGCAATCGAACGGCCGGGCTACCTCGGCGCGATCCAGGCCTTCTCGGCGTACGAGCCCGAGTTCCACCCCGTGCCCCTGCTGGAAGACGGCGTGGACCTCGGTCGGCTCGCCGAGGTTCTGCGAACGCGCCGGGTCAAGTTCTTCCACACGGTGATCAACTTCCAGAACCCCTCGGGCATCAGCTACTCCGAAAGCAGGCGACACGAGCTGGCTGAACTTCTCCGGCCGTACGACACGCTCGTGATCGAGGACGATCCCTACAAAGAGCTGCGCTTCGAGGGCACGCCGGGCCCTTCAATGCGGCGATTCCTGGGCGACAGGGCCATCCTGTTGGGGTCGTTCTCCAAGATCGTGGCGCCGGGGCTCCGCATGGGCTGGATCTGCGCCCCCCGCGAGATCCTGGACAGGCTCGTCGTGGCCAAGCAGGCATGCGACCTGCACTCAAACTGGTTCTGCCAGCGGATGCTCCACCGGTTCCTGGCCGACCACGACATCGATCAGCACGTCGCCACCATTCGTGCGGCGTACCGTCGCCAGAAGGACGCCATGCTGGCCGCGATCCGGGCGCACTTCCCCGCCGAGGTCGGCTTCACTCGGCCCGAAGGGGGCATGTTCGTATGGGCCACGCTCCCGACGCAACTGTTGGCGGTCGAGCTATTCGAGCACGCCGCTCGGGAGAAGGTCGTCTTCGTTCCAGGCACGCCCTTCTTCGTCGATGGCGGGGGGACGCACAACATGCGACTGAACTTCTCCAACGCCGATGAGGACAAGATCGAAGAAGGCATCGCCCGGCTGGGCCGGATCATCACGAAACTGTTGAACCGCACAGGAGGATCAGAATGAAACCACTGCCGTTCCACATCGTCGATGTCTTCGCGGAGCACAAGTACGCGGGCAATCAGCTCGCCGTCTTTCGGGACGCAAGGAGTCTCTCCAGCGAACTGATGCAAAAGATCGCCCGCGAGACGAATTTCTCTGAGACCACGTTCATCCTGTCGGACACGCCCCGCAACGGCGGCTACGACGTGCGGATCTTCACCCCCGCCGCCGAGGTCCCCTTCGCGGGGCACCCTACGCTCGGGACCGCCCACGTGATCCGCCAGGAACTCATTCGATCGCCCGTTCCGCAGGTCAGGCTCAATCTGAAGGTGGGCCAGATCCCGGTATCCTTCGGCCAGGCCGGGGAGACGGATATTCTCTGGATGAGGCAGAATGCCCCCGCCTTCGGCCCGACCCTCGACCCGGACGAAATGGCGGACCTCCTGGGCCTGGTCCCTTCGCAGATCGACGCCCGGTCCCCGGTCCAGGAGGTCTCCACGGGCCTGTGGTTCACGATCGTGCCCCTGGTGAACCTGGACGCCCTCAAGCAGGCGAGGCTCGCCCGGGACAGGTACTTCGCCTTCGTCGCGAACCGGCAGGCCAAGGCGGTCCTGGTGTTCTGCCCCGAGCCATACGGGCGGGAAAGCAACCTGAGCGCCCGCGTGTTCGTCCCCTGCTACGGCATCGAGGAGGACCCCGCTACCGGCAGCGGCAACGGATGCCTGGCGGCCTACCTCGTCAAGCACCGCTGCCTCGGGGGCTCCGACGTGGACGTTCGCGTCGACCAAGGCTACGAGATCGGCAGGCCGTCCCGATTGTATCTGCGGGCCAAGCAGGAGAACGGGCGAATCGAAGTGAACGTGGGCGGCAAGGTCGTCCTGGTCGCAAACGCCGAACTGGTGTGAGGTTTCAACGATGCAAGACAGAGAACATACAGCGTGCTGTGGTTTGTACTGCGGGGATTGCGTCCCGGCGAACCAATCGCTGTTCGACGCTGCCGAGCGACTCAGGCAGGTGCTTGAGGACACCCAGTTTGACGAATATGCCCGGTTCAAGAGCGCCAAAAACAGGACCTTCGAATCCTTTGGAGTCTTCAAAGAGGTCCTGAATGCAATTCTGGCGTTGCGATGCGACAGGACGTGCCCTAACGGCGGCGGCAGGCCCGCTTGCCCGATCCGCACGTGCGCGCATCAGAAAGGGATGGACGGATGCTGGCAGTGCGAGTTCGTTGAGACCTGCGGACTTCTGGAACCGTTGTCCACCTGTCACGGCGATACACCCAAACACAACCTGCGGATGGTGCGGCGGTACGGCGTCGCGAATTGGGCCCACAAGCGAGGCAGGCACTACCTTTGGCAGGAATCAGAGGAACACCGAAGTGATGGAGGCAACCAGGATGGAACAACATAGAGTGGATTTCGGATCGATGCCGTGGGAGCGGCCTGCCGCCGGCGTGAGGGTCAAAGCTCATGAGCGGGACGGCCGCAGGCTGCGGCTGGCGGAGCTCACGAAGGAATTCGTCGAAGCCGATTGGTGCGCCCGCGGGCACGTCGGATACGTCCTCAGCGGCGAGATGGAGATCGACTTCCACGGACGCATCGTGACGTTCCGGCCCGGCGACGGCTTGTTCATCCCGGCCGGAGCCGAGCACGGGCACAAGGCAACGGTCCTTACGGAATCGGTCATCGTCGTTCTCGTCGAGGATGTTTGACTGCGGGTGCGAGCAGTGTTGAACAGGCTCAGCGAATCGGGTATAAACGGATGCGGCTCGATACCGTTCCATTTTATGAAACTGGAGCTCTGATGACAGTACATTTCAAAAAGTACCACGGACTGGGCAACGACTACCTGGTGATCGATCCGAACGTCCGGGACCTTTCCGTGACGCAGGAGAATATCCGCCTGATCTGCGACCGCAACTTCGGCGTCGGCTCCGACGGCATCCTCTACGGCCCCCGGCTCGAGCCGGACGCGGAGCGGCCCTCCGGTCCGGGGCTGCCCTCCCTGCGGATCTTCAACCCCGACGGCAGCGAGGCCGAAAAGAGCGGCAACGGCCTGCGCATCTTCGCCAAGTACCTCTTCGAGAGGCAGTACGTCCGCTCCAAGAGCTTCCGAATCAAGACCCTCGGCGGCATCGTCGACGTCCAGGTGATGGACGACACGGCCAACCTGATCCGCATCAACATGGGCACGGTGACGTTCATCAGCAACGAGATCCCCGTGGCGGGCGAGCCGCGAGAAGTCGTCGACGAGCCGCTCGACATCAACGGCGTCGAGCACAAGGTGACGTGCCTCTCGATCGGGAATCCGCATTGCGTGATCCCGATGCCGGAGGTGAGCGAACAAACCGCGCGGGCGCTCGGGCCGCACGTCGAGAATCATAAGATGTTCCCCAACCGCATCAACATGCAGATCGTGCGGGTGATCGACCGCGCCAACATCGACATCCGGATCTGGGAACGAGGCGCCGGCTACACGCTGGCCTCGGGCAGCAGCTCGTGCGCCGCGGCCGCCGCCTCTCAAAGACTGGGCATGGTGGACAGCGACATCACCGTCCACATGCCCGGCGGCACGCTGCACATCGAAATCGCCGACGACGGCCAGATTCACATGACCGGCCCGGTCGAAGGCACGTTCGAAGGCCGATTCCACGCCGATCTGGTCAAGAGACTGGAAGAAGCGTAGAAGCGTGGATGCGGAAGGAGACGTGTGCCATGGTTACGCCTCGTAGCCATGTCTCGCTTCGACACTCGGAAAGCATGCTCAGGAGGCGTAAGCATGGCACACGGACTGGGAGTCACGCCGTTCTTCAAGGTGCGCAGCACCTCTATCATGCTACTGGCACAAAGCGAAAGATCTCGGGGGTCTGGGGGCAGAGCCCCCAGGAACAGCCGGCAGGACGTCAGAAGCGAGGTTCAGGCGTCTCGAAGCCCTTGATGATTCCACGACGGCGTGTCCGTCATTTCAAGTAGGGCCATTTCTCCGGGGTGTCGGGGCGATACCAAAAGAGCTGCCAGTAGCGTTGGTCGGTTTCGAAGATGTCGATGGGGCTTGTCGCCGAGTCGAAGTCGGCCGGCAGGACGCCGAAGCGCTTCATCTCGCGAATGTACTGGCGGTTCGGACGAAAGCCCGGCATGCCGAACCGCGGAGGCTGATCGTACTGCCCCTTGCGGCCCTGCATGAGCGATAGCAGACTCCGACAGTCCGGGTCGTCCGTTCCCGCGAACGGACCGGCACACGTACCCCAGCCCCCTGCCGCCTTCGGCAGCGGGCCCAGCAGTAGCGGGGAGCACTCCGGCCGGGACACGTTCACCAGGACGTCGATGGAGAATCGGAGGTCCTCTTTCCGGACGATGCGTTCGTGAGGCGCGAGCCCCCGAGCTTGAACCGTTTCTTGCCGCTCCTGTTCCGACATGCCCACCGGCAACGGCGGGGCCTGCTTGCCCTGCCCGTGGCATTGGGCACACCGACGGCCCAGCACGGGCGAATGAAACGCTGCATGCGCCAGTCCCTGGCGGGCCTGGTCCTCCGCGTTGCGAAGGGCCGCGTACGTGCCCGCGTATGGCGCGCCGCTTTCGAGCCAGAGCCAGACGGTTCGGCGCTGTTTGGCCGGGACGGACACGTCATAGTGCGAGCCGTCGAGCTTGGCCATCAGCGGGCTCGCGGACGAGCCGATCGTGCGGGGCGCCTGGTTGCCCAGTCCGTTGCGGCCATCCGCCACCTGCCCGGTCGCCAGCAAGGTATAGTAGCTGATCGACCAGCATGGGCCGAGATCGTCGGTCAGGACGACGCGGCCCTCGGGCTTCTCGTAGCTGTGACAGGCGACGCAATGGGCGTCAAGCACGGGCTGAACGTCCCGGCGAAAGTCCAGCACGTCCGGCTGTCCCTCGAACGGCTCGATCCGACTGGGCGGCCGGCTCAGGGCCCGCGAGGCCCGACTTCCCGTCACAGGGCTCGCTTGCAAGCGGGACTCGTGGCAGCCGACGCAGCCGAGCACTTCGCCCGGCATCACGTTCGTGAAGCTCTGCATCCGTTTGACGGACCGGTCCTGGGCGTCCAGGGCCACGAAGAACACGGGCCGGCCGGCGGGGACTTCGAAGTACGCCGAGCCGTCCTCCTCCACCGGGACCGTGCCCAGGACGCGCTCCAGGATGAACGTGCCGAGCCAAGAGGTCAGATCCATGCCGCCGCTGAAGTTCACGGGCTTGGGCAGGATCTCCAGGATGAGCAGCTTGTCGATCGTCCCGCGCTCGATCCCCTCCATCCGACGGCCCTGGTAGACGTCGGCCACAAACATCCGGCCCGCGGCCTCGCTCTCGATTACCCGGTCGGCCACGAGCGTCTCGCGGGGCCTCGGGCGCACCAGGACCGGCTCGTGGAGATTGGCCTTGCCGTTATACGTCAGGACCGGCAGGGTCCGCCCGTCGCGATGGCCGAGCACAAGCCGCTTGTGGGAGGCGACGAAATACCAGTCGCCGTCGAGGGGCGCGGGGTCGTTGAATGCCGGCTTGTCGGTAAGCCGGCGCAGAGCCCGCCCGTCGTCCGGGCCATAATCCGGCGTCACGCGAGCCACATATCCCCTGTGATCGGAGGCGCCGTGGCCGGGCGAATCGATCAGCAGCAGTTCGTCGCAGCGGGAAATCGGTTTGGCCTCGATGTACAGCGGATAATGCTGCTGATTGCCGAAGTACGCCATGACCGCCGTGCCATCCGGGTTCATGGTCCAGAGCTGATGGTAGCCCACCTGGGACCGGTCCACGTACTCCCATCGCGTGTAGAGAATCCGCCCATCGGGGAGGACGGCGGGCGTGTTGTCGTGTTCGAGATTGAACGAAAGCGGACGGAGGTTCCCGCCGTCGCGGTCGCATCGAAAGAGCGTGCCGACCTGGGTCATCCAGCAGCCAACCCACCGCTGGCTCCGCGTCGAGACGAAGACGATATGATCGTCCGGCAGGTAGGCGGCCTCGTAGTCGTCGTACGGGCCCCGCGTGATCTGCCTGAGGCCCGAGCCGTCGGCCTGGATCTCGTAGAGATGGTAACAATCGGTCCCGGCCGGACGATAGGAGAACAGGACCGTGCGGCCGTCATAGTGTACGTGGGGGTCCCGGATGCTCCCCCCATTGGGATCGAGGAGAACCCGGACGATGCCGGTGGCGGCATCCAACAGATACAAGCCGCTCTCGTCCGGCTGGCCGTTGCCCGCATAGGCCTTGTGGTTCTCGTCGTCGCAGTAGTAGCCCAGATTGGCATACCAGTGCGGGTCGTCGTAGGTCAGTCGCGTGGTGAAGACAACCTGCTCGATGCCGAGTTCGGCCAGGCGCCGGAGCGATTCTCCGCCTCGAAACCGCCCATCGCTGGCGAGGCAAATCCCTGAGGAGCCCGCAAGACAGCACAGAACCAGCATCGCCGGCACGCTCCGTAGCCACAAGTCCTTGCCCACGTCGCAAACAGAACCATTCTTCATCATGCACTCCTGACGCCGAGCCACTGACCGCGGAAAGCAGGCTGTCCACGAATCCTGATGTTAGGACTTCATGACGGGCCTGTCAACCCGGCCGCAGGACCAAAGCCGCCAGGCTCCCTATGCATCCGGTGCGGCGTCCTCGGGCTTGTGGTTGCGGGTGGGTTTGAGGAGGTCGTCGGGGGCGACGATGCCGCCGGAGATGAGCGCCTTGAACCCCTCCTCGATCGCCAAGTCCGTGATCAGGACGGTCTCGGCCGGGATCAGTTGCAGGAAGCCCGTGGTCGGATTGGGGGTCGTGGGGATCAGGACCTTGGCGAACTTGCGGCCCTCGCGGTCCTCCAGGTAGCCCGTGAGGAACCCGATGGCCTTGATGCCCGGATGGGGGAAGTCCACGACGACGACGGACTTGAACGCGGCGCCATGCGGCTGGGAAAGGGCCTCGACGACCTGCTTTGTCGCGCCGTAGATGCTGCGGGCCAGTGGTATCCGCAGCCAGATGCCCTCCCAGACGGCGATCAGCCTCCGACCGATGAGGTGCTGGCCGAGCCCGCCGACGAAGTACAGCAGCACCAGTAGCACCAGGATCGCCAGGACCGAGACCGCGAGATTCAGGGTGCTTTCGGGCAAGGCGTCGATCCAGCGCAGGGCCTGCAATTCCACCGTGGCGTAGCGCACGACGGGTCGAAGCAGCCGGGCGGCCAGGGAGAAGAGCCAGCCCATGATCAGCAGCGTCACGCCGACGGGGATCAGCACCAGGATGCCGGAGCCCAGCCGGCGACTGGTGTTGCGTTTGAATCGTGCCCAAGAGCCGGGTGCCTTCACAAACGGATCCTCTCCACCGCTTGCCGCGGTCAGAACGTGAACTGGTCCCGAAAGGCGGACTGGAAGTCGTAGACGTCGTTGAAGTCGTCGATCGTGTCGCTGGGCTGGGCGCTCATCCATTCGTGGTCGATCAGGGTGTAGACGATCTCGCCGAAGTCGCGGGTCGTCCGCACGCCCCAGGAATCGAGCACCAGCATGGCCAGCCGGCCGTACTTGTCCAGAGCCATCCGCCGCAGGCCTTCGCACAGGGTCTGTCCGCTGACGTGACGGGGCTCCTTCGTGACGTTCTGGACCGTGTAGCCCAAGCCCTCGTAGACGAACTTGAAGGCCGCCGGGCTGTAGAGCCCGGTCTGGCGGGCGATCTCCTCGATATTGTTCTTCATAGCACGAAGTGGGACCTCATTGACGGAATTGACCGGATTGACCCCACTGACAACAGGGTCAACAAGGTCAATTCGGTCCTCTTTGTCGATCCTAACGGATCGTCTGTCCCGGCTTGGCGCCTGCGTCGGGCGACAGGATGAAAATGTCCTTGCCGCCGGGGCCGGAGGCCAGGATCATGCCCTCGGACAGGCCGAACTTCATCTGGCGGGGTTTCAGATTCGCGAAAAGGACCACGTGCCGGCCGACCAGGCTCTCGGGCGCGTAGGCTTTGGCAATACCGGCCATCACGTTCTTCTGGCCCACGCCGACGTCCAGGACCAGGTGCAGCAGCTTGTCGGCGCCTTCGACCTTCTCGGCGCTGAGGACCTTCGCGACCCGCAGATCGATCTTGGCGAAATCGTCAATCGTACACTCCGGCTTGATCGGCTCAACAGCCGGAGCTTCCGGCTGCGCGGGGGCCGCGGCCGGGACCTGGCCCTCTTTGCTCTCTTCAACCATGGCGGTTACCTTCTCCTCGTCAACTCTCTCGAATAATCGTTCGAACTCACCGATCCGGCGGTTCTCCAATGTCTTGTCCACGTCCGCGAACTGCAGCGGCTCGACGCCCAGAAACTCTTCCACCTTCTGCGCGAACTGCGGCAGGACAGGCTTCAGATAGATCGTCAGTATTCTGACGGCGTTCAGCACGGCCGTCAAGATCGTCTGCGTTTTGGCGAGATCCGTCTTGACCGTCGTCCAGGGCTGATTCTGCTCGACGTAACGGTTGGCCTCGTCGGCCAGGGCGCTGATCGTGCGAACGACGGTCGCGTAGTTGAGGCCCTCGTAGCCATGGATGATCTGGTCCTTCGCGGCGGTCAGCCTGGCGAGGAGCTGCCTGCCCTCCTCGTCGAGGACGCCGAGTTGGCTGTCGAACCGCTTGCTGAGCATGGGACCCGAGCGGGAGGCCAGGTTGGCGTACTTGCCGACGAGATCCGAATTAACCTTACCGACGAAGTCCTGGAACGACAGGTCGATGTCCTCGACGGCGTCCGTCAGCTTGCTTGCGTAGTAGTACCGCAGGTACTCGGGGTCCAGGTGTTTGGCGTAGGTGGCGGCCTTGATGAACGTGCCGCGGGACTTGCTCATCTTCTCGCCGTTGACGGTGAGGAAGCCGTGGACGAAGAGCTTGTTGGCGGTCTTGAAGCCCGAGCCCATGAGCATGGCCGGCCAGAACAGGGCATGGAAGTACATGATGTCCTTGCCGATGAAGTGGTACAGCTCGTTGGCCGGGCTGTTCCAGAGCTCGTCGAAGTTCAGGCCGTGCCGCTCGCAGTAGTTCCGGGCCGAGGCCATGTAGCCGATAGGTGCGTCGAGCCAGACGTAAAAGAACTTGTTGTCCTCGCCCGGGATCTTGAAGCCGAAGTACGGCCCGTCGCGGGAGATGTCCCAGTCCTTCAGGCCGGCCTTGAACCATTCGTCGAGCTTGTTTGAAACCGACTTCTGGGTGTACCCGGCGGCGAATAGGTCCTTGAGCTGTTGCTCATAGTCGGCCAGCTTGAAGAAGTAATGCTCCGAGGGCTGAAAGACCGGCGGTGTCCCGCAGAGGGAACAGCGAGGTTGAACCAGGTCGATCGTCCGGTACGTCGCCCCGCAGGACTCGCAGGAGTCCCCGTATTGATCGAGCGCGCCGCAGCGGGGGCAGGTGCCCCGTACGTACCGATCCGGCAGCGACATCTTATCGGTCTGGCAATAGGTCTGCTCGACCGGCCGCCTGGCGATGGAGCCGCGGTCGTTGAGCCGGTTGAAGATCAGCTCGCTGAGCGTCTTGTTCTCGGGCGAGTGCGTGGTGTAGTAATTGTCGAACGCCACGTGGAAGCCGGCGAAATCCGCCGTGTGTTCCTTGTGGATTCGTTCGATGAGCAGCTCGGGCGTGATGCCGGCGTTGCGGGCGCTGATCATGATCGGCGTGCCGTGCGTGTCGTCGGCGCAGAAATAGAAGCACTGGTTCCCGCACATCCTCTGAAAGCGGACCCAGATGTCGGTCTGGACGTACTCCACGAGATGTCCGATGTGGATGGGGCCGTTCGCGTAGGGCAAAGCTGACGTGACGACGATCGTTCGGGGCATGTTTCTCCTTGTCCTATTCCTGCTTGTCGCCGGGATTGTCACGGCCCTGATCGGGACCGGCCGGTTGCTGTTCAGGGGCCTCCGGGCGCTCGTCGCGAGCCTCCGGCTGCTCCTCAGGCATTTCCCAGCGATCCCCAGGAACGTCCCGCCGTGCGTTGCGAGGGGGCCGGCGCGGTTCACGCGTTGGACGCCGTTGCGTTTCGCGTGCCGCCGGGGCTTTGGAATCCCCGGAACTACGAGGCGCGTCGGTGGGCGTCTCCTCCTGCGGCGGCTTGCGTTTGATGGCCGAAGCCGGCAGGACCGTGATCTCATCGACCGGGAACGAGGCCTTGTCGCCATTGGGGTACTGGACGATGACGAGTTGGGTCAGGATCTGGCTGTCGATCACCTTGGCCTCGCCCTTTTCGGTCTGGACGAGCACACCCCGCTTCGGCAGGCTCTGCTTGAGCTCCGTGTAATTCTGGTCCTCGTACCGCAGGCAGCACTTCAGCCGGCCGCAGTACCCGGAAATCTTGGACGGGTCCAGGGTGGCCTTCTGCATCTTGGCCATCCGCATGTTCACGGGCTTGAGCAGTTGGAGGAACTGGAGACAGCAGCACTCCCGGCCGCAGCTCTCGACGTCGCCGAGCACCTTGGCCTCGTCGCGGGAGCCGATCTGACGCATCTCGATGCGCGTCTGGTATTCCTGGGCGAGCTTGCGGACCAACTCGCGGAAGTCCACGCGGCCCTCGGCCATGAAGTAGAAGACGATCCGCTCGCCGCCGAAGATGTGTTCGGCGCCGATGATCTTCATCCGCAGGCCCAGGTCCCTGGCGAGCCGCTCGCAGCTTTCGATCTCCTCGGCCGTGATGACCTGGAGGTGCTGCTCTTCGCTGATATCGTCAGGCGTCGCGAAACGCACCACTTTGCCCACGGGCTCGGTGTTGAATTGGATCTCGCTGGTGGCGTAGTAGCTGCCGACCTGCTCCTCGCTGAGACGGAACCGGCCGTCCTTGTAGTGGCTCAATTGGCCCACGAGATGGCCCAGTTCGAGCCCTTTTTCCGTCTTGACGACGACGCGCGTCGGCGTTCGGGGCACCTCCGCCTCATTGTGCTCGAAGAGCCCGAGGATATTCATGCGGCCGTAGCGGATCAACAGGAACTTCCGGCCCTTGGCCTGCTTGGTCTTGATCGGTGTTTCTTCCGTCATATGCGATTATCCTAATCCGGGGCGGCTCGGCGGTTCGCCCAAGAGGCCCCCGTGAAATTAACAGTGGTTGTGCGCGGAACACGGACCGACACGGACTGCCACGGACTCTCACGGACGCCATTGAGGCCCCCGTCCGTGCCCGCAGCGCCGCTGCGCGTCGGGGTCTGTCCGTGCTCGTCCGTGCAGGCGGGCGTTTCCAGCCGCACAGGCTTCAACACTAAGCAGCGATTATAGCCGAACGGGCAAGTCGGAACAATAGCCGCTCGAGAATTAGCCGCTCGTTGACGTTGGCGTCGAGCCAGCGGAGCATCTCATAGCCGTTGCGGACCCCGTCGATGGCCTGCTCGGGACCCAATCGCTGGGCCAGCCTGGCGATCTGCGGGGCCTGGTCGGCGTTGATAAGCGGTCGCTCAGCCGCGACATGATGGATCGCCACGTCATACAGGGCCGCGATGAGAATCTGGATCAGCGTCCTCTGGGCCCGGCGGCCCAGATCGCTCTTGCTCGTGGCCTTGTCGAGAGTCCCCCAGCCGGCGGCGACTCGTTTGGCGGCCTCCTGAACCCGGTCGACGATCTCGGGCACATCGGGCAGCTGGTAGTCGGCCAAGGCCGCGATCAGATCCCTCTTGGTTCCGAAGAGCCCCACGCCGTCCTGTTCGAGCCGGGCCCACTGGCAAGCCAAGCCCAGACTGCCCTGGGCCAGCCGGGCGAAGAACACGGCTTCCTGCGAGCCGAGCCCCGTCGCGGTCAACTGGGCCACAATCCGCTTCTCATCGACGGGCCCGAACCGGATGATCTGACAACGCGACTTGATCGTCGGCAAGAGTTTCTCCAATCGCGTACACAGCAGGATAATCGTGCAATAGGAAGGCGGCTCTTCCAGCACTTTAAGCAGCGCGTTCTGCGAGTTGGCGTTGAGCTTCTCGGCCTCGCTGACGATATAGACCTTCCTCGAAGACAGCGTCGGCCGGCTGGAAACCTGCTCGATCAGGAACTCGCGGATCACGTCGATCGACAGGTCCACCGGGGTCTTCTTGTCCTTGTTGTCCTGGGTGTATTGCAGCAGTTCCTTGTAAACATGGGCATAATCGGGATGCGAGCCGGCGTCCGTCAAGGCGCAGGAGTCGCACGAACCGCAACTGTCGGCAAAGGGGCCGGACGGGGTCTGTTCGATCCGTGGCTTCTGGCATAGAAGAAGCCTGGCCCACTCGCGGGCGGTCTTGAACTTGCCCACGCCATCGGGTCCGGCGAAAAGGTATGCGTGGGCAGTCCGGTCCGCGGCCAAACCCCGCTGCAAGATTCCGATGGCTCTATCCTGGCAAAAAACGTCTCGTAGCGACATATCAAGAACCTTTATCTGCCTCCATCGCTTTCTCTACGATTGCGATCACGTCTTTGTGCACCGCCTCGGGACCGGCGGCGGCGTTGACGACCGCAAAACCCGGTCGGCCTTCAGCGAGTTTCAGGAATCCTTCCCGGACACGTCCGTGATAGTCATCGCCTTTTCGCTCCATTCGGTCGAGTTCGCGGTTGAGCCGCTGGGCGGCGGTTTTGAGGTCCACATCCAGGATGATGGTCAGGTCCGGCCACACCCGCTCCAACGCATCCCCGGCGATATCCAGAACCTTCTCCACGCCAAACTCGCCGGCATGGCCCTGGTAGGCGCACGTGCTCGACAGCCAGCGGTCCATGACCACGCACTTGCCCTCCTGGAGCGCCGGCCCGATGCTCTCGGCCCAGAGTTGCACGCGGGCGGCCATGTAGAGCAGCACCTCGGTCGAGGTCGTCATGGCCTCGTGGGCCGGGCTCAGCAGGATCTCGCGGATCTTCTCCCCGATGACCGTGGTCCCCGGATCGCGAAAACCCACTACCTCCAGGCCTCGGCCCCGCAGCCAGTCCATCAGCATCCGCGACTGGCTGCTCTTGCCGCACCCATCCGGACCATCGAGCACGATGAAACGACCGCTGAGGCCTTCCTGCAAACGAGTATCTTCCAAGTCAATCGGTCCTTTCAGCCTGTATCCTGGCCTCATTCAGGAGATGAATCAGCAACTCTTCAACGCGGAGGTGACTGGCCCACTCCTGAAGATACTTCAGGTTCAGACTCTCCCACTGCGTAACCGCGACTCCCAGGGCATCCGAGTACTGGACGTCGGACTGTCGCCCTTTCATCCATTCCAGCTTGCTGAGGATAACGTCTTCCGGGGCCACCACACAGAGCATCCGGCCCATCGCGTCAACATGAAGGCGACGTTCGAACTCTTGCCGGCTGAAGGGTCGATCCTTACGAATGATGAGATCCGCCTTGCCTCCTCCTTCCAGATCGATCACGTTGAACAGGGTCCGATGCCGCAACGCATCGAGTGCGGCATCCCGGCTGAAGTAGTACCCCTGCCCGAGCAGAGCAAGAAAGGATTCGAGTTGATCCGCCGTCGGATCGATCACGATATCCGCATCCTGGGTCGCTCGCGGACGGCCGTGGATGCTGCTGCCGATGGAGCCTGCCACCATGTAGGGTATCCCGGCCTCGTCCAGAAGCTCCACCAGACGACCGAGGAATTCCTTCTGAGTCGTCATGATGCGGATGCTTCCTTTCCGTAGGCCCGCCGGAACAGGTCGTCGCCGAGCATCAGGCGTATGACCTCCCGCTCGACGGCCCGGTCGTCCCAGTCCGGATGGCGATGCCGCACGCCGGCAGCGACCAGGGACCGCAGATTGTCGCACAGGTCGAAGGTCACGGCCAGTCGGCCCGCGGGACCCAACCGGCGCAGAACTCGATACTGCACCGCCAGAGCCTCGGGCGTGGTGTCGTCAAGCATTCGGTCCCGCAGGGGCATCACGTGCCGCTCTGCCGCTCTGCCGGCTTGAAGTACAAAACGAATCTGGCCTTTTCCATGGGGACGCCAAAGGCATTCTCGAACGCCTTGACCACGTCCTCGTCGTCCAGACTCATCTCGAAATCGTAGGTGTCTCCCTCCTCGACAGACCGCGTTTCAACGATCTTGCCCGACATCGTCTCGACCAGGTAGGCCGTCCCATTCGTCGGCGCGTCCCAGTTGATCATGAAGCCGCCGCCGACAACCTGCACGCCCGTCGGCAGATCGCCTCGGCCGAGAGATCCGGTTGTGCTGCAACCGGCAACTGCCATAAGACCGACGATACCCACCGTCACAACTCTCCCCATCCGACAACTCGTGCCTGCCATCTCAAACCTCCATAGACATCCGAAAACCCGTGGCATCCATCGATGCCACACGACTCAGATCACCGCCCCCTCGGCTGCGTCCCCGTCCCGACCGGCTTGAAGTACAGCAGGAACTGGGCCTTGTCGATGTCGATCCCGAGCATGTCTCCGAGTTCCTCCGCATCGACGACGGATTCGACCGCGAATCGATAGGGCTCGCCCTCGGCCAGCGTAAAGGTCTGGACCAGTCTGCCGGTCCGCTTCTCCATCAGGTACACGGTTCCGGACTCCGGGGCCTGCCATTCGATCACCAGGCCGCCGCCGACCAGCCGAGACTCGCCCGGCAGGAACTCCGACCGAAACCGCTCCTGCGATTTGCAGCCCGCCAACGCCAGGATGCCGAAGAACCCAACCACAACCGCCGCCCACTTCGTGCCAACCACCCGATTCGAAACGCTCATGACTACCCCCCTTACGATCTTCCATCTCCGTTCTCGCCCGTCACCGGCCGGACAACTCCCCGAGCCGACTCCGGGCACACGTCATTTCGCCAGTATACCGCAGCCCTCCCGCGACAATCAACCGAATACCCACCGCACGGAGCGACGCCGGTTTGCAGTGACGCCGGAAGGCGTTTCGCAGCACGGCCGTCCCGGCCGTGAGTAGCACGGGCATCCTGCCCGTGAAAACCCAGGGGCATACTGCCCCTGCAACTCATGGGCAAGATGCCCGTGCTACGAGATGCCCTTACGGGCACACGAGGACCGGGTTCACTTGGCCAACTGGAAATTGTCGTCGCCGACGAGTTGGCGCATCTTGCGGCAGAACTCGATATCCGGATTGACACACAGGCCCCGATCGGCGGTCGCGTGGACCCGGCCGCGGTCCGTCGCGATGACCATGAACAGGGGCCGAGTGCCCCGGTGGGACTGGCAGACGCTGCGAATCTGCATCACCTTTTCCTTGGTCACGTCCCGGGCGTCCAGCTTGATCTTCACGCCCTTGGCGAGTTTCTCCCGGGCCTTCTCCAGCGGGATCAGCTCCGAAGCCAGGATGTTCGCCCGCTCCCGGCGGTAGTCGGTCTTGCCCTTGACGAAGACCACGCTGTCCTCGACGAGCAGCGACGTACACTCGGCCAGCGTATCGGGGAACAGGACCACCTCGATCTGGCCCTGGAGGTCTTCGAGCGTGAAAACCGCCATCTTGGAGCCGGCGTTTCGGCCGTTCTTGGTGATGTTGTAACGGATTTTGGTGATCATCCCGCCGATCGTGACCAGTTTTTCGCCGTTACCGTTCCCATTGCCGTTGCCGCCGCCATTTCCTTCGCCGGGCCCATGGTCCTGTGCAAGGCGAGCCGTGTTGCTTGTTGAATAATCGTTGATCGCCTCGGCGTGCTGGCTGAGCGGATTGCTGGTAACGTAGAACCCCAGAACCTGCTTCTCAAAGGCCAGCATCTGCAATTCCGGCCAAGGCGGCACTTCCGGGAGTTGCTTGTGGTCCTCGGCGTACTGCTTCTCATCGGCGACCTGCCCGAAGAAGTTCATCTGGCCGCTGACCTTGTCCGATTGCAGGCTGGACCCGATCTGCATGGCCCGCTCCAGCGCCATCGTCATCTGGTTGCGGTTGCCGCCGAGCCGGTCGAAGGCCCCGCCTTTGATCAGGGCGTCGATTACCTGTTTGTTGACCGCCCGCAGGTCCACGCTCTCGCAGAAATGGAACAGGCTGCGGAACCGCTCCACCTTCTTGCGGGCGACGATCATGGACTCGACGGCCTTCTCGCCCACGCCCCGGACCGCCGCCAGGCCGAAGCGGACCACCCCTTTGTCGCCCTGCCCGGTCTCCTTGTACAGCGGCGTGAAATCGACGTCGCTTTCGTTAATGTCCGGCGCCATCACCTCGATGCCCATCTCGCGGCACTCGCCGATATAATCGACGACCTTCTCGGTGTCTCCCATTTCGTAGGTCAGCAGCGCCGCCATGAACTCCACCGGATAGTGGGCCTTCAGAAACGCGGTCTGGTAGGCGACGAACGCGTAGCGGGTGGAATGGCTTTTATTGAAGCCGTAGCCGGCGAACCGCTCGATCAGCTCGAAGATGTTCTCGGCTTCGCTCTTCTTGAGCCCCTTGGCCACGCAGCCGTCGAGGAAACGCCCCTTCTCTTTTTCGATGATACTGATCTTCTTCTTGCTGATCGCCTTGATGAGGCCGTACGCCTCGCGCAGCGGGATATCGCCGAGGCGGTTGCAGATCCGCATCACCTGTTCCTGGTAGACCATGATCCCGTAGGTCTCCTGGAGAACCTCGGTCATGATCTCGTGCGGACAGGTCCAACTGGCGCCGTGCTTGCGGTCGATGTAGTCGGGAATCAGGGTCATCGGGCCCGGGCGGTAGAGGGCGTTGGCCGCGATGAGGTCCTCGATGCGGTCCGGCCGCATTTTCATCAGCAGATCCTGCATGCCGCCGGATTCGAACTGGAACACGCCCTTGGTCCGGCCCTTTGTAAAGACCTCGAAGACCTTCGGATCGGTGATGTCGACCTTCTCCAGGTCGAGGTCGACTCCGTGCTTGGTCTTGATCAGTTGGCGGGCCCGCTCCAGGACGCTGAGGGTCTTGAGACCCAGGAAGTCCATCTTCAACAGGCCGCACTTCTCGACCATCGGCCCTTCATACTGGGTGATGACGTCGTCGGAGCCGGAGGCCTTGTACAGCGGCACGAAGTTCGTCAGCGGCTCGTCGGCGATCACGACGCCGGCCGCGTGGACCGAGGCGTGGCGGGTGAGCCCTTCGAGCTTTCGACCGATGTCGATCACCTTGCGGGTCAGCTCATTCGTGTCGTAGGCAGTCTTGAGCTCGGGCTCGGTCTCCAGGGCCTTGTCGAGCGTCATGTCCAGCGAGAACGGCACAAGCTTGGCCAGCCGGTCCGCCTCGGCCAGCG
>Ga0209347_1003026_pt1 | contig 20583 bp, 17 predicted proteins | sample AutmiccommuBRH23_FD_187382 | JGI IMG/M metagenome (GOLD analysis project Ga0209347, IMG submission 187382) | Deep subsurface microbial communities from Mt. Terri, Switzerland - Autotrophic microbial communities BRH/23 (SPAdes) (version 2) | ecosystem: Environmental > Aquatic > Deep subsurface >...
AGTCCGTACCGGGCAAAAACAGTGTCAGTGAATATACACTGCCCAGGAGGGCTCCCGACAGTATCCGGTAGTATCTGGCCCTTATCTGGCTTAACCGGCCCGCGGACCATAATAATACAGAATCTATAAGAAGGTTTCCGAATAATAGCTTATCAAGGTACACCACAGTGGTGATCATCAAGGGCACCTCCGAAAACCCGGGGGCTCTCCCACCAGTATATGGCGGAAATTTCTTATATATGACATAACAGTTTATAAAAACCTTTCAATAAAACTCTTACCAGTAATAAACATTCTTTACGAGTAAAATCGTAAAATTTAAAAGTCAATCCGCCTAAAAAAAGAAACCAGCCCTGGCATTTATTATATACCGCTGGACTGGTAAAATATGTAATTATATGAGGGCCGGTTATTTTTTTTGTCCCGGTAAAACTGCGCTTATTTTACAAAATAAAAAAGGCTGCAACCGGGCAACCTTTTTATATTTTGTTTTGTTATTTTCTCCTTAGAAAAGCCGGGATATCCAGGTCATCATTGCCACTGAAGGATTTTATCTCAGCCTCCTGCCTGACCCTTTCCCTCCTGGGAGTTTTTTGGTCAAACCCGGTAGCTATCACAGTAACCCTGACCTCGTCCTCCAGCCTTTCATCAATCACGGCTCCAAATATAATATTGGCCTCGGGATCGGCGGCCTGGGCGATTATTTCTGCCGCCTCATTGACCTCGAAGAGACCCAGGGAAGACCCTCCGGTTATATTAAGCAATACACCCCTGGCCCCCTCTATGGAAGTTTCCAGCAGAGGGCTGGAAATAGCCATCCTGGCAGCCTCGGCCGCCCTGTTTTCACCTGCGGCGACGCCTATGCCCATTAGGGCCGAACCGGTATCCTTCATGATTGTTTTTACATCGGCGAAATCCAGGTTGATAAGGCCGGGCACGGCAATCAGGTCCGATATCCCCTGCACACCCTGGCGCAGCACGTCATCAGCGATGCGGAAGGCCTCAACTATGGAGGTATGCTTGTCTATTACCTGGAGCAGCCTGTCATTGGGAATGGTAATCAACGTGTCAACCTTGGCCTTTAGGTTTTGAATGCCGGTGTCAGCCTGAAGCATTCTCTTCCGGCCCTCAAAGGTGAAAGGCTTTGTCACCACACCCACTGTCAGAGCGCCCATTTCCTTGGCTACTTCAGCCACCAGAGGAGCAGCCCCCGTGCCGGTTCCCCCGCCCATACCGGCGGTAACAAAAACCATATCGGCACCCTTAAGACATTTTATAATTTCATCACGGCTTTCCTCGGCGGCTTTTTGCCCTATTTCCGGATTGGCCCCAGCCCCAAGGCCCTTGGTGAGTTTTGTGCCTATCTGTATTTTCACGGAGGTCTGGGACAATTGCAAGGCCTGGGCGTCAGTATTCACAGATATGAATTCGACCCCTTTCAGGCCGGAGGTGATCATTCTGTTGACGGCATTGTTGCCTCCGCCCCCTACCCCAATTACCTTTATGCTGGCAAACTGGTCAAGGTCGAGCTCAAAATCAACCATTACTATAATCCTCCCTTAAAATAAAACTGACAAAACTATTTTGAGACCCTGAAAATACCCCTAACCTTACTCCACAAATCTGGTGGCGGCTGAGAGACGGCCCTATCAATATTGCCTCTTTTTAAGAAATACTTTAATAAGCCCGCAGCCCCTGCCATATTCACCGTAAAATCAGAATTTGCCTCTTCTTTTATACCGTACTGACCGGGCTCCAGATACCCGAACTGCACTTTACAGCCAGTATAATTTGACGCAAAAACATCCAGCCCTTTTAGAATACTTCCTCCCCCGGCCAGTATCAGCCCCCCTGGCAGGTCACCCTCCCCCGAAAGTTTGGCGATGGAAGACATAACCATATCCAGAATCTCACAAACTCTGGCCTCAATAATGCCGCAGGCGGTTTTTACCGAAATCTCGTTATATCCGGATCCGCTTAACCGGGGAACAATAAGGGTGGCGTCTTCACTGTCGGTCACCACCAGCCCAATATTCCTTTTTACCTCCTCGGCCCCTTCCATGGTTGTCCTCAGACAAATAGCCAGGTCACTGGTGACATGGTCACTGCCCAGTGGCAAAACATCAAACCCCATGGGGTAGCCGTGATTGTACAGTACGATGCAGGTGCTGGATGATCCTATATCAATGAGGGTAGCCCCCAGTTGCCTCTCGGCCCTGTTTACGGCAATCTCGCCGGTTGCCATGGAAGAAGGCAGAAAATCCGCTATTTTTACCCCTGCACTATGTACCGCCTCCACCAACCCATCCATCAGACCAATATCAGCCGTAACAATCAGGGACTCCAAATCCAGTCTGGAACACACCAAACCGAAAGGTTCACCCACCAAAGGTGATCCGTCAATGTAGTATTCAAGCGGAAGTGACTGAATCACTCTTCGCCCGGGAGGCATGTCGGTAACCAGCGCAAGGCGCTGAACTCTTTCGATATCCTGGGTGGTAACTCTCCTCCCCTTGCCAATGACATTTCCCGATCTTCTCAGTGTAAACTCTACCGTATGACCGGGAATACCTATGTAAGCCATTTCCACCTTTACCCCGGCTGCTGATTGAGCCATTTTCAAGGCTTCAACTATGCACTGGGCCAGAGCGGTAATATCATTTACCTGCCCCTTGCGAAAACCCATGGCACATGAATACCCATACAGCACCCCTCCTGAAAGGGGGTCAGAAGGGGCCTTGGCACCGGAAACAGCAGCCACTGCAGCAATAATACGGGAAGAACCGATGTCGAGGCCGGCTACAGCTTCCATTATCTTTCCTTTCTCACTGACAACTTGGTTAGTTATTTAGAATCTATGCGTGATTTCGCCCTATGACGACCATACTTTACTTTAGCTGTAAAATTCAACACTATTGGCGATTTCCCTTTTTGGTGACAATTTATTTTTTTAACAAATGCCTTCGAATAATGGCCAGGTTCTGGAATAGCCGAACACCAAAAGCCACCACGGCGGCAAGATACAAATCAATGCCCAGCCGCTCTCCAAAAAAAGCCAGGCCAGCCGCCAGTAGAGCATTACTGAAAAAACCGGTTATGAATATCCTGTTATCGTAATGATCTTCCAGGGCAGCCCTTATTCCTCCGAAAACAGAATCCAGTGCGGCCAGGGCTGCCACCGACATGTATTTTGCATAGGCCTGAGGTACTGTAAAGGGCAGATTTAGCCCCACTGTTATTCCTATAACCAGTCCCAGGGCAGCCAGCCATAATCCAATCCACATATCTTTCACCCTTTCACGGCCTTGGCGTATCTGTACTGTAAATTGTTGCCATAACCCGGAACGGTAACACTATTCACCGTCTGGGTCTTCACCACTATTCCCAGGTCCCTGAAATAATCCACCAGCCCGCCGCTAATCTCCAGAGAACTTCTAAGTTTTTCCGGGTTTCCAATGGCAAGTATATGAAACGGCGGCTCTATCCGGTTCAGGTTAACATTTATAAAACTCCCGGCCTGCCTTATCTCCGAAGTTGAAATCAACCGATAGCCGTTTATAGAGATGGCCTCGGCCCCAGCCCCTTTTAAATCATTGGCAACCCTGAGCAGGTCCTCGTCCCTTATTATGGAAATGCTGGTTCTTCTGGACGGTGAAGATGGGTTATCCAGCACCACCTCTATTCCCGTACCTGAAACGGTAATAATTCCAGCCATCATCCGGGCCTTTTTCAGCTCGTCCAGTATTGCCGCCTGTGCCTGGGACTGGCCTTTCTTGGCCTGTTGCAGCTTATAGCCAAGATCTTCTATTTCCCCGTCCAGCTTAATATTGTCTTTTTCCAGCTTGCTTAATTCGGCAACCAGTTCCTGGGCCCTGTCGGCGGGAACACTCTGTTCTATAAAACGGGCGGTGCGGAATTGAATAGCAAGCATGATTCCAAGGATCATTGTTATAATGCTTATGGAGAGATACATTGATTTTTTGCTCATGTACCTACTGCTCCTCCGTATTGGGCCTGGCATAATCAAAGCTAATGTTGCCTGATAGAGCTGGAATATTTACCTGGGAAACCTTTTTTATACTGACCTGAATCCCCCAGAACTCTAGGGTCTCAATCACTCCCCCTCTCATTTTGAGGGAGTTGGATAAATTATCCTGGCTGCCTATGGCGCTTATTATAAAGGGCGGAGTTAGACGCTGATTCCGGTTGATCAGTATGGTGGGACCGGTACACCGGATTTCGCTGGTGGCTAAAATCCTCTGGTTATTGATGGCCAGAGCCTCGGCCCCCGCAGCCCTTAATTCGTTAAGAACTTTTAGAATGTCTTCATCATGCAACACATAAAGGTTGGGATTTTCCCCGGGCTTTACCACTGCATTACTATCATTCAGGGTAACCTCAATACCCGGCCCGGTTACTCCCGAAAGGCCGGCCTCAATACGGGACCGGATCAGTTCCTCCCTGAGAACACCAAGCTCGACTCCGGCCGCCAATTTATCCAGATCAGCCCGCATATTATTGATCTGGTCCTGTTTTTTGTCGCGATTGGACCTGGCATCGCTGATTTTTTCCCCCACTGCCTGAACTCTGTATATCTGAGGAGTCTTCAGTGTCTCCTTGGTGACCCTGAACTGAACCGAGAGCAACACCCCCAAAACCAGGCCCACCAGCGCCAGAGCTAGATGATATGGTTTTATACGCAAAGGAGCTACCTCCCTGAAATTATCATGCCATACTTAGTCAATATATTTTACTACCGGGGAACCGGTAAAAGATAAGTCAATATACTCAATCCTCTTGTCCTTATCCTCAAGACCCCCCAAAATTTTGACCAACACCTCGCCTTTTTGTTTAAGATCGACCGAAGTGCCAAGCCGGCACTGGACACCGTCCAATGTATATATAACAGCCTGATCACCATCTGTATATACTTCCGAAAGCATTGGCAGCAGTACTCCGGGAAAGCCCCTGACCACCTCCAGGGCCTTATCCAGCTTTTCCGCCCTGACCTGTCCTCCCGGTGTCGGCACCTCAAATTTCAGCCCCGTGATAACAGGTAATTTGTTTAGCCCAATATTTCCTTTCTGAATATAAACCCCTTCATCGTCAACCTGGATAAAACCGCTTTCCACCGGCAGAAGTGCGAAGGGCTTTCTTTCTTCGACCTTTATTTCCACCCTCCAGGGCAACTGCCTGGATATATTAACGCTTTTTATCATGGATATAACTTTTAGTTTTTCCGCCGCTGACTTTAAATCCAGTTTAAATATGTTCTCCCCGGGATTTATGCCTGCTGCCAAAACAATCTGCTCCCTGTTTAAAGAAGTGTTTCCCGACACCCTTATTTCCCGCACCTCAAAAACAGAAGACCGGGCCAGAACATATGCGGTTGTTAAAAAAACAATCAAAAAGAAAATTCTTTGAAAGAAACTATTTTTAGAGTACCTCTTCCTCTGGGTTGATTTGGCCAATTTACCACTTCCCGGCCTAAATGTTGTTTTACCCCGCCATATCCAGGCGCCATTAATTAGGCAAAAAGCCCTCCTGGCCCTTACTATAGTTCTTTACCAATAACATATTATATTATATCAGCCCCAAAAAACTTGTCCATCCAAAAACCAAAAAAGAGCCACATTAACTGTGAACTCTGATTATTCTTGCTCCCAGGGAGCCATATTTTTTTTCCAGGCGGTCATATCCCCGGTCTATATGTTCTATGTTTTCAATCACTGTTCCATCCTCTGCCACCAGTGCCGCCAGTATAAGCGCGGCTCCCGCCCTGAGATCCGAGGCCTCCACCACAGCCCCGCTGAGCTTGGGAACACCTTTTATTATAGTTGTCTGACCCTCTACTTTTATGTCTGCCCCCATTCTCCGCAGCTCACTGACATGCTTAAACCTGTTTTCAAATATTGTTTCTGTAATTATACTTGTTCCCTGGGCCACCGTCATCAAGGCCATTAACTGGGGCTGCATGTCGGTGGCAAATCCCGGATAAGGGAGCGTTCTGATATCCACTGCATTTACAGGCAGAACACCTTTTACCCTTACGCTGTCTTCCCCTATAGTAACCTGTGCCCCGGTCTCCCTGAGTTTTGCCGTGACAGCTTCAAAATGCTCGGGTATGACGTTTGTTATGATCATATCCCCCCCGGTAATGGCTGCGGCCACCATCATTGTCCCGGCCTCAATCCGGTCCGGAATCACCGTGTGCTCAGCAGGACCCAGGGAAGAAACTCCTTTTATCTTAATTGCGTCGGTCCCGGCACCTTTGACATCGGCCCCCATACGGTTGAGGAAATTTTGCAGATCCACTATCTCAGGCTCTTTGGCGGCATTTTTGATTAACGTTGTACCTTGTGCCAGCACCGCGGCCATCATAAGATTTTCGGTGGCCCCCACACTGGGCATATCCATGTAGATCTCGGCCCCTGAGAGTAAATTACTTTCCGCAGTAATGAATCCGTACTTTTCCTTTATTTCCGCCCCCATTGAATGAAGCCCCTTCAAGTGTAGGTTCATAGGCCTGGTTCCTATATTGCACCCCCCGGGGTGACTTATAATTACCTTTTTGAATCTGGCCAGCAAGGGACCCAGTACCAAATTGGAAGCTCTCATCTTTCGCATCAGGTCTTCGTTGACTTCAAAATACTCTATATTGGATGTATCCACATACACCGAGTACTTTTCTCTTCTCACCCTTGCGCCCAGGAACTGCAGAACCTCCATCATCACCGAAATATCCGTAAGATTGGGAACGTCATGAATTATACTTTCTCCAGATCCCAACAGACATGCAGCCAGAATAGGTAAAGAGGCATTTTTGCTGCCGCTGACCCTTACCTTCCCCTGCAGCCTGTTTCCACCCACAATCATATATTTTTGCATGTTGATACCTCCGCCTCAGTCCCGACCCAAAACTTTGACCTCCATTTCAAGGTTAACTCCTGATTGTTCCAATACCCTGACCTTAACTGCGGCTATGAGATCCAACACGTCTCTGGCTGTAGCTTTTCCCAGGTTAACTATAAAGTTGGTATGTTTGACAGAAACCTGGGCATCTCCTACTCTCATGCCCCGGCATCCTGCCTGGTCTATCAGCTTACCTGCGTAATTTCCGGGCGGGTTTTTAAATACACTTCCTGAATTGGGGTATTCCAGCGGCTGTTTGGCTTTCCGGCTGCTTATAAATTTCTCCATATCGGCGGCAATGAGGTCCCTGTCACGAAGGTTGCCTCGAAAAACAGCCTCAACTACAATAAGATCTTTACCCTGCAGCGCACTTTTTCTATATCCCCATTCCAACTGCCCGTTTTCCAGGTATAATTCTTCTCCTGCAAAATCTATACATGTAACCCGGTTAACCAGATCACTGACGGATGACCCATAAGCGCCGGCATTCATTACCGCAGCCCCGCCAACAGTGCCGGGTATGCCCGCAATAAATTCAAATCCACCAATGCCTGCATCCCTTACCGCCAAGGCCAGTCGGGAAAGTCTCAAACCTCCACCTGCGGTAACCTGCTGCCCTTCCATTCTTAAATCAGACAGTCCACTGCCAACCTGGATAACAATTCCCTTTATTCCGCCGTCTTTTACCAGTATGTTGGTGCCAGCCCCTATAACGGTAACCGGTATGCCGAGGCTGGCGGCGTATTTCAGTATTAACTTGAGGTCATCTACTCCCCTGGGCTCCGCCAGCACCTCGGCCGGCCCGCCAATCCTCCAACTGGTATGCTGGCTCATGGGTTCCCGGAACATCATGACGCCTTCAAAAAGTTCCCTTAACTCACCATATGAATCAGGATCAAGCATTTAACCCCCCCCCGGTTGATTGCAGCCGCTTTACCAGCTCCATACCGGCAGTCCAGATATTGCCCGCTCCCATGGTCAGTATCAAATCACCTGGCCTGGCAAAACCGGCCAGGTAATCCACTATTTCCTCCCGGGAACCCAGGTAGACCACACCTTCCTGTCCGTTCCTTTCCATGGCCTCAACAATTATACCCGCATTTACACCTTCAATCGGCTTCTCGCCGGCGCTGTAAATTTCGTTGATTATTACCACGTCGGAATCCAGAAAGGCTGAACCAAACTCTTCCCTTAATAAAGACGTCCTGGAATACCGGTGGGGCTGAAACACCGTTATTATCCTGTTGGCGCCCACCTGTTTGGCCGCCTTAAGGGTTGCCTTTATTTCGCTAGGATGGTGGGCATAGTCATCCACCACCTTTATTCCCGATGCATCACCAAGAAGTTGAAACCTTCGCCCGGCTCCCCTGAAACCCTGTATTGCCCTGGTAATTTCCTCAAAATCAAGTCCCGCGTACATACCTGCAGCCACAACAGCCAGCGCGTTTTGCATATTGTGCTGGCCCGGCACCGACAAAACCAGTGTTCCCAAATGTCTTCCCCGATGATAGACCTCTCCCCTGGAAGACATTCCATTAAGATAAATATCCCTGATTACATAATCGGCCTCGGTGTTGTTCACTCCATAAGTGGTAAGTGGTCCCCGGTAATTACCAAGCACCTCCCGGACTCCGGGGTCGTCAAGGCAAACCACAGCCATTCCAACGTCCGGAACCTTGGATAAAAATGTCCTGAAGGCTTCTCTGATTCGCTCTACAGAACCGTAATAGTCCAGGTGATCATTTTCCACATTGGTGATAATGGAAATCATGGGGGATAGTTTTAAAAAGGAACCGTCACTCTCATCAGCCTCAGCCACAATATGCTTACCCCGGCCCAGCTTGGCGTTTCCGCCAATATCGTTCAATTCACCTCCGATAACAATAGTGGGGTCAAGGCCGTTCTTTTCCAAAACCAGGGCCATCATTGAAGTTGTCGTTGTCTTTCCGTGGGCACCAGCCACCGCGATTCCGTACTGTCTTTCCATGAGAAGGGCCAACATTTGGCCACGGTGTATTATTGGTATCTTCTTCTCTATTGCCCTGACCATCTCAGGATTCTCGGGCCTTATTGCCGTTGAAACCACAACCAGGTCCGATCCTTCAACATTCCCGGCTGAGTGGCCTAAATAACACACAGCCCCCATAGTTTCCAGCCTGTTTGTAATATTGGTTGTGATCAGGTCAGACCCGCTTACCTTGTGACCCAATTCTAATAGTATTCTGGCCAGCCCACTCATGCCGGCCCCTCCGATACCAATAAAGTGAATCCTTTCAGGAATATAATGCAATCCAATATCAACCCCCTTCTGCACAAAAATGAAGCTACTTCGCGGTTTTCAGCCCTGACGATAGAATATTGTATGCTCTAGGGCCAAAAGGTGTTACCAGAGCTTTGGTGGTTGTCCACCTGACCCGGTTATTATATGCATAGCCTTCTCGGTAAAACCTCTTTGACTCGGCGGCAATAACCACTTTTAATAGCAGTCCTTTGAAAATGTTAAAAACCAGGCCTTACAATAAGCCCGGCAGAAATGCCTTCCAGGTAAAATTACACTGTGATTTCATATGCAATCACTTTTTCTGACAGCTTCATGCACCAGTGCCGGTTATGCTGTCTTATTTTTTATTTTGAAAGTTTTTCCCTATTTTCGCTTATTATCCAATAAATACTGCACACAGTCAAGGATATCATCCATGGCCTCCGGCCTACCCAGTTTTTTGCTGGCACAAGACATGCTCTCCAGTGTTCCGGGGCTTCCTGTCAGTCTTTCAATCTCCGACACCAATAAATTGCCGTTAAGTTCACTGTCCCTTACAACCACCGCCGCACCTTTTTTTCCCAATGCCCGGGCATTGTATTCCTGGTGGTTTTCAGCCGCATAGGGATAGGGAATAAGTATTGACGGAAGACCGACCACGGTTAATTCCGCAAGAGTTGCGGCCCCGGACCTGCAAATTGCCAGGTCTGCAGCTGAAAGCGCGCTGGGCATGTCGTGCATATAGGAAACAATGGTAATATTTCCATTCTGAGGTATTTTCATACTCCCTGCGGCAGCTATAAACTCTTGATAATTGCTGGGCCCGGTTACATGCAGAAAATGTATCCCCGGGTGTCCGGAAAAATGTTTCAGGACGGGCAACATGGCGCTGTTTATACTTCTGGCTCCCTGGCTCCCCCCGAAAGAAAGAACCAAAAGACCTCCGGAAGGTAAGCCAAGGTTTATTCTTCCAGATTCCCGGTTCTTCATAAATATTTCCTTCCTCACCGGAAGGCCTGTGGGTTTGACGGTGGCCCTGGCGGGAAAGAATTCTTTTGATTCCTCAAAAGTTACCGCCACACAGCCGGTAAATCTGGACAGTATTTTATTTGTAATTCCCGGTAAGGCGTTTTGTTCATGAATAAGAGTGGGTATTCCCAGCAGAGCTGCGGCAAGAACCACCGGCCCGCACACGTAGCCACCGGTGCCTATAACGGCGTCCGGCCGTATCTTTCTAAGGTGACTCAGGGCTCTTTTAATCCCGGCCGCCGCCTTCCAGCCCACCAGTATATTCGAAGGAGAAAATCCCCGCTTAAACCCGGCCAAAGGTATGGCACTAAAGGGAAGTCCCTCCTTTGGAACGATTTCGGACTCCAGCCCCCTGGTTCCCCCTATATAAAAAACCCGGGACTGGAACCTGTCCACCAAGCCCCGGGCTATGGCCAGGGCAGGATATATATGTCCCCCTGTTCCGCCACCGGTAACCACAAACCTCAACAAAAGCACACCTCCAGAAAAGCTTTAAGTTATTGGTTATTGGTTTTAGGTTATTGGTTATTGGTTTTAATAATTACTTGCAGTCGATAGACCTATTACTTATAACTTACAACTTATTACTTATTACTAATTACCAATTACCAATTACCAATTACCAATAACTTACCACTATTTCGGCGTAATATATCTCGATATATTCAGCAGCACTCCTACCCCCATCAGCGTGAATACCAATGATGTACCGCCAAAACTGACGAAGGGAAGAGTAATGCCGGTGATTGGCAGCGAACTTGTTACCACACCGATGTTAATAATTGCCTGTAGGGCTATACCGCAAACAATTCCGGAGGCCAGAAGGCTGGCAAAGGGGTCGGGTGAAGTAATGGCAACCTTGAAACCTCTCCATACAAAAAGAATAAACAAAAGTATGACCAGGCATCCACCAATAAATCCCAGTTCCTCGCCAATAACGGCGAATATGAAGTCGGTCTGCCTTTCAGGAAGATACAAGAATTTTGAGTGCCTTCCCTGACCCAGCCCGGTTCCCAGCAGCCCTCCAGATCCAATGGACATAAGGGAATTAAGAATATGCCAGCCTGCCCCTGTGGGATCCCCTTCGGGATTAAGAAAGGCAAAAAATCTATCTCTTCTGTAATCCTCGGCAAAAATGGCGCCCATTACCGACCCCACTCCAAGTATTGCCACTGTAGACAGGGTGCTAATCTTTACCCCGGCGCAGAACAGCATAATAAATATTGTTCCCACCAGAGTTATGGCCGTTCCCAGGTCCGGCTCCGCCAAAATCAGCCCCGCCGATACAGCCATCAGCATTAAATAGGGCAAAACCCCTTCCCTGAAGATCAGCACCTTATTCTTCTTAAGAGAAAGGCTGGTGGCTACAAAAACAATTATACAGAGTTTTGCCAGCTCTGATGGCTGAAAGCTGGTAAAACCTAGATTTATCCAGCGTTGGGCTCCCAAACGCGAGCTCCCCAGAGGTGTCAGCACCAGTGCCAGCAGCAGGAAGGCCACCAGCAAGAGTGGAACTGACCAGCGCTTTAGCTTCCAGTAATCGTACTTCATCATGAAAAGCATTACAGGAACACCGACAAGAGCATTAATCAACTGTCTGATCAGAAAATGAAACGGGTTATTAAAGGGGGGAAACATGGCATAGTAGCTACTGGAGCTGAATACCATCACTATGCCGATACTGAGCAGCATCATAACCGTTATAAATAATATAAAATCCGGAGCCTTCTTTTTTAAAGACACGCTGCCACCCCCTTGTAAAGCTTTAAGCGGTAAGCTGTAAGCGGTAAGCTCTTTAGTACCAAGGTTATAGGTTATAAGTCATAGGTTATTGATTTTTTGTTACCTATAATCAGCACCTGTTACCCATTACCCACTACCCACTACCTACTACCCATTACCCACCCGATTTTCATTTTTATATCTCATAGCTTATAGCTTACAGCTTAAAGCTTAAAGCTTCTTACAATCTCTTTAAACAGGTCTCCTCTTTCCTCGAAGCTGTTAAACATATCCCAGCTTGCACAGGCCGGGGAGAGAAGCACCACATCTCCGGGTCTGGCCGCTTCCCTGGCCAGAAGAACGGCATCCCTGAAATTCTGTGCCCTTAAAATGTTTTTTATTCCGGCCCTTTCGGCTGCCTCAGCCATCTCATCGGCGCACTGGCCGAGGACAACCATAGCCCTGGTTTTTTTAGACGCCAGACTGGTAAATTTACTAAAATCATTCCCTTTGTTCTTACCTCCGGCTATTATCACCAGGGGATCCTGATAAGCCTCCACCGCTTTGATGCTGGCATCGGGGTTTGTTCCCTTGGAGTCGTTTATATACCTTACTCCTTCTACCTCGGCCACAAATTCCAGACGGTGGGTCACCCCGGTAAACCGGCTCAGGGTTGCTGAAATGCTGCATTCAGACACCCCCATCACAAGTCCGGCTGCCACAGCCGCCAGGGCATTTTCAATGTTGTGTGACCCTGGTATTTTCAGATCCCCCGTGCCCATGATTGACCTGGTTCCCCCTGAGAGTGTGGCGGTAATATTTTGGTTATGGACAAACACTCCCTTTTCTAAGGTATGCTGCCGGCTGAAAAATATTACATCCCCTTTGCCCTGTCCCCTCTTTTCCCTGGTCAGATCATCATCGAAATTCAATACCAGAAAGTCACCTTTCTGCTGATTTTTAAATATATTACTTTTGGCTGCGGCGTACCCCTCCATATCCCCATGCCTGTCCAGGTGATCCGGGGTAAGATTCAGTATAATGCCCACCCTTGGGCGGAACTGATCCACCGTTTCGAGCTGAAAGCTGGAAACCTCGGCCACAATAATATCCTCCGGCCCATAGTATTCCACCTCTTCCACCAGCGGGACTCCAATATTCCCTGCCACTAGAACCCGGTAACCCGCATCTCTGAATATTTCTCCCACCAGCGTAGTGGTGGTGGTTTTCCCGTTGGTGCCGGTAATGGCTATTATGGGTGCCCTGGAAAACCTGTAGGCCAGTTCCAATTCGCCTATTACCGGTATTCCGGCCTTACCCGCCTCGGTGACCGGAGGAATATTTAAAGGAATCCCCGGGCTCATAACCACCATATCAAACTGTTTCTCCACCTCACCGGGATAACCCCCAAGGCAGAGAAAAACCCCAACTTGAGCAAGGTTGTCCAACTGTGGTCCGAACTTTTCAGGCTCCCGGGTATCGGTAAGAGTTACCACCGTTCCCTTCCCTGCCAGGAAGCGAGCCGCAGCCATACCGCTTTTACCAGCCCCCACCACCAGTACCCTTTTATCTCTCAGTTCCATAATGCATCTCCTCAAAGGCTTATTGCTTTAGCTATAAGCTGTAAACTATAACCCATTACCTATTACCTATTACCAACAACCCATTACCCACAACCTACTACCAACAACCTACTACCACTATTACCCCAGCTTATAATATCCTGCCACACCGATTAAAGAAAACAGCAACGTAGCTGTGACAAAGGTTATTACGATGCGATTTTCACTCCAACTACCCAGTTCGAAATGATGGTGCAGGGGACTCATCCTCAGCACCCTCCGGTGAAATACCTGAAAAGAAAAAACCTGAACAATTACAGATAGTGTTTCAAGAACATAAATGCCGCCTATTATAAAAAGAAACAACTCACTCCTGGTAAGAATGGCGGCAGCTCCCAGCGCCCCGCCCAAAGCCAGGGATCCTGTATCACCCATGAAAACCCTGGCAGGGTGTCGGTTGAAGACCAAAAAGCCCAGACAACCTCCGGCCACTGCAGCCATTACCAGGGCTACACCGGTTTTTCCGGCAAGCATTGAAATTATCACAAAGGCCATAGACGTAACCGCTGTAACACTGGCTGCCAGCCCGTCAAGCCCGTCCGTCAGATTAACGCCATTGGTTGTTCCTATCATCACCAGCACCACAAACAGGGTGAATCCCCACATACCCAAATCGATAGATTTTCCCCCTTCGGAAAAAATACCGCTAAAAGGAATAACGATATCAGTACCCCTTCCCAGGGTTGATACCGCCAAAACCGCCAGGACTGCGGCGATCAGCATCTGGCCCACCAGTTTCTCTCTGGCCCTCAATCCCAGAGGCCTTTTCAGGACAATTTTAAGAAAATCATCTATAAAGCCAATAAGTCCGTATCCCAGAGTTGCAGCCAGAACCAATATACCCTCAGGATATTTTGAAGAAAAAAGCACACCTGACACAGCAATGCCCACCAAAAAAATGACCCCTCCCATGGTAGGCGTTCCCCTTTTGGCAATATGGCTGGCCGGACCCTCTTTACGAATATTCTGTCCGAATTTAAGTCTTACCAAAGCAGGAATGGTAAAAGGCCCCAACAGAAATGTTATTATAAAGGACAATAGCAAAGGTTTTCCCATAACTTGCCAGATATTTTCCATCATCCCCGGCCGGCCTAACCGGCCCCTCCTGTCGTTTAAATTATATATCAATAAGCATATGCAATAGGTGGTAAATGTTTCCACTAGCAACTATAAGAGCCGCTTTAAAATTTATACTAGACGTTCTCTCTGAGGGATAGTATAAATTCTTCCATTTTCATCCCTCTGGACCCTTTTACCAATATTACATCGCCGGGCCGGATTATGCTTTTTAAGGCCCGTGCCGCCTCTATGGTATGCTCAAAACGATGTATCTGGGGAGAAAACATTCCTGCCTCTTCGGCACCAATTCCTATGTGCCTTGCCCGGTGGCCCACCGTCACCAGCAAATCGACCCCGGCCTCCCAGGCGGCCCTCCCCACTTCAAGGTGGCACGACTCACTTTTATCACCCAACTCCAGCATATCACCCAGCACGGCAATCTTCCTGGAATTCCTACCGGCAGTTTCGGAAAGCACCTGAATTGCCGCCCTGGTAGACGATGGATTGGCGTTATAAGAGTCGTTTATTAATGTAATTCCGTTAAAATTTGATATCTCCAGGCGCATGGCCGTGAGATTGGCCCCTGAGAGCCCTGCCCTGATATCCCCTTCTTCCATCCCCAGCTCCAGCCCAACAGCAATGGCTGCCAGGCTATTTATGACATTGTGTTTCCCTGGCAGAGGCACAAAATACTCTGCCTCCCTACCCCGGTATACAGCTGTAAAATGATTGCCTCCATCCACTGGGGTAATATCACGCACCCATAGATCCATACCCTGACGCTCACCGAAGAAAACAACTTTTCCCTTGCAGCGCAGCGCCTCCCTCTGAATATAGGGGCTGTCCCCGTGAAGAACCGCAAACCCCCCTTCCCCAATGTAATCCAGTATTTCCCCTTTAGCCCTGGCTATATTGTCCACCGATCCCAGTATTTCAAAGTGCGCCTCACCTATATTGGTTATTACCGCACCGTCGGGCAGGGCAATTTGGCCCAAAAGCTCCAGCTCTCCCTGCCCCCTCATGGCCATTTCCACAACGGCCACCTGGTGGCTGTTATCAAGCCTCAGGAGGGTTAGGGGCAATCCCAGCTCATTATTCAAATTACCCTCTGTCTTTAAAGTGCGGAATTTTGCAGATAGCACACTGTATAACAAATCCTTGGTACTGGTTTTTCCGGAGCTCCCGGTAACTCCCACCACCGGAACGGCAGAGATCTTCCGGTTATGCCTGGCCAGATCCTGCAGGGCGGCCTGAGTGTCCTCCACCAAAAGAACTGGTATTTCAGGCGGTATTGAATCAACCTCCCTTTCCAGAACAATCCCCAGAGCACCTGCCTCCAAGGCGCCAGAAACAAAATCATGCCCGTTAAAGCGTTCCCCCCGCAGGGCAAAAAAAAGGTCACCCTTTTTAACTCCACGGGAATCTATGGAAACAGATCTGAATGAACCCTGATTTCCAGTATTTATAATTCGGGCGGAAATGACCCCGGCTATTTGAGTAATGTCTAACGGAAACATGGGATTCCTCCAAAAATATTTATTTACAATAATATTGATTTACAATGCCTCCAGAGCCTTTCCGACCTCCTCCCGGTCGTCAAAATGCTCCTTCTGGGCGCCAACTATCTGGTAGTCTTCGTGCCCCTTGCCGGCAATAACCACCATATCTCCGGCCCTGGCCTCGACAACAGCCGCCCTGATTGCCTCGCGCCTGTCCGGGATAACCCTGTATTTCCCCGGGCCCTTCACTTTTTTCAGTCCTTCTTCTACATCCTCAATTATCCGGATGGGGTCTTCGGTCCTGGGGTTATCTGAGGTAAGAATGGGCATGTCGCTATACCGGCCGGCGATTTCACCCATTATTGACCTCTTAGTGCGGTCCCGGTCCCCGCCGCAGCCGAAAACGGTTATCAAACTCCCTCCGGTAATGCCCTTTGCGGCCCTGAGTATATTTTCCAGGCCATCGGGGGTATGGGCATAATCCACCACCACGGTAAAATCCTGCCCCCGGTTAACCAATTCAAATCTTCCCGGAACACCCTTTACACATTCCAGAGATTCTTTAATCTCCCCGGGGGTTAAACCCCCGGCCACCCCTACTGAATAAGCAGCCAGTGTATTATATACATTAAAAAGTCCAGTGATATTCATATTCAACCTAACTGTTCCGCATAATTTACTCTCCACAGTAAAGGAGCATCCACTGCCTCCCACCTGTATATCAACTGCCCTAACATCAGCATTTTCCGATAGGCCATATGTTATCACAGGCACCCTGACCTCGGAAATCAACCTTCCGGCATGGGGGTCATCCCCGTTTACCACCACGTATTTGGGACCCTTTTTAACACCCGTGCCTATGCACCTGAACAGTTTGGCCTTGGCCTCAAAATAATCCTCCATGTCCTGGTGAAAATCCAGATGATCCTGCGTAAGGTTGGTGAACACAGCCACATCATATTCACAGCCCATTACCCTATCCAGATAAAGAGCGTGGGAGCTTACCTCTATGACAGCCAGTTCCACACTTTCCTCCACCATATCCCTTAGAAGCCTCTGCAGATCGGTGGACTCCGGGGTGGTATGGCTTACATCCAGCCTCCGGTCACCGATGTAATTGGCAATAGTCCCGATCAACCCCACCTTTCGACCGGCGGAACGGTAAATGGAGGCAATCAGGTTAGTGGTGGTGGTCTTTCCATTTGTGCCGGTCACACCAATCATCCTGATTTGCCGGCAGGGGTTTCCGTAGAATTCAGCAGATACCTGGGCAAGGCTGGTCCTTGTATTGTCGGTAAGCACCAGGGTCACTCCCGGCGGAACTTCTACCTCCTGCTGAACCAATATCGCGGAGGCGCCGGCTTCAACCGCCTCTTTGACATAAAAATGCCCGTCTGTTTTATAGCCCTTTACGGCCACAAACAAAAAACCCTGCTCCACAAACCTAGAATCATAGGCTATACCTCTTATATCTACCTTCGCGTCACCTTCAATTTTAATAAACACGGTACTTTTTAGTAAGTCTTTCAGATTCAACAAACCCGTCCCCTTTCCTACAGGTATTATATCCCAACGGGCTGTCATTTTAAGCCTGCGGAGCTTGATACATCCGGCAGGCTTAAACAATTTGGCATATATATATATTATGTCGGCAGACTAAATTTCAGCTCAAAAATTAATCCATTATCATTTCTCCACGGGCCCAACTGGGTGTAGATTCAGGCATACTGGTTTCTTTCTGGCCCGGCGGTCTGAACTCAACCCTAAGGGCGGTTCCCCTGGGCACCCTGCTCCCGGGCTGAATGCTCTGGGAGCGGGCCAGCCCCGTACCTGCCGTCTCCAGAATCAGTCCTATGTTTTCCAGCAGGTCCCGGACCTCTTTCTCAGTGAGGCCATTTAAGTTGGGCACGGTCACCTTTTCTTCTCCCACACCGGCTTTAGGTGGGTTTAAATCCAGCAGCACACTGACATCGTTCATGGCATCAGCCCCACCCCTTGGAATCTGACTGTAAACCATAGACCCGTAGCCCCTAGTCTGGAATGAAAGACCCTGGGACCTTAATATTCGAATAGCCTCATTTACCGGATAATTAACTACGTTTGGAACGTTCACTTTCACCCTGGGGACCTCATACCAGGCTGCAGGATTGGGAGGCTTGACAATACTGGAGTTCTCAGGTATTCCCAGATAGTGCAGGGTATCCCGCATTATGGCCTGGAATACCGGCGCAGCTATCATCCCACCATAGTATACTCCACCCTGGGGCTCAGCTATCATTATAAGTATAGCCACCCTTGGATTCTCCACCGGGGCGAATCCGGAAAAGGATGCCACATACCGACCGCTTACATATCCTCCGCTTTCTCCCACAACCTGGGCGGTTCCGGTCTTGCCTGCCACGCGGTAACCTTCCACAAAGGCGTTTTTACCTGTACCCCTGGCCACTACGCTTTCAAGAAGCCCTTTAACCTGGTCAGAGACCTCCCTGGTAATTACAGTCCGCATAGGCTCAGGCTTAATGACCTTGATCGCCTTCCCCTGGTTATCTCTCACTTCTTTGACCAACTGAGGCTTCAGAAGAGTCCCGCCGTTGGCTACCGCGCATGTTGCGGACAATAGCTGTATTGGGGTAACGGCCACCGACTGCCCGATGGACATGGTGGCAATATTAAGATTTGTGGCTGACTTTTCCTGTATCGTAATACCCTTTGCCTCACCTGCCAGAGTAATTCCGGTTCTTTCACCAAAACCGAAGGCGTCCAGGTATTTATAAAACCTTTCCCGGCCCAACCTCAGCCCCACCTCAACAAAGCCGGGGTTACACGAATTCATTACTACCTCCTCAAAACTGAGGCTTCCGTGCCCGCCCCCCTTCCAGCACTTTATTCTCCTGTCGGCAACCTTGACAAATCCAGGATCAAAAAAGCGGTCGGTTGCCTTAACAGCATTTTCATTAAGCGCTGCTGAAGTGGTTATGATTTTAAAGGTTGATCCAGGCTCATAATTATACCAGATGGCCGGGTTACGGTCCCAGACGTTCCTGGGAACATCATTCCAGTTATTTGAATTAAAGGTTGGCCGGTTTCCCATGGCCAAAACCTCACCGGTCTGCGGGTCCATGGCAATAACCACAGCCAGTTTGGGGCTGTATTTGGCCACCACCTTGTCCAGTTCCCGCTCCACGAAATATTGTATGTTCATGTCCAGGGTAAGCACCAGGCCATTCCCTTGCTGGGGAGGGCTGTACCTGTGTATGGGATCGGGGACATTTCGCCCGGCCGCGTCATGCTCCACCAGTATTCGGCCGGGACTACCCTTTAAAACATCGTCATAGCTTTTTTCTATTCCCATCAGTCCCTGGTTATCCACCCCGGTAAAACCCAGAAGGTGGGGAGCCAGGGTTTCGTGCCTGTAAAAGCGCCTGCTTTCTTCAACAAGATGAACGCCTTCCAGCTTCAAATCCCTTATTTTAGCTGCAGCTTCCGGTTTAATTTTTCTTTTAATCCATTCATAGCAGGATTTCTTGGACAGTATTCTCTGAAGTTTATCCCTATCCATTTCCAGTATGGGGGCCAGCAAGTCGGCCGACTGACCCGGATTTTTGACCTGATAGGGAATGGTGTAAACCGAATCCGAACTGACACTGCTAACCAGTTCGTTGCCATTCCTGTCGTAAATGGTACCTCTTTTAGCCTCGACGGGCACATCCCTCATCCGTACCTCCAGTGCTTTTTCCTGAAGGTAATCGGCTTTAACAAACTGTATCCAGGCAAGCCTGAAGATAAGTCCCACAAAGGCTATGGCACAAAGCAAAAAAAGCCAGGTGAGCCGTTTGCGGATAAGTATGCCGGTAGTGCGCATACAATTTCCTCCTCGACCTTAGCCCACCCGGAGAAGAACACCTTTAACTCCCCTTTATGCCCATCAAATTGGCAAAAGCATGTACAATTCTGCTCCTGCCTGAATTTTCCTGGGCCTGCTTTTCACCCCTGGGACTGTCCAGGCCGCCCACCATTCCCGCGGCATTATTACTACCGCCCTCCCTGGTTAAATCAGCCCTTACCACTACTACATCCTTACTTTCAGGCTTAACCATCTTCAACTTATTGGTTGCCACATACTCAATCCTGTCTAGAGAATTAAGCCTGTCAACCTCTTCCCCGAGAGAGATGGTCTCCTGGTGAATGGTTGCCAAATCACTGCTCAGACTTGATATCTTATAGCTGGCAACAAGCACCTGGGAATAGTAATAGGCAATGACCATGCCAGTAAGGAAAGTAAGGAATACCAGCCCTAAAAGAGAGAGCTTTCCTGTTCGGGGGAGCCGGCTCCGCTCGGGTTGCCGTTTAATCCGGCTGTCCTCCTCGGGCAGGCTGTAATGATCGTACCGCTCTTGCGCTACTACCAAAGCTTATTCACCCTCCACCTCGTTTAGAACTGTAAGCATCATTCAGGAATCAACTTAAGGAATCTATACTT
>Ga0209347_1003027_pt1 | contig 20581 bp, 17 predicted proteins | sample AutmiccommuBRH23_FD_187382 | JGI IMG/M metagenome (GOLD analysis project Ga0209347, IMG submission 187382) | Deep subsurface microbial communities from Mt. Terri, Switzerland - Autotrophic microbial communities BRH/23 (SPAdes) (version 2) | ecosystem: Environmental > Aquatic > Deep subsurface >...
AACCTACGTCAAGCTTTTTGCTGGTTTCCCATTTTAATTGGTCGTTACCCATTTGGGAAAAAGCGATACCATTGTAATCAGCATATTTATAATTGCTGTATAATCCCAAATAAGGTGTTTCTCCAATAGAAACGTTCCCAACCTCAGCATAAGAGGCTCTTAGTTTTAAATCAGATACTACATCAAGTAAAGGTTCCATGAAAGATTCTTTAGAGATTGCCCATCCTACAGAAGCACCTGGAAATAGACCCCATTTGTTTGCTTTTGGCAAGTCGGATATACCATCATAACGCATTGAACTTTGTAAAAAATATTTTTCTTTGTAGTTATAGTTTAAACGAGCTGCATAAGAAACAAATCCTTTATCAGCCATTGAACCACCTGATATTTGTGTTGTAACTGAGCCTGTAATAAGGTTTTGATTAAAAAAATCATTTGACAATCCATTACCCCCAGCAAAAAAACTATTCACTCTTTGGCTTTGGAATTCGTTTATTAAAACCAATGCAAGATTATTATTTTCTGCAATAGTTTTGTTAAATGAAAGTACATTTTGCCAGTTCCAACGGGTAGCGTTTAGGAAGTTATTTCTAATTATTCCACCAGAACCTGCTCCATCCCCATGAACAGAATTATAAAATAAAAACCCCTCAGTTAATCCTTGGTCAACACTTGCTTGTGCTTTGTATTTTAATGAAGGTAAAATAGTTACATCTGCAAATACGTTAGCAAGTGTTCTGTTCACTTTAGACTTGAAAACGTTGTTGTCTATAACGTATACAATGTTTGTAATGTTTGATTCTGCTAAAGTTGTATTCTGCCATCTTCCAACAGTTCTAGCGTCAACAAAATCAATATTATAACCCGTAGGGTGTTCAGGATTATAAATTGGCACGTTTGGATGTTGTCTAATAGCGTTAAAAATATTTCCGGATAAAGAATTCACTCCAGTATTTAAACCGTCATAGTCTGTTTTTGAAATAGAAATATTGGTACCAATTGTTAACCATTTTTTTACTTTTTGGTCAACATTTGCTCTTATTGAATAACGTGTCATATCATTTGGTAAGGTTACACCTTCTTGAGAGGTATACCCTAAAGAGAAATAATAATTGCCTTTATCAGTAGAACCTGACATAGCTAAGTTATGATCTTGCTGGAAAGCATTATCTCTCAACACTGCTTTTTGCCAATTTGTATTAAATTCATCTCCTATAGCCCAAGGAGCTTGACCAACGTTTGTTCTCTTTTCATTAGAAATAGTTATAAAATCTGGTGTTTCTAATAAATCTAATAAATCAACTGGAGAAGCAATACCTACATAGTTATTGTAGTTTACGGAAAATTTCCCTCCCTTTCCTTTTTTGGTAGTGATTAAAATTACTCCATTTGCAGCTCTTGAACCATAAATAGCAGTTGCTGAACCATCTTTTAGGATTTCCATAGATTCAATGTCAGAAGGATTAATATCACCTAAACTATTAGAAGAAGCATAACCTCCCATATCACCTGTAAAGATAGGGACACCATCTACAACGATTAATGGATAAGTTCCAGATGAAATTGATCCAATACCTCTAATTCGAATACGAGGAGTTTCTCCTAGTACCCCGCTTTGTTGCGAAACTTGAACACCTGCAGCCCTACCAGCCAATTGTGATTCAAAACTTGGTGTAGCTAAAGATGCAATTGCATCTCCTTTCACTTGGGAGATAGAACCTGTAACTTCGCTTTTCTTTTGAGTTCCGTACCCTACAACTACAACTTCTTCTAAGCTTTGGGCATCTTCTTGCATCACAATATTTATAATGTTTGACGCGCCAACAGTTCGCTCAACTGTTTTCATACCCACAAAACTGAATTGTAGTACAGCTCCGGTGTTGACTCTGACAGAGTAATTTCCATCAAAATCTGTTTGGGAACCCGTTTTGGTTCCTTTAATAAGCACTGTTACCCCAGGTAATGGCCCGCTTGCGTCGGAAACTTTACCTGTAACAGTTTTTTCTTGCGCAAAGGTCACTTGCACGAGCAACGCCAGTAGCAGCGTTAAAAATCCATTTAACTTTGTTTTCATATTATAATTGTTTGAATTAATTAATAATCAAAAATCATAAAAAATCTTAATATTCCTACTTTATTTGTTAAGTCAATAGGAATATGTTAAAGTTTTGACGTTTTTGATATATTATTATAGATGGTGGTTTTTTTATTTGGTTGCGTAGGTGTACATATTTAACATTGTTTTTTGCTAAAGTTGAACAATTTTTATTATGGAATTTTTTATTTTTGGATATTTTTTTGGATTTAAACCAAAATATTTTCACTTAATTGCGATATTTTTTTCAAAATGATTTTTTGATGTATTATTCATAAAAAAACCATCCGCTTTAGGGCGGATGGTTTTAAAATTTTAAAACATAAATGTTTTTAGTATCCTGTATTTTGTACCATATTAGAATTGGCATCCATTTCAGCTTTTGGAATTGCCCAAGTCATCCTTGGGTCTCCATAAGGAATCGTGGCTGTTATGTTTTGCTGTAATGAAAATTTCACAATTGATTTTCCTGTTCTTAATAGATCATCATAACGGAAACCTTCAAAAATTAATTCTTTTCTTCTTTCGTTAAGAATATTATCTTTAGTAACAACGGTATATGGAGATGCACCTCTATTTGAAGTAATTTTATTTAACTGAGTTAAAGCATCGCCACCGGTTTCGAATAATGCTTCAGCATAATTTAAAATTACTTCTTCAAATCTAATTACAGATACATTATCGTGACCAGTAAGATCAGGAAATTTACCCTTATTTATTAATCTGGTTCCTTCATAACCTAATATGCCGGCTCTAACATCCCCTGCTTCATATAAATTTGCAACTTCGTTTATTACTTGTACATCACCATAACTTCCTGAGGTACCTTTTCTGTAAATGTATCCTAAACCGTTTATGCCTTGGTTGTCCGTAGAACTGTATGCCAACTCAAAAATAGAATTTGAAGATCCATCTTGACCCCAAGAAGCAACATAGCTGGCAGCAGGAATGATTGAATATCGCCCTGAATTTATTACGGCTTCAGCGGCAAGTTTTGCTTCAGGCCACATTCCAAAATAAACAGCCACTCTTGATTCTAACGCTTTGGCAGTAAACTTAGACATATATTCTTTAGAAGATTTATAGAAGGCTTCGTCCATCAAAGTGAAGGCTGAATTCAAATCTTCCATAATAAACGTTTTAACTTCCTGAACAGTGTTACGTGCAGGAAAAAGATCACTTGCTTTAAATGCCTTCACATAAGGTACTCCTAAGGTTCCGCCAACGTGTTGTTGACCATACGATTTTAACAAATCGAAATGTGCCAAAGCCCTAATGGCATAGGCCTGTCCTTGCAGGTGTTTTCCATATGCCTGATCTCCTGTTAATTTTGTAACATCCGTATTAATTATTATGTTAGCACCTGCTATAGCCCTATAAGCCTCATCCCACATATAGGCAGAATTTGCATTGTAATTAAATGAAGCTTCCGTAGTAAAACGACCGGAACTTCCATTTGCAAAGCAATTGTCTGTTCTTACTTCATTATTAATTATAAAATCTCTTCCATAATAGCCGGTTAAGGTCATGACATCATATGACCCTTTTAATACTCCATATAGATTACTGACATCTGTAATACTACCTTCAACAGATTTGTTTTGCTCTAAGCTAGGCTCTAAATCATCTGTTGAACAAGCAGTAAATGATAGTAAACCTATGAAAACTATTGAATATATAAAATTTATTTTTTTCATGATTTCTTAAAATTTAACGTTAATACCAAAAATTATTGACTTAACAGGTGGTGTAGTTAATGACGTAAAACCTGTAGCGCTAACTTCTGGGTCATATTTTAACAAGTCATCTTTTACCCAAGTGAATAAGTTAGTTCCACGCACGAAAAGTCTAAGGCCATCAAAACCAATAAGGTCTGTGATTTCATTATTAAGGTCATAACCAAAGGTTACGTCTTTTATTCTTAAATAATCACCAGCATATAAGAATTTTGAATATCGTTGCCAAGGTGGTGCATTATACTGCATTCTGCCGAAACGTGTTCCTGTATCACCAGGCTCTTGCCATCTGTCTAACAATGTATTTATTCCTTGATAAAGTTGTGAAGGATATCTACTTGGTGATTGTGTATATAAATGCCATTCTTCATAAACTTTGTGTCCTCCTGCATAATACCCGCTTGCATCTAAACTAAATCCTTTATAATCTACATGTAAATTTAAACCTGCTGTTATTTTAGGGATAGCGCTTCCTCCTTGCCAAACTTGTTTTGCATTGTTGAAATTATTAGTTGTGGCACTGCCTTCACCTTCTACATACCACAATTCATCACCATTTGCAGGGTCAACACCTGCCCAAGTTGGCATATACCATCCGTAAACCGGGTGGCCTGTTTCAACTCTACTAGTGGTGTTTGTTATATTAATTTCATCACCGTTAGCATCTTTAGCCAATTCGGTAACTTCATTTTCTGTGGTGGCCATATTTCCGCCAATGGAAAAGTTTAAATCTTTTGATTCAATGATTCTGAAATTCATCTCCAATTCAAATCCTTTATTTTCCATACTACCAATATTTCTGGTTTGGCTTGTAAACGAGCTTGTAAGCGATAGCGGCACATTTAATAATAAATCATTAGATTCTCTTTGGTAATAACCAAAAGATCCACTAATTCTATTTTGAAATAGTCCAAAATCCATACCAACATCTAGGGTTTTTGAGGTTTCCCAAGATAAATCATCGTTACCAAAATTAGTAGGGGCAGTAGCACCTTCACCTCCATAAGTAGAGCCATAACCAAACAAGGCCTGGTATTGATTTAAACCAATATTTGCATTACCAGTGACACCATATGAACCTCTAAGTTTTAAGTTGCTGATTACGCTATTGTCAGCCAAAAAGGCTTCTTTATAAATATTCCAAGCAGCACCTACCGACCAAAAATCACCCCATCTGTTTTTAGGGGCAAAACGAGAACTTCCCTCTCTTCTATAGGTAGCATCAAGTACATATTTACTGTCGAATGCAGTATAATGCGCTGTTCCTAAATAGGAGGCAATTGCCCAATCTGTGAAAGAAGAAAATGCACCAGTAGGAGTGCCCGCAGAGGCTAAGTTTGTTAAGCCAGCTTCGGCAAAATTGTTACCATCTGCAGATAAATAGTAAAATCTATTTTTTTGATATTCTTGCAATGCTTTAAAATCAATTTTATGATCATCATTTATCTCAAAAGTATAATCTAATGAATTTTGAAATACATAGGTTGCATTATTGCTATGAGCTTGCCAGCCAGTACCTTTAAGACTTGCACCATCTCCACGAACCCTGTTTCTGTAATTTTTGTAATTATAAACTTGATAGTCAATATTCGCCCTGGTAGTGAATATTAAATTTTCTATCGGAGTTTCCCAGGTAAGTGAATTGTTGGTAATAATTCTTGTAAGCTTTGAGTTATCAATATCTTCTTGTGCAATCCATAATGGATTAGGCAAAGAGGTACCTGGAACTAATACGTTAATTTCACCATCTTCTGTATATGGCTGTTGGATAGGCGGCATAAAATATTTAACAGCTCGCGGTGAAGAAAAATAGGCGCTTGCTTCCAACAATCCATCTTGATAAGTATGCGAAGCGGAATTTATTGTGCTAAATTTTACTTTGCTTGATAAATCTTTATTGAAATTCAAACTTCCTGATACCCTGTCAAATGAAGCCCCTATTACGGTCGATTCTTGTTTGAAATAACCTAAAGAAGTATAAAAACTTGAAGTTTCGTCTCCACCATTTGCAGAGAGGTTATATTCTTGTATTGGAGCATCTTTGTTGGTAATCACTTCGGCCCAATTTGCTTCAGGTCTTCCGGCTGCATTCCAAGTGGTATAAGCAGTTCCAAACGAATTTGGATTTGCTTTGTAGAAATCAATGGCTCCTTCTCTTGTAAATCCTTGACTAACACCATAGGTATTAAATAAGGCTTCATAAAATAGTTCTTCTCTTTCAGCTCCGGTTAATACAGTTGGCCCATCAATGGCATCGTTTGAAACACCATAAGATGAACTAAAATTAAATGTTGTTTTACCCGATTTACCTTTCTTGGTTGTAATTACAATAACGCCATTGGCTCCACGTGCACCATATGCTGCTGTAGCAGATGCATCTTTTAAAACCGTAATACTTTCTATATTTGCACTGTTAATACTCGACAAAGCCGATAAGGAAGATCCTGCACTTGTTGCAGAAACATTACTATTATTCATTGGCACCCCGTCTATTACATATAAAGGTTCATTTCCTGCAGTAATGGAACTAACCCCTCTAATTCTAATATCACTTGCAGAACCTGGTGTGCCGGAGTTACCGCTAAATACCAAACCGGCAACTTTACCTTGTAATACTTGGTCAACACTTGAAACAGGAACTTGTGCAATCGCATCTGCATTAACCTGTACAGTAGAACCTGTAATCTCAGTTTTTCGTTGAGATCCATAACCCATAATCACTATTTCTTCTAGTGATTCAGCGCTTTCTTGCATAGTTACATTGATAACGTTTGAAGCGCCCACAGTTCTTTCAACCGTTGACATTCCAACAAAACTGAATTGTAATACAGCTCCTGTATTGGCTTTGACGGAATAATTTCCATCAAAATCAGTTTGGGAACCCGTTTTAGTTCCTTTAATAAGTACTGTTACGCCAGGCAGCGGCCCGCTTGCGTCGGAAACTTTACCTGTAACAGTTTTTTCCTGCGCAAATGTCACTTGCACAAGTAACGCCAGTATTAGCGTTAAAAATCCATTTAACTTTGTTTTCATATTATAATTGTTTGAATTAATGATTTCCAAAAATCTTAATAATTTCTTAATATTCCTAATTTATTTATTAAAGTAATTAGAATATTTTAACTTAATTAAGTTTTAGGTATTGTATTATAGATGAATTTTTTTTCTTTTGGTTGCGTAATTTTTTTGGAAGTTTAGGATATAATGTTTTTATATAATTCATTGGATATAAATAAATATCGAAAACGTGATAGTTAATTATTTTTAATAATAATAATGATAAATTATTTTAGGTTATTCTGAGGATTTAATAATGAATGTTTTAATTTATTTAGTTTCAATTGTCACCTGTTTTTTTTAGAAATAATTAAGAACTGGAGTTATTTGAGCATATTATTTCAAAATTAATAATTAAATAGGCATAAAAAAGACCCTCAAATTTGAGGGTCTTTTTAAGTTTATAGGGGATATTTTGCTAGAATTTATCCCAGAATAATTTCGTAGCTAATTTATCACCACCAATAGCAGACGCTGCTGCAGTATAACTATCTCCATTCAATGTTTGTTCTCCAATTGGATAAGTAAATCTTCTTGGCACAACGCCATCAGCAGAAGCTGATGCGGTTGGAGGCGCTACTAATGCTGGATAATCCAATCTTCTGAATTCAGTCCAAGCATTAAATCCTTGGTTGTACAAAGCAATCCATTTTTGCGTACCAATTTTTTGTTTCCAAGTACCTGTTGCGGTAGCGTAGGCAACAGAAGGTTGCAATAAATAAGTTGCAGCACCTGAAACGCCATAGTAATCAAAAGAGGCAGTGATTGCCGCTGTGTAATGAGCAGCAGCTGCGGCAGGAGTTCCTATTATTGAACGTTCTGCAGCCTCAGCCATCATAAATTTCACGTTAGAGTAATCTAAAAGAACGTGCGGCAATGTAGATTCGTAGAACATATCTCCTATGTGAGAAAAGTTCGCATAACTGCTGTTTAGTCCATAAACCGCTCCAACATATCCTGTAGGTACGTTATCGTCAAAATAAACAGTGCGTCTAGGGTCATTTAAAGCATTCATCTGATCAACAAATGGTTTGGCAACTATAAAATCCAAACGTCCACTTTGTACTAAATCTACCCACATTGGGTTAGTATTTGGTGTAGAGTTCAAATAATTCAATACCGCATTGTCTGCGTTAGAAGTGAAAGCTCCAGCTGCTCCTTGTTGAACTGCTGCAGTTCCTAAAGCAGGATCAGCATCAATAATCACAAGTCCCATTCTCATTTTAAGTGAGTTTGCAAACTTTTTCCAGCTTGCAACGTCTCCTCCATAAATTAAGTCGGCTGAACCAAAACTATCACCTGATGCATCCATATTTGCGATTGCGGCAGATAAGCGTGCAATTAAGTCAGCATAAACTGTTTTGCCATCATCATATTTCGGAAGCACATTGGTAAAATCTAAAGCTTCAGTATAAGGAACATTTCCAAAGGTTTCCACCAATACTGAATATGCATATACGTTCATTACCTCAATGATTGCCAATTGATTTTTTTGTGCTGTTGCTCCGGAAGCTCCAATTGGAGGAGTGGCAGAAATTACTTTAGCACTTTCATCTAAATCTTTTAAGACATCTCTGTAAACAGTGGTCCAAAGTCCATCAGGAACACGTCTGCTTGCAATGTCATAATTAGATTCATCATTATAGGTAGTTGAGGTAATTTGTTGAACAAATTGTCTCCAAACGTTAGTGTTAACGTTGATGCTCGCCATTCTGTCGACCATGTTTTTCTGTGCCCCTGTAAAAAAGGTCTCACCAGCAGCCACAGTGGCATTCTTCGTATCTTGATTTAGATTCTCTAAGTCTTTTGAACAAGAGAAAACAAGAATAAGAGTTAATAATAAAATTGATATTTTTTTCATAATGTACTATTATTAAAATTGAAGTTTTACATTAAACCCTAAGTCACGGGTTGAAGGCAATACACCACTTTGGTAGCCTTGTAAATTCCCAGAGCTTAAACCACCTTCAGGATCAGCATAAGGCATGTTTTTACTAATGATCCAAAGGTTAGAACCAATGACACTGAACTGCATTCCGCTAATGAAAGTATTATCTAGTACTTTAGTTGGTAAAGTGTAAGAGAAAGTAACTTCTCTTAATTTTACGTAAGAAGCATCATAAACATGCAACGCGTTTGGCGCTCTCCCATACCCTAAAGCATTTCCGTAGTAATCGCCACGGCCATACACTGTATTAACAGATCCGTCAGCTTGAACACCATCAAGTAAGATACCGCCACCATTGGCTAAAGTTTCACGTCTTTCAATACCTCTGTCATTTAGGCCAACACTTTGATCATACAAACCTGTTGCATAACCATACCAAGTGTCTAAAGAGAAAATGCTTCCACCTTTTTGAACATCAATTAAGAAGCTCATATTAAAGTTTTTGTAGGTAAATTTGTTGCTAACACCACCGTTCCATTCAGGATTCATATTTCCAATAACATTATTGGTGGTGGTTGTTTTTGCATAGTAACCCGCACTTGTGATGGTGCGTTCTCCATTAGTGTATATAAAGTCAGTACCTTGTATTGTACCGTAAGGTTGTCCTATTGTGGCGTTAATTGTTACACCTCCTTGGAATGATCCTAATTGTAAGTTTTTCACTTCTTCATATAAAGAAATTACTTTATTCTCATTTTTAGCCCAGTTAACATTGATATCCCAACGGAAATCATCAGTTTTAAGAGGTGTACCTGTTAAAGATACCTCAATACCTTTGTTTTCAATTTCACCAGCATTCACATATTTAGAAGAATATCCTGTAGATGTTGAAATACTCACTGGCATAATTTGATCAATAGTATTGGTTTTGTACCAAGAAAAATCAAAACCTAAACGTCTGCTAAAGAAAGCCATTTCCAAACCTGCTTCAATACTTTCAGTAGATTCAGGTTTTAAATCTGGATTTCTTTTGGTACTGTTAACAGAGTAAATTTGAGTAGATCCAAATGGGTCTGGTTTTGTCAAAACGTCTGACAATTGAGCAAAACCTGCACTACTACCAACTTCTGCATAGTTTACACGAACTTTACCAAATGATAACCAAGGCGCATCTATCAATTCAGAGAATATAAGACTGGTTGCAATAGACGGATAGTTATAGTAGCTATTGTCTGCTGGCAATGTTGAAGAATGGTCTCTTCTAAAAGTGGCATCTATATAAAACGTTTTGTCAAAACCAAATGAAGCCATTCCATAAATACCGTCAACACCTATTTGAGCAGAGCCTTCTGATGGAGCAGAAGGAATACCAACTGAATTGGATACAGCAAACAAACGGTCAACAATTAAACCACCATTGGTGCCTGCATATATTGATCTAGAATCTGTTCTTCTAATGTTGGTACCAATTACACCGTTTAAGTTAATTTTTTCAGTTAAGTCTTTGTTGAAATTCAACATCAAATCATAGTTTAACTCAGTAAAATCAACATCATAACGTGTATATTTTGCTGTAGGGTTACTGTGGTTGTTTACTCTTTCTTCTTGAATATAAGAATATGTATCAATAGAAACTTTACCGTCAACATTTAACCAATCAGTTATTTTATAATTTAATCCCATGTTACCAAAAAAACGATTTCTGCTGTCTGTTTGGTAATTTTCATAACGTGCCCAATATGGGTTGTCCCAATAAATAGGGGCAGGATTGTCATACCAAGAAGGATTCCATGTTACGTTTCTTCTTGTTTTGAAATAAATATCTTCTAATTCTTTAATATCAACGTTGGTTTGCCACCATTGTCTGAAAGAAGTTAAAATGTTATCGCTGTAACCTGTTTCATTACGACCTGTAGCATCAGTTTTAACATAGTTAGCACTTGCTGAAACTGTTAGTTTGTCATTTAATTTAGAAGAGGCATTTAAAGCGAAACTATTTCTTCTTAGTTCACTGTTAGGCATGATGCCATTTTGTAAAAAATTGGTATAAGAAAAACGGTATGTACCGGTATCAGTGCTACCAGCCATAGAAATGTTGTTATTATAGGTAACAGCATCATTAAAGAAAGTATCTGGCATATTTTCAGCAACAACCCAAGGGCGTTTTTGCAAATAATAAGGAGATTCAGGATCTAAAGCGTTCCAATGGAAAACATTTAAATTTGGATCGAACTTACCACCAAAAGATGCATCTTCAGTAAGCGGAACGATTAAATCGTCAATTCCGTCTCCATCAACATCTCCTTCATCAAAATATCCTGTATTGCCATAATAAGCGCCGTAACCAGAACCATATTCTTTTTGATATTTCACAAATGTAGATTTGTCCATAGTACCTACAGTAATACCAGAGTTCACAGTAATGTCAACTTTGTTATTTTTTGTACCTTTTTTAGTGGTGATGATAATTGCGCCATTTGCAGCTCTTGAGCCGTATAATGCAGTTGCAGCAGCACCTTTAAGTACGTTTACAGATTCAACATCATCTGAGTTGATGTCGGATGCAAAGTTACCGTAGTCAAAACCACCACGAGCAGTTTGTTGACCAGCAGTGTTTAAGTTTGCATTACTCATAGGTACACCATCTACCACAAATAATGCTTGGTTATCACCTGTTAATGAAGTGTTACCACGAATTACTACGTTGGTTGAACCACCCATGTTGGTGTTTCTTTTAATCTGGACCCCAGCTACTTTACCTGATAAGGCATTTGCAACGTTTCCTGATTTAACATTAGAAACATCTTCACCGCCAACAGATTGGGAAGCATAGCCCAGTGATTTTTTCTCTCTGGAAATACCCAAAGCGGTAACCACAACTTCTTCTAGGCTTTGAGCATCTTCTTGCATCACAATATTGATTGTGTTAGATGCGCCTACAGTTTGATCGACTGTTTTCATACCAACAAAGCTAAATTGAAGCACAGCTCCAGAATTGGCTCTAATGGAATAATTTCCGTCAAAATCAGTTTGTGTACCTGTTTTGGTACCTTTAATAATAACTGTTACTCCAGGTAAAGGTCCGTTAGCGTCGGAAACCTTACCTGTAACAGTTTTTTCTTGGGCAAATGATATTTGCACCATCAACGCCAGTAAAAGCGTTAAAAAACCATTTAACTTTGTTTTCATTATATAATTATTTGAATTAATTAGGCCAAAAATCTTAATAATTTGTTAATAATCCAAATTTTTTTGTGTTAAAGTCTTAAAATATGTTAATATTTTTTTCATTTTAGCTGAATGTTTTTCATTTAATATTAGGAATACTGTAAAATATATGCTGTTAATTTATTAATAATTCAATAAATTATTTCCTTAATATCTCAAGCATTTTTGCTTGTGCCGTCCGTCTTCTCAAGAGATAGTCAAGGGTAATTGTTTTTTTGAATAGTAAATTTATATTTTTTGAATCAATTGGCTGAGCCTATTAAATTGTTTAAAATAAAATGGTATTTTTTTTACCGTTAACTTCATATCAGAAAAAAAAACAAATTTATACCTATTATTTATACTGTTAATTTAATTAGAAAAAATAAAATATATTCATATTTGATTAAGAAGAAAATATTTGTACATTTGCAAACTCTTTGAAAAGAGCATAATATATTAAAAGTAATTTATAACAAAATTTCAGTATGCCAACAATTTCGCAATTAGTACGAAAAGGAAGAACCAAAATAACTAAGAAGAGTAAATCGGCTGCTTTAAATTCATGTCCTCAACGAAGAGGAGTGTGTACACGTGTTTACACCACAACACCAAAAAAACCAAACTCAGCGATGCGTAAAGTAGCAAGGGTTAGGTTAACAAATGGTAATGAGGTGAACGCATACATTCCTGGAGAAGGACATAATTTACAAGAGCACTCGATAGTATTAGTTAGAGGTGGAAGGGTTAAAGATTTGCCAGGAGTTAGGTATCATATTGTACGTGGTGCATTAGATACTGCAGGTGTTGACGGTAGAACGCAACGTCGCTCTAAATATGGTACAAAAGCCCCTAAAAAGTAATTTAAAAACTTTAATGTAAAGACATGAGAAAAAGAGCAGCGAAAAAAAGAGTGCTTTTGCCAGACCCAAAGTTTAACGATCAGTTAGTGACACGTTTTGTGAATAACTTGATGTGGGACGGTAAAAAATCTACGGCTTTCAAAGTGTTTTACGATGCATTAGACATTGTAGAAACAAAAAAACAAGATCAGGAAAAATCATCATTGGAAATCTGGAAAGACGCCTTAAGTAATGTAATGCCACAAGTTGAGGTTCGCAGCCGCAGAGTTGGTGGAGCAACTTTTCAAATTCCATCGCAAATCAGACCAGACCGTAAGGTGTCTATTGCTATTAAATGGTTGATTTTATATGCAAGAAAACGTAATGAAAAATCAATGGCCCAACGTTTGGCCGGTGAGGTTTTAGCTGCTGCAAAAGAAGAAGGCGCCGCAGTTAAGAAAAGAGTGGATGTTCACAAAATGGCTGATGCTAACAAAGCATTCTCTCACCTTAGATTTTAATAAACAGAAATGGCAAGAGATTTAAAATATACAAGAAATATAGGAATTGCGGCTCATATTGATGCTGGTAAAACTACCTGCACCGAGCGAATTCTTTATTATACAGGAGTTTCCCATAAAATAGGTGAAGTGCATGATGGTGCTGCAACTATGGACTGGATGGAGCAAGAGCAGGAAAGAGGTATTACAATCACTTCTGCCGCTACAACTTGTGAATGGAAATTCCCAACAGAGAATGGGGAGCCTACTGCTGATGCAATGGGTTATCACTTTAATATTATTGACACTCCCGGTCACGTTGATTTTACTGTTGAAGTAAATCGCTCTTTGAGAGTTTTAGACGGATTGGTTTTCTTGTTTAGTGCAGTGGATGGTGTTGAGCCACAATCTGAAACTAACTGGAGATTGGCCGATAACTATAAAGTGCCAAGAATTGGTTTCGTTAATAAAATGGACCGTCAAGGCGCAAACTTTTTAGGTGTTTGTCAGCAAGTTAGAGAAATGTTAGGTTCTAATGCAGTGCCTATCGTTATCAATATTGGAGATGAAGAAAACTTTAGAGGGATTGTTGATTTGGTAAAAAATCGTGCGATTATTTTTCACGATCATACTATGGGAGCAACTTTTGATGTAGTTGAGATTCCAGAAGAACTAAAAGAAGAAGCAAAAGTTTTGCGTGGCAAATTGATTGAAGAAGTTGCTGCGTATGATGAAAATTTGTTGGAAAAATATATGGAAGATGAAGATTCTATCACTGAAGATGAAGTGCATGCTGCGCTTCGTGCTGCCGTGATGGATATGTCTATCATTCCAATGGTTTGTGGTTCTGCGTTTAAAAACAAAGGTGTACAATTTTTACTGGATGCTGTTTGTCGTTATTTACCTGCTCCAACCGATAAGGAAGGTGTAATTGGCATTAACCCAAATACAGAAAAAGAAGAATTACGTAAGCCAAGTGTAAAAGAACCATTTGCCGCACTTGCATTTAAAATTGCAACCGATCCTTTTGTTGGTCGTTTGGCATTTTTCAGGGCATATTCTGGGCGTTTAGATGCAGGTTCGTACATATTGAATAGCCGTTCCGGTAAAAAAGAACGTATTTCACGTATTTACCAAATGCACGCAAACAAACAAAATGCTATTGATTATATTGAAGCTGGAGATATAGGTGCTGGTGTTGGATTTAAAGACATCAAAACTGGGGATACCATGTGTGATGAAAAGTTTCCAATCGTTTTGGAATCAATGAACTTTCCTGATCCGGTTATTGGTATTGCCGTTGAGCCTAAAACAAAAGCTGATGTTGATAAATTAGGAATGGCTTTAAGTAAATTGGCCGAAGAAGATCCAACATTTACTGTTAAAACTGATGAAGCTTCAGGTCAAACAATCATTTCAGGAATGGGTGAATTACACTTAGAAATTATTGTTGATCGTTTAAAGCGTGAGTTTAAAGTTGAAGTAAACGAAGGTCAACCGCAAGTTGAATATAAAGAAGCTATCACAGCAAAAGCTGATCACCGTGAAGTTTATAAGAAACAATCAGGTGGTCGCGGTAAATTTGCCGATATTAAATTTATTATGGAACCTGCCGAGGCCGGTGAAACAGGATTGATATTTGTTAACGCCATTAAAGGTGGTAACGTACCAAAAGAGTTTGTTCCTTCTATTGAGAAAGGATTTAAAATGGCTATGAAAAACGGTCCTTTAGCAGGATACGAAATGGATAGCATGAAGATTACTTTGTATGATGGTTCATTCCACGCAGTGGATTCAGATGCTCTGTCATTCGAATTGGCCGCTAAAATGGGATATAAAGTTGCTGCAAAAGCTGCAAAAGCTGTTATTCTTGAGCCAATTATGAAAATTGATGTGGTAACTCCTGAAGCAAACATGGGAGATATTGTAGGTGATTTAAACAGAAGAAGAGGCCAAGTAACTGCGATGGATGATAGAGCTGGAGCAAAAGTTGTAAAAGCAACGGTGCCATTATCGGAAATGTTTGGTTATGTAACTACCTTAAGAACATTGTCATCAGGTAGAGCAACATCATCAATGGAATTTTCACATTACGCTGAAACGCCAAATAACATTGCTGAAGAAGTAATCGCAAAAGCCAAAGGTTAATCTCTAAATTATTAAACGATGAGTCAAAAAATTAGAATAAAATTAAAATCATACGATTACAATTTGGTAGATAAATCTGCTGAGAAAATCGTTAAAACGGTAAAAAGTACTGGTGCTGTAGTAAACGGACCAATTCCATTACCTACACATAAAAAGATTTTTACAGTGTTGCGTTCTCCGCACGTAAATAAAAAATCTAGAGAGCAATTCCAATTGAGTTCTTACAAACGTTTGTTAGACATTTATAGTTCATCATCAAAAACTATAGATGCTTTAATGAAGTTAGAACTGCCAAGCGGCGTTGAAGTAGAGATTAAAGTGTAATGAAACTTTATTTTCTTACGATGTAAGAAAATAATTGGTTGAATACATTCCGAACTTGTTTCGGAATCTCAACAAAATTATTTCGAGATCTAAATCTCGAAGACATGTCCGGAGCGATTGACGAAGGAAAAACGAAAAAATACATCAGGGTTGAAGTATTTTTGACCCTGTTTTTTTGAATAAAAGTAGAATATTAATTAATAATTAAATTAGAATGTCTGGGTTAATAGGTAGAAAAATCGGAATGACCAGCTTATTCGACGAAAACGGGAAGAACATTCCTTGTACAGTAATCGAAGCAGGTCCATGCGTAGTCACCCAAGTCAGAACCTTAGAGGTAGACGGGTACAAGGCCCTTCAACTTGGTTTCGATGACAAAACAGCAAAAAGCTCTAATAAAGCTTTGGATGGTCACTTTAAAAAAGCTGGCACACCCGCTAAAAAGAAAGTCATTGAATTTCAAGAGTTTGAAGATGTGCACAAATTAGGGGATCAACTTACAGTGGACCTATTTGTAGAAGGAGAATTTGTTGATGTTTCAGCAACTTCAAAAGGTAAAGGTTTTCAAGGTGTTGTTAAACGTCACGGTTTTGCCGGGGTTGGACAGGCAACACACGGTCAACATAACCGTTTAAGAGCGCCAGGTTCAATTGGTGCGGCATCCTATCCGGCTAGAGTATTCAAAGGAATGCGCATGGCAGGAAGAATGGGAGGAAATAAAGTTACAGTTCAAAATTTAAGAGTTTTAAAAGTAGTTCCTGAAAAGAATCTGCTTGTGGTTAAAGGATGTGTTCCTGGTCATAAAAACGCTTATGTAATTATTCAGAAATAATGGAAGTATCAGTTTTAGACATACAAGGAAAAGATACAGGAAGAAAAGTAGAACTTTCTGATGCTGTATATGGAATTGAGCCAAACAATCACGCGGTATATTTAGATGTAAAGCAATTTTTGGCCAATAAAAGACAAGGAACCCACAAAGCTAAAGAAAGAGCCGAAATATCTGGAAGTACTCGTAAAATTAAAAAACAAAAAGGTACTGGTACTGCTCGTGCAGGTAGTATAAAATCTCCTGTATTTAGAGGTGGTGGACGTGTTTTTGGACCAAGACCAAAAGATTATTCATTCAAATTGAATAAAAACTTAAAAAAATTAGCTCGTAAATCAGCATTAAGTATTCAAGCAAAAGAGAACAATATTATCGTTGTAGAAGACTTTAATTTTGAAACGCCAAGAACCAAAAGTTTTACTGCAGTTTTAGGCGCTCTAGGCATTGAAAACAAAAAATGTTTATTTGTGTTGGCTGAGTCAAATAATAATGTATATTTGTCATCGCGTAATTTGAAAAGATCAAAAACCGTAATCAACTCTGGTTTAAGCACTTACGAATTGTTAAATGCAAATAAAATAGTCCTTTCAGAAAGTTCTTTAGAAGGGATAGAAATTAATTTAAGTAAATAGGTAACAGATATGAATATTTTAATTAAACCTATTATAACGGAAAAGGCGACAAGTCAAAGCGAATTATTAAACAGATACGCATTTGTTGTAAATAAAAAAGCTAATAAACTTGAAATTAAAAACGCTGTTGAAAAAGCATACAGCGTTGCAATTGCAAGTGTAAAAACAATGAACTACCCTGTTAAACGCAATACCAAATTCACAAAAAGTGGGATGGTACAGGCAAAATCAGGAGCTTATAAAAAAGCGATAGTTCAGTTAGCAGATGGAGAAACTATTGATTTTTACAGCAATATCTAAGAAACATAAAAAATGTCAGTTAGAAAATTAAAACCAATAACACCAGGTCAGCGTTTTAGAGTAGTAAACGGGTTCGACACCATTACTACTGATAAGCCGGAAAAAAGCTTAACAGCACCGAATAAAAGATCTGGAGGTCGAAACAACAATGGAAAAATGACTATGCGCTATATTGGCGGCGGTCATAAAAAGCAATACCGTATTATCGATTTTAAAAGAGATAAAAACGGTGTTCCTGCAATTGTAAAAACTATTGAGTATGATCCAAACAGAACTGCTTTTATAGCGCTGTTGTTTTATGCAGATGGAGAAAAGAGATATATTATTGCTCAAAATGGTTTAAAAGTTGATCAAAAAGTAATGTCTGGCGAAGGAGCTACTCCTGATGTTGGTAACACATTATTATTGAGCAAAATTCCATTAGGAACAACAATTTCTTGTATAGAATTACATCCTGGCCAAGGAGCTGTTTTAGCTCGTAGCGCAGGTGCTTTTGCTCAGTTAATGGCAAGAGACGGAAAATATGCAACTGTGAAAATGCCTTCAGGTGAAACAAGATTGATTTTGTTAACTTGTATGGCGACCATAGGCGCAGTGTCAAATAGTGACCATCAATTATTGGTTTCCGGTAAAGCCGGTAGATCTCGTTGGTTAGGAAGAAGACCAAGAACTAGACCAGTGGTGATGAACCCTGTCGATCACCCAATGGGTGGTGGTGAAGGTAAATCTTCAGGAGGGCACCCTAGATCTAGAAATGGAATACCTGCAAAAGGTTACAAAACCAGATCTAAGACCAAAGCGAGTAATAAATATATTATAGAACGTAGAAAAAAATAATTGATATATGGCACGTTCATTAAAAAAAGGACCTTACGTTTTTCGTAAACTAGAAAAGAAAGTTCAAGGAAACTTGGAATCAGGAAGTAAATCAGTAATCAAAACATGGTCAAGAGCCTCAACGATTACACCGGAATTTGTAGGGCAAACTATTGCTGTACACAACGGACGTCAGTTTGTGCCGGTTTATGTAACTGAAAATATGGTAGGTCATAAGTTAGGAGAATTTTCACCAACACGTTCTTACAGAGGACACGGTGGTGCAAAAAATAAAGGTAAAAAATAAGTAGGTATCATGGGAGTTCGAAAAAAAATAAGAGCACAGCAGATAAAAGAAGATAAGAAGCAAACAGCGTTTGCTAAGCTTACTGGTTGTCCTACATCACCTAGAAAAATGCGTTTAGTTGCGGATTTGGTTAGAGGTGTTGAAGTTGAAAAAGCACTTCAAATCTTGAAATTCAATTCAAAAGAAGCTTCAATAAATCTTGAAAAATTATTATCAAGCGCTATTTCAAACTGGCAAGCCAAAAATGAAACAGCAAGCATTGAAGATGCAGGTCTTTTCGTTAAGGAAATATTTGTAGACGGCGCAGGAATGTTAAAAAGATTAAGACCGGCACCTCAAGGTCGTGCTCACCGTATTAGAAAACGTTCTAATCACGTGACATTAGTCTTAGGAAGTAAAAATGTAAGCAATCAATCATAAGTAGAAATGGGACAAAAAACAAATCCAATAGGAAATCGTTTAGGAATTATCAGAGGATGGGATTCTAACTGGTATGGTGGCAGAGACTACGGAGATAAAATTGCTGAAGATGATAAGATAAGAAAGTATGTAAATGCTCGATTGTCTAAAGCAAGTGTTTCAACAGTAATTATTGAGCGTACACTTAAACTTGTAACCGTTACTATCACTACCGCAAGACCAGGTATTATTATCGGGAAAGGCGGCCAAGAGGTAGACAAGTTAAAAGAAGAGCTTAAAAAGATTACTGGGAAAGATTTTCAAATCAATATTTTTGAAATTAAACGTCCAGAATTAGACGCTCGTTTGGTGGGATCAAGTATCGCTCGTCAAATTGAGAACAGAATTTCATACCGTAGAGCAATAAAAATGGCAATTGCTGCTACTATGCGTATGAATGCTGAAGGAATCAAAGTTCAGATTTCAGGTCGTTTAAATGGTGCTGAAATGGCACGTTCAGAAAACTACAAAGAAGGAAGAATTCCTCTTTCAACCTTTAGGGCTGATATTGATTACGCACTTGTTGAAGCACATACTACTTACGGCCGTTTGGGTGTAAAAGTATGGATTATGAAAGGCGAAGTTTATGGTAAAAGAGAATTATCTCCACTAGTTGGACTGTCTAAAAAACCGACAGGAAAACCAGAAAGAGGAGATGCTCCAAAAAAATCACAACCTCGTAGAAGAAAATAAATTTTTAAAATTTAGAAGGTAAAATGTTACAGCCAAAGAGAGTAAAATATCGTAAAGTACAGAAGGGCAAGGGAAATATGAGCGGGAATTCACAAAGAGGACATGAACTTTCAAATGGAATGTTCGGAATTAAATCTTTGGAGCAAACCTTTCTTACATCACGTCAAATTGAAGCAGCTCGTATTGCAGCAACACGTCATATGAAAAGAGAAGGTCAATTATGGATTAAAGTATTTCCAGATAAGCCAATTACCAAAAAACCATTAGAAGTACGTATGGGTAAAGGTAAAGGAGCGCCGGAATATTTTGTTTGCGTAATTAAACCAGGCAGGATTATGTTTGAAGTAGGAGGTGTACCAATGAATATAGCTAAAGAAGCTTTACGTTTAGCGGCACAAAAACTTCCTGTGAAAACAAAGTTTATGGTAGCTAGAGATTATGATAACGCATAATAACCGATTAGAAAAAATGAAACAATCAGAAATTATAGAATTATCAACCGACGAGTTACAAGAGAGACTTGAAAGTTCAAAGAAGAGTTATATCGATCTAAAAATGGCCCATGCAATCACACCATTGGAAGTTCCAATGCAATTGAGAGCCCTTAGAAGAGATGTGGCACGTTTAGCTACAGAATTAACTAAAAGAGAATTACAATCATTGTAGTCAGAAGTAAAGATGGAAAAAAGAAATCTTAGAAAAGAGAGAATAGGTGTTGTTTCAAGTAACAAAATGGAGAAATCTATTG
>Ga0209347_1003028_pt1 | contig 20560 bp, 22 predicted proteins | sample AutmiccommuBRH23_FD_187382 | JGI IMG/M metagenome (GOLD analysis project Ga0209347, IMG submission 187382) | Deep subsurface microbial communities from Mt. Terri, Switzerland - Autotrophic microbial communities BRH/23 (SPAdes) (version 2) | ecosystem: Environmental > Aquatic > Deep subsurface >...
ATTCATTGTCGTCATTATTATGAACACTGCCTTTAATTACCTCATCCACTAACAGTTCAGTATTACCGCCCTCTCTAGGACTGCCTACTAATGCTAATATTTTCACTATTAAACCCCCTCGTGCAAATGCTGACATAAATATATTAAAGGACCCGTACGCCTCGACTCCGACACCATTCCCTACTATTACCGGAAATTACCCATGGTTTCTCCTTCAACTGTTCTAAGCTGGCCGATCCTGTTAGAAGCATTGCCGTCTTAAGTTCATTCTCATATTTCATAACCTGCTCAATGACACCTTTGTACGTCCCGCTAAGCAGTGCTTTAAGAAAAGGACCTGCAATCCCAACGGCATCAGCACCCAACACTAAAGCCTTGGCTATATCCAATCCACTGCGGATGCCTCCGCTGGCAAAAATCTTATAAGGAATATTAGTGCTTTTCACTTCCAATAGGCTGCAGACTGTTGTAATACCCCAATCTAGAAAAACATTGCCCACACCATGGCTAAATCGCCTGGCCTCAATTGCAGCAAAGTTGGTGCCCCCTTTCCCCCCTAAGTCCAGCCAACGGACACCAGTTTGTGCAAGCCCCATAGCAGTTTCCTTTGAGATACCAAAACCGACCTCCTTGACAATAACAGGTACATCAATAGTATTTACTGTTTCAGTAACACGCCTGCAAAGGCTGGAAAAGTTACGATCACCTTCCTCCATAGACAATTCTTGAGGAAGATTTAAATGCAGCTGCACCGCATCAGCGTTAAGCATGTCTACAGCTTGAACAACATCTTCTACCGGTGAAATAGCACTAACGTTGGCAATAATAACACCATCCGGATTTTCTTCTCTGGTAACTCTAAAGCTCCTTTGGGAGGCCTGTTCTTTTAACCCCAAGCTTTGGGAGCCTACGGCCATAGCAACACCTCTAGCTTTGGCAGCTTTAGCCAAACCCCGATTTATTGTCACTAATTGATCGCTGCCGCCGGTCATGGCATTGATTACCAGCGGCATGCCGAGACTTTTACCGAACAAGTTATAAGAAGTGTCAATGTCATCCCAGTCTAAGCACGAAAAGGCCTGGTGTACCAGGCAGATATCATCCATGCCGTTGGTTCCAGGCCCGTCATTTAAATCTAAAAAATATTTTATGTGGTCTAATTTTCTTTCCTGTTGAGACTTTATTATTATTCGTCCTTTCCTTGCAGCTTTCTTCTAATTTCTTCACCTAACATGTCGCCTAACGTAATGCCGGTTTCCTCGGTTTGTACCTGCTGGTTTCCGCTAGCTTTCTGCTGTTGTTTAGGTTGTTGGGGTGCTTGCTTCTTAGGACGTGGTTGGGTTTCCTTAACGCTTAAGCTCATTCTCTGGGCCTCTTCGTCCACTCCAAGTACTTTAACCTCTACTTTGTCTCCCGGAGTAACCGCATCTTCCGTTTTTTCAACATGCTCATGGCTTAGCTGTGAGATATGCACTAACCCTTCTATGCCCGGTTCCACCTCGACAAAAGCACCAAATGGAGCGGCTCTCAGTACTGTTCCCTCTACAACTGTGCCCTCAGGATATCTTTCTGCAGCAGTATCCCACGGGTTTGCTTTTAGCTGTTTTAATCCTAATGAAACACGTTCTTCTTCACGATCCACGCCTAACACCTTAACTTCAATCTCTTGGCCTTCTTCAAGAATATCCCGTGGATGGTCTACGCGTCCCCAAGATAATTCAGAAACATGCAACAAACCGTCCACGCCGCCTAAGTCTACGAATGCACCGAAATCAGTTAGACGACGAACAATACCTTTGCAAACCTGTCCTTCTTCTATGGCCTCCCAAGTTTCCTGCCTCTTTTGTTCATATTCTTTATCTAAAATAGCCTTTTTGGATAGTACCACTTTATTTTTTCCTCTGTCTAATTCAATTACCTGCAAACGTAAATTTGTTCCCACATAACTATTCAGGTCTTCCACATATCCCCTGTCCACTAAGCTGGCTGGAACAAAACCCTTAATTCCTACATCAACCAAAAGACCGCCTTTTACCACTTCCAGTACTTCTGCTTCTAACTCTGTTTCTTCTTTAAATGCGTCTTCTAATTTTTCCCAAGCCTTATCCCTTTCAGCTCGCTTCAAGGATAAAATGGGGTGCCCTTCATCATTTTCAGGCTTAATTACTACAACGGAAACTTCGTCACCGATACTAATTACTTCCTCCGGATTGTCTACATGGCGCATAGATACTTCATTAATTGGAATAATGCCTTCGGATTTGCCACCTACGCTTACCATCACTTCATTATCATTTATCTGAACAATCTTTCCGGTGATAATAGAACCCCGGCGAAGTTCAGGCATATTTTCGTTTAACTGGGCTTCAACTGCCTCCTGATCGGTTTCTACTTCACCTGCTTCTGCTTTTTCCTCCTCCACGGCAGCCTCGGTTTGTTCAATTTCCTGTTCTTTTTTAATGTCTTCCATTTTCAACACAACCTCCTCAATAATCCACTCTGGTGTTGAAGCACCTGCAGTAACTCCAACCTTTACTATATTATTAAACCATGGTTCACATAACTCGGCGACGTTTTCAATATGATGTGTCGTCGCACCGGCCTCCTGACAAATCTTTGCTAGTTTCTTAGTATTAGCACTGTTCTTTCCACCTACTACAATCATTAAATCAACAGCTTTTGCCAATAGTTTAGCCGCCTCTTGACGTTCACGAGTCGCACTGCAAATCGTGTTATGTATTACCAGGTTATTTGTCTTATCTTTTAAAACATTGACCACTGCTTGGAAATTGTCTTCCGGTTGAGTCGTCTGAGCTATCACTGCAATTTTATCGTATGCAGCCAAGGCTGCAGCCTCCGATGGGCTTTCTACGATTTTAGCTTTCCCTTGGGCCCACCCTAAAATACCAATTACTTCTGGGTGATTTCTATCTCCTACTATTACAACTTGATACCCCTGGTTGGACAAATGGCTGGCTCTTTTTTGGGCCCGACTAACAAACGGGCAAGTGGCATTAATTATTGTTACCCCTTGAGCCTCTAACTTATCCAACACTTCCGGAGAAATCCCATGGGAACGAATGATGATGGAACCTTCTTTCACATCTTCCGGTTCAGCAGCAATAGTAATACCTTGTTCCCCAAGACGTTTAACCACCTGGGGGTTATGTATCAACGGACCTAATGTTCTTAATGACTGATTGCTGCGTCGAGCTTCTTCAGTCATTTTCATAGCTCGCTGTACTCCAAAACAAAAGCCAGCGTGGTTAGCAACTATAATTTCCAAACTATCACACCTTTTAGATGTCGTTCGAACACCCACTTCAACCAAGCATACCCTGAAAGAACATCTTAGCTTTAGTTTGTTATTTTTTGTCAAGCATTATTATTGGTTCGTTAAAAAAAATTCAATTCCTGCACATGTAAGGAAAATTGTCTAATTTTATCACAATCTTACGTTCTCTCAGTCATCATCTTGCAGATATTACTTCGCAGCTCACTCATGGCCTGAGCAAGTTCTTTAGAACTAATACGCGTTGACTCTTTGAAATCGTCTAAATAAATCGGGTCACCAACAACTATAAATACTTTTCTCTTAAATCGTAAACCCATCTTAAATGTTCCTTTTAAAGCAACCGGGACTATAGGAGCATTCCCTTTGAGAGCCAATAATCCGGCACCGGGTTGAAACTCCATTAAAGTGCCGTCTTTAGTCCGAGAACCCTCTGGGAAAAGGCCTAACACCTTTCCCTCTTTTAAGACATTTACCCCCGTTTTAAGTGCGGCTCTGTCTGATTTACCGCGTTTAACCGGGAAAGCTCCCAATGGATGCAGTACTTGCCCGAATAATGGAATGCGAAACAGTTCTTCTTTTGCCATGTAGTGTACTTTTCTAGGAAGAGCAATACCAACCATAACCGGATCCCATAAACTTGCGTGATTTGCTGCCAACACAACAGGTCCTTGGTTAGGAAGCTTTTCCCCACCTACTACTTCCCATCTAAACCATAGAGACACGAACACCTTTAACAAAGCTTTAGCAAACTGGTATAGCATAAGTTACTCTCCTCTAATAACTTTCAAAACTTCATCTATTACTTCTTCCACGGTTTGACAGCTTGTGTCCAACAATATGGCATCAGGAGCCTTAATTAAGGGGGCAATTTCCCTGCTGCGGTCCATCTCATCCCTATCTTCTATTTCTTTTTTCACTTCTTCCCCTACGAAAGGTATGTTTTGTTCATCCAACTGCTGACACCGTCTTCTTGCCCTTTCTTCTATAGAAGCAGTTAAAAAAAACTTATGTTGGGCATGGGGTAGTACATAACTACCAATATCTCTACCGTCCATCACAACCGGTTGTTTGTCTGCCATTCGACGCTGGAGGTTCACCATATGGTGCCTCACCGCGGCAATGCGCGCCACTCGAGAAACGTTTTTGGAAACCGCCTGCTGCCTGATTTCACTAGTAACTTCTTGACCGTCGCAAAAAACTTGCAGGGCCCGCCGGGCATCATATTTGAGATCAATGTCGGTGAGTTCAGCCATCTTTGCAATCTCAGACTCATCATCTATAGCAATCTTCTGGTTCATTACTTTCCATGTCAGTGCCCTATACATGGCCCCGGTATCAACATAGAGATACCCTAACTTATCCGCCAGCAGCTTAGATACAGTACTCTTTCCTGCACCTGCAGGCCCGTCAATTGCAACGTTTCCTACCATAAGCGCAACCCTCCTTGCCCCATTTTACCATAAGTGACAATAGTTAACTAGATTAACTTGCCTCGGATATGGATTTTAATACTTCAGTAAAATCCGGGAAAGATACAGTTACTGACTCGGCACCTTCTATTTTGGTGGTACCTTGGGCAATTAAGCCGGCCATGGCCAAAGACATGGCTAAACGGTGATCTTGATGACTAGATACGCAACTTCCTTGAAGCAACCTGCCGCCGATAATCTCTATCCCATCAGGCCTTTCAGTGATAACTGCACCGAGCTTTTTTAATTCCATCGCCAAGGCTGAGATACGGTCACTTTCCTTAACACGGAGTTCCTGGGCATCTTTAATGATGGTTTTCCCCTTTGCCGTTAATGCAGCCACAGCTAAGGCAGGTATTTCATCAATCATTCTAGGAATTTGACTGCCGCCAAATTGGGCCGCTCGTAAAGAACTGCTCTTCACCTCTAAATCTGCGACTTCTTCGCGGCCAAAGAAACGCCGGTTAAGTATTTGAATATCTGCACCCATCTCAAGCAGTGCTTCAATAATGCCGCTGCGGGTAACATTAATACCAACATTCTTTACCAACAAGTGTCCTTGAGGAACAATTAACGCTGCAACTATTAAAAAGGCAGCTGAAGATATGTCTCCAGGAACTTGTACCCTCTGTCCCGTTAAGACCTGCCCGCCTTCCAACTCAACAGTAGTGCCGGAACGAGTTAGGTCTGCGCCAAAAGCCTCCAGCATGTTCTCCGTATGATCTCTAGAGAGACTGGGTTCAGTATAGCGGCATTTTCCTTGGGCCCTCAATCCAGCCAACAGCAATGCAGATTTAACTTGAGCACTTGCAACAGGGCTTTGATATTCAATAGCTTTCAGGTGATGCCCTCTAATAGTAACCGGCATCATAGTACCACCTGCACGACCATAGATTTCCGCCCCCATCTCCGTTAAGGGTTTAGTAACCCGTCCCATTGGCCTTCCATTTAAGGAACTATCCCCGTTCAACACCGCATAAAGACCTGGCTCTGAGGCTAAAATCCCCATAATGAGGCGTGTTGTGGTGCCTGAATTACCTGTATCCAGTACCGTATCCGGCGTGCAAAAACCTGTTTTCCCACCACCAATAACCACTACTTTATTTCCATCCACACTAATGGGAATACCTAAAGCTCGAAAGCAGTTAATAGTGCTAAGACAGTCAGCACCCATCAAAAACCCGTCAATGGTAGTAGTTCCTTCTGCTAACGCCCCTAACATTACCGCCCGATGGGAGATGGATTTGTCTCCCGGAACAATAACTTCGCCTGATATTTTATTTGTTTGTTTCACTGTAAGATTCATGGGAAATGCTCCTTTAAGTACGTGTTCGAAAAGTGCATCGTAGCAGGAACAAGAAGTTCAAGGCGCGAAGGCTTTGGAAGCGCGGAGCGTACTAATGCGTACGTGAGCAGCTTCAAAGACTAAGCAACGCAGAAATTCGCCGTTCACCTGCGGTGGACTTTTCGAACAACCTCTTTAAGTACGGAAGTCAGGAAGCGGGAGTCAGGAGTTCGTTCCTGTCTTCTGCCTCCTGTCTTTATAGCTTCCTCACCGAATATCCTTCTTTCTCCAATAATACCACCGCTTTATCCATGGCCTCATAACTCTGTACTCCCAAACGAATGGTCCCGCCTTCGCCTTCTCTTACCCTGAGGATCTCAATGTCGGCGATATTTATATTTTGTTGGCCCAGCAGTTGGGCTAAGGAGCCTATTACTCCTGGCTCATCGGGAACTATTACCACCAAATCAAATACCTGAGGCAAAAACCCTCTTCTTTTGGCCGGAATATTTTCCCGGGTATCTCTCGCTTTTACAAAAAAATCTTCTATTTTATGGAGCCCATCATTAAGCAGAGAGTTTTTAAATAAAGCCAGGTTATTTTGAAGCAAATCAATAACTGAAATAAGATGTTCCTTATTGGTAATGCAAATACCCTGCCACAAATCGGGGCTGCCCGAGGCAATGCGCGTTGTGTCACGAAAGCCTCCCGCTGCCAGCATAAGAGTTCTAGCCCACTCTTTCTCCACATCACCGACAGTGTTCACCAATGCAGCAGCAACCACATGAGGTAAGTGACTGACTGCGGCTACTATTTTGTCGTGCTCCAGAGGAGACATGACCATTTTCTTAGCTCCGAGATTTTCAATTAAATAGCTAATAGTTTCAAAGGCCAGTGTTTCTTCTTGGTCAGGCGTTAAAATGTAGGCAGCATTTTCGAACAGATAGGGGTCAGCGCCTTCGATCCCCGCTACCTCTGAACCGGCCATGGGATGCCCGCCAATGTAAACGCCTTTTTTCGCAAAAATTTCATTGAGGCTTTTTACCACACCGCTTTTCGTACTACCGACATCACTGACAATACAGTTTTCCGGCATGTTCCTTACTATCACTTTTGCTAAACCAATCATTTTTTCAACCGGCACCGCTAATATTATCACTTGTGCATCCTTAACAGCCTTACTTATATCAGTGGTTGCCAAGTGGACAGCGCCAAGTTGTTCAGCACGCCGGCAGGCTTCAATATTATTATCCACACCGATAACTTCTTCAACTGCACCGACCCTTTTCCAAGCTAAACCTAAAGAACCTCCAATCAGCCCCAAACCAATTATTACGACTTTATGTACTGGCTGCATCTTTACCACCATTTCTACCAACAGGATAAGAACCTAATATCTGCAAAAAGGATGCTTTAGATTCTAGGGAATTGATTGCCTCTGCTAACCGAGTTTCTAATTGGTGCCCTTGACAATCTATATAAAATAGGTAGTGCCCCAAGTCCTTTTTATTAGGCCGAGATTCTATGCGTGAAAGGTTAATGTTTAGTTGGGCAAATTCCCACAGTATTTCGTATAACCCACCTGGTTTGTCATGGGGCAACCCGACAATAAGAGACGTTTTATCTTGGCCGGTCGCTTTCCTGCCGGTTGTAGCTTTCCTGTGCCCTATCAAAAGAAAACGGGTCTGATTATTAAGAGAATCAGCCAAGTTTTCACTAATTATCTCCAATCTGTTTAAATCCGCAGCATATTTGGAGCAAATTGCCCCTAAACCTGGAGGATTATCCGCAGCCATTTGGGCAGCCCTGCCGGTGCTATCCGCCTGTTGGATTTTGGTATTAGGGTAGTGCTTTTGTAAATAACCCCGGCATTGTGCCAGGGCTTGCGGGTGCGAAACTATTATTTCAAGCGGCCTATCCTTGCTTTTTGCAGCTAAGCAGTGATTTATATCTAGGATTGTCTCACCTAATATATGCAGGGGTTCCTGCAGTAACAGATCCATAGTCACCGCCACACTGCCTTCTATAGAATTTTCAACGGGCACAACAGCTGCAGCCGCTTTATTATTTACCACTGCCATAATGGTTTCCATCACGCTGGGGTAATCCTGGGCGCCAGCAAAATCCCTTTGAACCCATTGTTGGGCAGCCTGGTGAGAAAAGGTTCCCGCCGGCCCCAAATAAGCTAAGGTTTCATTGGGTAGTCTCATAGTTCTCTTCCCATTACACCAGCCAGACCATGCAGTTGTTTCATTGTTTCGCCAAAGTTCTTAGGCGTCAAAGACTGTTGTCCATCTGAGAACGCTTCTTCCGGCCGACAATGTGTTTCTATCATCAATCCATCAGCCCCTGCCGCTATAGCAGCCTTTGCCATTGGGGCAACCAAACTCCACTTACCGGTTCCATGGCTGGGATCCACAACTACCGGTAAATGACTTAAATTCTTCGCTGCAGGGACCGCACTTAGATCTAATGTGTTTCGGGTATAAGTTTCAAATGTTCTAATACCTCTTTCACACAAGATGACATTATGGTTGCCTTCAGACATGATATATTCGGCAGCTAGAATCCATTCCTCAATTGTGGCTGAAGGACCACGTTTTAACAGAATGGGTTTTTGAAGACGACCCAGCTCTTTTAATAAAAAGAAGTTTTGCATATTCCGTGCCCCTACCTGCAGTAAATCTGCGTATTTAGCTACCAAAGAAATACTCCCAATGTCCATAACTTCCGTAACGATTGGCAATCCTGTTTCTTGGCGGGCGGCTGCTAAAATCTTTAGTCCTTCCTCCCCCAGGCCTTGGAATGAGTAAGGAGAGGTTCTGGGTTTAAAAGCACCGCCTCTAAGCAGGGTTGCTCCTTGGGCCTTAACTTCTTTCGCTATTTCCATCAACTGGTCTTCCCCTTCTACTGCGCAGGGACCTGCTATCACATGAATTTTTTTGCCGCCAAATTTAACCTCCGGAGTGACCTCCACCGTTGAATTCTCCGGCTTAAAATCCCTACCCGCAAGTTTGAACGGTCTGAGAATTGGTACCACTTTTTCTACGCCGGCCATAGCTTCTAAGGCCAACCCTGTCAGCCTAGTTTTATCACCAATTATTCCAATAATAGTCCGAGAAACCCCTTGGGACAAATGCACTTCAAAACCCTCTTTTTTTAACTTATTTATGACTTTATCCGTATTTTCCGACTTTGCATTAGGAGCCATTACTACTATCATACTTAATCCCTCCAAACAATTATAGTAACATTATACCACCAAATAACAAATTTAAAGATTTTGCTGCAAAATATCGAAATATCCCTCCTCAAAGCGGACCATAAGGGAAAAAGTAAATCAAAAGATAAACTTGCTAAAAAAAACAAAAAAACCCCTTAAAGGAGTAAATATACTTTCTCCTACCATCCTACCGTCCTGCTATTTTTTGAACTTGTGAACTTGTCCAAAGAGTAAGCATGCTCTTTTAACCGTTTAGACAAATCTGCTGCCATTCTACTGTGCTGCTATTTTATAGTAAACTTACAAGTTTACTAAAATCATTAGCGCAATTCATACGAAGTTCAATACCATAGGGCACTAAATTCAGCGCTTGCCGAAATTGGTCAGGGTCCGGTTTGCAGCGCAAGATCACCCGCTCCAGATCGGCTTCTTGGTCATTATTAGCTATATCTAAAACAATATAACCCCGCTTGTCTCCTTCTAATGAAGTTTGATATGTTAAGATATGTTCGCTAAATTTATTAGTATACGCCTTATCCTCTGAACCTTCGAAAGCCAGTACTTCCAATTTACAGAGACTAGCTATTTCCGAAACGTTATACCAAGGTTCGTCTTTGAAAAAACCAATCTTGGAAACTAAAGGCGGCATCTCTAGAGCAATTTCTCTTGCCTGCTCCGGATGAAGGGCATTCTCACCGTGAAAAATTAGTCCAATACCTGTCACGCCCATTGCTGCCAATTGTCTGGCCTGGTTAATATCCTTAATTCCCGATACAATTATAAATGGCTTCAACGTAAGTCCTCCCGCAGCTTCACAGCATGCTTCAGGTAAATATGGTTAATCTCATGCTGTTTTTTGTCCGTATTTACATGTATTAATATGCGAATAATTCCTTTCTCACTACCAGGCACATCTATTTCCGTAGCACAGAGTAATGGTACCGTACTCCAGCCTATTTCTCGTGCTGCTGAAGCGGGAAACGCCGCATTTAAATCCTTAGTTACCGTAAATAAGACACTGGCTGCATCAGTTAAATCCAAACCGTTTTCCTCTACCATCCTACCTAAGAGCTCCCGTGTCGCCTCTCTTATCTTATCTGCATTATTTTCTTCCACCGAGGTAGCCCCGCGAATGCCTCTTACTGCCATACTACATTCCTCCATTTAATATACTCCTAGAACTTGTTATGGAACCGCCCTATGACCCAACCCAATGGCAACCTCGTCCAAATGCAGCAAACCAATCCCAAAATAGACTGCTACACTGATGTGGTCATGAAAGCGTGCCACTCCAATCTTACCGCCAACATTTAAACCAATTGCCTTTGGCATTATTTGGGATAATGCTTCTCTTGCTGCGCCGGCGACTGCCCCTTCTTCTACATGGATGTCTTTAATTACGTTTTCTCTTTTAGCTGCAACTACCGAGCGTTCCACAATTTTTTTCAGCGCATTGATAAATTCGCCTCCGTAATCCACTGCTGCAGTTTTAATGCCTAATTCCAGATACTTATCCTTGAGAATATTTTCTTCTTCTCTTGATTCGCTGAGAGCCATTTTTATCGCAATAGCTGCTATTTTCTTACTGCCGTATTTTTCATGCATCTCTATCCTTCTTTCTTCAACTAACTATGAGCTTTTTAAGCATTATATCCAATGAGAGATGGTTTGACAAGGAAAAGGTTTCTATTTTTATGATAATTACTCTCGTTAATACTGCTCAGAAACGCGAACAGGGTCAAGAGACACCTGGTTTTGATATACTTCCACGATTTTTCCTGCTTTGGGCTGGGCAACGTTGTTCGAAACGGAAACTACCTTAAATACCAGTCTATGAGTGTAGTAGCTACCATCAATACTTATCACATCTTGGGGATTAACCCTAACAGTAACTTGTTTATCCCTAAAATCAGTGACAACTCTGTCATTAATAAGGAGTTTCGCCTTCTGTAGGCTGGAAAAGTTTTCTAGCCGGATTGTCACTGTGGAAAACACTGCTATCTCTCCGCTAGTCGGTCTTGCCTCAGGGTATATTCTATTAAAGTTGGTTACTTCCTGATTTAGTTTCTCTGAAAAACTCATATAAAATTGCGTTGGATCCTGCAAAAAAAAGGTTTGAACTAAAACGAGCAAAATTACCCCCACGACGATGGCCCTTATTAAATATTTCTCCACCTCTTCTATAAAGGTAACCTTAAATAGGGCTTTCTTTCTTCTATTATACTTCACAAAAATACCTCCCCCATACCCTTTAGTAAGTTGGTTAGTTGGTTAGTTGGACAGTTGGTTTGGTAAGTTGGAATGCCAAAAGTTGGTTAGTTGGTTAGTTGGTAAGGCTTTAAAGCATTCCAACCTTCCAACTCTCCCAACTTTTAATTGTTGAACTGTCCAACTAATTACCGCCATTATATTCTTATGTTACGTAGGGGGAGGCTAGTCTATTACCACATTCAGATGTTTAGTTGGAAAGTTGGTTAGGTGGTTAGTTGGAAAAATTAGCACCGCTTTATGTTCTATTACGTATTATGTATGGAGGCGGTATCAACACGTACTTCAAGCTGTGGGAGGAATGGAACATGTTGACATTACGGACCATGCTGTCTAGATTGCTCACTTATGAGGCTTCTTTAATTCGCAATTATGAAACTTACAGCTTATCCATACCTAATGAGGAAGTAAAAAAAACCCTATTAGAACTGGCGGAAGAGCATAAGCAGAGCCACAGACGATTAAAGATGCTGTATAAAACGCACTGCAAAGGTTGAGGCGGATAAAAGCAGTCCCGGCGGGACTGTTTTTCTTTGCAAAGCTTTACGTAACTCAAACGTTTATTCCCGCTAAATAGCCGGTTGACCAAGCCGCCTGCAAATTATAACCGCCGGTATTTCCGTCCACATCGATTACTTCACCGGCAAAGAAGAGCCCTGTTACCAATTTCGACTCCATAGTAGAAGGGTCAACCTCTTTTACCGACACACCGCCGCTGGTAACAATTGCTTCTTTCAGCGGTCTCGTGCTTTCCACCGTCATTGATAGGTTTTGCATTAGTTCGACTAACTGCTGCCGCTCTGCCTGGGTTATTTGGTGAATAAATTTATCGGAATCGATTTGGGAGAGACCAATCACCACCGGAATTAATAATTTAGGAAGTAATCCATCTAATGCATTTTTAAATTGTCTTCTAGAATATTTTTCAAAATCTCTTACTATCCGTTTGTCCAGTTGTTCAGAGGTTAAGGCCGGTTTAAGGTTTAGCTGAAGTATTATTTTATCTTTATTGGTAACCAAGGCTTCGTTAATATTTCTGCTAAGTGTTAGTACGATAGGGCCTGATACGCCATAGTGAGTAAAGAGCATCTCGCCAAATTCCTCACCTAATTTCCGTTTCCCATTCCAAGCGCTCAAAAGTACGTTTCTCAAAGACAACCCCTGCAGTTCTCGCACCCATGGTTCTTTAGTTACCAATGGTACTAAGGCCGGTTTAGGAGGTACAATAGTATGGCCCAACTGCCGTGCCCATCGATACCCGTCACCGGAGGAGCCAGTAAGGGGATATGAAACACCGCCAGTGGCTATCACCACTTTTGCAGCATGGTAGTCATCCTGTTGAGTACTTACTGTAAAGGTTTCATTTTGGCGGGTAATTGCCTTAACTTCTCTATTAAGCATTACATTCACGCCAGCCTCAGCCAGTCCTCTAATAAATGCATCTATAACATCTTGGGAACGATCGCTTGTGGGAAAAACTCTGCCGCCCCGTTCTACTTTTGTTTCTAGACCGTAGCCTGCAAGAAAATCCAGTACGGCTTGGTTGTCAAAACTATACAAAGCACTGTATAAAAAACGACCATTGCCGGGAATCTGTTCAATAAACTCATCTATAGGCGCACTATTTGTTATATTACAGCGACCTTTCCCGGTAATCATGATTTTTTTGCCTAAGCGAGTATTCTTATCAATCAGTGCTACCTTCTTTTGTCTAAAACCTGCTTGCACAGCAGCCATCATTCCTGCTGCACCGCCTCCAATAATTATTACGTCGAACAAAGAACCCACCTTCTCAAATAAATATTAAAAATTTGATAAAAAATATCTTCCCCTTATTATTTCCCATCAACATTCAATAAAATAATAAAAGCATTTCATGCCTTTCGGCTTGAAGCGGTAATGCTTTTATTCTTACCCAGGGAACCCCTGGTTCCCTATGTCGGTACCCTGTAACCCTCCTATAATTAACATAAGGGGGCACACCCCCTTAATAACCCCTATGTATAGGAAATTATCCACAACCCATAATTTCCTATACATTTAATAAAACTTGGCTTACGCCAAGCCTTTAGACGCCGGCGAAAGCCTTAGTTAGAATTTATGCTAATCAGAAAGTTATACTTTCTGATAGTACAAAAAAGGTGAAAGGTTATGCACCTTCCACCAAAAGTTTCTATTCCTTCTTTTCTAACCAAGGCATCATGCTTCTTAAGTTCTCACCAACTGTTTCAATTAGATGTTTTTCATCTTTTTCAGTTAGAGCATTAAAGGTAGGACGATTGGCCTGATTTTCCAAAATCCATTCTTTTGCAAACTGTCCGGTCTGAATTTCCTTAAGAATCTGCTCCATCTCACTTCTTACTGCGTCATTAACTACTCTTGGGCCGCGAGTTAAGTCACCATACTTAGCAGTATCACTGACTGAATAGCGCATCCAACTTAAGCCGCCTTCATATATCATATCAATAATAAGTTTAATTTCATGCAGACACTCAAAATATGCAATTTCCGGCTGATAGCCCGCTTCTACCAGAGTTTCAAAACCATTCTTAATAAGACTTGTCAAACCGCCACAAAGTACTGCTTGTTCACCGAACAAATCAGTTTCTGTTTCTTCTTCAAATGTAGTGTCGATTACACCGGCGCGAGCACAGCCAATACCCTTAGCGTAGGCTAATGCCATGTCATGGGCTTTGCCGGTTGCATCTTGATATACTGCTGCCAGTGCCGGTACCCCTGCACCCTCTTGGTATGTTCTACGCACCAAATGTCCGGGGCTTTTAGGAGCAACCATGAAAACATCTACATCCTTAGGTGGTACTATTTGACTGAAATGAATGTTAAACCCGTGGGAAAATACCAAAGCTTCCCCGGCATTCATATTAGGCGCAACAGCTTCCTTGTAAACTCGAGCCTGCACTTCATCAGGCAGCAGGACCTGCACAATTTGTGCAGCCTTAACTGCTTCCGCTACAGGAAGAACTTTTAATCCGTCCGCCTCTGCTTGGGCTTTCCTTCTACTGTCTTCTCTCAAACCAACCACTACATCCAAACCACTATCTTTCAGGTTTTGCGCCTGTGCATGTCCCTGACTACCGTAACCCAGTACTGCGATAGTTTTACCTTTTAAAAGGTTAAGATCTGCATCTTGATCATAATACATTTTCGCCATAATTTTTCCCCCTTGGTCTAAGTAATTTGGCATATTCTAACTAGTATTCTAAATTAGCGATAAAAATCCTGCTTACTAATGGAGTTTTTTTCAGTAAAGAGAATAATTATTCATTGATAAAGATCAATATTCAATACCTTTACGGCTGCCGATATTTAGCTGGTAGGGATGCTTTAATTCCAGCATTTTCGTCACCAAATGTGCCTGTTCTATTAGTTCTTCAGGCGCATTGCGGCCTGTCAAAACTACTTCAACGTTATCAGGCTTTACAGCCAATATCTCCTGAACTTCGCTTACAGTCAGTAGTTCAAACCAAATTGCATTATTAATTTCGTCTAATATGAGCATATCGGTCTCCTGATCAAGCAGCCATTTTTTAGCCTGATCCAACGCTGCCCGGGCCAATTGTATATCTTCACTGCTGCCCTCGCCTTTTTTAATAAAGCCTTTACGCCCAAATGACTTGCAGTCCAGGTATGGTTCCAACATCTTAAAAGCATTATTTTCGCCATATTCCCCTGTCTTCATAAACTGAACAATCCGCACATTGAAACCATGGCCAACGGCCCTTAAAGCTAATCCGAAAGCAGCCGTGCTCTTCCCTTTGGCATTACCCGTGTATATTTGGATTAAACCCTGCTCCAATTTCTCCCGTATCATGACAACCTCCTTTTTAGTTGGTCAGGCTTTAAAACCCTTTCCAACTGTCCAACTAACTAACTTACCAACTTTTGGCTAATTAAAGAGTTCCTTTTAATGGCTGAGATTTCCTGCTCTTCAAAGAAAAAATCAGTTTGATTAAATAATATCGGAGATGTACTTTAGTTAAGGCCATTGCAAATTTGTTGACCCACATTGATGGCATGTATCAAAATAGCTTTCAGGCCGCTGAAATGCTTCATCGATAATATCATGAGAAGCTCCGTGATTTTCGACGTGTCTAACCTGCCCATCGGCAAAATGTGCCGCCACGGCCGAATTTTCCGTACTCATCCACGGGGTGCCTGATTGAATGCTACTGGAGATAAAGCTGGTTTCGTTACCACAATTTAAACATCTTGGCACAACATCATCCCCTTTTTCCTGGTTTATCTTTATTTTTACTCCATTTACCCGTATTAGCACCAAGCTTCTCAAGTAGATTGGCGACTTCATTAACCTTGTCATTATTTGTCTCAATAACAGCTAATATTTTACCCCGCTTTACATCATTCTGATATTTCCCTGCGGCAGAATCAGAAACCCCGTAAAAGGTTAAGGCATCACTAATATTTTTATCTCCTTGGGAAATAGCACCTGCCAACGGCCCGCCTGCAGTGACTTTTCCGACACCAGGGAGATCAATCTCGTCCACCTGAACCAACCACCCTTCCAGCGCATCAATTCCCGGAATAGATACCTCATCAGCAGCCTCCATTTTGGCTAATCTAGTTAGGGGGGTAACCAGAGATATCTGATTATTGGCCAACTCTTTTTCATTAATCTTTTTAACAGCATCAATTGCCTGCTGCATGCCATTAAATACCCCAACTACAGTTTGTCTTATGCTCAATGACATTCCCTCCTTAGTCGGATGTGATGATTCCAAATGTTTACTCTGAGACATCTATTAGCTTAAACTATTTATGTTCATTTATACATGAGCAGTTGGAATATTGGAACTAACCAACTAACCAACTACATTATAGGCTGGCTATCGGATAAATTTGTTACTTAGATTTTATATGATATTATAATTATGAATATGAATATAGTTTAACCTTTTACAGGAGGAATTGGCTATGGACAGGTTACAAAAGGTGATTGCGCGCGCAGGCATTGCATCACGGAGAAAAGCTGAGGAGTTGATTAGTGCCGGGGAGGTCAAGGTCAATGGAATAGTAATAACGGAAATGGGCCTAAAGGTGGATCCAAAGCAAGATTTTATCGAGGTATGTAATCAACCTCTCAAAGATAGAGAGGAAGTAAAAATCTACTTGCTTCTTCATAAACCTAAGGGTTATGTTACCACTGTCAAGGACCCCCAGGGAAGGCCAACCGTACTGGATCTAGTTAAGGTGCCCCAACGAATTTATCCTGTAGGAAGATTGGATTATGATACTTCCGGACTGCTTATTCTTACCAACGATGGAGATTTGACATATGCACTAACCCATCCTAAACATGAAGTTAATAAAGTTTATCAGGCCCGGGTTAAGGGACATCCGGCCAAGAATACCCTAGATAAATTGCGTCAGGGAATTCTATTAGATGACGGACCTGCAGCCCCAGCAAAAGTTAAACAACTGAAGGCCTTTCGTGACAGCACCCTGCTGGAAATCACCATCCATGAGGGAAGAAATCGACAAGTCCGCCGCATGTGTGATGCCATTGGGCACGAAGTAGCTGACTTAAAAAGAGTTGCCATCGGCAGCCTGCAGTTAGGCGGCTTAAAACCGGGCGAATATGTGCAGACCAGTTTAAAAACAATTCAGAAAAACACTTAGCTTCCGCCAAATAGCAGGTTGATAATGAATATTGAAGCCAGCAGACCGCTGATATCTGCAATTAAACCAAGGGTAACAGCATATCTATACTTCCTAATACCTACGGAGCCGAAGTAGACAGTTAGTACGTAAAATGTAGTATCGGTACTACCCTGCATGGTGGAAGCCAATTTACCGATGAAAGAATCAGGCCCATGGGCACCGATTAATTCAGTTGCTATCCCTAAGGCGCCTCCCCCAGACAAAGGACGCATTACGGCAAGGGGCAATACCTCCCCCGGCGCACCAATTAGACTCATTATGGGGTCAATAACGCGGACAAAGATGCTCATGGCACCGGAAGCACGAAATACACCTATAGCAACCAGCATTCCAACCAGAAAGGGAATTATTCTGACAGCCGTTTCAAATCCTTCTTCCGCCCCTTCCACGAAGGTTTCATATACCTTAACGCCGCGGAAGAAACCAACTAAAGGAATAGTTAGAAGCAAAAATGGTATAGCCCATCTTGATACTTGAGAAACAATGTTTAAAAACATAGCGTCACCTCCGGTGGCGTGCTCTATAACGCGCCCTTAATATCTTATCTGCTGAAACAGCCACCACTGTCCCCACCGCCGTAGCGAAGATAGTAGGCCCTACAATCTCCGTAGGATCTGCAGACCCCGCCGCCACACGGATTCCTATGATAGTGGCCGGTATTAAGGTAATACAGGAGGTATTTATGGCTAAAAATGTGCACATTGCTTCGCTGGCTTCCTCAGGGTCATCGTTAAGCTTCTGAAGCTCCTGCATGGCTTTTAAGCCGAAAGGCGTAGCAGCATTTCCCAATCCTAAAATATTTGCACTAATATTCATAATGATGGCGCCCATGGCAGGATGTTCCGAGGGTACTGTAGGGAATAAAAACCGGGTAATCGGTTTGACAACCTTGGACAAAAAATTAACCATCCCGGCTTTTTGTGCTATTCTCATTAGGCCCAGCCACAACGCCATTAAGCCGATAATTTCAATAGCTATGTTGACCCCCGACTGGGCCGAATCCATTGCTGCTTTAGTAACCACTTCGATTTGGCCGTTCATTCCCGCTACTATAATTCCAGATATTAAGAGAGTCAACCAGATAACATTAACCATATTTTCCTCCTTATACTTTGCTTCATAATTTTCTAAAAAGAACATCCCAGCACGTCCTATAAGTAAAACTATGAAGAAAGACGAGTATTTAGAACTTTAAACAATAGGGAATGATTATTTCACAGGCTAGCTAAAATTAAAAAAATCCCCTGCTTAATATAAGCAAGAGATTATCAGAAGGTGTCTTTAAAATACGTATTCAAGTCCATCGCAACTCACCTACGGTGGGCTTTTTGAACATCCTCTAGAAGTTTAGGATTGAAACCAGTGCCTGCCAAAAAGAAACCAGGTAGGATTCTCTTTCTACAGATTCTGCTGCAATCAAATCCACTGCAATTAATTGTTTATCTTTTAGGAAAAATTTAACCTGTCCTAGCCATTGACCTTGGTGCACCGGAGCATTGATTTCGTTTGGCAAGACAATCTGTTTCTTAATGCTGGCTTTTTCCAAACTTAATACGGGTAAGGATAGGTCAGCCTTAGCCACAGCTGGTACCGTTTCCTTAACCCCGTTTTTTACTATCAGATATCCCGCCACTTCCCCTTTTTTTAAGACACTAGCCTGCTGGAACGTGCCAAAGCCCCATTCTAACAGATCTTTGCTCTCTCCATAAACGTCTCGAGCATTAAGTACCACCGCAAGCAATGACTGACCGTCCTTAGTTGCAGAACTAACCAAACAGTTTCCCGCCTGACTAGTATAGCCCGGCTTTACCCCGTTAGCATAGGCATAATATTCATCCTCACCGGTCAAAAGCCGATTTTTATTCTTAATTAACTGCGGTTCTGGCCAACCCAGCCTATCTACTGGCTGCATCATTGTACTAACCATGGTACGGAATACAGGGTGTTTCATTGCATCTCTAGTAATCAAAGCCAAGTCATAAGCTGTAGAATAGTGGTTAGCATCGTCCAAGCCGTGGGGATTTGCATAGTTAGTGTTTTTCGCCCCTATTTTTTTGACAAATTGATTCATCTCCCGGACAAATTTCTTTTCACTGCCGGAGACGGCTTCCGCCAAAGCCACAGCAGCGTCATTCCCGGACTGGAGAAGCAGTCCATATAACAAGTCTTTCACTGATAAAATCTCACCCTGACGCAGCCCCATGGAAGCCTCCCCGACAGCGGCAGCTTGTTTACTGATACGAACTTTTTTATTTAAGTCCAGTTTTTCTAAGGCTAAAACAGCCGTTACGATCTTAGTTGTACTAGCCTGAGGTAAGCGCTCATGCATGTTTTTGGCATACAGTATTCGCCCCGACCCTAAATCCATTAACAGTGCTGAGTGAGCATTAACATTAGGTTGAGCATATGCAATGGGTCCTGTCAGGAAAATTATCAATAACAGAGCGGCAAACATCTCTAAGGGAGACTTAAGATGCAAGAAACAACACCCTCTCTCGTACTAATTACATTTGCGTATTCGAACGATAGCTATTTCTGAGACTATATTATTTATTATAGGAGAGAGAGAATTATCCTTCTAATTTCTTCCAGCAATATACAACAAAAAACGCATGCATTAATTTTGCACACGTTCTTTAAGCTCCCAATTCTACTAGCTATACTCCGCCTTGCAGGCTGGAAGGCTGTTTCGTCCGCTCCTTCATTCCGCTGTTTCCCTGTGTACTATTCATCATAGACTTTATTTGATCAATTACTTGAGGGGCTAAATCAATAAGTCTGTCATAAATAGCATTATTATCCACAGGCAGTAACCTTACTTTATCGTCTTTGACCACTAGAAATCCCATTGGCTGGACGGAAATACCGCCGCCGCTGCCCCCGCCGAAGGGGAAACCTTGTTTCTCACCGCCTCCACTGCCGTTTTCCCCTTGAAACTCACTGCCGCCCGCGGCAAAACCGCAGGAAACTCTAGAAACAGGAATAATAACGGTACCATCAGGGGTTTCTACCGGGTCACCGACTACAGTATTAACATCCACCATTGACTTTAGACTTTCCATCGCTGTCTGCATTAATGATTCAATTGGGTGATTCTCTGCCATACGCTCACTCCCTTTGTTTGCGATGTTATAATTAGAGACATAATTAATTTTAATACCCGAACTCCTGCAATAATAATATAGCCTAATCGCACCCTTAATATGCAGTCAAAATCAACACTTAAACCCGGTTTAGCATAATTGGGGGTCACATTAAACTTTATCACTCGATGTCCCATCTTTATACTGCGCGATATTTGTTTAACCAAAAGACTCTTG
>Ga0209347_1003030_pt1 | contig 20554 bp, 18 predicted proteins | sample AutmiccommuBRH23_FD_187382 | JGI IMG/M metagenome (GOLD analysis project Ga0209347, IMG submission 187382) | Deep subsurface microbial communities from Mt. Terri, Switzerland - Autotrophic microbial communities BRH/23 (SPAdes) (version 2) | ecosystem: Environmental > Aquatic > Deep subsurface >...
AGCTGGGTAAATTTGATAACTTGGATGACTTTGATTCTCCGTTCGAGTTTCAATCAAAGATGAACAACGATGGGGATAACCCGTTTATGACCCGAAACCTTCCGGATCCCGGCCAGGCTTTTGGCAGTTCCATGAACGACCTTCCCGATCCAGACCCGGATGACAATGACGTGCCATTTTGATTCAGTAATTACTTTCTTTACCAAAAAATTCCCATCCTTTTCCATACCCAGGCCCGGCCCCCTGAACGGGATTTTTAAGCCGCTGTTAGTCCTTCTCATCAGTGTCCTGAGTTTGCCTGCTTTCGCCTCCTCCATCCTGATCCCTATGGATGCCGAAGGGCAGAAAAACCACCTTAAAGCTTATGGGATTACCTTTTGGGTCCTGGGCAAACAACAAAAAGTACAATGGCTGCTGAATTACCGGGGCGGATCCTTCCTGTTGCCCGACGGGGAAAGCATCCGGCAGGAATGCCAGATTCGGGGGGTATCGTTTGAGATCCTTTCCGATGGTCAGGCCCGGGAGATCCTGGACGATATAAGCAGTCCGGCCCGGAACCAGGAAGCGGTTATCCTGGAAAAGGCACCAAAGATCGCGGTTTACGCCCCCAAAGAAAACCAGCCCTGGGACGACGCGGTTACCATGGTGCTCACCTATGCCGAAATCCCCTATGTTACCCTGTACGACCGGGAAGTCCTGGAAGATAAGCTCTTGCTGTACGACTGGCTCCACCTGCACCATGAGGATTTTACCGGGCAGTATGGCAAGTTTTACGGGGCTTACCGCGCTGCCCCCTGGTATATTGAAGGCAAACAGCAGGCGGAGGCTCTTGCTGCCGAATTAGGCTACGATAAGGTCTCGGAAGAAAAACTCGCCGTGGCTATAAAAATCCGGAATTACGTAATTGGAGGGGGCTTTATGTTTGCCATGTGTTCCGCTACAGACAGTTTTGATATCGCCCTGGCCGCGGAAGGCGTGGATATTTGCGAGCCGATGTTCGACGGGGATCCCTCGGACCCGAATTACCAGAGCCGCCTGGATTACTCCAGGACCTTCGCCTTTACGGATTTTACCCTGGAAAGAAACCCCCTGCGCTATGAGTTTTCTTCCATAGACACCACCCCTAACCGGAATGAGGTCCCCAGGGAATCGGATTACTTTACGCTGATGGATTTTTCGGCCAAGTGGGACCCTGTGCCCACCATGCTTTGCCAGAACCATACCGCCCTGGTAAAAGGATTCATGGGGCAAACCACCGCCTTCAAACGTACCGAAGTAAAGCCTACCGTGATGGTCCTTGGCGAAAACAAACTGAACGGGGAGGCCCGTTACATCCATGGCATCAAGGGCAAGGGCTTTTTTACCTTTTACGGCGGCCATGATCCGGAGGATTACCAGCACAGGGTAGGGGACCCCAAAACGGCCCTTGAGTTGCATCCTACATCACCGGGCTATCGCTTAATCCTCAACAACGTGCTGTTTCCCGCCGCACAAAAAAAGAAGCAGAAAACCTGAATTAGCCCTCCACCAGTTTCTGAAGGATCCGTTCCACCCCCAGGGAATCGTTGCTCAGGGTACGGTATTTTGCGGCATTAAGCACATCGGGGTGGGCGTTTTCCATGGCCACGCTGTATTCAGACAGGGCCATCATTTCCAGGTCGTTATTGTAATCCCCGAAGACCAGGGTTTCAGAAGGACTGATGCCGTAATCATCCTGTATCCGCTTCAGCGCAAAGCCCTTGTGGGCATCCCTGTGCGAGAGGTCCACCCAGTTTTCACCGGAGACCTTTACCTTAAGCCGGCCCTCAAACTGCCTGACCGAAGGGTAAATATGGGTTTCCGAATCTTCATGGTGGTATACCGCTATTTTCATGATCTCCCCCTTATGGTTTTTGAGGTCATCCAGAATCTCATAATCGGTGTAGTACTCCCTGAGTTTATCTATAAAAAAGCGGGAAGTGGTCTGGATATAGGCTTTGTTTTTTCCGCAAAGCACGGGGTAGCTATCCGCCAGCCCCTCAAGTACTGAAAGTACCTGGTTTCGGATATCCCTGTTCAGGGGGTTGGAAACCAGTTCTTTCCCTTTGTGCATGGCGAACCCGCCGTTCTCGGCAATGATGATGATATCGTCTTTTATGGGGCTGAGTTTCTCCTCGATACTGTTGAACTGCCGGCCGCTGGCCGCGGCGAATAGGATATCCCTGCGCTGCATTTCCCTGAAGAGCTCGAAAAACAACGGGCTCACTTCATGGCTTGAATTAAGCAGGGTGCCGTCCATATCGCTTACTACCAGTCTGATTCCGGAGAGATTCATGCAGTTGTTTTTAAAGAAGGCACAAAGGTATTTTATTCTTTATGAAATTGGGCCTGGTTTACAGAAGTTTTACATTTACCTAAAACGATGAATATGAAGGTATTTCAGAAGGAGATCAGGCTCAGGCCCTTTGGCCGCGGTTTTCACCTGATCAGCAGCGAACTTATGGATCAGTTCCCGGAAATTAGCGGGATCCGGGCAGGCGTATTGCATGTATTTATCAAACATACCTCGGCCAGCCTGACGATCAACGAAAATGCCGACCCCACTGTCAGGGCCGATTTTGAAAGCCATATTAACCGCATGGTGCCCGAGAATGCCCCGTACTTCATGCATACCACGGAAGGGCCCGATGATATGCCTGCCCATATCAAGGCCTCGCTGATGGGGGCGGCCGTACAGTTGCCAATTACCAACGGCAAACCCAACCTGGGTACCTGGCAGGGGATCTACCTCTGTGAACACCGCAACCATGCTTCGGGAAGGCGACTGGTGCTTACGGCATTTGGAAATTAATCAAACCCCATGGGGGTAGCCTGGCTCCGCGATGTCTACCGGCAATACAAACAAAAAACCCCGGCGGATACCGGGGTTTTTAAGCGAGATGGTTTGGTCTTATTTTACTTTTTCCACAACCGCCTTAAAGGCATCGGGGTGGTTCATCGCCAGGTCGGCAAGCACTTTTCTGTTGAGCGCTATGTTCCCTGCTTTCACTTTCCCCATGAATTGGGAATAGGACATTCCGTGCAAACGGGCCCCGGCATTGATACGGGTGATCCAGAGGGAACGGAAATTCCTTTTCTTGTTCCTGCGGTCCCTGTAAGAATACAGCATGGCCTTTTCTACCGCGTTCTTTGCGACAGTCCACACATTCTTACGTCTTCCAAAGAATCCTTTGGCCTGCTTCATCACCTTTTTTCTCCTGGCTCTTGAAGCAACTGAATTTACTGATCTTGGCATTCCTGATGTAGTTTTTGTAGCAGGCGATCCGTTTTTGCCTTAGGCATTTGGATTTCGGATACTTTGGGGCCTGACTCCATGGTTAATAATACGTACCGTTCCCGAACTTATTTCAAACGCAATTGTTCCAGGATACTGTTTTTGTCGGACTGATCCACCAGGGTGGAGTGCGTTAACCGAAGCTTTCGCTTTTTAGACTTCTTTGTAAGAATATGGCTCTTATAAGCGTGCTTTCTTTTAATTTTTCCAGAACCGGTTAGCTTAAACCGCTTTTTGGCACTGGATTTTGTTTTCATTTTGGGCATTTCTTCCTCCTTTAATATTTATCTCGCTTGCTGTGGGAAACCGGAACCGGGTCCGCGGCCTCTCATTTTTTTGTCTTGGGTGCTAAAAACATGGTCATCCTTTTTCCTTCCAGCTTGGGCATCTGCTCTACCTTTCCGATATCTTCCAGTTCCGAAGCCAGTTTCAACAACAATATTTCACCCTGTTCCTTATAAACGATAGAGCGGCCTTTAAAAAAGACATAAGCCTTTAACTTGGCGCCGTCCTTTAAAAACTTCTCCGCATGTTTCTTTTTAAAATCGTAGTCATGGTCGTCCGTGTTCGGGCCGAAACGGATTTCCTTTACCACTACTTTGGAGGCTTTGGCCTTCATGGCCTTTTCCCTCTTTTTCTGTTCGTACAGAAATTTTTTATAATCAATGATCTTACAGACCGGGGGATCTGCGTTAGGTGATATTTCAACCAGGTCCAGGCCTAACTCCTCGGCCTTGTCGAGGGCTTCGCGGATGGGAAAAACCCCCATTTCCACGTTATCGCCCACCAGGCGTACCTTGGCTGCCGTAATTTTTTCATTGATATTGTGAGGGTTCTTGTTTTCCCTCCTGGGTTGAGGCTTAAATCTTCTCCTTATTGCTATGGCTACTGCTTTTTAATTAAACTTTTTATTGTTCTTTAAACGACTTTAAAGTACTACTTATTTCTTTCCCGACCAAGTCGGCGAACTGCGGCAGGCTTAACTTGCCCAGGTCTTCGCCCCCGTGTCTGCGGACAGACAGGGAGTTTTGCTGTTCCTCCTCTTCGCCCACGATCAGCATGAAGGGGATTTTATTCATCTCAGCCTCCCGTATCTTTTTGCCTACGGTCTCGTTCCTCCGGTCAATGAGGCCGCGAATTTCGTGATTTTCCAGTGAAATTAAAACTTTTTCGGCATATTTTTCATGCTTCTCGCTCACAGGCAAAATGATCGCCTGTTCCGGGGTGAGCCATAAGGGGAAATTTCCGCCTGTATGTTCCAGCAGCAGGGCTATAAAACGCTCCATACTTCCAAAGGGGGCACGGTGTATCATAACCGGCTGGTGCATTTCGTTGTCCCGGCCCTTGTAGGTCAGTTCAAAGCGTTGGGGCAGGTTGTAATCTACCTGTATGGTGCCCAGTTGCCACTTACGGCCCAGGGCATCTTTTACCATAAAGTCCAGTTTGGGGCCATAAAATGCAGCTTCTCCCTGAACCACTGTGTAATCGAGGCCTTTTGTCTCCGCGGCATTGATAATGGCCTGCTCTGCCTTCTCCCAGACATCCGGGGAACCCATGTATTTTTCAGGTTGTTCCGGATCGCGCACAGACACCTGGGTTGAAAAATTTTCGAAGCCCAGGGAACCCAGCACATAGAGCGACAGGTCTATGACGTCCATAAACTCCTGGTCCAACTGCTCAGGGGTGCAGAAAATATGCGCATCATCCTGTGTAAAACCCCGCACCCTGGTTAAGCCGTGCAATTCCCCGCTCTGCTCATAGCGGTAAACAGTGCCAAACTCAGCGTATCGTTTGGGAAGGTCCCTGTAACTGAATGGCTGGGAGTTGAAAATTTCAATATGGTGCGGACAGTTCATTGGCTTCAGAAGGAATTCTTCATCCGCTTTCGGGGTATGGATGGGCTGGAAACTGTCTTGCCCGTACTTCTCATAGTGGCCCGAGGTTACATAAAGTTCCTTCTGCCCGATATGGGGGGAAATAACCATTTCGTAACCGGCTTTTTTCTGCGCCTTTTTCAGGAATTGTTCGAGCCGCTCGCGGAGGGCGGCGCCTTTGGGCAGCCAGAGCGGCAGCCCCTGGCCAACCTTCTGGGAAAAGGTAAACAGTCCCAGTTCCTTCCCCAGCTTCCGATGGTCCCTTTTTTTGGCTTCCTCCAGCAGGTGGAGGTATTCCGTTAGTTCTTTTTGCTTCGGGAAGGAAATCCCGTACACTCTGGTAAGCTGGGGTTTGGTTTCGTCGCCCCTCCAGTAGGCCCCTGCCACATTGAGGATTTTGATCGCTTTGATATGCCCGGTATTGGGGATGTGCCCACCCCGGCACAGGTCGGTAAAAGTATCGTGGTCGCAGAAGGTAATCTGCCCGTCTTCCAGGTTTTCGATTAGTTCAAGCTTGTATTCATTTCCGGCAGCCCTGTAGAAATCAAGGGCGCCGGCTTTGGAGACCGCCCGCATTTTAAAATCGTGCTTCCCCCTAGCTATCTCAAGGGCCCTCTTCTCTATTGCCGGAAAATCCTTGTCGGAAATATTGTGTTCCCCGAAATCCACATCGTAGTAAAATCCATTTTCTATCGCGGGCCCTATGGTAAGTTTGATCCCGGGATACAACTCTTCCAGCGCCTGGGCAACAACATGTGAGGTGGAATGCCAGAAGGCCTTTTTCCCCGCGGCATTTTCCCAGGTATGAAGGACAAGGCTGCCATCGGTGTAAAGGGGGCTCGAAGTTTCGACGACTTTTCCATTATAGGTGGCTGAGATGACATTGCGGGCCAGCCCTTCGCTGATATCCCTGGCTACCGCCATGGGATCGGTCCCCTTTGGGTATTTCTTAATGCTGCCATCGGGCAGGGTAATATTGATCATGCCTTTTTTCCGGTTATATACAAGAGCCCAAAGATAACACCTTGGTCCGATGCGGGCAATTAATGGATGATGATTTTAGGCGGGCCCTGAAGGCCTCTCCATGTGTTACCTTTTTGGCGGGTGGTTCCTCTCTGAAACGGGTTGTGTGATTAGCTATTTGCGTTTCCCGAACAAGGCGTCCACAATGGTTTTGATACCGTAGAAGCCCATGCCTATGGCGGCTATGGCCAGGAGTATCCCAAAAATGAGCACAGGGATATAGAGGGGATGCCCTTCATTTTTAAATGCCTGGTAGATGGCGAAAGGCGCACTGAACATCAGGAGCACGGTATAGGCAAGATATTTTACCCCTTTTAACAGCAGGGTTTTATCGGTTCGCATGGGCAGGATTTCTTTCCGCCATCAAATGTACCAATTAAAAGCTATATTAGGGGGGCTGCCCCGGAGTATGTATTTCAACCAGAAGAGAAAGCATGAAATTTTTGCTGATCCCCGATAAATTTAAAGGCTCCCTGAGTGCCGAAGCGGTAATCGGCGCTATGGAGGAGGGAATCCTTTCGGCCTCCCCGGATTCCGAATGTTACGGCGTACTGGCTTCAGACGGGGGAGACGGCTTCCTCGATGCCATTGCCAGATACAGGCCTACAGAGCAAATCGTACACAAAACTACGGATCCGCTCGGCAGGCCCATAGAGGCGTGGTATCTGTACAATGCAGAAGATCAGGTGGCTTATGTGGAACTGGCACAGGCTGCCGGTCTGGTCCTGCTTGCCGAAGGGGATCGGTCGGCGCTTAAAACCTCTACTTACGGCACAGGACTACAGATCAGGCACGCCATAGCCCGGGGGGCCAAAACCGTTTACCTTGGCCTTGGCGGCAGCGCTACCACCGACGCGGGAACCGGGATCGCCCGGGCCCTGGGATACCGCTTCCCCGACAGTGTCGGAAAGGAACTTGAACCCAAAGGGGAGAACCTTTTAAAGATTGCATCCATCGATGCTACCGGCGTGGAAGAGCAGATTCGCCAGGCTTCGCTTATCGCGGTCTGCGACGTTGATAATCCCTTGTATGGTCCGGGGGGGGCAGCCTATGTCTATGCAGGGCAGAAAGGGGCCACGGAACCGGAAATTGAACTGCTAGACAAGGGGCTCCGGCATTTGGACGCCCTGGTCACCAGCCAACTGGGTAAAGAATGTGCTCACCTTCCCGGCACCGGGGCTGCCGGCGGTACGTCCTATGGGCTGAAGGCGTTTTTTGACGCGGAATTCCTCGGCGGGACTTCATTTATCCTCCAGATGGCGGGTATCCCAGATCTCCTGAAGGAGCATAGCATAGACTTTATCCTCACCGGGGAAGGGAAAATAGATGGTCAGACCCTTAGCGGCAAACTTATCAGCGGGGTGCTCGCCCTGGGCAGGCAATTCAATATCCCGGTGATTGCCGTTTGCGGTAAACTGGGGATCCCGCTTCAGGAAATGAAAGCGGCAGGGGTAAAAGACGTCATAGAAGTGGGTAAGCCAGGGAAGTCCCTGGAATATAACATGACCCATGCGGCGTCCCTGCTTCGGGAGGCGGTAAGCCGTTACTTTCAACGCCACACCTAGCATTCCCGTGTTTGTCCGGTTCCCTGAACGAGGTACCCGCGAAAATGGCGTTTTATAGCTTCAGAACTTAAAATTATAGGTCACGGCAGGCACGATGCCAAAAATCGACGTCCGTACCGCTTCATTCACCCCCGTATCCTGGTTGCGCCTGAAATTGATAGAGGCGGCATTGCGCCGGTTATAGATGTTGTATATGCTAAAAACCCATTCTGCCTTCAAACGCCTGCCTGCGTTCCTGCGTGGTTTAAGGGTGGCTGAAATATCGAGCCTGTGGTAATCGGGCAGCCGCTCCTTGTTGCGCAGCCCGTAGTAGGGGATGGTGATGCCCTGGAATTCAAATTGCCCGATAGGATAGTTGGTAGGCTGGCCGGTCTGGAAGATAAAATTCGAGTTAAAACTCCATTTGTCATTCAGTTCATAGCTCCCGAACAGGGCAATGTCATGCGTTTTATCGTAAGGGGTGTTGTACCAGTCCCCCAGGTTGATCCCCGTTTCTTTGTTGGAACGCCCGTTATCTGTCACGGGTGCCCTCCCGGGGGTACGTTGTTCCGAGCGCGACAGGGTATAAGCCAGCCAGCCCTGTAAACTCCCTTCATTCTTCCGCAACAACAATTCGAGCCCGTAAGCCCGTGCCTGTCCGTTCAGGATTACCTGTTCAATGGCATTGTTTGCAATGAGGTTGGCCCCGTCTATATAATCTATGCGGTTTTGGATGTCTTTATAGAATATTTCGGTTTCCAGGGAATAACGGCCTTCCCCCATATCTCTGAAATACCCGAGGGCATATTGGTCCAGTAACTGGGGTTTTACGAAGGGCCCGCTGGGGGTCCAGACATCAAGTGGGGTAGGGGAGCTGGTGTTGGAGAGCAGGTGCAGGTATTGGGCAATCCGCGTATAACTGGCTTTGAAGGCATTATTTGGATCCCAGGTATAGGCCAGGGATAGCCTTGGCTCGAAATTATTGAAAGACGCCAGGCTACCACCCCGGCCGGGGGTGGAAACGGCAATGGGGTCGGCTTCCTGGTAGACCAGTAAAAATGGGTCGAACAGTACGGGATTATCATTGGCATAAACATTCAGTTCATCCTGCCCCAGCCTTACGAAATAGCTCCATCTCAGGCCATATTCCACGCTTAACTTATCTGTGATATCCTGCTCAATATCCACATAGGCGGCAAACTCATTCGCGTATTTCCGGGTGAGCTGTTCTTCCAGGATCCCCGAATCCGGGCTGTTTGGTTCTATTTTCCCGGGATTAAAGCGGTAATAGATATTGTTCAGGCCATAATTAACCTGTAATTCGTCATTCAGGTAGTGTTTCAGGTCGTATTTAACATTGAAATTCTGGATGCCTGAATTCCAGCGGAAACCCACAAAATCGAGTTCCAGTCCGTAGTAATAATCCGAATAGATCAGGGAGAGGTTAGAAAACAGTTTGTTGGAGAAAAGGTGGTTCCAGCGGAAATTAAGAACGCTGTTGCCATATGTGTTTTCAAAACTGTTGGCTATGCCAAAGACATCCCTGCCGAAATATCCGGAAAGGTAGAGGCTGTTATTGGGGTTGATCCGGTAATTGAGCTTGGTATTCAGGTCATAAAAATAGGCTGTATTGTCCTGGTTGAACAGCGGGAGGAATAAATGGGCATAGGAAGCCCGCCCACCCACCAGGAAAGCCGCCTTGTCTTTTACGATAGGCCCTTCGGCGAGGAGGCGGCTGGCCACAGCGCCTATTCCGCCATTCATACTGAATTCTTTGCTGTTTCCCTCTTTCTGGAAGATTTCCAGAACGGATGATACCCTGCCGCCGTAGCGGGCGGGGATCCCGCCTTTAAAAAGCTTTACATCCTTGATGGCATCGGGATTGAAAACGGAAAAAAAGCCAAAGAGGTGCGAAGAGTTAAAGATGGTGGCCTCATCCAGCAGGATGAGGTTCTGGTCTGCAGCCCCGCCCCGCACATTGAAACCGGAAGCCCCTTCTCCCGCGCTGGTTACCCCGGGGAGGAGGAGGAGGGATTTTATGACATCCGCTTCCCCCAGAACCACCGGCACCTTTTTTATGGTTTGCACGGAAATGGTATTGACACTCATTTGTGGCTGCCTGATATCCTGTTTCTCCGAATTTTCAGTAAGTACCACTTCCTCCAGTTCCTCAGCTTCTTCTTCCATTTTGAAATTGATGGTCTTATCGCTGTTCAGGTTCAGGGTGGTCAGGATGTTGCCATACCCCAGGTAACTTACCTCAAGTTTGTATTCCCCTTCGGGCAAGGTCAGGGAATAAAACCCGTACTCATTGGTGGCAGCGCCAGAACCCAGTTCGGGAACACTTACGGTGACCCCGATAAGGGTTTCGTTGCTGAATGCTTCGGATACGGTGCCGCTGATGGTGAATTTTTGCTGGGCGTAAAGGGCGGGAAGGCTGGAAAAAAGGATAAGAAGGGCCGGAATGGCTTTGTTAACGTTCATCCATGCAATTTTTCTAAAAATAAAAATATTCGGGAAGATTCAATGGCTTAACCTGTATTAAAAAGCCCCGGTTTTAAAACGCGGGGCTCTTTATCTGCCTGTCGCGGGAGGCCTATCCTCCCTAAAGACGTTCCAGGATGGCATTAAAGGTACCGCTGGGCCTCATGGCCTTGGCAACCAGTACCTTATCAGGAAGGTAATACCCGCCTATGTTCTGCGGGCTTCCCTGGGCCGCGTTCAATTCATCCAGGATGCGCCCTGTATTTTCTTCCAGTTCTTTGGCGATTCCCGCAAACTCCTGTTGTATATCCTTGTCTGCCTGTTGTGCCGCCAATGCCTGTGCCCAGTAGAGCGCCAGGTAAAAATGGCTGCCCCTGGTATCCAGCTGGCCTACCACCCGGGAGGGGGATTTATCGGTATCCAGGAATTTTTCGGTAGCATCGTCCAGGGCAGCGGCCAGCACCTGGGCCCTGGAATTATTATTTTTCTCCCCATAGAATGCAAGGGATACGGCAATGGCCAGGAATTCACCCAGCGAATCCCACCTGAGGTGACCTTCCTCCAGGAATTGTTCCACATGTTTGGGGGCAGAGCCTCCGGCCCCGGTCTCGAAAAGGCCCCCGCCGTTCATCAGGGGTACAATGGAAAGCATTTTGGCGCTGGTTCCCACCTCGAGGATTGGAAAAAGGTCGGTAAGGTAGTCGCGCAGCACATTGCCGGAAACGGAAATGGTGTCTTTGCCTTCCTTCATGCGTTTCAGGGTAAAGAGGGTTGCTTCCTCCGGGGCAAGGATACTTATTTCCAGGCCGGCGGTATCGAGTTCTCCAAGGTAGCGGGTAACTTTTCTGATCAGCTCCCGGTCGTGTGCCCGCTGCTTATCCAGCCAGAACACCGTTGGGACCCTGGTGGCCCTCGCCCGGTTTACGGCCAGTTGCACCCAGTCTTTTACAGGGGCGTCCTTGGTCTGGCACATCCGCCAGATATCCCCTTGTTCCACAGCGTGTTCCAGCAGGGTTTTATTGTTTGCAGCATCCACCACTTTCACGGTCCCGGCTGCGGAAATTTCGAAGGTCTTATCGTGGGAGCCGTATTCCTCGGCTTTTTGCGCCATGAGGCCCACATTGGGCACCGTGCCCATAGTCCTGGGGTCGAAAGCCCCGTTTTCCCTGCAAAAGTCTATGGTGGCCTGGTAAACGCCTGCATAACTGCTATCCGGGATAATTGCTTTGGTATCCTGTGCTTTGCCGTCGGCATTCCACATGCGCCCTGAATTCCTGATCATTGCCGGCATGGAAGCATCTATGATCACATCGCTTGGAACATGCAGGTTGGTGATCCCCTTTTCGGAATTGACCATGGCCAGGTCCGGACCCTGATCGATGGCTTTTTTTATTTCCGCTTCGATCTCATTCGCCTGGTCCGCCGGCAATTCTTTTATTTTCTGAAGGATGTACTCCAGGCCATCGCTACTGCTCACCCCGAGTTTTTCAAAGACGGCAGCATATTTCTTAAAGAGCTCCCGAAAAAAAACTTCCAGCACATGGCCGAAGATAATGGGGTCTGAAACCTTCATCATCGTAGCTTTCAGGTGAACGGAAAACAGCACCCCTTTCTCCCTGGCGTCGTCGTATTGCTTTTGGAGGAACTGGAGCAAGGCTTTTTTACTCATCACGGTGGCATCGATGATTTCCCCGGCTTTCAGGGAAATTTTGGGCTTAAGAACCTGAATGCTGCCATCGGCCTGCTGCAATTCAATCCGGATATCGGTGGCAACGTCCAGCGTAAGTGACTTCTCATTGGCTTTGAAATCGCCATTGCCCATGGTGGCCACATGCGTTTTGGAGTCCGGTGCCCAGGCACCCATCGAGTGGGGGTTCTTTCGGGCGTAATTTTTTACGGGTTTCGGGGCCCTACGGTCTGAGTTACCCTCCCGGAGCACCGGGTTCACCGCACTGCCCTTAATCTTGTCGTAGCGGGATTTGATATCCTTCTCCTCCGCGGAGGCAGGATCATCCTTGTATTCGGGAATGGCATAACCCTTTTGGCGTAACTCACTTATAGCCTCTTTAAGCTGGGGGATGGAAGCACTAATATTGGGTAATTTGATAATGTTGGCCTCCGGCGTGGTTGCCAGCTGTCCGAGGATCGCCAGGTCATCGGCTATCCGTTGGTCTTCCTTCAGGTATTCCGGGAAGGCAGCGATGATCCTGCCGGCCAGGGAGATGTCCTTGGTTTCGATTTGTACCCCTGCCGTCTGGCCATAAGCCTGCAGGATAGGAAGAAAGGATTGGGTAGCCAGGGCTGGCGCTTCATCGGTTTTGGTATAGTAAATTTTTGGCATTTTACGTCCGGTTTCGTTTAAGAGGTGCAAATATACAATTTTATATGGGTTGAAAATAGTGGGAATCACCGAAACTTCCATGCCTGCAGGGCCTGATCAGGCAGCTGAAAAAGTATGCCGTTAAGGAGCAAATCCCGGGCCATCCGGGGATAGAAATAAGTCCTTTAAGGACTGAAATCCTATGCAGGTAATTGATAAAACAAAAGCCATATCATTGTACAAGTACATTGATATGGCTTTCTAGAAACAGCTTGCAAACTTTTCGTCCTGTACCGGAGCACAGAACCGCAACCATTGATTGCATTTGCGATGCTGTTTCAACGTTTGAAGCATCTTCACATTTCCCTGTTTTGCAACCTGGAAACTTCAATATGCCTCTTCTCGTTGTTTTAGTTCTTTTATCTTACATCTCAAATCGGAATTTGAATTGTAACGTATAAGAACCCACATGCTTTAAGAAAACAACCGCCCTCTTAAAGTAAGCTCGTCCTTATGGAGCTGGTTTCGCGGTTTCCCGCTTGCCATTCCTACCGGACTGGACAACGATATAAAGAACGTCAACTTTACAATGGTTTTCCATCCAGATCCTCGACAGATCTCTCTTTCAAACCATATAATAAAAGTAAGGGTTTTTCCCCGTTCTGCCAAATATTCCGGGGAATTTAAAATCAACTGTATATGAACTATACTTATTAACAATTGTTAATATTTAGCCGTACCGCATAATAAGGGGGAATAATAAAAAAACGACCCGTACCGGGGTCGTTTATTCACTATTGTGTAAAGGAAGTTTTTTATGGGGCCGCCTGCGGCTGCGAGCGTTCCAGCTGTCTTTGGATTTTCTTGATGGCCGATTCTATGGATTTTTCCGGTTCGATAATGTTGTAGGCGCCCCAGAAGTCCGGATCGGTAAAGCCAACCGCAGCATCGCTCAGAATGATGGTCGACCGCAGCCTGTCTTTTAATTTCGGTCGGTCTGCCTCCACGTATTTTTCCCAGTCGGTCACCGCCATTTCACAGCTAAGGCTGTAAACCGAGTTGAAAAGCCTTTTATCCCAGTTTATCTTAAACTCCAGCAAAACATTGCTGTACCCGTAATACCATTTGCCGTCTTTCTCGCGGTAATCTACCCTGTAGGCCACCTCGGTAGGATAAACATTGGCGTTCCAGGGTTTTCTGCGGACAAACATCCTGCTGGCTTCTTCCTTGTCTGTGATATTAAGGGAGAAGATGGCGCTGGTAAGGATTTTCTTGTCGGCATCTATATATAACTTGCCTATATACAGGGGTTCGGTGATTTCCTCCCTTTGCTGAAAATTCACTACATAGATCAGCTGGTCGTTGATCCTGGTAGACCGGTCGAAGGAGAATCGGTACTTGGCCATTGATTCTTCCGTGAAAATAAAATCCGGGTATTTCATAATGTCAACAAACAGCGTATTGAACGGCCCGCCCTGTAGTTTCAGTGCCAGGGTGTCCAGTTTGGTGTAGTCCGTGCTCTTCCTTGCCTTGTAGATGGTTACCGCGTCTTGTCTTGGTGAAGCGTAAGGAGCTTTGTAGATGTTTACCACCGCTTCGGATAGCGAGACGTTTCGCCTGCGTTTTTTGATGGTTTCCCGGTAAAAGGCCGTCATCAGGGTAGGATCATCAAAATAATTGTCCCCTTTCTTCCGAAGGGTTTCCTTCACCAGCACCCTGGCGTCCCTCGGGATAGTGAGGTTTACTTCTGCAAGTTCGGTCACCGATATATTGAGGGGGATCCGGTTGTTATTCTGGTTGAGCTGGTTGAGGGGTATCATGCGGGTCTGGTAACCCAGAAAGGACACCACCACGGTACCTTCCCTGATCTCCCGTGGCACCTTCAGCAGGAATTCCCCTTCGGTGTTAGACACCGTGCTGATGTTGTTGCTTTGAAGGGTAAGGTTTGCGAAGATCAGCGGTTTGCCCGTTTCTGCGTCTACGATTTCACCTTTGTACTGAGTATAGGAGGCATCGTCCTGCTGCTGGACGTCCTGAAAGAAAATGGCCGCGGAAGCCGGAGTGCCTGTTACCGGAAGCAGGAATAAAAGGAACAAAAGCGCGATGGGGAAATTTGGATGTATAGAGCCGTGACGTTTCATAACCCTGGGATTTACTTTAGCATACAATTTTTTTGATTCTCTATCTAAGTTACTAATTTTTAGCGTGCTAAGTATGTTAAAAATGTCCCAATGAAGCGATTTCGGAAGTAAGGCGAGAAAGGTCAGGGCTGTAAAACGGAGTAACCGGCTATGCGGCCGGTCGGGGGAAAACATTTGAAGGCGCAGCGTACCAGGCCAAACGATACGGGGTGTATCTGTATTTGGCGGCCTACCAGTAGATGGGCCCTTTTCCCAGGTAGGTAGCTGCAATCGGTTCGTAATGCTGCCTGATATCGTCCAGCGTATATGTCCGGTCGCTCTTGGTATAGAGGTCGTAGCGGTTAAAGTCCCTGATCCACTCCATATACTGGCTGTCTTCCTTTTTAAGAAGCGGTTTATAACTTCCGCCGGAATGCCAGGGGTAGAAAGAATGGTACCGGATCATGGCCATGCCGGCATCCGGAAGGCTGTTGCCTTTGTGGTTGGCCAGCACCTGGTAAAGGTATTCATCGTGGCCCCAGGCCAGGGTAAGGGCGTCAAGTCCGCAACCTTCCTCATAAATACCGGAAGGGGTATTGTAACGGGGGTCGGCCATATCAGGGTTCAGGGCGTTGAATTCGGGGTACACACAACTGTCGGGAAGGGCGCAGCCTACAACAAAAACGTCGCCAACCATGCCCCATTGTTCGTCCTGGCTGGTGCCATCCTCATCGCATCCCCAAAGGAACATCACCTTGCCCAGGTCGTGGATGAGGCCTACCAGCTGCATCCAGTCCGGCCGCCCGTCTGCCCGGATGGCTTCCGCGCTTTGTATGAGGTGCTGCACATTGGGAAGGTCGAGGTCCGGATCGCTTACATCAATAAGGTCGTTCAGGTGCTCCATGGCTTCCCAGAGCCCAAGCGGCTTGTCAAAAGTGAGGTATTTGCGGTGCATCCTTTGCACATAGTCATAGGTTTGGCGCGACCGCATTTTGCGATAATGTTCCTTAACAGCCGCCTTTACATCGGAAGCTTCGTAATTTCTGAAAACTTTTTCCATACGGTCAGACATTTCCCAGGAAAAGGTACAAAATTATAGTGAATACCACCAAAAATATGCTCATAGCCTTCGCCTTGCCCCAGGGTTTCAGGTCTACTTTCATGGCATCCTGCGGTGTGTAGGCGGGATGATCAGGCAAGCGCCGGGAAAACAAATGCATCACCGCGATATTCAGCAGGAATTCGATTCCCCAGAGGTGAACGAAATGCAGGTCGACCTGAAGGATGTAATAGCCAACGATATAGAACAGCAGCCCGAACGCCAATCCGGCTTTGGCTCCGGTCGCGGTAACCTTCGGCAACAGGAACCCAGCCAGGATCACACTGGCGATGGGAATAAAGAAAATGCCGTTTAACTGCTGCAGCAACTGGTAAAGCCCCTCGGGGGCGTTTGCAACAAAAGGGGCAATGCCTATGGCAAATACCGCAAGCACGGCCGAGGTCCATTTTCCCATGCGCACCAGTTCTTTTTCCGAGGCCTGCTTACGGATATACCTTTTAAAAATCCCCAGGCTGAAAACGGTGGCCGCGCTGTTCAGCGCGCTGTTGAAAGTTGTGAGGATAGCCCCCATCATCACCGCTACGAAAAAGCCGGTGAGCCAGGCGGGCAACACCATTTTTACCAGCATGGGATACACATCATCCGGGTTGTCGTACAGGCTTTCGCCAAAGTAATAGTACCCTATAAGACCCGGCAGGACAATAATCAGCGGTACCAGGATCTTGAGGAACCCCGTAAACAGCAATCCTTTCTGTGCTTCCTTCAAGCTTACGGCCCCCAGTACCCGCTGGATGATAGACTGGTGCATGGCCCAGAAATACACCTGGTTTACCATCAGGCCCGTAAACAGGACTTCGAAAGGCAGGATGGCGGACCGGGAACCGGGGCCGGTCCCGGATTCCCGACTCACTACATTGAACTTTTCCGGGGCATTTTCAAAAACCGCTTTTAGCCCGTTCAGCGGACTGCCGTCTCCGATCGCGATCAGGGCAAGGATAGGAACCATAAGCCCTGCCACCAGCAAGCCGAATCCGTTGATGGTATCGGTATAAGCCACCATTTTCAACCCCCCGAAAATAGCGTAGGCAGCCCCCAGGCCACCCACTATCAGGATGGTCACCCATATTCCCTGGGCCCGGCTTACCTCGAGCAGCTCGGAAATCCCGAAAATAGCCTCTATGTTCAGGGCCCCTGTGTAAAGTACAATGGGAAGCAAGGTGGCCGTAAAGGAGATGATAAGCAGCAGGGCCACCAGGGTGCGGGTGAGCCCGTCGAACCGTTTCTCCAGGAATTCGGGGATGGTGGTGAGCCCCATTTTCAGGTAACGGGGGGCAAAATACAGGGCTGCCACTATCAGTGCCAGGGCGGAGGTAACCTCCCAGGCGATAATGATAGCCCCGTTCTTGTAGGCGGAACCGTTCATTCCAACCAGATGTTCGGTTGAAATGTTGGTTAACAACAAGGATCCCGCGATAATGATCCCTGTTAGGGAACGGCCCCCGAGAAAATAACCGTCCTGTGTTTGCAGGGCATCCCTGCGTAATTTCCAGGTTGCAAAGAGGGCCACAAAGGCCGTAAAGGCAATAAACGTAATAAATGTCATAGGCCGTAAAAATAAGCAAAGCTCTTAATTACGGGGCCTGTTTGCTCGCTGTACAAGGTAATGCCGTGTTTATTCCTGGGGATATCCCGGATCAGCCATTATTTCTTCGATCTGTTTGGTATGGCGCTCGGTATGACCCGACATGAACAGGATCACCTGATAGGCATCTGCTTTTCCGAAGGGCAGGTCCGCATAATGGTTTCTCAGGTCGTCTTCGGTATTCTGCAGATACTCGATGTTTTCCTGCCTCTTGCTTTTGAAAGCCTCCAGGGTTTCCTCAAAGGAGCCAAATCTGCCGGAAGGCTCGAAGGCTCCGGAGGTCTTCACCTTGTTCGACCTGTCGGTAATCATACCCAGGAGCTGATCGTCTGTTATGGTTACTTCAGCCCTTTTTGAAGCATCGGCGGTTACCTGTACGGCTCCGGATGCCATTTCCATGATATTGTTTTCAGAAATGGCAATATGTTCCACACACTCGGCAACCGACCAGCTTTCGGGGCTTGATTTGTAATTGAGTTGTTCCTCGCTCAGGCCTTCAAGGGCGCTTAAAAGGTCGTCGCGGGTCTGGGAGAGGTGATCAATGGCCTTGGACCGGTCCTCGTCCGTCAATTTCATTTCGTTCAGGCCGAACCCAACGAACATCAATGCAAGCAGAATAAAACCAAACTTTTTCATCTTTAATAGATTTTAGTTACTCATAGGGTGTTGATGTACAGCCCTTTGGGGGGGTCGGGCTAAGAGAATGTAAGATAATGCAATTTTCCTGACCTTAAACTATGGTGATGAAGATTTTCGAATCCCCTGAAGAAAGCTGACTTCCGGATCAACAGGATTGCCTGAAGCCCGCCTTAGTACCACGAGTTGGCCGCAATGCCAGATGGCATCTGCAATCGGGCCATTGATGAGGTTCCAGAAGGGAAATTCAGCCTCACCACTGGCCGAAACAAAACGGATGGGATGATCCGCCAGGTTGTTTGATGCCGCCAGGAGTTTGCTTGAGGTTTCGATATTTTTAAGGGTTACCTGGCGTAAATCGTCAGCATTCGCTGGGATGTCAGGCATGGTGGCAGGGTCATTGTCTTCCTGCCGGGCCACGTTCAGGATTACCAGGCTGAGGTTGTAGATATGCTCCATGGTTTCCCTGTAGCTCCTGCCTGAAGTCCCCGGCCGGTAGGTGAGATCCTCCTCCCTGATGCCGGCGGTTGCCCAGTAATAGCGGAACCCCAGGCCGTCTGTGAGTCTTGCGGTGACACTTTGTGCGCTGTATTCGCCCGGGTACACCGGGATGGCTGCATAGGGAAGACTGTCTGTGGCTGCTTGTTGGGAAAGTACCGGCAAAGCCATTACTGTAGCCAGGATAAAAAGAATCTTTTTCATTTGTTCCTGTTAATATTGATGAAATGACCGGGAAACAAACCGCAGCACCTCCGGGAGGGATTCCCTCCAGTAGGTCCATGTATGCCCGCCGTCGCGGACGCGGTACTCATGGGGAATTTCCTTTTTCCGCAGGGCGATGTGCACCAGGCTGTTCCCTTCATACAGGAAGTCGTCGTCCCCGCAATCTATGTACCAGTTAACGGATTTTAATTGTTCCGCCGGGGTACTTTCTATAAGCGACAAAGCATTGTGCCGTTCGTAATATGCCTGCAGCCCTTCTTCTTCATAAGTTTCTCCCATCCGGCCAAGCCGTTCTTTCAACTGGTCGATTGAAAGCGGGCCGGCGGAGGCGCTCAGCGGGCAGGCGGAGGAGAAGAGTTCCGGGTGGTGCAGGGCATACATAAACGAACCCCCGCCCCCCATGGAAAGCCCGGCCACTGCCCTGTACCGTTTATCCCCTTTTATCCGGTAGGTTTTCTCCACAAAGGGCAATAATTCTTCAAAAAAGAAATCCTCATAGCGCCATTTCCCGTCCGGACTGTTGAAGTAGCCACGCCTGCCTGTGTTCGCGTCGGGCATTACAATGATCATTGGGGTTGCTATTCCTTCGCGGATAGCCTTGTCTGTTATATGCAGGACTTCCCCGAACTGCACCCAGCCAGTCTGGTCGTCGCCCCCGCCGTGCAGGAGGTACAAGACCGGGTAATCGCGTTGTGAACTTTCATAATCCGGCGGCAGGTAAACAGCATATTTCCGTTCACTCTTTAAAATCGCGCTGTTCATGGAAAGGTTGTCGAAGACCTTTCCTGTCTGGGCACTCAGGCTACCGCACATCACACCAAGCAGGATAATGCAAAGGGTTATTTGCTTCATAATGGGTTTGTCGTTTTAGTTTTATTCGGTTCAATTTGTTTTCTACACTTCAGGCCTTCCGGCTCCACGGTGATCAATAGCAGGAGCGGTTAATTTTTCAAATCATCAGGCGAACGGCCCACCGCCGTCCATCCCCCGTCCACTACCAGTGTTTGCCCGGTAATATGGCCGGCCTTATCCGACAGGAGGAAAAGGCAGGTATTGGCCACGTCTTCCGGGGTGCCCACGCGACCCATGGGGGTAAGGATACCCCAGGTACCCGCGTAATCTGGTTCTTCTTCCCTTGTGCGTTCTGTGAGGGTCGCACCGGGGGCAACTGCGTTGATGGTGATCTTATGCGGTGCCAGGGCAAGCACCAGGTTGCGTGCCATCATCTGAAGGGCGGCCTTGGTCATGGAATAGGCCGAAAGGTCGGGGAAACACCTGATCCCGGTTACAGACGACATCAGCACCACCCGTCCGCCACGGCCGTGGGTACGCATAATTTTAGCCGCCGCCTGGGTAAGGAAGAAGGAGCCCTCCATATTCACATTCAGGACCCGCCTGAAATCCTCCCTGGAAAAGTCGAAAAAATCGCCGAAGACCGTAAGGCCTGCATTGGCAACCAGCAGGTCCAGCGTTCCAAATTCCGCCAGGGTGAATTCCAGCATGTCGTTGATGGTTTCAGCTGAAGAGGCGTCGCCGGCATAGGGCAGGCATTTCCCCGGGAATTTTGAATGCAGTGCACCGGCTGCCCTCTGCGCAAGTTCCGGGTCAAGGTCATTCAAAATTACCTTGCTGCCTGCTTCCAGTAACTGGCTGGCAATGGCGTGGCCTATCCCTTCCCCAGCTCCGGTTACAAGGGCCACCTTATCGTTTAAACTGGCGTACATAGTTCAAATTGTTAAGTTATAATAGCCGGTATCAGTTCCCCTGGCCCCCGGCCTGCAGAAAAACAAGCCGCCACTAAGCGGAAATTCAGCC
>Ga0209347_1003031_pt1 | contig 20552 bp, 11 predicted proteins | sample AutmiccommuBRH23_FD_187382 | JGI IMG/M metagenome (GOLD analysis project Ga0209347, IMG submission 187382) | Deep subsurface microbial communities from Mt. Terri, Switzerland - Autotrophic microbial communities BRH/23 (SPAdes) (version 2) | ecosystem: Environmental > Aquatic > Deep subsurface >...
TTTATATATGTTGGAATAGAGGCCAACGTGCACCGGATACAGGAATACGGCACCGCCCATAGTGCGGATTATAAAGGCCGGGGCAAGAAAGCAGGGGCCTACAGCCGGTTTATCATGGAGGAATTTATCCCATTCCTGAAAGAAACCTACAACCTGAGCCCCATAAATGAGGACTGGGTTTATTGCGGCATGTCGCTGGGCGGCCTTTCGGCCCTCGATATTGTAATAAACCATCCCGGGGAATTCGGGAAGGCAGGTGTTTTCAGCGGTTCTTTCTGGTGGCGGAATGCGGCATATGTAAAATCGGACCAGGCAGACAGAAGCCGTGTTATCCTTAATCTTATACGCGACAGTGACTTCGCACCCCACCTGAGGTTCTGGTTCCAATGCGGCACGGAAGACGAGACAGCCGACCGTAACCAAAATGGCATTATTGATTCGATAGACGATACCCTGGATGTCATCAGGGAACTGGAAGCAAAAGGCTATCGGCAACCCTCGGATATTACCTACGTACAGGTGGATGGGGGGAGGCACGACCTCCCGACATGGGGGAAATCGTTCCCGGATTTTATCCACTGGGCCTTCCGGAAAAACGACTGAATCCTATACCTTGATAAAGATCTTTTTCCTGTAAAGGATATAGGCAAGTAACATATAGAAAGCCACAACGCTCAACCCATAAAGGAGGGAAGAAAGCCTGGGCGGCAAAAACTCCTGCACGTAAACGGTCTGGTACAGCCATTCATGGATGGAAGTTTCCCCGTCCACCTTCAGGGAATAAAATAATTTCGTGATAAAGCTCGACAGAAAATAAACCGTAATGGCATTCGCGCCGGCATGCTTGAAGATGGTACCGAACTGAAGCCCCTTAACATCGGTCAGATAGTAAATCAGTGCCAGCACCAGGTTCGCCCATCCTGCCGTAACCAGTACGAAACTGCTGGTCCAGAGCGCTTTGTTAATGGGAAATACCAGATCCCAGAGGTGACCTACTAACAAGAGGGCAATCCCCATCCCACTCATAATTGCTACCTTATTAGCCCTTTTCGAAATCAGGAGCATCCCCGTGAAGATCCCCAGGAGGGAAGAGACAATGGAGGGGAGTGTGCTCAGCAGGCCCTCCGGGTCATAATCCTCCTTGTACATATGGCTGCCAAATACCTGCAGGTCTATGTAATTCGCCCAGTTGTTCGGCGCCCTGTCGAAAGTTGGTTCCATGCCCTGGATGGGGATGAACCCCAGCCATATCCAGTAGCCCAGAAGGATGGTAACGGAAATCCCAAGCAATACCTTCCAGTTTGCATGCAGATACAGGAAAGCCGCAAAGAAAAAGACCACCCCAATGCGCTGGAGTACGCCGGGGAAACGGATATCTTCGAAGTCTTTAACAAAAGGGAACTCTGTCGTAAAGGCGCCAAGGAATAACCCCAGGCCAATTAATTTGAGGGATCTTACAATGATCTTTTTGTGTGTGGAGGCATCTGGCGTTTTGTTCCGGTACGAAAAAACAATCGAAGTGCCTACGATAAACAGAAAAAATGGAAATACCAAATCGGTGGGTGTATAGCCATGCCATGGTGCATGTAACAAGGGGGCATATACATCAGACCAGGTGCCGGGCGTATTCACCAGGATCATCAGGACAATGGTCATCCCCCGGAATATGTCTACGGAAATTACGCGTTCCTTCATTTACTTTATGGATTACAGGATATGCTTTTTCATCTTGTTCCAGACCCGGGCCAGCAGGATCCCCGATACCAGGGCCGTTGCCAGGAGGACGAATGCCTGGGTATATTTTGCATAAATAAAGTATCCGGTACAGAACATACAGGAGTATATGAGGATACAGCCCAGGAGCATGGCGGCTATCCCGGAAGGCACGCTCCATTTTTCGTTGGTTTTAACAAGGTCATGATGCTCTGCCTCGGCTTCGACCACTACTTTTTTCCAACCGGGGCCCCCGGGTTGGATTTTGCGATAAAAGCTTTGGAGGACCTCCTTTGATTCAGGCCTGGTCATGTAGGTAACCAGCAACCAGATGAGGGTCGTGGTAAATACCACGAAGAGGTATTCCGTCCAGTCCGGGAAGACCCCTATATCCGGGGCAAAAAAGAAAGCGCCGAGGGGGGTGAGTTTAAGGGCGATAGAAATGATCCCCGAAGCGAACATGGCGGCAATCTCGCTCCAGGCATTAATGCGCCACCAAAACCACCTCAGGATAAAAATAAGGCCCGTTCCCGCCCCGAATACCAGCAGCACCTCGAAAAGCTGGAGGGCATTCTGAAGCAGCAGAGCCAGGGCAGCGCTGAAAACCATCAAAATTACCGTAGAAAGGCGACCTACCGCAACCAGCCGCTTTTCGGAGGCGCCGGGGTTAACCTGCTGTTTGTAAAAGTCATACACGATGTACGAAGAGCCCCAGTTAAGTTGTGTGGAAATGGTAGACATATAGGCTGCCACCAGGGAGGCCAGCACCAGGCCGAGTAAACCGCTTGGCAGTTTGGTAAGCATGGCGGAATAGGCCAGGTCATGGCCCAGTTTGTCTTCCGTGATATTGGGAAATGCTTCCTGTATGCTTGCTACGTCCGGATAGACCACCAACGAAGCGAGGGCTACCAGGATCCATGGCCATGGCCGGAGTGCATAATGCATAATATTAAAAAAGAAGGTGGCGCCTATGGCGTGGTTCTCATTTTTGGCCGCCAGCATCCTTTGGGCTATATAACCACCGCCACCGGGCTCAGCCCCGGGGTACCAGGAACTCCACCACTGTACCGCCAGCGGGATAATAAACAAGGTGATAAGCGCCTGCCGGTTAGTGAAATCAGGGAGGATAGACAGTTTTCCATCTACATTCTCATGAGCGAGAAGGGCACTGATCCCGCCTACTTCCGGAAGGTTTACCAGATAAATGGCGGCCCCTATGGCACCTGTCATAGCGACAAAGAAAAGCAGGAAGTCTGTATAAACCACCCCCTTGAAACCGCCCAGAGCACTGAAGGTAACCGTGATGAGGCCCGCGCTTACTACCGTTTCCCACGGTTCCAGGCCCAGCATGATACTGCCTATTTTGATGGCCGCCAGGGTGACGGACGACATGGTAATGACATTGAAGATTACCCCCAGATAGATGGCGCGGAATTTCCGCAGGAAGCGGGCTGGGGCCCCGCCATACCTCAGTTCATAAAATTCCAGGTCGGTATTAACATTTGATTTCCTCCAGAGCTTGGCATAGACAAATACGGTTAAAAGGCCGGTGATCAGGAAAGCCCACCACACCCAGTTGCCTGATACCCCGTTGGTACGTACAATATCTGTAACCAGGTTGGGGGTATCCGTGGAAAAGGTGGTGGCGACCATTGAAAGCCCCAGCAACCACCAGGGCATGGTACGCCCTGATAGGAAATACTCGGAAGAATCCTTTCCTGATTTTTTGGATACAACGATCCCAATTAGTAAAACGATGGAGAAAAAGACAACAATAAAGGAGATATCCAGAGTGCTGAGCTCCATAAGCCGGTAGTTTGGTTGGTTGCTAAAGATATTATTTTTTAGGATACTTTTACCTCCCGGACCCGAAACCAGCCTGATGTCAGATGCATTTTCCTTAAATATCCCGCTTGCAAGCTGGATTCTAGCCGCCACCGCGGCCTTTATCCTCGGGATATCAAAAGCGGGGATCAAGGGGATAGAAATAATCATTGTTACCATGATGGCCCTGGCTTTTGGTGCCAGGGAATCCACCGGACTTCTGGTCCCTCTGCTGGTTATAGGCGACGTTTTTGCCGTGATCTATTATAACCGGCATACCAGATGGTCTTATATTGCCCGCTTCCTGCCTTGGATGCTTGCAGGTTTGCTGCTCGGGGTCCTTATCGGAAACGAACTGCCGGAAAAGGCTTTTAAAATGGTCATGGTTACCGTAATCCTGGCCAGTGTGCTGATGATGTATTGGTGGGATAAGCGCAAATCCGGGGTGGTGCCAACACATTGGGCTTTTAGTGGCCTCATCGGGGTCCTCGCCGGGGTAACCACGATGATAGGTAACCTTGCCGGCGCTTTTTCCAATATTTATTTCCTGGCGATGCGCCTGCCCAAGAACGAATTTATAGGCACTGCCGCCTGGTTATTCCTGATCATAAATGTTGTTAAACTCCCTTTTCATTTCTATATATGGGAAACCATCAACAAACAAAGCCTGCTCATTAACCTGAAACTGGTGCCACTGATCCTGGTCGGCCTGTTTGTCGGGGTCCGGCTTGTGAAACTGTTACAGGAAAGTTTATACCGGAAAATGATCTTATTGCTCACCGCCCTCGGGGCCGTCCTTATCCTGTTCAGATAAGCTGTTTTTTGTCTTCTGCCTGAGATAATACTAATGCGCGTGAGGTTCAAGTGCAAGTTCAAGTGCAAGTTCAAGTTCAAGTACAAGTTCATGGGGGGATGGGAAAGCAGATTAAAATTCAAAAGCAAATTCAAATTAACCTGCAAGCCTGCCAGGGTCCGCGATTGGGCGGGCCGAATTCGGGTTGAAGCCTGCCCGGGGTTAAACGGATAAATATTTACAGGACTTACCCCCCTCTACTCCGGTGAGGGGAAGGGGGTGAGGACAGGTAACTGAAAAACAAGTTCAAGTTCAAGTTCAAGTGCATGCCCATAAACCTGCGGTGAATTCATGGGATCTATTTCCCTTCATCTTTTCAGTTTGAACCGGCATCAACCATTATCCAACAACTGGTTTTCCCGGTGCTTTATTTAAAGTTAAGTTCTGCATAAACGGGAAAATGGTCGGAAGGGTGGCGCCCTTCAATCGTCGCTGTCAGGATCCCATATTTCATAAGGTCATAATCTGAGGGCGAAAGAAAAATATAATCGATACGGCGGGTTGCAGCTTCGGTCACCACAAAGCTGTTAAATGTCCCTTCGGGGCCGAAAACATCGGCTCCTGCCAGCAAATGAGCATCCTGCATATGTTCCCCGAGTGCCTTTATGGCCTCATGATCTGGTTCCAGGTTAAAGTCGCCCATAAGGATAACGGGCAGTCCTGCCTTATTGATGGCCGCTATCTTTTCCAGCAGCAGGCGCACGCTCTCTGTCCTGGCCGTTTCCCCCATATGGTCGAGATGGGTATTGAAGACGTAGAATTTCCGGCCATCTTGCCTGGATTCAAAAAGTCCATAGGTACAGACACGGTTGAGGGCGGCATCCCACCCTTTTGAAGGTACCTCTGGGGTTTCGGAAAGCCAGAAGGTCTGTTCTTCCAGCAGGTTTACAATTCCCTTGTTATAGAAGACAGCGGAGAATTCCCCGGCTTGGTCGCCCTTATCACGCCCCTTGCCGAAATAATCATAATCCTCCAACCCGTCGCGGATGGCCTGTAGCTGGTGTACCAGGCCTTCCTGGGTACCAAAGATATCGGGCTTGTAAAACCGCAACTGGGAAATCAGGAAAGCCCTGCGGTTCTCCCACCTGTTCTCCCCGTCGGCCTCCGTGGCGTACCTGAGGTTATAGGTTAAAACTGAAAGGTCCTGTGCAAAGGTGTTATAAGCCCCGCTGAGTAAGAGGAGGCAGATTGCAAATAACTTCATGGGTATGATTTTGTGGTTCAATATAAACATTTGATCCCGGCCTGAACTGGTGGGCTGGATGTTTTCTATCATTTAAATACCTCAGGGCACATGAACCGGGTCTGTGCGTTTGGAAATGCCATTGGCATTAAAGGCTTCAATCTGGAAATAGTAGGCGTCTGAGCGGTCCATCCCGGTGAAGTAATATTCATTTTCTCCATAAACCATAATACTTCCATAGAGCTTGTCCGGGGATTTTCCGAAATAGATCACGTAACCATCTGCAAGGTTATTCTGGCGCCACTTCAGCCAGGAACTGCGCCTTTCACCGAATTTTTCGGGACTCGCGCGAAGTACGATGAAGTTTTCAACGGCAGCCGGAGGGGCACCCTTCCCTTTCCCGAAAACCCTGAACCCGCTGATGGCGAACTTGCCTGTTGGTATTTGCAGGTTTTCGAGTTTCAGAAAGCGGGCTTCCTCCGGTTTCTGTAATTCTATATAGTCGTGTGGAACATCGGTCTTGTTTTTACTTTTGTCAACCAGTGTTTCCCACCGCTTGCCATCTTTGGAGGCCTGGATACGGTATTGGTGTGCCTTCTCCAGGGTTTTCCCCAGGAATTCCGCGTCCTGATCGGCATAGTTCAGTTGGATGGCCCGTATGGTCGAGACCCCGCCCAGGTCTGTTTGCAACCATTCCCCGGCTTCCCCGCTTTGAGCGCTCCAGTAGGTTTTGATGTCTTCATCCACCGCAAAATTGGCTTGGTAGCCTCCCAGGGTAGAAGACACCTGTACCGGTTTATTGTAGTTTAGCAGCATCCATCCCGTAAAAGACCCTCCGAGTTGGTCCCGCTCCATATGTGGCAGGTAGGTGGGGTAATCGCCATAGGAAGTGTCGCTGTACATGACCCCATCCTTATCAAAACCGGCCGGCCAGATCCCTAACCGGCGCTCGAAGCTGTTCTTGACCGCAATGGTGATGGTGGAAACATGCCAATACCCGGAATTATTGTCCATAAAGGTCGACCCATGTCCGGCACCCCGTGCAAACCCTCCGGGTTTGTAAGAGAAGGGGTTATGATCCTGGTATTCGAACCCGCCCAAAGGGTCATCGCTCACGTAGACCCCATCGGCGTAACCACTGAATTCAGTACCAGGGGCGGAATATTGCAGGTAATATTTGCCGTTGTGCCTGGTTACCCATGCCCCTTCGATAAAAGGTTGTAAAAATGTATTGTCGTTATATTCCCCGAAGCGTTCCCAACCATGGTCTTCGGGAAAAAGTTTTAGCAGTGACACGGTATACCCCTCAGACTGCATGGTCTTAAGGTTAATTTCCGTGCCCAGGATGGGATGGACATTGCTCGATCCCCAATAGAGGAAAAGCTTTTCCTTTTCTTCATCAAAATAAAAGGCCGGATCCCAGGCCCCTACCTGCAGAGTATCAACTGCAATCTGCCAGTCGTCTTCAGTGGGATTGGTACTTTTGTAAATCGGAAAATCCGATTCCCAGGTAGAGCCATATACATAGAGGGTGTCTTTCATCGCCCAGGCCGCAGGGGCATTCAGGTCGTGGATGTATTTATCGTCCCGCAGAAATTTTCGATATACAAAATTCCAGTTGAGCATGTCCCCGCTCCACCAGTAGCCTTCCTGGTTGGTCGAAAAAAGGAAATACTTATTCCTGAAATTGACGATTACGGGGTCTGCAGTTGTTCGGTGGCGGCCGTTCTGAGAAAACACCTCAAACGGTGTATACCCATAATCTATATTGATCGGGTTGCAATAGGTTTGCTGGGCATTGAGTTTCAAATGCCCAAAAACGCAAAGCAGCAGGCAGATGCCCGGTGTGAACATTATTTTGTGCAGCATCTTCATCATGGTGTTTTCATTATGTCAGTATGTAAAGCCCAATGCCAAAAGTCCCCTTTGTACGTCTTCGTTTTGCATAAACAACTCCCATAGCAATCCAGACCTGTAATTTTCAATCATTACTATCTGGGGGCCCTGGTCTATGGCCAGGTAGGCCTCTGCCACCCACTTACCGGAAGTAGGGCTGAAGGCATCATAAAAACCGGCAGGCCCGAGCAGTCTGTCCCTGTTCCTGTAAAAATACCGCAGCGCGCTTAAAGATTCCTGCGGGGTATACGGAAGGCTGCTGATGGCTGCCGTGGGGGAAATTATCCCAGGGTCGTTTCCGGGCTTATGGGCCGCGTACCCGATGCTGCCGTCCTGGTTACGGGTATAGCTGGCCGTAAGGCCCCAGCAATCATTGCCATAATCCGGGTAGCCCCCCGGGTTTTCCATGCAATATTTATAATTTACAAGGCTATGGTTCCGGTTTACCTCCCAGTAATTTACGAATTCATCGGCAAGGTTTCTGGGGTCCAGTCCAAGGTAGGAATAATGCGCCCAGAAAAGCGGGCCCCCGTAGGTTTCCGATCCAGAGTGTTTCACCAGAAGTGGGTGCCCATACGGACTATTGCCGGAGAGAAAAGCCCCTCCGGAAGCCCAGCCATTGGTATACACCTCCCTTGTTATGGAATAATCAGGGGAAGCCGCAGCCAGTACATAAGTAATCAACACTTCATTATACCCTTTAAGGGGCAGGTTGATGGCAAAACCATGGTTTGGGCTCCAGTGCCAGTAAAGCACGTTCTCCCCCTGTGTAAACCAGTTCCACTCCACGCCCTTCCACAGGGCATCTGCCTGGGATGCAAGATCCTGTTCTGCCTTGGGTCCGTTCTTTAAATATTCCCTGACGCATATCAGGCCCTGGGCCAGGTAGGCTGTCTCCACCAGGTCGGCCCCGTCATCCAGGTCGCTAAAAGGAATCGTATTGCCGGTAGTGCCTGAAATCCAGTGTGGCCAGGCCCCGTGATAGCGGTCTGCATTCTCAAGGAAATCAAGGATTTTGCCGAGCCGCTCCAGTCCGTCCTCCCTGTTGATAAAATTGCGTTCCATGGCAACGATCATCGCCATAAGCCCGAAGCCCGTGCCCCCGCTGGCCACAGTGTTGGCATCAAAACCGGGATCTGAAGGGTGGTATCTTTCGCGGGCAGCCCCCGATTCGCTTTGGGCGAATTCCCAGAAATAATGGAAGGTTTCAGTCTGGGTAAATTCCAGCAACTCCTCGTCCGGCGGGATGGTTTCCTCTTCGGTTTCATTAGGAATATCGATGGGCGAATAGATGGAATCGTTCCCTCCGCAACCCACAAACAGGGGCAGCGCCAAAAGCAGGTATAGCCAGGACCTATTCATCCCCTTGCAGGTATGGACTTTCAAACCCCAGGGTTCGGAGTCCCTGCTGCACTTCTTCGTTACGCATAAACAATTCCCATAATAAACCGCTGCGGTAATTTTCCACCATTACCGGGATAGGGCCCTGATCTATGGCCAGGTACCTGGGCAGGGACCAGTTATTTTCCAGGCTAAAGGCGTCATATGGCCCGTATTTTCCAATCAGGCTGTCCTGCACATTGTAGAGGTAACGGAGGAATTTGAGGCTATGATCCGGTGTATAAGGCATGGACGACAGGGCGGCTGTGGGGGAAATCACCCCCAGGTCCCTGCTGGGATTGTGGCCCGCATAGCCATTCATGGAATAACTGGAGGTAAGGCCCCAGCAATCCTCACCATAACCTTCATATTCTTTGGGGTTATCCACGCAGTACCTGTAATGGATCAGGGCGTGGTTTTTATTGAGTTTCCAGTAATCTGCAAACTGGTCCTTCAGGCCTTTCGGATCCAGTCCCAGATAGGAATAATGCGCCCAGAAAAGCGGGCCTACGGGCGCGTTGTCGTGCTCATAATGGTCGAGTTCCGTTTCCAGCTCGTAAAACGTAGTGTCCCTTGTGATATTACCTGCCCTGGCCCAGCCCTTTTCGTAGACCGATTTTGTAATCGGGTGGGTGGGTGATGCCGCGGCCAGCACGTACATGATCAGGCATTCGTTATAGCCCCCTACGGGAAAATTCATGTCCCACTGGTGGTTGGGCGACCAGTGCCAATACAATACATCCTCCCCTTTGGTATACCAATCCCATTCCACACCTTCCCAAAGCTGCTGGATTTTATCTGCCAGGCGTTGTTCCCTTTCACTGCCATCGCGGAAATATTCCTGAACGGTGAGCAGACCCTGTACCAGGAAGGCAGTTTCAACGAGGTCGCCCCCATCGTCCTCGTCGCTAAAAGGCGCTACTTCCCCTGAAGATTTAAGCCAGTGTGGCCAGGCCCCGTGGAAGCGATCTGCTTTTTCAAGGAAATCGGCTATTTGTTCAAAGCGCGCCAGGCCTTCTTCCCGGCTGATAAATCCCCTTTCAATACCAACCAGTATAGCCATCAGGCCAAAGCCCGAGCCCCCGGTGGTAACAATGTCTTTATCATGGCTGGGATAGATGTTGTCCATATGCAAGCGCTCCCTGGCCAGGCCGGAAACGGGTTCTGCCCCCTCCCAGAAGTAATTGAAGGTTTGTTTCTGCACCGAATCTAATAGTTGATCATCAGAAAAGGCCTTATCTGGTTGAGATTTATCTCCATTCTGTAAATCTTTTTTGCGCGTATTGCAGTTGAGAAGCAGCAAAACGGAAACTAACAAGGCCAATTTCGTAATATTCAGGAATACAGACATACCATACAATTAATTAAGAAAATTTAGCTGCACCCCGATTAGGAAATGCAGCTAAATTACACTAACTAAAAAATTAATTAAAACTAACTTACTAAAAGGATTTAGGCCCGAGTAGCAATTTGCTTTGCTTCCGAAGCCTCTAAATTCATTTATTCGGCTGCCATTATGGTTTGAACTTGTTCCTGTGTTAAGGCGCTGTCAAAGAAATAAAGTTCATCGAGATAGCTAAGATCGGATAAATGTCCCCATTCCGTGAATCGTGGGGCGCCTGACATAATGGAAATTAGGTCACATCCTGTCCAGTCAAGCCCTGGAAAAGGCCCACTGCTTACCACTTCGCCATTTATGTACACCGTTGCCTCCGCCGCGGCGATACTTATCGCCACATGCGCCCATTCATCCAATGGCAAAGCTGCCGCTGCCCCGCCATCGAACCAATTGTCCGCGCCGGTACCAATATTCAGTTTAAGCACCTGATCCCCGCCAACATCTTCCCTGAACAACCTGATGCCCGATGCCCGGTTATTTTGAATATCCGGATAACCGGCATTGGCCAGGTCTTCGGGACCGATTGTTAATATCCCTCCGCGGTCCGGAGTATTGTTTAATTTGAACCACATTGCAGCGCTGAATTCAGGGGTGGTTAATCCATTGGATGGAAAAGTTAAATAAGAGTCCGCAGCACCTTCAAAGGAATCTGACCCCAATTTACCTTCACCGGAAAAACCGGTAGTGCCAACAACCGTTGCCGCAACATTGCGGGCTTTGTCGACATTGTCCCCATTAAAAGGCATATATAAAGTGGCGCCAAAGTACGGGGGTGTAACCTCGCCACCGAAAACGGCAGCGACTTCTTCGGCTGACAATGCCTTATTAAAAAATCGCAATTCGTCCAGATTACTAAGGTCGGATAAATGACCCCATTCTGTAAACCTCGGGGCACCGGACATAATGGAAATGACATCACAGCCAGTCCAGTCAAGCCCTGGAAATGTCCCGCTGCTAACCGCTACGCCATTTATATATACCGTTGCCTCGCTTGCACCTATACTTATTGCCAGATGCGCCCATTCGCCTGCAGGAATAGCTGCGGCAGCGCCCCCGTCGAACCAATTATCACCACCACTACCGATATTTAGTTTCAGCACCTGATCTCCACCAACATCTTCCCTGAACAATCTGATACCTGACGACCTGTCATTTTGAATATTAGGATAACCGGCATTGGCAAGGTCTTCAGGACTGATCGCTAAAATACCTGCGCGGTTCGGATCATTGTTTAGTCTGTACCACATACTGGCGCTGAACTCCTGGGTGGTTAATCCATCCGCTGGATATGTTAGATAGGAATCGGCAGCGCCTGCATAGGTGCCAGACCCTTCGTAGGCGTCGGCAACTATTTGAGGGGATCCCACCTGGGTAGCGGGCATGTTGCTAACCAAGTTCACAAAACCATTATCAAAAGGCATATAGAACGTTTCACCGGGATATTGAGGTATGTATGGGTTAGCGGAATTAACCATCTCCTGAATTTCCGCCGGTGTCAACGCCTTATCGAAAATGCGGAGTTCATCCATGGGGCTTTGTTCCGAAAGATGTCCCCATTCTACAAACCTGGGGGCTCCGGAGGCAATGGAAAGCAAATCACAGCCTGTCCAATCGAGTCCTGGGAACGTACCCTGGCTAACTACCTGCCCGTTAATGTACACCGTTGCTTCGGCCGTGCTAATACTTATTGCCACATGCGCCCATTCAGCTATTGGCAAAGTGGCCGCAGCCCCCCCATCGAACCAATTATCTCCGCCACTGCCAATATTTAATTTAAGTACCTGATTTCCACCAACATTTTCCCTGAACAATCTAAATCCGCTGGATCTGTTATTCGGGTTACCCGGGTTCGCGGTATCTTCCGGGCTGATAGTCAGTATTCCAGCTCTGTCAGGAGTGGCATTCGTGTTTATCCAGAAAGTCGCGCTGAATTCCGAATTTAAAAGTCCCTCTGTCGGCCTTGTCAAATAGGCATCGGCTGTGCCCTTGTATGCGTTTGTCCCTGCAAAACCAGTACCGGCAAATCCAGGGGATCCAACTTCATTCGCCAAAGTTCCGCCTACCAGGTCTCTATAATCCCCATCGAAAGGCATATACAAAATTTCGCCATCAAAAGTTGGGGTGTATGGCGGTTCCTTGCTGAAATTGACTTCAGCGGATGTGGATTTGCCATTAACATCGGTGGATGTAACGGTTAAGGTATGATCTCCATTAGTTAAACCTTCATACGTATATGTTTCCGATATATGTCGCGGGTTGCTAAAGCCGCTTAAGGTTGTGACCACGTTGTCGTCGATAGCGATTGAGATTTCGCTAACCACATTGTCGTCATCTACCTCAAATTCAATATCCAAAGAGGTAACTTCTTCAAAAACCTTAATCGCTGCCCCTTCCGCTGGGGTAACAATGGTTACTACCCCTGGATCCAATTCATAATCGCCAAATGGAGGCGTGTCCATATTCTGGCAGCCAGCCAACAACAATGTAGCTATGGCTATATAGGCAACTTTTCCCAATAACTTCATTCTTTTTTTCATAACTAATTTTATTTTTATCCCGGTATCAATAATTCGGATTTTGCACTAATACGCCATTGGATTGGTCAATGGCAGTCTGAGGGATGGGATACCACTCATTTCTGGGTTCATAGCCCAGGGTTCCTAACATAGCGGGCGCATCACCCCAGCGCACCAGATCGTAAAACCGTTCATTTTCCATAGCCAATTCTATTCTCCTTTCGTGCTTGATGGCATCCAAAGTTGCCACCACATCGGGAAGCACATCTGCGCCACCTCGGGCCCTTTCCCTAACCTGGTTCAGATATTGGGTCGCAAGGCCGGTATTCCCGGTTTGGAATGCCGCTTCGGCTGCCATGAGCAGCACATCGGCATACCGAAGGATCTTGATGTTTTCCCAAAGATTAAACCTCAGGCTAAACCTCGCTCTTTCGTCAGCTTCCGTATATGCCTTTTTATTCCAGTACACCTGATCCAGGGGCGGAGATCCTGGTAATACCCCTCCGCCATAACCGCCATCATCTTCACCAGACACCAATATCGTGTGATCTTTTCTTGGGTCACCAGGTTCATAGGCATCCACTAAATTTTGGGTGGGCACGTTAAATCCCCAACCCAGGTCCCATATGCCGGTACCCCTTACACCTTGCGACTGGTAATAAATATTGCCAAATTGCTGGCCTGATTCGGTTACCAACTGTTGGATTTCAAAGATTGATTCTACAGAATTGTTGCCTTCAATATCAAATAATTCCTTATAGGATGGTACCAGGGAATAGACCCCTGAGTTGATAACTTCCTGGCTTTTTTCCAAAGAAGCGGCATAATTTTCCTGATATAGATAGAGTTTGGCCGCTAAACCATCGGCAAAGCCCTTTGTAGCCCTTCCAACATGGATTGAAGGCCAGGTCAATGGCAGGTTAGCACTGGCAAACTCCAGATCTTCTTCAATGAAGGCGTCTACTTCCGCAACTGTAGATTTGGGATTATTGCCGTCTGTAACGTCTGTAATTTTTTCAGCGACTATAGGAACCTCACCATAATCCCTTCTCAGGTCAAAATAAAGAAATGCCCTTATCATCCTGGCTTCTGCCATATTAACAATGGTCCCGGGATCCGTTAAGCCGGAAACTTCTATGGCATCGATCAGGTCATTACAGGCATTGATCACCTTGTAATGCTCATTCCAGTTTTCATTGTTAAAACCACTGTCAATGGTGTAGTTAAATTCATTAAAATCCGCCCCTCCCTGCGCCTGATCGCCGGCAGAACTTCCTTTTGCGGCATCATCTGAACGAATACTTTGAAACCAGTACCTGGTCCAGTTTGAAACTCCGGAATCTCTCAGTAGTCCATAAAGTCCGAACGCATCCGCTTCAAAGCCCCCTGTTGAAAGGTCCCCTACCGTTGCAACTCCTAAAGGCTTAGTGTCAAGAAGGTCACTGGTACACGAATTGCCAGATAACAGTATAAGGAGTACACCTAATCCATATTTGAAGAATGCATCTTTTTTCATAATATCGAAATTTCTTTAAATTGATTAAAATGTTACGTTGAACCCTAAACTTGTAATAACAGGTAAAGGATATCCCCCATTATCAATACTGAATTCAATAGGGGTCCCACCGGCTTCCGGTGTGAATCCGGAATTGTGTTTCCAGGTATATAAATTCTGGGCATTGATGTATAGTTTCATGTATTTAATCCCCAGGCTCTCCAAGGCCACGGGATTAAAATTGTAAGCCAACTGAACATTCCGAAGCCGAACATAACTGCCATCTTCTATGTTATATGTAGAATTGAATTTATTGTAGCCTGATGCCTCTGTTAACCTGGGCTCCCAGTTTGAGGTCCCCCCGCCTATCCATCGGTTTGCTCTTGCGGCCCTGTAATTAAACTGTGCGAACGTACTGCCATTACCCCAATTCCGCCACACTTCATTTCCATAAACCCCCTGTACATCTATGTCCAGGGAAAGGTTTTTATAGGCAAGGTTTAAGCTCCCTCCATATGTGAAGTCGGGTGTCGGGTTTCCTATCACGGTTCTGTCATCTTCCGTTATTTCGCCATCTCCATCCACATCTTTATATTTAAAATCTCCGGGGGCATATTCCCCAAGGGTACTCGGAGGGGAGGCGGCAATATCCAAATTTGACTGATACAGCCCTTCGACTACATATCCGTAAAACGAACCAATTGGAAAGCCCGCACTGGTTCTGGTAGGTCCGGCAAATAGTTCGAACCCGGGCTCAACCACATCATTTACCGTATTATCAACTGTTGCCAGATTTCCACTGACCGAATATTGAAAATCGGATCCAATTTCATCATTCCAGGTGGTTGAAAATTCAAACCCCTTATTTTCAATTTCTCCGGCATTGGTATAGAAACGTTCAGATCCCCTTTCCACAAACACCAATAAATCCCTGGTAATCTTATTGTAATAGGCTGCCTCAAAAGATAATCTGCTTTCAAATGTCGCCAGTTCAAAACCGGCTTCATATGAAGTAATGGTCTCCCATTTCAAATCATCCGTATTCCTGTAGGCTAAAACATAGGCAGGGATTACCCCTTGCGGGTTGCCCAACACTGCAGACGCCCCCAATTGATAATTAGGCAAATACGGGTAATTTACGGCATTATACTGGTTCCCCAGTTCGCCATAAGAACCTTTGAGTTTAAAATAATTCAGGAAACTGTTCTCCATAAATTTCTCCCTGCTCAATTCCCATGCGGCACCGACTGACCAGAAATTCTGAGCCCGGGTGTCTTTCGGTAGTTCTGAAGAGGAATCCCTCCTGAAGGAACCGTTCAGAATATATTTATTCTGAAAATTGTATAAGACACGGAACAAACCTGAGGAAGTGGCCCTATCCCATTGTGTGGAATTGGATATCCTGGTATCCTGATCACCAAATGGAAATACATTCAAATACCACCATCTGGGATCATTTGGAATTGGCTCTCCATCTGCGAGTTGCCTTACAGAACCATTAATATTTTCCAAATATTCCTGAAAGGCAGTATAGCCCAGTAAGGCTGTAATATTATGATCTCCAAATTCTTTGGTATATGTTAACAAATAATCCTGTTGAAAATCCTGTTTGGTATTATTGTATTGTGTAACACTGGTAAGAATTTGTCCTGAAAAATTAGCGATTTCATCGCTCTCGGCAACATATACAGGGGTAAGACCCGAATAACCTCTTCCCTTATCGATGCTATAATTACCCATAAAGGCAGTTCGGAAGGTAAAATCCTTTAAGAATCGTAACTCCGCGAATATATTACCGACGAACTGGTAAGTGTCATCCACTGTTGTTGGTAACCGTTCATTTACCACCAGCAAAGGGTTCCCTACCTGCGCACCGCCAATGGCAATGGGTAATTGATTATACACCCCATCCGGGTTAAAGGGACTTACAATGGGTGTCGCAATCAGCGCAGCGCCGAAATTATATGGGCTGTTTGGAGGCGGCCCCGGCAGATCTGATTTAACTCCATTCAGGCCGATCCCTATTTTTAGGTTTTCGGAAAGGGTGACTTCATCATTGACATTGAAGGTAATTCTCTGCAGTTCTTCATTTTTTACAATTCCTTCTTCCTTTAAATACCCCAGTCCGATGCTTAGTTTATTTGTTTCCGTTCCGCTTTGAATACTTAGATTGGCGATTTGTACAGGTGCCCCATCATTTTTGATCTGGTCGATCCAGTCGGTATCTCCTGTAAACAGGTCATAGGAGCCATAGGGTTCCAAACCATCATTAACCAGACGTTCATCAAATAAGGTTTTGAAGAGAGCGGCATCTGCCAGATCAGGTTTTCCGGTAATGTATTTGACACCGGTTGAAGCCGAAAAGTTGACATTTAATACTCCTGCTCTTGCTTTCTTGGTGGTAACCAGGATTACGCCATTGGCTCCTCTGACCCCAAAGATTGCAAGAGAAGACGGGTCCTTAAGCAACTCAATGGATTCTATGTCATTCGGATTGATAAAGCTGATATCTTCACTAAAAATTCCGTCAACCACATACAAGGGCTTGGTTTGGTTCCTGCTCACCGTCCCCCTGATCCGAATATCAGGTTCCTGTCCGGGCTGCCCGGAATTAACCACCGATAAGCCTGCCACCTTTCCCTGCAGGGAAGCCACGGGGTTGGCATTAGGTTTATCTGCAACCTCATCGCCTTCAACCTTGACGATTGAACCAGCCAGGTCTCGTTTTCTGGCAGTTCCATAACCTACTACGATTACCTCATCAAGCGCCTGCGCATCTTCTTGCAAACTAATGGCAAGAGTTGTCTGCCCATTCACATTCACCTCCAATGAAGAAAATCCCAGGTAGCTAACTTCCAGGATAGCGTCCGAAGGTACGTCTACCAGTGTAAAATTGCCATCAAAGTCGGTTTGGGCACCATTTGTTGTGCCCTGAACCACGACACTAGCCCCGGGTAGTGGTTGCCCGTCCTGGTCTGTAACCGTTCCGCTAACAGTGAGTGTTTGTTGTGCTCTGCCTGTAAATGGCAAAAACATCAGTATACAAATCCACAAAATTATGCAGCGCATTTTCATAATCGTTCAGTAATTAGGTTAGATTATTGCTAATTTAATAATAAGCAGGGGTAATTGCTGAGGTGGGCCCTACATAATTCCTACATCACAAAGAACATAGCCCAAAACGCCAGCTATCTCTGTTGTTGCAGTAATTCAGCGGAGAACAATCTAAAAAAATTTAACACAATGATGTAGTAATGATGTAATTTGAAATAGCAGATTATCAAGAGGTTATTCGCCAGAAATTGTGCTTATTTCAATGTTATGAGAAAGTTCGATATATTATGGGTCCCATCCAGTTGCAGCTTTTTCCGCAGCCTGTATCGATGGATTTCCACCCCCCTGACCGAAATGCCCATCAAAGGCGCAATTTCCTTGGTAGACAGGTTCATCTTTAAATAGGCGCAAAGCTTCAGGTCTTTGGGAGTCAGCCGCGGGTATTTCTGAAGCAGGGTTTCAAAGAAATCTTCATGTAGTTCATTAAAGTTCATTTCAAACCTTTTCCAGTCCTGTGTGTCGTTGATAGAACTATTCAATTTTTTCATAAAAGCCCGGTAACGCTGCTGATTGGTGAACTTCTCCCTGTTCATTTGCAGAAGCCCTTTAAGTTCAAGGATCAGTTCGTTCTTCTTGGCCACCTGCAGGGTGCTGCCGGTTAATTCGTTCTGCTTGCGTTTTATCTCCCGGGCCAGTTTTTCCTTTTCCATCTGGGCCAGCCTTTTCTGGTGCTCCTTATGCATTTGGCGCTTGATGTTCAGCTGCCGCCGCCTAAGTTTTTGGTGGTTATACCATCGCGCGATAAAAATGGCGGCTAGCAGGAGAAGGGCGTATACCATTATGCTTCCTGTTGACAAGTACCAGGGAGGCCTGATACGAAACAATATGCCGCTGTAGGGTGACCGATTGTTGTCTGCCCCTATAGTCGCTACCTTTAATTCATAACTCCCATAGGGTAAATTCTGAAAGTCAAGGGTTCCGTTGTCCGTTATATTCGTTTGCCTGATGGGGCCTTCGAGTTCGTAATAATAACGGGGGTTCAACAAGCTGGCGGCCGATACCTCTATCCGCAACTCCCTGGAATCCTTATAGGGAACATCCACCACATCGCGGTTAAGTGGCCTCCTTCCCGCGGCATCGCTGAAACCCTGGATATTGGGTTCCGGCAATTCGAAGGCAGACATGGTTTTCCTGAACTGCGAAAGGTTCAGGCGGGCAAAGCCATTGGTCAGGGTAAAATAAAAAATAGAATCGTTCTGTTTAATAATATTCTCCGCCTCAGATGCCAGGCGGCGTACAAGGATCTCTTCATCCAGGATCAGGTTGTCTCCCCTAAGGTCGGTAAAGATCACTTCCTTGGATACCTCATTGCTTATAAACCAAAAGCCGCTTTCGTCATGATGAATCAGGTTCATCCCGCTGTATGCCTGGAATTCATCGAAAAGCACTATTTTACCTAGAATCGGGTCATACCTGTACCAGCTGCCGTCGCTTAGGACCACCAATTGATTTTTAATCTTATACAATTTAATATTGTAGTCGTTAGGCAATTCTCCGCTGTTGATTTGCTGGATGTTGAGCACCTTATTGTAATTGGCATCCAGCCTAATCCTGTAAAGCCCTTTATAGGTATGTGCCACCCAAAGGGTATGCTCATCTTCAAAACAGTGGTACTTTACGGGAAACCCTAGACCTTCAACCTGCTGTACTTCCCATTTGCCGGTATCGTCTTTCCGGTATTTCACCAGCCCATTATAGGTGCCCTGTAAATATGTGGAGCCGGATTCCGGGATCCTCACCATGCTGTAACCGCCTGAAAACGATGAAATCCTTTCGAGCTGTCCATTTTTTAACAAAAATGTGCCTGTATTATGGCCGCACAGCAAATCGCCCTCCACCAGTTCGAGGTCCCAGACGTGGCCTTGTGAACCTTCTACAAATTGGAGCCTTTCGTCTTTTAGAAAATAAATCCCCGTATTGCTCCCCAGAAAGATCCCGTTGTCATATACCTCCAGGTCGTAAAGGGTACCCAATGTGCCCGTGTTATCGGTAAAATAAGTAAAGGGGGTGTTGAGCTGTATCCGGTCTATCCCGTTATCCTCGCCCACCCAGAGCTGGTTGTCATTCTGCAGAAGGGCCAGGACGGTATTGTTTTGCAGGCCTGTGGTCTTGTTTACGGATTTCACCTGCCTGGTTGCGGCTTCGTAAAGGTATATACCATTCTTAATAGTGCCAAAGACCATATCACCATTTGAAAGCTGGAGCATTTTATTCAATTGGTGTTGTTTCAGTTCTTCGTTGAGCGGATGCGCCCATGGCCTCAGGGTCTGGCCCTTCCAAAGAAAGCAGCCTTCAAGGTTTGTCCCTACCAACAGCCCTTCACTACCGATTGTCATATCTGAAACCGAAAGGCCCTGCAATATTTCCTGACCAGGAAGGGGTTGGAGCCCCACTTCGCCGAGACGGTACAAACCACTGCCTTCCCCCGCCGCGATAAGATCCCCTTCATACTCTATTATATCCGTGATAACCATAGGGGGGTCTACCACATCGATAGTGGTGCCCGAATAAAAGTAAAGGGCAGAGAAAGACCTGAAAACAATCTGGTCGCCCAACGGCAGGATCTCCCAGAACTCCTCACTAGTGAAAACATGGTCCTTGATCAGGTGTGTCAGGGAAGTATACTGAAGTTCGCCCACCTCATCCGGAGTCCAGTATCCGAATTCTTCATAAGATCCCGTATAAACCCTCCCGTTCACGTAGCAAACAGACCGGATAACCGTGTTATTGGGCAGCCTGTACAATCGCCATTGTTCCCCGTTGAAATGTAGCAGGCCACTGTTGTTGGCGGCGAACAGCTCCCCGGCTTTGTTTGCGGCAAGACCCCAGTTCTTGCTGGCCGCTTTGTACTGGAAAGCTTCAAAATTGTCTACAGGCGGCAATAAGCTCTGTGCCTGCAACATAAGAGGTACGGCAAAAAGGAGCGCGAAACAATTTTTAAGGAGTTTCATCAGGTGATACTTCTTTAGCCAGGGTTTAAGGGAGAAAAGATACAAAATATGCAGTAGGCAGTCATGAAGCTGAGCTTTGCTCGCTTCATGATGCAGGCAGGGGAAAGTACGAGATACGAAGTACGAAGTACGTTAAAAGTTTTAATAAATGCCCTTGAACCCAGAACTCCAGTAGGCGGTAGGCAGTCGGCAGAAGTTGAGGAAACGCTTTGAACTTTGAACATTGAA
>Ga0209347_1003032_pt1 | contig 20550 bp, 25 predicted proteins | sample AutmiccommuBRH23_FD_187382 | JGI IMG/M metagenome (GOLD analysis project Ga0209347, IMG submission 187382) | Deep subsurface microbial communities from Mt. Terri, Switzerland - Autotrophic microbial communities BRH/23 (SPAdes) (version 2) | ecosystem: Environmental > Aquatic > Deep subsurface >...
CCTGCCGGCCCCGCGCGGACGCGATCGCGCGGAACGTCGCATAACCCACACCGACCAGTGGCACGAGCACCAGCAGCAGCTCGGCCAGGCGGAAGAGCAGTCCCATCAGGCAAGGATGCCACCCCCGTCGCCCAAGGCTCATCGACCACTTGGGAAACACCCGACAGACCGGGTGGTTTTATTTTCGGGGACTGTGGCAATTGCTAAGTCATGCGAAACAAGACATCGTCTCCTCGAACTCTCGGATCCTTGTTCTTTGCGGGTGCTGCCGCGACGGCCATCGCCACCGCACCGCTGACCTTCGCGCAGAGCCCGCTCAACACCAACCCGCCGCCGCCCCCGCCGCCCCCGGCGTGCGTCAACGCCGACGGTGCCCCGTGCTACGTGGGCCCGGACGGCGCCGCAGGCGCCATCCCGGGTGGACCCGGTGGCGTGGCCGGACCGGGCGGCGCCGCAGGTGCCATTCCGGGCGGACCCAGCGGAACCGCGGGGCCGGGCGGGGCGAGCGGTTGCATCCCCGGCCTGGGCTGCGCATCCATCCCCGCTCCGTGACCTGAACCGATAAGCGCCTGAGGTCCGGACCTGCTCCTGGGGAGCGGGTCCGGCCTTCGGCGTTTCCACCGCCGATCCTGATCGCGCAGGACGGAGTGCCCGTCACCAACCGGGTGTCGCTACGGTAACCGGCATGGACGCTCGGGTTCCGGTCACGCTGCTGGACGGCAGGGCAGTGATCGTCACCGGCGCGGCGCGCGGTGTCGGCAAGGGCATCGCGACCGCACTGACCGAACGCGGCGCGTCGGTGCTTCTCGTCGACCGCGACGAGGCCCTGCTCGCCGAGACCTCCGGACAACTCCGGGCGTCGGGGCGGTCGGCGGTGCCCCTGCTCGCCGACCTGCGTGAACGCGACTGCGCGGCCCGCATCGTCGGCGCGGCTGTCGACGCGTTCGGGGGGCTGCACGGTCTGGTCAACAACGCGATAGCCACCAACGAACCCAAGCCCTTCCAGGACATCACCCGCGACGACTACGACCTGGTCTTCGACGTGGGTCCCCGCGCGACGTTCGAGCTGATGCAGGCGGTGTACCCGGTGTTCATCGGCAATGGGGGCGGCAGCATCGTCAACCTCGGGTCGGGCTCCGGCACCATCGGCGAGCCGAAGTTCGGCGCCTACTCGGGGGCCAAGGCGGCGATCAGGGGCATGTCGAAAGTCGCTGCGCTCGAATGGGCCCGGCGCGGAATCCGTGTCAACGTCGTGTGCCCGTTCGCCGAGACCGAGAGCATCACGATGTGGCGGGAGATGGCTCCCGAGACATACGAGCGCACCCTCCGCGGCGTTCCGATGGGGCGGCTCGGCGACGTGACGTCCGACATCGGGCCGGTGGTCGGTTTCCTTCTCTCCGACGAGTCGTCGTTCGTCACCGCCCAGACCATCATGGTCGACGGCGGGGCGGCCGGCTTCCGCTGAGCAGAGGAGTCCGGGTGCAGGCCGTTCCCGTCATCGCCCTGACCGGGTACCTCGGTGCAGGCAAGACCACGCTGCTCAACCACGTGCTGCGCAGCCCAGGGGCGCGAATCGGGGTGGTCATCAACGATTTCGGTGAACTCAATGTCGACGCCGGCTTGGTGACCGGGCAGGTGGACGAGCCCGCGTCGATCGCAGGCGGGTGCATCTGCTGTCTGCCCGACGACGGCGGACTCGACGTCGCGCTGGCCCGCCTCGCCGACCCCAAGCTCCGGCTCGACGCGATCATCGTCGAGGCCAGCGGTCTGGCCGACCCGGTCGCGATCTCGCGCATCATCCGCTTCAGCGGGGTCGACAACGTGCGCCCCGGCGGGGTCGTCGACGTCCTCGACGCCGCCACCCACTTCGACACCGTCGACAAGGACGCCACCCCGCCGGCACGCTACGGTGCGGCCACCCTCGTCGTCGTCAACAAGCTCGACCAGGTGCCGGATTGCGACCGGCCCGCCGCGTTGCGGCGGATCGAGGACAGGGTCCGCGAACGCAACCCCTACGCACAGGTCGTGGGCGCCACCGCGGGCCGGATCGACCCCGCCCTTCTCTACGACGCATCCGCCTCCGACGAGGAGACCGGCCAGCTGACCTTCCGCGAACTGTTCTTCGACGCCGAGCCGGCTACGCCCCACGCCCACGACCACGACCACGCCGATTCCGTGACCGCCGTCGGTGAGGGCTGCGTGGACCCCGACGCCGTGATCGATGTCCTCGAGCACCCGCCTTCGGGGGTGTATCGGATGAAAGGCACTGTGGCAGTGCGCTACCGGGCCACCACGCGCCGCTACGTCGTCAACGTCGTCGGCCCGTCCATCCACATCGCCGCCGCACCGCCCGGCGCATCCGGCAACGGTCTGGTCGCCATCGGGATGGGGATGGACACCGACGACGTTCGGGACCGGCTGAACACCGCGCTGCAGCCGGTGACCGGCGCGGCACCGGCCAAGGGCATCCGGCGGTTGCAGCGGTACCGGCGGCTGAGCATCTGATCGCGACGCCGCCCGCGGACGCACGCCACCGGTAATACTGGCCCGATGGCTGAACGCTCGACCGCTGAACTCAATGTGCTCGGTGACCCGCTGCAACCGTGCGGTACCGACCCGATGACCGGCTTCTACCGGGACGGGTGCTGCAGCACCGGTGACGAGGACCTCGGCAGGCACACGATCTGCGCGGTGGTCACAACGGAGTTCCTCGAGCACCAGCGGTCGATCGGCAACGACCTGTCGACACCCATGCCCGCGTACCGGTTCCCGGGCCTGGTGCCCGGTGACCGATGGTGTGTCACCGCCCTGAACTGGCTTCGGGCGCACAACGACGGTTATGCGTGCCCGGTCGTGCTGGCCTCGACGCACACCCGCACGCTCGACGTCGTGCCGTTGGATGTCCTGAAGCAATACGCGGTGGACGTTCCCGACGACCTCGGAAGTCTGTAGATACCCTTTCGTATGCCTTCAGTCCTGAGCGTGAACACGGCGGTGGCACCCGTCGACCTCGGCGAGCTGCGCACCGGGATCGACAAGAGGCCCAGCGACGAACCGTTGGCGGTGCGCGCCCCGGGTCCGCGCAAGGGTGGGCTCGGCAGCGGCCTCGTCGGGGACTCGGTGTGCAACTCGCGCTACCACGGCGGCGACGACCAGGCCGTATACGCCTACGCCCGTGAGGATCTCGACGACTGGCAGACCCGGCTGGGCCGGAAGCTGACGAACGGCATGTTCGGGGAGAACCTCACGACGTCCGGTGTGGACGTGACCGGCTGCCTCGTCGGCGAGCGGTGGTCGGTCGGATCCGACGGTTTGGTGCTCGAGGTCACGAGCCCGCGGACGCCCTGCAAGACCTTCTCGAGGTGGCTGGACATCCCCGGCTGGATCAAGACGTTCACCGCCGCCGCGATACCCGGCGCGTACTTCCGCGTCATCGAGCCGGGGACCCTGCGCGCCGGCGATCGGATCGAGGTCATCGCCCGGCCGGACCACTCGGTAACGGTCGGCAAGGTGTTTCGCGCCCTGATGCTCGAGCCCGACCTGCTGCCCACCCTGGCAGTCGCCGATGCCCTGCCGGAGAAGATCAAGCAGCAGATCGCCCGCCGCAGCGCCTGAGCACGCCGAAGCCGGCGCGGGAACGACCCCGCGCCGGCTCGGTGTGGAACAGACGGATTCGGCTGATGTCAGCTGATGCCGACCACGTCCTGTGCGATGGCGGCCAGACGAGTCTGCGCCGCAGACACCACGCGAGCGCGGTTCTTGTTGGCTTCCTCGTACGCCACGATCACCCGGATGTCCGCCGGATCGGTCAGATCCTTGACGGCGGTGGCGGCCTCGTTGACGTTGAGCTCGTCGTAGTCGGCGATGGGCAGCTCGCCCTCGTCGAGGGTGCCGCCGGCGCCACGTGCGGCGTGGATCGCGTCGGCAGCCTGGTCGGCGCCCTGCTCACGAGCGATCCGCTCCGCGGCTTCCAGCGCCGAGTTGCGCGCGCCGGTCAGCGTCTTGGCGGCGATGTCGCCGGTGCGTGCCCCACGGTCGACGAGGTCGTTGACGGCCGGCCGCACCGACCGGATGGCCTCGGCGGCACGCTCGGCGCCACGCGTCGACCACGTCAACGGCAGATTGACGAACTTGACCGCCAACCCGGCGGCGGCCTGCAGCGGGGTCCGCCGCAGTGCGGCGGGGCCGCCGAGCGCGTCCTCGGCCAGCACCGTGGTCAGCCATTCCACCGTCGCCGAGTGCGCGGTGATCAGGCGGGTCGCGAGGTCCTCGACGTCCTTGTGCTTGCCGGCAACAGCGAGCGCCTTGACGTAGCGGGCACGGTCGAGCAGCTGGCCCTCGAGCGCGAGGTCACCCAGGAGTGCCTCGTCGAAGGGCTCGGCCTGCTCGGTCAGCGCCTTCACTGCGGCGGCGGCGCGCCCGAAGAACGGGCCGATCACGTCGGGGAAGGCCCCGAGGTCGCGGATCGCCTTCTCGATCGCCTCCGCGCGGATGCGGCCGTTGTCCGCGTTGCGCTGGAGCTCGGTGCGTACCGCGTCGGTGCGGGCCTGCGCGACGCGCGTCTCCGCCACCTGGATCTCGGTGTGCGTGAGGTCGAGCAGGCTGCGCAGCTGGGTGATCAGCGTCGAAGTGATCATTGTGGTCGATGTAACTGGTGATGCCATATTGGTGGTTCACCCCTTGATCTATTGGAGAGTTTCGGTCAGCGCATGGCGGCGCCTGTCTCTTCGGTTACCCGTCCGGCGGCGGTTGATAGCGCAATATCGAAGATGTGAGAAAGCGCCCGATGGGGCATACATCGGGGCGGCTCCGGGTACGCGCGACCCACCCCCGGTCCAGCCGGTTTGGCGGGGATGCTGCCGGGTACTTACCCGTCGTGATGCCGACCTTGGTGCAACCGCTGCTGCCCGAACCTCGCGGGCCGATCTCGCTCTCGGTCATCGATCTGCTGACCGAGCGCGCTCCCCACCACCACCTGTCGAGGGTCGTGACCTCACTCGCCGACGCCGATCCGTACGGCATCGACGTCCAACTCACGCTGTACCTCTGCTACGAGCTGCACTACCGCGGCTTCGCCGACGTCGACGCCGGCTGGGAATGGAATGCGGGCCTGCTGCACCTCCGCGGCCGGCTCGAGGAGCTGTTCCTGGACGCGGTTCGTGACGACGTCGGTGAGATCGAGGACGGAGCGACCGCCGCCGCCGAACTGGACCGGTTGTGCGTCGAACCGGTCGACGGCACCGGGCCGTCGTATCACCTGCGCGACGAGGGCTCGTGGGACCAGATGCGGGAGTACTTCGCCCACCGCTCCCTGTACCACCTGAAGGAGGGCGACCCGCACGCCTGGACCATCCCGCGTCTCACCGGTCAGGCCAAGGCATCGTTCGTGGCCGTGGAGTTCGACGAGTTCGGCGGCGGCAAGGGGGCCCGACTCCATCAGCAGCTGTTCGCAGACCTGATGGCCGCGGCCGACCTGGACTCGTCCTATCTCGGATACCTGCCCGACGTGCCCGCCGAGTCGCTGACCGTGGTGAACCTGATGTCGCTGTTCGGGCTGCACCGGCGGCTTCGCGGGTCGTCGGTCGGGCATTTCGCCGCCACCGAGGTCACGTCCCCGCCGGGGTCACGCCGGATGGCGCAGGCGCTGGAGCGCCTCGGTGCTCCGGCACCGTGCCGTGACTTCTACCTCGAACACGTCGAGGCCGACGCCGTTCACGAACAGGTGGTCCGCACCGATGTGGTGGGCGATCTCGTCGCCCGGGAGCCGCAACTCGACCGCGACGTGGTGTTCGGGATCCGGGCGTTCGCGGTGGTGGAGGACCGACTGGCCGATCACCTCATGACGTGCTGGCGGGAAGGCCGTTCGTCACTGCGCAACCCCCTGGACTGAGTCCTGATCGGTCGCGTTGTCGCCGCGTTGGCGGCGGCGGTGGCTGGTGTCGCACAGCGGGTAGGTCTTGGAACGCCGGCAGGCGCAGATCGCGACCATGAAGCGGTCGGACTCCACGATCGAACCGTCGGGCATCTCGATGCGCACCGGACCCTCTACCATCACCGGGCCGCCCGGGACGACCCGGACCAGGCGCGGCTCGTCGGTCACGGGGCGTCCGCCCGGATCACGACAAGTCGCTCCTCGCGCCGCCCCGCAGGCAACAGGCCCACCCGGGTCAACCACTGCGCCCGCGCCGACATCACCGGGCCGAACGGGATGAATTGCTGGGCAACGACTTCGGCGTGCATACCGTGGGCACGCAGCGCCGACAGCGTCTTCGGGATGTTCGAGCATTCCGATTGGACGACGAGCACGGTGCCGCCTTCGTCGACCAGCAGCGGCACGGCGGCGCACAGCGGGTCGAGCACCGTCCGGCCGTCGGAACCGGCGTTCCATGCCTGCGCCGGTCCGGCAGCGGCGGGGATGGCGCGGCTGTCGTCGATCGGCGCCTCCGGCACGTACGGGGGGTTCGCGACTACAAGGTCGAACGGCCCGTATTCCACTGCCCGCGACCACGATCCGCGGTGCACCTGGACGCTGACGCCTTCGGTGAGCGCGCTCGTGCGGGCGTGCCGCACCGCCCGGGGGCAGATGTCGAATGCGGTCACCTCGGCCGCGCCTGCGGCGGCCGCTGCGACCGCGACCACGCCGCTGCCGGTGCACAGGTCTGCGACGCGTGCGCCGGGCGCCAACCCCGACTGGTTCATGGCGTCGATGAGCAGATGCGAATCCTGTTGAGGGGGATAAATCCCCACCGGCACCGCAGGTGTCTCCAAGTCGGTGTAAGCGATGGTCACGTGAGCTCCTCGATGAGAATTCGCGATGCGGGATTCAGCGTCGCTTCTCCTTGATGCCCTTTTCGCCGTGACCCAAACCACCGGGTGACCGGTTCGCGCACCGGTTGTGAGCCCCGTCAGCTCAGGTCGTGCGGGGTAGCGCGCGCACCGCCGTGCGGATGGCGAGGAAGACCAGCGACGACGTCACCGCGAACACCGGCCATCCCATCGCGATCCGTGCGGCCGCCAGCAGCCCCTCCTGGTCGGTGTCGTACAGGTAGTACTGCACGAGGAAGCGCGACCAGGACACCACCGCCATCGCGGCCGTGACGATGTCGAACGCCAGCCGCACCCGCGGTGTCCGGCGCCAGGTGTCGTCGCGTCCGGTGATGCTGGCCCAGATCACGCCGACCAACGGTCGCCGGATCAGCACGGAGATCGTGAACGCGACCGCCAGCCCCAGATACATCCAGATACCCGGCAGGTAGAAGTTCTTCGCCTGACCGGTCACCAATGCGAACGCGGCGCACACGCCGACGCCGGCGAAGCCCAGCACCGCCGGCCGGGTGGACTCCCGTCGCAGTAGTTTCCAACCGAGGACGGCGGCCGCCGCAGACAACGCCGCGACGATCGCCGCGACGAGCCCCGCCGCCGGGGACACCAGCGCGAACACGGTGACGGGCAGCGCGGTGTACACCACCCCCGTGTGAGTTCACTCTCAATACCTCGATCGGCGGCTCGTGGCGTTTGGCCGGCGAATCGCACCGGGAACGCTGAATGGGTCGCCACCGAAGTCGTCCCATTCCCCACGATCAAGGAAGCAGACATCGTCTTGCCGGAAATCTTCGAGCCCGCCAGTCACTTCGCCGCCATCGCCGCATGGGTCGCCGGTGCGGTCGCCGTCGCCTACGCGATCGGGCTGGGATTGTCATGGACTGTCCAGCGCCTGGGCCGGCGCAGCGCCGTCGTGGCCGACATCGTGCAGCTCACACGTCGGCCGGTGCGCGCCACACTCGTGGTGATCGCGGTCTCGGCGACCGTGCGCCGGGTCGCCGACCCCGAGTCGAGTTGGCGCGGCTGGTTCGATCATCTGCTGGTGATCGCACTGGTCGGCACCATCACCTGGCTGCTGGCCAGTCTGGTGATGGTCGCCGAACGCCGGGCGATCGCCCGCTTCGCCGGCGGCGACGCCGGCCTGACCGATGCCGACCGGCACCGCAGGAAGATCCGCACGCAGGTCACCACCCTGCGTCGGCTCGTGATCGCCGTTGTCGTCGTCCTCGGCGGCGCGGCGGCATTGATGACGTTCCCGTCGTTCAGCGATATCGGCAAGACGTTGTTCGCGTCGGCCGGCGTGCTGTCGGTCGTCGCCGGCCTGGCCGCCCAGACGTCGCTGGGGGCGGCGTTCGCCGGCATCCAGATCGCGTTCTCCGACGCGATCCGCGTCGGGGACGTCGTCGTGCTGGAGGAGGAGTGGGGCCGCATCGAGGAGATCACGCTGACCTACGTCGTCGTCCATCTGTGGGACGAGCGCCGGCTGGTGCTGCCGTGCACGTACTTCACCACGACGCCCTTCCAGAACTGGACCCGCAACGCCACCGAGCTGCTCGGCACCGCCGAACTCGACGTTGACTTCACGGTGCCGTTCGACGAGATGCGCGCCGAGTTGGACCGCCTGCTGCACGAAAACCCACTGTGGGACGAGCGCGTCGGAGTCCTGCAGGTGACCGACGCGGTGGACGGCTACGTCCGGGTGCGGATGCTCGTCAGTGCGTCCAACGCCGGGGCGCTGTTCGACCTTCGGTGTGATGTGCGGGAGGGCATGGTCAACTGGCTGCAGCGCGAGCATCCCGGCGCGCTGCCGCGCCGCCGGATCGAGCATCAGAGCGGTCGCGACGACAGGATCCGGAGCAGCGCAGCCCTCCGCAAGGACCGCCAGGCCGACTCCGGCTTGTTCAGCGGCACCCCTGAAGCCGAGCGCCGCGGCCGGGCCTTCGATCAGCCCGACGACCGGGATCGCGATCCGGTCCGCGTCCGCTACGACGGCGGCTGAGCACCCGGGTTCAGTGGAACGGATTGCTGTTCGACTGCCATTCGGCTGACTCCGGTCGCGGACCGAAGCGCCGGATGTAGTCCTCGTCGATGTGCGCCTTCTTCTTGCGGTTGATCACGTCCACGAGGTTGGGATCGAGTCCGTGCTGCGCCAACCGGTGGCGGCGCCACACCTTGTTGAGCGCGAGCGCCATCAGCAGTGCCCAGCAGTAGATCGGCACGGTCATCTCCAGGTGCACGTACAGCGACGCGGGCAGCAGCCACAGGGGCGCGAGGACCACCAGCGGCGGGATCGCCATCCTGATCATGTGCCTGCGCACCGCCCCCTGGCCGGCGAGGTCCTCGGCCACCCAGTTGCGCATCGAGGACGGGAGGCGACGCCCGTAGGAGTAGGCGATCCTCTGCAGAAACGACGGTTGGTCCGTGGCCACGATGGCTCCCTGTCAGTCTTCGGGGGGTTGTCGGAGTGCGCCTGCGGCGAGCGCCGCGGCGTTGATGCTGCTCAGTACCCGGTGCAGTTCCTCGAGCTCGGCGAGGTCCACGCCGAGGCGGGCCACGACGGCGTCGGGGACCGAGAGCGCACGGTCGCGCAGCGCAGTGCCCTCGTCGGTCAGCTCGACCTCGGTCGAGCGTTCGTCGGCGGCGCTTCGGCTCCGGCTGATCAACCCCAGTGCTTCCAGGCGCTTCAGCATCGGCGACAGCGTGGCCGAGTCCAGTTGCAGCACGGTGGCGATCTGTTTGACCGACAGCGGCGACCGTGTGCCCGGATGCGCCTTCTGGTGGTCCCACAGGGCGAGCATCACCAGGTACTGCGAATGGGTCAGACCGAGCGGCTCGAGCAGCGGCCGGTACACCGCCAGGACGGCCCTGTTGGTGACCGCGAGTGCGAAACACACCTGCCGTTCCAGGGCGAGTGGATCGACCTCGAGGTCGGCGGGCGCGGACACCACTCCATCGTACGCTAATAGATAGGGCACTATCCAAACGCGCCACGTTTGCCGTCGTCCGACGCGGGAACACGACCTGCGAGTCGAACGAGGTCGAACGAGGAGGAGACATGGCGATCTGCGATACGTGCGGGAACGACTACGACAAAGCCTTCACCGTCAGCTGGCCGGACGGACGGTCGGCGACGTTCGACAGCGTCGAATGCGCTGCCGCGCAACTCGCTCCGGAATGCGGACACTGCGGCTGCCGCATCCTGGGCCATGGCATCGAGACCGACGAGGGAATCTTCTGCTGCGCGCACTGCGCCCGCAAGGACACCGACGCCGACGTCAACGACCGCTATCCGGTACCCGCAGGCGGCTGAACCGGACGCCGCCCACAGGCGGCCGACGGCTCAGAGCCGACCGACGCTCAGAGTCGACCCACGGCGAAGGCAGCGCCCTCGTTGACCGCGCCGTTGACCGCGTAGAGCGCGTGCGCGATGTTCGGCCCGCCGCCGGCGACTCCGGAACAGATCGAGTCACCGGCATCGCACAGTTGCAGCGTCTTCGGCGCGTACAGCGGTCCGATGTCGATCGCGGGCGCACCGAACTGGCGCAGGAACTGGGCGGACGGGGTGGCGAAGAGCACGACCGCGGCGACGTTGTCCGCCACCTCTGGCGGCAGGGGCGCAGGCACCGACTCGACGGGCACGCCCGGCGGCACCTCCGCCGAGGTCACGAAGCCGGACACGACGGCGCCCTGGGAGTAGCCGCCGAGCACCAACCGGGTGTCGGGGCAGTTGGCTGCCATCGCCTGGATGTGGTCGCCCTCGTCACGGATCCCGTCGACGACTGTCGAGGCGAACCCGATCCGGTCGGCGAAGTTGTCGCCGGCCGGATAGTTCACCGCGTAGACGCCCACCGATCGCGGTGCGGCCTGAGCGCGCACCGCGTCGACGAAAGCCTGTCCGATGCCGCCGACGCCGGGAGGCTCTCCGGTGCCGCGCGCGAACACGACCTCGACGTCGGGGCAGGGCTGTGCCGCCGCCGGCGGGGCCACGACACCTACGACACCGGTGAGCGCCGCCCACGCACCGAGGACGGCGGCCAGCGCCAACGGGTAACCGCCGCGAATCCTTCGTCGACCTGTCATGAAGCCTCCTCTTTCCGCCGAGCGCACCACCTCCGATGGCGCCAGTCGAGCAATACCCCGAAGTTCGCTGACCAAACGGCCGCGGCACGTCGGGGCCCGCCGTTGCGGGTACTGCCCGTCACGGAGCGTGGATGTCGACGACCAGGGGACGATGATCAGACAGTGGCGCGATCGGCGCGAGGACTCCGCGCCCGCGAAGGCCGGGGTGGTCGGTCAGGATGTGGTCGAGCTGGCGCTGCGGTGTCTCGGCAGGGAACGTCGGCGCGCTTGCCAGGGCGCGCATCCGCGACCATCTCGCCGCGGGCCCGGGGGGCAGGTTCAGGTCACCCATCAGCACGTGGGGTCCGGGCAGGCCGCGCAGATCCTTGGCCAGCCGTCGCAGTTGGCGCCGGTTCCACCCGGGCACGAAGGACAGGTGCGTGTTCGCGACCGACAGCGGACCGAACGGCGTGTCCAACGCAGCGATCACCGCGGCTCTGGGTTCCTCGTCGACGACCATCACGCGGTTGGGTTCGGGCAGGTACATCGGAAAGCGCGTCGGGATCCTGGGCAGCCGGACCACCTGCCAGCTCGTCGCGGGGAACCGGGACAACAACGCGATCCCGTAGGCGGCCGTGCCCGGCTGCTCCTCGCCGGTGGCCGCCATCCAGGTGGCGCCCGGCGTCCCGGAGATGGCCGCGACGAATCGATGCGCGACCGCACCCATCGCCTCTGCCGCCACCGCGGTCAGATCGGCGAAGCCCGACCGATCCTGCTCCAGGTCGACCTCCTGCAGCGCGAGCACATCGGGGTCGAGGTCACGCACGCACGCCCGCAGCCGGTTGAGATCGACGGCGTCGTCTGCCACCGTTCTGCCGTGGAGGATGTTGAACGTCGCGATGCGCACGCGTATCAGTTACCCACAGACCGTGCCGCTGATAGCAGGGAGCGCGCCGATGTTGCCCCGTGACGAACAGCTGCTCAGCGCGCTGAAGACCGCGGCTTCGGCTCTCACCGACGCCGAGGCCGGTGTCACCGCGGCGACAACGGGTATGCCGTCGCCGTGACAGAACCCGCCGTGACCGAAGCTGGCGTGATCGTGATCGGAAGTGGCCCCGCCGGGGTGGGAGCCGCGGAGGCTTTTCGCAAGCACCGGGCCGACGTTCCGGTGCGCATCCTGACCGCGGACACCGCGCAGCCCTACGAGAGGCCGCCGCTGAGCAAGGAATACCTGCGTGGCGACCTCGACGACGTCAGCATGCATCCGCCCGAGTGGTTCGCCGACCAGAACCTGGAGTTGATCACCGACGCACCGGTGGACGGCATCGACGTGGCCGGCCGTACCGTGACGGCCGCCGGTCGTCGGTACGGCTACACCCACCTGATCCTGGCACCCGGCGCCATGCCGACGCCCCTGCCGGTCCCCGGCGCGGAGCTCACCCCGCAACTCCGGTCACTGCAGGATGCGCAGCGGCTGAGGGCCGCCGCGCAGCGGGCGACATCAGCGGTGGTCATCGGTGCCGGCTTCATCGGCTGCGAGGCGGCGGCTTCCCTTGCCGTCAAAGGACTTCCGGTGACACTGGTGGCGCCCCAAGAGCTCCCGCAGGAGAAGCGCCTCGGTGCCGCGGCCGGTGAGAAGCTCCTCTCGCTGGTCGAGCGCTCCGGTGCGACGTTCTCCGGAGGCGCAGGCGTGCGGGAGATCCGGCCAGGAGCGGTGGTGCTGGAAAACGGTGTCACCCTCGATGCGGACCTCGTCGTGGCGGCGACCGGCGTCCATCCCGCCACCGCCCCGGCCGAGGCCGCGGGCATTCCTGTCGACCGGTCACGCATCGTCGTCGATGCGGGCATGAGGACCACGCTGGCCGGTGTGTACGCGGCCGGGGACGCCGCTCTGGCGATCAACGCCACCGCAGGCCGGCCGGTCGCCGTCGAACACTGGCAGGACGCCGCCGACCAGGGAGCGGTGGCCGGAGCCCGGGCCGCGGGGGCAGAGGTGGAATGGGCCGGCGTGCCGGGGTTCTGGACCACCATCGGCGACACCACCCTGAAGTACCACGCCTGGGGCGACGGGTACGACGACAGCCGCCTGGTGGAACACGCCGACGGCTTCACCGTCTGGTACGAAGCCGGTGGCGTCGCCGTCGCGGTCCTGACGTGCAACGCCGACGACGACTACGACCTGGGTGAGAGCCTCATCCAGACCGGAGAACCTTCCCCGGTGCCGATGCGGTGACCGGTCAGTGGTTACGCAGTTTGGCGACGAGCTTCGACTTCGTCAGACCCGAGTAGCCGGAGATTCCGAGTTCCTTGGCGCGCTTCCTCAGATCCGTCACCGTCCAGTCGTCGTAGCTACCGGACTTTCCGCCCTTTTTGCCGACGGCTGACTTTCCCCGCGCCGCGGCCGCGTTGGCGATGCGCGCCGACTTCTCCTTCGAGTTGCCTTCCTTGCGCAGGTCCTCGTACAGCCTCTCGTTCTTGATCGACGAGTTGGGCATCGTCACACCTCCCGTGTACTCATAACGTGGGTTCGCTGAGAATGCCCGACCACCCGCGCACCGAAACGCGGCATGCTTACAGGACGAGGTCGTGGGGTACTGGCTCTCGGCGGAGAGGAGTGGAAGGTGCGTACCGAGTTCCACCAGCAGCTGGATGCGCTCAACGCCGACCTCGCCCGCATGTGCGAGTTGGCGGGCGAAGCCATGCAGTGCGCGACGCTCGGCCTGCTCACCGTGGACCTGGACGCCGCGGAGCGGGTCCTCACCGATCTGGATGCCTTGGCCCGCCTGCGCAAAAAGGTCGACCATACGGCGCTGACGGTGCTGGCGCGTCAAGCGCCGGTGGCCAGCGACCTGCGGGTGGTGGTGGCGGCCGTCCACATCAGCTCCGACGCCGACCGGATGGGTGGACTCGCCGCGCATGTCGCCCGGATCGTGCGGCGGCGGCATCCCGCCCCGGTTCTGCCCGACGAGGTGGTCGGCCAGTTCTCCGAGATGGGCAGCCTCGCGGTCGATCTGGCCGACGACGCAGCTTCGGTGATCATCGACGGAGATCCTGTGCGGGCGAGCCGCATTCGTGATGACGACGAAGCCATGAACGACATGCACCGCCGGTTGTTCAGCACGGTGATGTCGCCGCAGTGGAGCCACGGCGTTCCCGCTGCCATCGATCTCGTGCTGCTGGGCAGGTTCTACGAGCGGTTCGCCGATCACGCCGTGGCCATCGCCGCGCGGGTGCTGTTCCGCAGCACCGGCGACACGGTGCGCGACCTCGGTAAGTGAGCGCCCTCAGGGCTTGAGCACGATCTTCACCGCGCCGTCCTGCTTCTTCTGGAAGATGTCGTAGGCGTGGGGCGCCTGATCGAGGCCGAGCGTGTGGGTGGCGAAGGTGTCCACGCCGAGCGGATCCTCATCGGTCAGCAGCGGCACGATGTCGTCGACCCACCTCTTCACATTGGCCTGCCCCATCCGCACCGTGACCTGCTTGTCGAACATGGTCAGCAGCGGCAGCGGATCGGCCGTCCCGCCGTACACCCCGATCAGGGAGATCGTGCCGCCGCGGCGGACGATGTCGATCGCGGAGTACAGCGCGTCGAGGCAGTCCACACCGGCGGTCTGCATCATCTTCTTGCCCACCGCGTCGGGTAGCAGGCCGGTGACCCGCTGCGCGACCCGCGCGACGGGCGAGCCGTGCGCCTCCATGCCCACCGCATCGATGACCGAGTCGGTGCCGCGGCCACCGGTGAGGTCCCTGATCGCGTCACCGACGGAGGTGTCCAGCGCGTCGAGGTTCACGGTTCGCATCCCGCGCGCACTGGCACGCGCCAGTCGCTCGGGCACCGGGTCCACGGCGATCACGTCGTAACCCAGATGCGTGGCGATGCGGGCCGCCATGTCGCCGATCGGCCCGAGGCCGAGCACGGTCACCGATCCGCCGTCGGGGATGTCGGCGTACACGACCGACTGCCACGCCGTCGGCAGCACGTCGGACAGGTAGACGAACCTCGAGTCGGGCGGCCCCACAGGGACCTTGATGTGGGTGAACTGCGCCTGCGGCACGCGCAGCAGTTCCGCCTGGCCGCCGGGCACCGACCCGTACAGCTCGGAGAAGCCGAACAGCGCCGCCCCCATCCCCTGGTCGCGCACCTGGGTCGTCTCACACTGCGTGTAGAGCTGCTTGTCACACATGAAGCAACTGCCGCAAGAGATTTGGAACGGGATGACCACGCGGTCGCCGACCGCCAGGTCACCCACACCTGTGCCGACCTCGCGCACGATCCCCATCGGCTCGTGCCCGAGAATGTCGCCTTCGTTCATGAAGGGGCCGAGCACCTCGTACAGGTGCAGGTCGGATCCGCAGATATTGGTCGAGGTGACCTCGATGATCGCGTCGGTGGGTTCCTCGATCTTCGGGTCGGGCACGGTCTCGACGCGCACATCGCGCCTGCCGTGCCAAGTCACTGCCTTCATTGCGTCCTCCCGGCCGAATCAGCGCCGCGGATCAGCGCTGCAGTGCGTTCGACTACCCGTGGCCGCGGCTGCCAAACCCCGGAGGTTTGGCCGGCACCGCCGTGGGAAACTCGCCCGGAATGACCGAAGGCGCTGGGTCGTCGTCGGCCTCAGGAGCGCTGGCAACGTACCTGAACAGTCAGATCGACGGAATCCTGGAAGGCGACGCCGGACTGCGTTGCGGTGAGGACCCGATCCACGACACCAGGGTCGCGATTCGTCGGCTGCGCAGCACCCTCCGGGTCTTCCGGGGGCTGATCGACACGGCAGCCACCGACGCGACCGAGGAAGACCTCAAGTGGTTCGCCGCGTTGCTCGGCGAGGTGCGTGACTGTCAGGTGCAGGAGCGCCGCTTCAGCGCCGCGGTGGCGGCGCTCCCCGACGTGCTGGTGCTTGGAGCGGTGCGCTCGCGTATTCGCAACGATCTGCGAGGTGTCGAACGGCCTGCGCGAGCCCGGGTCACCGAGGCCATGGACACACCTCGTTACGTCGGCATGCTCGGCGAGATCCGGCGATGGCGTGAGCATCCACCGCTGCTGGTGAATCCCAAGGCGAAGCAACTCGACAAGCGCGCCCGGCGAGCCGGCCGGAAGGCAGACCGCAGGCTGGCGGCTGCACTCCGCTCCAGCGACGACGCTCTGCTGCACCGCGCCCGTAAAGGCGCCAAGCGCGCCCGCTACGCGGCCGAACTGCTCACTGCGACCGACAAGTCGGCGAAGCGCACGGTCAAGCATTACAAGAAGATTCAGTCGGTGCTCGGCGACCACCCGGACTCCGTGGTGGCCGCGGGCGTTCTCCGTGAGATGGGGTCGGCGGCGGGTACCACCGCCGGGGAGAACGGGTTCACCTTCGGGCTGCTGTATGCCAGGGAGCAACAGATCGCGCTCGACGCCAGGAGCGCGGCGTCCCGATTGCTTTGCCGCAACAGGGGGTAACCGCACGCCATGGTCATCGGAGCCGAGGAGTTCGTCCCCGAGACACGCAGGCTCAGCACGCTGGCCGACGCCGCGCAGCGCTGTCAGGGGTGTGATCTCTACCGAGACGCGACGCAGGTGGTGTTCGGCACCGGCCCCGCCGCCGCGAGGATGGCGTTGATCGGTGAGCAGCCCGGCGACCGGGAGGACAGTGCGGGGCGGCCGTTCGTCGGTCCGGCCGGACGGCTGTTGGACAAGGCGTTGGAGTCAGCCGCGGTCGACCGGGACACCGTCTACCTGACGAATGCCGTCAAACATTTCAAGTTCACGCGTGACGGTGCCGGCAAACGCCGAATCCACAAGACGCCCAGCCGAACCGAGGTGGTCGCCTGCCGCCCATGGCTGTTCGCCGAGCTCGACGCCGTTGGCCCCGAGGTCGTCGTCCTGCTCGGTGCGACCGCCGCAAAGTCACTGATGGGCAACGACTTCCGGCTCACCGCACATCACGGTGAGGTGCTCGAGCTCCCCGATGACAGCGGTCTGGCCCGGCTTCGCGCACGTCCCCTGGTCGTCGCCACCGCGCATCCCTCGGCGGTGCTGCGTGGGCCAGCCGATCGGCGGGAGGCCGCCTTCGCCGGTCTCGTGTCCGATCTCCGCTGCGCCGCCCGGGCTCTCGACAGCCAACCCGCCCGGTTCTAGGAGGTACGGTCTTCGCCATGGCTGACACTGCTGTTCTCGTCATCGACATGATGAACGCCTACCGGCACCCCGACGCGGACAAGTTGATACCCAACGTCGTCGAGATCGTCGACCCGCTCGGCAGGCTCGTCGCGCGGGCGCGAGAGCGCGACGATGTCGATCTCATCTACGTCAACGACAACTACGGCGATTTCGCCGCCCAGCCAAGCGATCTCGTGCAGAGCGCGCTGGACGGAGAGCGGCCCGATCTGGTGAAACCGCTGGCGCCCACCCCTGCCTGCCGCTTCTTGACCAAGGTCCGCCACAGCGCGTTCTACGCGACGCCGCTGGACTACCTGCTGGGCAGGCTGGAGATCCAGAAGGTGGTTCTCACCGGGCAGGTGACCGAGCAGTGCATCCTCTACACCGCGCTGGACGCCTACATCCGCCACTTCGACGTCATCGTTCCCCGCGATGCGGTGGCGCACATCGATGCCGAGCTGGGCGAGGCGGCGTTGCGGATGATGGAGAGCAACATGGGCGCCCGCCTCGTGGATGCCGCGGGTTGCCTGCAGTGACGGCGGCAGGCGCGGCAGTGCTCAGCGGCGGCGCCACCACCACAGCAACCCGGCAGCGGCGACCACCGCCACTACGACACCAACGGGCACGGCAGGATTCGCCTTCGCGCTCTCGGTCGCCGCGTGCGCCCGCTGGACAACCGCCTCCTTGGTTTCGGCGGCCCTGTCCTGTGCGCGCGCCTTGACGTCCAGCTTGTCGGACAGCGCCCCGACGGTCTCCCCGAGCTCGGCGCGGGTCTTCTCGATGTCTGCCTGCAGTTCGTCGATGTCCGCGTCGGGTCCCGGCTCCGGGGGCAGATTGTCAGCGGTGCCCATGGCGGGCCTCCTTGATCTCCTCGATATCGAGCTTGACGCTGTCGACCGACTCGGCGGTCGGCGGGGATACCTGTTCGACCTGTTTGCGGCTGACCAACGCCGCCACCCCGGCGCCGGCGAACAGCACGACGGCGACGATCAGCGCGGCGGCCCAGACCGGTAGGACCAGCGAAAGCGCCGCAACGGCCGCGGCGATCACCGTCATCAGACCGAGCACCGCGAGCAGCCCGGCGACACTGATCAAGCCTGCGCCGATGCCGGCGTGGCGGACCGACCTCTGGAATTCCTTCTGGGCCAATTTCAGTTCGTCGCGCACCAGTCGCGAGGTCTGCTCCGAGAGCTGACCAAGAAGCTGGGGAAGCGACGCTTCACTGGTGGGTGGTTGAGTGGTCATGACGCGACCTTCCTGCGCTGCTCAAGTATTCCTGCACTGACAACGCAGTGCCCCCCAGCACGCCGGGCGAAACCTGCGGTCAGCTCTTGGCGACCTTGCGGATCAACGTTCGGGTCGCTTTCTCCAGGATCGCCTGGGCGTTGTCGGGTTTGCGGGTGCGCGCGGCGCGGCGCACCGCGGCGTCGATGGTCAACCCCTGCTCGTAACCTCTGACCACCCTGGGGTCGACGTAGGATCCACGCGCGACGGCCGGCGTGTTGCCCAATCCCTCCGCCACCTCTTTCATCACCGCGGACTCGACACGCTTGACCACCTTCTCCGTAACCGGCGGGTCGGCGTCGACGAATGCTTCCGCGGCGAGCACGGTGCCGTGCCAGGTGCGCAGATCCTTGACGCTGTACTCGTCGCCGACCAGTTCCTTGAACCGCGCGTTGAGGTCGTCGGCGCGGATGTCCACCCATCCAGAAGCCGTTCGGCACACCAGGAGTCGCTCGGTACGGTCAGCTCGGCGAAGTAGCGACCGAACCGCGCGCACCACTCTCGGGTCCTCGACCTCCAGGGTCCTGCGCACACCGCTCTTGGCCGGATAGTCGAACAGCACCGACCCGTTGCGCAGGGTCACGTGCTCGCACTGCAGGGTCGCCAGGCCGTAGGACTCGTTCTCCTCGGCGTATTGCTCACCCCCGGCGCGGAAGTAGCCCCGGTCGAGCAGATGCAGCGCCAGCGCCAGCACCCGATCGCGCCGCAGACCCCGGCCGGCGAGGTCCTCGGCGATCCGGCTGCGCCACTGTGGCAGCTGCAGCGACAGGTCGAGCACGCGGTCGAACTTCTCCTCGGCGCGTTCCTCCTGCCACGCCTGGTGATACAGGTACTGGCGCCGCCCCGCGACGTCGGTGCCGACCGCCTGGATGTGGCCGTTGGGATGCGGGCTGATCCAGACCTTCTTCCACGCGGGTGGAATGACCAGGTCCTTGATTCGCTGCAGGGTCTTCTCGTCGGTCAGCAACTCGCCGTCGACGTCGTAGTAGGCGAAGCCCTTGCCCCGGCGCATCCGCGTGATGCCGGGCCTGTCTAGTGCACTGCGCCGCAACCGCACGCCGCCTCCGGGTTTTCGCTGAACACCGCTTGTGGCGGCGGGATTACCCGCAGGAATCCGCGACTACACTTCCCCGCCTCCTATCCGCGGCGGCCCCGAGTTCTGCGCAGGACGCGGCCGCGCACCCGGTTCTGCTTTTCCTTCGCGTCGTTCTTGTCGATGACGGTCGTGTCACGCAGCGGCAGCTTCAGGGCGTCTTCGGCGGCGATGCCTGCCTGCAACTGGCGCGCCCGTTCGAGTTCGGCGTCGACCTCGGCTCCGAACAGCAACGCCAGGTTGGTGATCCACAACCACAGCAGGAACACCACCACACCGGCCAGGGCCCCGAAGGTCTTGTCGTAGCTGCCGAAGTTGGCGACGTAGACACCGAACGACAGCGAGGCGAGCACCCACGTCACGATGGCGATCGTGGCGCCGACGCTGATCCACCGGAACCTGGGTTGTCGCACGTTCGGTGCCGCGTAGTACAGCGTCGCCACGCCCAGGACCACGAGGATCAGCAGCACCGGCCACCGGGCGATGTTCCATGCCGTCAGCGCGGTCGCGCCGAGACCGAGGAGGTCGCCGATCGCCTCGGCCACGGGTCCGCTCACCGCCAACAGCAGTGCAACCGCGGCCACGACGATCAAGGCACCCGTTGTCAGCAGCAGCTGCTGTGGCCGCAGCTTCCAGAATGCGCGCCCCTCCTCGACCTCGTAGATGCGGTTCATCGCGCGGCCGAACGCGCCGATGTATCCCGAGGCGGCCCACAACGCGCCGAGGATGCCCGTCACCAGCGCGACACCGGCCGACGGGGAGCTCACCAGCTGTTCGACCGGCTGGCGCAGGGTGTCGGCGGCAGCTCCCGGGCTGACGTCGGCGACGATGTCCAGCAGCGTCTGCGCGGTCCGTTCGCCCTGGCCGACGACGCCGAGCAGGGAGATGACGACGACCAGTGCGGGGAACAGCGACAACACCGCGTAGTAGGTCAGCGCCGCGGCGAGGTCCATGCACTGGTCACGGCTGAACTCCCCGATCGTCTGACGCAGTACGTACCGCAGGGACGGCTTGGTCAGGTCGGTCGGCGACTCGGGTTTGCGCCCGTCATCGGGCTCGGGACAGGTGCTGCCGGCGGGCTCGGTCGCCTTCGGCGGCGCCGGTGCGGGGCGCTGCTGCTTCCGCCGGACCAGGCCCGCCGTCACCAGCCCGG
>Ga0209347_1003038_pt1 | contig 20526 bp, 17 predicted proteins | sample AutmiccommuBRH23_FD_187382 | JGI IMG/M metagenome (GOLD analysis project Ga0209347, IMG submission 187382) | Deep subsurface microbial communities from Mt. Terri, Switzerland - Autotrophic microbial communities BRH/23 (SPAdes) (version 2) | ecosystem: Environmental > Aquatic > Deep subsurface >...
GCGCACTGCTGCGTGTTCCACGCCCGTTCCATCCGGATGCCGCCGGTGCCGCGGTTGTCCAGGTGCCACTGCAGCGAGTACAACTCATCGTTCGGCAGAAACGTGCTGTAGACGCAGTAATTGAGCTCGGCGTATTCAACTCCTTCGTAGATCAGCAGTTGCGAGACAACGTGCTCGGGCAGGTCTCCATTGGAGATCCGAACAAGGTGGAAATCCCCCCCGTTGCAGGATTTCTGGATTGTACACTGATTCTGCAGGAGCACGTTCGCTCTGACGACTTGAGACGTGTCGGGGCTGAATTTGACGATGATGCTATCCGGGCTCCACAAGGGCAGCCCATCGAGCGAGCGGCCCGAGTTCGGGTCGACTCGGATCTCGTCAGCCGCTGCACGGCTTATCCGGCCCGGATCGAGCAATAACTCACCAGAAAACTGCGTGGCGATCGCAACTGCTGCGAGCCGCACAAAAACATCCATGTTCATGGCAGAACTCCTTCAGCGTTTGCAGTAGGGGTAAGTATGTGAATCGGACAACAACGTCGATTCCCCCGACCGTATCCCCGGCCGGGCATACCCACAACGCGGGCATCTGCCTAATTCATGGGATGATCTGGCTATACGCGCCACCACACGTAAAAATACCGAAGGGCTGTGGATTCCGTCCCACAGCCCCTGGTCCAACCTCCTGTCGGATTCCGTCAACCAACCGGCGCTTTCGCAGCCGGCTTCCATCGCAGCATGAACCTGTTCCCGCCGCCATCGTCTCTGTTTCACCAAGGCCCGCTTAACCCAGACGCACAGAATCGATTCGACGTTGGCCTTCGCCCCGTCCTCCAGAGTGAACCAACGGACGTCAACGAAGCCCGAGTATTCCATCCCAAGCGCCAGAGGCCAACGGTGGAACGCAACAACTCCGGTTCCCCGATGCCCCTGATGCGCACCACTTTATACTCTGAGACATGTACGTCAAGTAGGAGAAATACGTAATTTGCGCGATTTGGGCAAAGTTCTTTGCGAGGGGAGTGCCAGAGACATCACCGAGGAGCAGTCACGGGGGCTCATAGGATTGGATTCGATCGCGGCGGCTTCATTGAATATGACTACAATGGAACAGGCAAGCTGCCGCATGCCTTCACCAGCACGAAAAATCCGGCTCATCCGGTTCTTGCGTACTTCCCTTTGCCATGAGGGCTCTGCCCCCCGCTCCTCGACATTTTCCGCTCTGGGCCAATAGCATGCGCCTCAGAGGAAAGGACCGCCGAGGCGTGTACGTTTCGTGGCACAGCTTTCTTCTTCGACACGGATTCACACGGATTTACACGGATTCTTGTCGTGCAGAAGGCAACAGCAGGAGATTCCTTCAATCCCTCTTCCCATCCGTGTTCATCCGTGTGAATCCGTGTCTGACAATCTCCGTCATTCACCGCCCCGGACGTCGGGATCGTGCTGCCGGCGAAAGACGCAGAATCTCAGGGGTCCCGACCGTGTCTCCGGTCGTGGGATGTTGTGCAGCCACGGAAGTGCGATGAAACCGGAGGAGCCGGATTACAGCATTCTCCGTTGTCGCAGCCAGCCCGTGAGCGTGGTGCCCAGGCCCACCAGGAGGACGGCGGCCGGTGTCGGGATCGTGGCGTAGGTCAGGTTGTCCAGGACGAACTGCGTGCCGTCGCCGGGATAGCCGTTATGATGCGTGCCGCCCTGGGAGACGAAGCGGACCGTGTCCACATTGAGGTAGTCCGCCTGGAACCAGAGCGGCCCGGAGCTGTTCAGAACGACGGTTTCGCTGTAGAGGAGCGTCCCGAGGCGATAGCCTTCGACATCGACGTTCAAGCCGTCCCGCCAGGCGCCGGTCAGATACGCGCCGAAGAAGTGGAACGGGTCGCCGGAAAACTCGGCCGGTTCGCCCCAGTCATTGAACGCCACGTAGTTCGGCGAAACCAGGCCGTTGAGCAGGCCCGACGGGTTGCCTGCGAAGTTCGTCGCATCGAGGACCGAGAAATTGTGCCAGTTGAATCCCGCATAGCCGTCGGTGATCCCGGCCTCCGGCAGCGTTGTCACTTCGTCGAACCTGACCACCGTTGCCGACGCAGGCGCACAGACTCCGGCCAGAGTCGCTATACCGATGGCAAGAATAAGACCCTTGTTCATTGCATCACCCCCCAAGAACCATTTAGCGGCAAGCACAGAAGCGTTTGCCACCCCCATAGACGAGGTGTAGTATATCCGATTCCAGGGCGGATGTCAAGGGCCTGCAAGGGCGAAACGGCTATTTCAGATCGCCAGTCCCATAATTCTTCCCATATAGTGACGCCGATATGGATGAACAAGTGCGGAGCCGGACGCAAAGCGTCTCTGCGTTTGCAGAATTCGGCCCATCCGAATCCTCAGGAGGCAGACAGCACACGTCCATCCAATCACTCGTCTTTGCCCGAGTGAGCCTGCCCTATGCGTAGGGCAGGTTCAGGAGCGAGTTGACCAGAGTGATGGTCACTGCGGCGGCAATCGTCAATTTGCCGCTCACGTGCCTCGATCTCGACCACGAGAGCAAGGCGCACATCAGCGCGGCAATCCCCAGGGCGTTAGCGACCCCAAAGAAGATGGCCACGTCGCCGATAACATCCGGCTGGGCCTGCATGGCCACCAGCCTCATCTTCGTGGCGCCCTGTCCGAAGAGCTGCCAGGGCATCATGGATTCGTTTGCCGCTTCGTCGGTCCTGTTGATGTTGTAAATGCTTCCGGCTGCAAGCAAGGCCTGGCCTCCGATGAACGCCCAGGCAAGCAGGACCAGGGCCAGACTTCTCGTTCGGGGCTGTTTCTTGCCGTCATGTGACGCGGTGATCATTTCCGTTCTCCCATCTTGCTCCAAGAGGTTCGCGCAAATCGATTTCGGTTAGCTGCACAGTATCGAGATCATCCGGCATACCATACTTCTGGGCGGCGAACCTCCTCATAGAGTATGGAAAGTCTTTTGGCCCCCGCCGGATTCATTCATAAACTTTTCTATGGCATGAGTCTCATGCCGCAGCGCATAGAGTCACTGTTACATGGAGAACGTCATGAGGACCTTCAAGGTATCCGATGATCTGTACAACCAACTCAAGAGTCTCGTTGTCGACCCGTTCGATGATACGCCGGAGATCGTCATCGGCCGGCTGATTGAAATCGTCAACAAAGCCAAGAGCCGGTGGTGTTCGTTCGACGAAGAGGAAGATGGCGACGAACCCGTGGAATCCTGCCGGAAACACCAGGAGTACCATGAGCAAGAGCCTCTTGTCGTCTTGTAGCGGGCACGGCGCGTCAGCCATCGGCTCGCAACGATAGCGCAATTCCTTCCAGAGCAGGGCTTACCTACGGCGGTGGACAAGGCATAGTGGTTCCGGAGCCTGCCACCGCCTGTTTTCTATCCCCCCGCGGACGATTATAGGGCGAGGCCACACCGCAACACCCAAGAGAGCCCCCATCAGATGCCGTCACCCGGTAGCTGAGGGCCCCCGCTGCGGCGATTATCCGGACGTCCGGCCGCCCCCGCCGGCCTGCGAGCATCGCAGATCGACCGTGGGCCGGCGGTGCAATCCTTGAAAGCCCGAAGGGATCCCAGATACGCAGATTGGTCGCGCGATTCCCTTTGGATACCCGGTCCCGTTTGCTACTGTTTATTCGGACACGCACACAAGACTTGAAGTACACACACGGACACGCACGCCATTTGAACTGTCATTCGAGTTGCCGTAATCATCAATTAGGGTACCGCAAAATGACTTTGCGCGCATTCCACAATGGCAGTGCACTGATCACCTGCATCATCGTGCTGGTGGCCGCCTCCACAATGGCCGTCGCCCTGGCCGGCATATCCGGGGCCAATCTTCAAATCGCCAACAACCAGCGGCATGCCAACCGGGCATTCGCAAACGCCGAATCCGGATTGGAGATCATGCATTACTGGCTGGCGAGGGTCAAGATGCCCAGTTCCACGCCGCCCTCGGAATACCTGGCCAAGGTAATTGCCGAGGTGCAGAACGACATGCAGACGACTGCCACGACAAACGTGGTGGTCAACAACGATGGTTCCATCCCGCCGGTGACGCTCGATGCCGCCACGGGACAGGTCTTCCAGGGGCAGTGGTCTTCCCTTGCGAGCGACCCGAAGGTCCTGAAGGTGGCCGCAACGGGGACCAGCGGCACGGCATTCCGGACTATCGTAGTCCAGTTTCGGATCGAGCCCTACAGGTTCCCGATCTTCAACTATGGCATAGCCACCAAGGGTGCGCTTCGCTTTCCGCAGAATCCCACGCTTACGGGCGCCACGTCGAATTGGGAGGCGGACATCTACATCGAGAGCAATGACAACGTCCTGGCCATGCAGGTGATCGGGAATACCAACTTCGACGGCGATATCGACATAGGCAATCCGAGTGCGAATGTGGATTTCGGAGGCGACGTACAGATCGCAGGCGATTACGGGCAGGCGGCCATCGACGAGCATGTCACCATCGGGGCCGACCCGGTGGAATTCCCCGTGCCCATGGTGGCGCAGTTCCGCCCGTTTGCCGTCGGGCCTGTCATCGATGCGAGCACCAGCGTGGGCAGCAGCATGACCCTGGCCAACGCCGTGATCCGGTCCGGCACGAATCCCACCTTCGGGGGCAATGTCACCATCCAGGGCATCCTCTACATCGAATCGCCCAACGTCGTGACGTTCAATCGAAACGTAACCCTGCAGGGACTGATCGTCGCCGATGGAAACGTGCAGAGTCCGGGCACGAACAGAATCACGTTCGCGGGCAACTTCGCTTCCGGGGCCTACCCGACGGGCGCACAGTTCGATGCGATGCGCAGTTACGTAGGCTCGGCCATCCTGGCCCCCGGCTTCGGAGTGTCCTTCACGGGCAACTTCTCGGCCGTCAACGGCGTCATGGCCGCCAGCGGGCTGCACTTCTCGGGCAACGCCAGCGCCGACGTCAAGGGGACGATGATCTCCTATTCCCCGGACCCGACGTTTGTCGAAGGCAATATTTCCATGAATTTCGACCGTACGGCCATGGTGGAAATCCCGGCGGGGTTCGACTTGCTCAGAGTGCTGGAGTACGATCCGGCGTCCTACGCCATCGAGTTTTAGAGGAGTCACGAACGCAGCGCCGGCGCGCCCCTGCGGATGCGAATCGGGCGGCCCGCTACCAGACGGCGGCGTAGTCGCATCGGGCGATGGTGAACCCGTCGTTCCAGCCCTTCTTGTACTGGCGATCCTGATCGTAGCGGCCGAGATTCCGGGTGAATTGATACAGCGGATGCCCTGCTGAACGACATCCGGCCGAGTAGCCATCGACGTAGCCGTCCGCATACTCATTGCTGTACCCCGCGGCAAGCAATCCTTTGCGATCGATCGAGCCGCAACCCGCAACGAAGGATAGAACCAACAACGCGACCACAGCCTTCTTCATGCCCAGTTCTCCAGATTCGCGACCGTCCTGCAGGTGGAACACCGCCCCACAAGGATATTCGTCCCCGACACCGAAGACATAGTGAGTCATTTCTTTTATCGTGTGTCCAGAGGCATGGCAAGAAAAAAAACGCATATCAGTACTATTAACGTAAATCGGACACTTGGGCGGACGAGACACACCCTCTCTCGGTCCATCCCGGCGTGACGGAACGGACCGGGACGCGGGCGGTTCCCGTCGGGGGGCCCGGCCGCGGTGAAGACCCCTGAGCAAGCCCCCCCGGGCGGGATCTGTCTTTCCGCTTGATTTCTCCATCATTTCGAGGACAATGCCCTTGGCACGGCGGCATTGGCGCTCCGGTCGCTACGGTTGGCACTGGCTCAGAACCGGGAGCACGTTGAAAACAAGGATTCACATCAGGATACTGGCGGCAGCCGCGATCTTGGCGGCGCTTTGCGGCGTGGCGGCTTGGTTCGGCAACGCCGGCGGTGCGGCTTCGCAGTACCCCTGGTATAGCATCGTCCCGCCGGCGTTGGCGATCACCCTGGCCTTCGTGACACACCATGTCATCTTCAGCCTGGGCGTCGCCCTGATCGTCGGCGGGCTGCTCAGCACGGTGCCGGGGGCCGCGAGCCACCCCACCGCCTGGGCACAGGGCCTCGGCGCCGTCGGCGGACACCTTGCCGGCACTCTCACCAACCAGACAAACCGATTGATCCTCTCGTTCATCCCGCCGATCTTCACCATGGTCGAGATCATCATGGCGTCGGGCGGCTTCATGGGGATCGTCGTCTGGCTGCTCCGGCGGATTCGCAACGCCAAATCCGCCCAGTTGGCCACCACCTTCATGGGCATGCTCTGCTTCATCGACGACTACGCCAACGCGATCATCGTCGGGTCCATGATGCAGCCGATCACCGACCGGTTTCGGATCAGCCGGGAGAAGCTCGCCTTCCTCGTGGACGCCACCAGCGCCCCGGTCTCGGGCCTGGCCATCGTGAGCACCTGGATCGCCTACGAGGTGGGCCTGTTTGCGGACGTCAGCAAGCAACTCGACCTGGGCAAGACCGGCTACGCCATGTTCTTCGACGCCCTGGGGTTTCGGTTCTACTGCCTGCTGATGCTCGTGTTCATATTCGCCCAGATTCTCATGGGCCGCGATTTTGGCCCCATGAGAGCCGCCGAACAGCGGGCCCGCGACGGTGCGGACGGCTCCGAGCGTCCCTCCGCACCATCCATCCCAGCCGCGATCCCCTCCGGCAGACCCATCAACGCCCTGCTGCCCCTGGGCGGCTTGCTGACGTTCCACCTGACGGGACTCTGGATCGACGGCGGCGGCCCCGGAAAACTGGCCGGCATTCGCTCGCTGGCAAGCGCGGACTACTGGCGCGAGGTGATCGGCAGCGCCGAGCACAGCAACCACATGCTCCTGTTCGCCGCCCTGTTCGGAATCGCCCTGGCCCTGCTCTGCGGCGGGCTTTCCGGCTCGCTTCGAGCCTCGGCCGTCCCCGGCTGCGTCTGGCGAGGCGTCAAGCGGGCCGCCCTGCCGGCCGTGGTCCTGACGCTCGCCTGGTCGCTCAAGAGCAGTTGCGACAGCCTGGGCACGGGGCAATTCCTCACCGGACTGCTGGCCGAGCGGATGCCGCCGCACTGGTTCCCCCCGCTGCTGTTTGTCGTCGCCTGCGTCGTGTCGTTCGCCACGGGGACAAGCTGGGGCACGATGGCGATCCTCATTCCGACAGCCATCCCCACCGCCTTCGCCCTCGACGGCAACACCTACGGCCCAATCACCATGATCAGCCTGGCGGCCGTACTGGACGGCGCCATCTTCGGCGACCATTGCTCCCCCATCTCAGACACCACAATCCTCAGCTCGACCGCCACCTCCTGCGGCCTGCTGGAGCACGTCCGCACCCAACTGCCCTACAGCGTGACGGTCGCGGCTGTGGCCCTGTCATGCGCCTACATCCCCAGCGCCCTGGGCCTGCACTCCCTCTGGGCCCTCGCCCTCTCCGTCCTGATCCTCCTGACCGCCCTGCTCGCCCTCGGCCGCCGAAAGAGGGAACACCCGGCCCTGGCAGACGGAAGATCGTTTCCGGAAACCGCCTGATATACCTCTCTGACAAGCCCGCTACTCCAGCGAATCTACCGCCGCCAGGATGGCGGCCACGAGCACATCCGGACTGGTCACGCCGACGAATCGCTTCACCTCGGTTCCCATGCGGAAGAGGATGAGCGTGGGAATGGCCGTGACTCCATATCGCTTCACGATGGATTGTGCCCGGTCAACATCCAGCTTCGCCACCTGGGCCCGGCCTTCGAGGCGGTCGGCAACCTCTTCGAGGATCGGCCCCTGCGTCCCGCACGGCGGACATCACGTCGCAAAGAAGTCCACCAGCACCACCCCCTCGGCAATCCCGGCATCGAAGCTCGCCGCATCCAGTTCGATCACAGGCAGCCGCACAGGCGGCTTGGGTTCCCACCACAATCGGGGGTAATCCTTCCCTTCCTCGATCCACCAGATGTCCTCTGTCCCGTTGACCGTTTCGTCTGTGAAGTCCCAGCCGGCTGCGAGGAAGGTGGCGGGCATCTGCATCTCGCTCGTGGGTAATCCGGTGCCGGGGGATTCATCAGGCCACCCGCTGGTCTGGATATCCCAGAAGCAAGCGATGACAATGCCATGCCCTTCGTACATGGGGAGCCCAAAACCTATGCGGCTCACAAGCCCACCCGCGGTATCGACGGGTCCTCTTCGCTTGACCGCGGTGGTCGCATAACTTGTGATGATGGTGCCGTCTCTGTTATCTCCCACCAATCCGCCCACGCACCACCCCTGTGCCGTGCCCATGGCATAGCAGGAGGAGATCGTGCCCCGGTTGGCGGCGACCAGTCCGCCGACCCAGGCCGGCCCGACTTCCGAAACATCGCACGTCGCACAGCTCGATATGATGGTGCCTCTGTTCTCCCCGACTATCCCACCCGCTCGATTGCGCGCGGCCACTCGGCCTGTCGTGGAACAGGCAAGGACAATGCCCTCATTGTACCCTGCCAGCCCGCCTGCAATGTACCCCCCGGACACGACAACATCCTTCAAATGAAGATGCCTCACGGTGCCCGACGCGCCTATCCAGCCAAACACACCCGTGAAGCCGGCTTGCATAGCGCTGCCGTTGAAGCCTCGCACCGTGTGGCCTCGCCCATCGAAGCGCCCGGAAAACGGAAAGCCGTTGGTCCCGATGGGCAATAACCTGTTGGGGTCTACAGAAGCCATGTCGATATCGTTTGCCAGTTCAAAACAGGCCCCCCAATCGGCCGGGAATCTGCCGACGCTGGCAAGGTCATCGGCCGTTCGTACGAAATAGGGGTCGTTGGGCTCTCCCGTGCCGCCGCTGTATGGATGAGGCGGGTCTGTGATGAGCTGGCCGGAAGTGCCTTCCCAAGCCAGGCGAGGATAGTCCTTTCCATCTTCCAGGACCCACTGAGCCCCATGTCCCCAGCCGGCGAAGGTTCCGCGACTCATCATCTGCTGCAAGGTCTTGCCCTCACCGCTTGCACCTTTTTCGAGACCACTGGCCTCAATCGCCCAATAGGAGAAATAGACCGAGGTGAAGAAGGACTCTCCAATCAGCCCACCGACATACTTTTCGCCTGTCACCCTCCCGGTCGAGTAGCAGGTGACGATGCCGCCAAGCCGGTCTTCTCCCACCAATCCGCCAACGTAGTAACTCCCACTGACATCGCCTGTTGAATAGCACGATAGAATGCCACTTTCGTTACTGCCGACCAATCCGCCGGTACAGCTCTCTCCTGTCACATGGCTGCTGGAGTAACAAGAGCAAATCATGCCGCAGTTGCTGCCCACCAGTCCGCCGGTGAGAGTGTCGCCCGCGACGCATCCACTCGAGTAGCTTGATGAGATCGTTCCATCGACGTTCTTGCCCACGAGCCCGCCGGCATAGTCGAAACCTATGATATCGCCGAAGTGCTCATACTTGACAACAGCGGCCGTCGAATGACAGGAGGAAACCGTACCCTTCCAGTTGAGCCCCACCAGCCCGCCGACACTGTTACCCTCGACGTAGCCGGCGGAGCGGCTTGACAGAATGGTCCCACCCGCATTGTGTCCGACCAGTCCGCCGACAGCACCAAACGCTGTCACACGTCCGGAAGCATAGCAGGACAGGATCGTTCCCCGGTTCTCTCCGGCCAAGGCACCAACGTACTCTCCGGCGTTGATGCTCACATTGCCCAGGCCAAGCCGCTTCACCTGCCCGCTCTCGCCAACCTGCCCTATCAGGCCAACGTACTCAGCCGTGGCGCTGGTCGCTCGGGTACACGGGGCCTCGATCACCAGATTGCAGATTTCATGGTCATTGCCGTCCAGCACCCCCGTAAAGGGCACGCGCTGTTGACCGTCGGCTCCTGCGGGCGCGGAGCAATACGGGATTACGGCCCCCGCGAAGACCCGTCCGCCCGGCAGGTTGGGGTCCAGGTCGATATCTGCCGTCAGGATGAAGTGCTTGTCGTAGTCTTCGGGAGTCTCGCCGAGGGTGATCAGATCGACGGCCGTGGCGATTTGGTAAGGGTCGTTCGGCTCGCCCGTGCCACCGCTGTATTGGGCCGCGCCGGTGGAAACGACGATCAGAACCAGAGCGGTTGTGACGAATCCCCGAAATCTGTGTGCGATGTTCATTCTCTGCCTCCATTTTGTAACGACGCCACAAGACGTCGTTTCCCTGAGCACTTCGCCGTATCCCAATACCGCCAATGTACCACATTCGCAGCGAGATAAGAAGGAGATCTTCCGTCCATGGGAGGCTCCGGGGGGGCCGTCACCGTGGGCAGGCTGTTTGTAGTGACGCCGTGAGGCGTTATCGTAGCATGGGCGTCCCGCCCATGAGTAGCACGGGCATCTTGCCCGTGGACATCCCGAAGAATCATGGGCGAGACGCCCATGCTACTCACGGGCAGGATGCCCGTGCTACGATAGGCCCTGACGGGCACACTACGAAATCGTGGTCAGCGGCGCGGCGGGGTGTAGGCCGGGACTTTGGTGGGGTGGAGTTCTGTGCGGAAGACGTCGATCAGGGGGTCGCTGAGGTATTGCAGTGAGAAGTGCATGTTGCCGTGAGCCTTCTGCTGGCGGCAGAGGCGGTGCTGGCTGCGGATCAGGTCGAGGTTTCGCGTGGTCGTCTGGCCGCCGGCTTCGTGGTAGATGGACAGGCCCGGGATGATCCGCTGCAAGTGCGGATCGACGGTCTTCCATAGGGCGATCTGGCGGGACAGTTCGGCGTTGTCGGCTGTGTAGGCCATGGGGATGACGAAGTCGATCGTCCCCTCGCGGAGCCAGCGGGGCCACTCCTGGTAGGCTGAGTCGGCCGATTCCAGCGAGCTGAAGACCGCCGCGGAGACCTGGACGTTCGGCTTGAGGCCCTTGGCCCGCCGGTAGACGTCGCGAACGAGCTCCGTGACTCCGAGCTTGCGGAACTCGGCCCATTTGGCCATCCGATGCTTGCACTGGGCCATGTCCAGATGATGCTTGCCTTTGGGCACCAGCGGGCTTCGGCCGGTGGACTGAATGATCTCCAGGCGACGGAAGTGCCGCCCGACGCCGGCAAAGCCGGTGACCCGCTGCATCGCGGGAATGGACATGGATTTGACCGGCCCGTCGATGATCAGCAGCTTGCCGCCCTTGCGGACGAACTGCTCCAAATGGCCCGCGGTGGCCTCGGGAATGACGTAGACCGCCGGCAGGACCAGGACGCTGCCGACGGGCAGGCCGGCGATCTGCTCGGCCGGGATGGATTTCGGGCGATGGCCCATCTGGGTCAGACAGGCCCGTGTCGACTCGAATGAGCCGGTTCCGTACTCGTTGCGGTTGGCGGCTGTCGTGGTGATGTGGACCTGGGACCCGCCGGTGGTCCAGACGCCCAGCGTGAGCTTGACCGTCTCGGCCACCGCAGGAGGCATCTCGTTTTCCGCGTGCCAGTTCAGCAGCAGCACCGTGCCGTCGCCGAGCTTGTTCATGGCGATGGCGGGCGTACCGTCGGAGAACTCCGCCAGAACCGCGGCGGTGGTCGGTTTGGCCAGCGGATTGGCCGCGACGTCGGCGGCCGCCGGCAGTGTCTCGCGGCGGTCCCGCGTCAGCGGCTCGAACCCGTACCGCCGGGCAAACGTCTTCTGGCAGTAGTCGCAGTAGCACTGTTGCGGTCCGTACCGAAGGTAATCGAACTGGATGCCGTCCACGTCATACTTGCGGAGGCACTCGATCATCAAGTCGCTCTGGAACCGGCGGACCTCGGGCTTGCTGAAGTCATACCAGAGCTTGCCGCCGCCTCCATCCTGGACGGCCCAGTCCGGGTGCTTGTCGAGCACGTGGCGGACCTCCTGGGAGCCGTAGGAGCCATTGACGAACCACGCGTGGACCTGGATGCCCCGCTTGTGGCACTTTTCCACCATGTACGCCAGCGGATCATAGCCGGCCTGGACCCCCTCGCCCATCGGGCACAGACTGCTCTGGAAGAACGCCTGGCCGCCCCAATACCAGACGAGGATGAACACCGTGTTGAAGTTGGCCCGATCGATCCTGGCGATCATGGCGTCGGCCTGGGCGGGTGTCTTGACCTGCGTGGCATGCATCCAGATGCCGCGAAGCTCCGTCGCGGGGGCTCCGGCCGCTCCGCAAGCGGTGGACAACAGCAGGACCCAAGACAACAGGAGCCGTGCTCCGCTGCCACCGTCTCCGCTTGTGACGACCCCTTCGCGGACCGGGATTCTCTGTGAGAGCGAGAAGAGCGTGATCATATTGCGATAGACTCCATTCACATCGCAAGAGTCGGAGCGGGCTTCACCGGAGCGACACAGGCGCCGCGGCAATCCCCTGTCCTGCTATGGGCGATTGCCGGTGTAATACCACGCGGGGATATCGTCGCCGGTCGTCTCGTTGAGGGAAGACACGTGGGCGTCGAGCCACAGGACGTTGGCCCGGCCTCCGGTCTCGTAGGCGTCGGTGGACCGGATGTTGTGACGGAAAATGCCGCGATAGAATTTCGCACGGCTGCCGCCTTCGCGATAGGCCGTGAGGTTCATGGTTCCGGGCCCGCTGTTGTGGAACATGTCGACGGCCCCCTGCTCGATCTTGGGCTCGACGTGGTCGTGGGCGACGATGAACTCGGACTGCTGGCGGATCGTGCTGACGGTCCCGCGCTCCTTGTCCGTCTTGGGGTTCCACCAGAAGTACCGGCTGATGGAGTAGGCGGCGTCGTAGATGAGCTTGGGCGAGACGTCGTAGATCAGCCCTTCGGCCACGCTCCGAAAGCTCGGACATCCGAAAACCGAGGGATTCTTGATATAGTCTATATACGCCACGCCCCAGTAGGCCTCCCCATCGGTGGTGGGCCGGACTTTGCCGGCGGCATCATACCAGAAGAAGCCGTTGGTGGTGTTGTTGTTCCTGGGCTTGAAATCGTTGTCCTGGAGGAACATCGTCAGGCCGACGCCGATATTCCGCAGATTCGACCGGCACTTCACGTCGCGGGCGCTCTCCTTGGCTTTTTGCAGCGCGGGCATGAGAACCCCCATCAGAACGGCGATAACCGAGATAACGACAAGCAGTTCGATCAGCGTGAAGGCTTTTGTGCGGTGCGCCATGATGTTCCCCGTTCTGTTCCATGAGGGCTCGTTGACCACGGGCAGATGATGCCGATCGGCAGTCCACCAATAACGCCATTATACATCCCGGCGTCGCACAGAGCAAGCAATCAACGAAAATGGATCAAAAAGCGGGTTCGCCCCCCCTTGGCACGGTCTGGACAACCCCATGGCCCCAGGGTCTTGACTATTCGGCTCGCTCGCCCTGCCAGAGGCCGGTCGTTCGGACCTGGGCCGAGGTGATGTACAGTTGAAGCAGGCTGCCTCCGATCGTGGTCTGGATCAGACGGTCCTCGCGCTGGCTCCGCGACCACTGGAACGGCTCGGCCATGCGGACATCCAACAGACTGGGCAGCCCTTCATCATCGAATTGGCCCTGTCCCTCCAGGAAACGGGTCGCCCGCACGGCCAGCCCGATCGTGAGATTGCTGCCGCCGGCGGTCATCGAGCCGGTCAGCGTGAAGGTCTCGTTGTTGCCCGGCACGGAGTTGCCGGCAGTCCCGAACGTGAGATTCTGCGGATTGACGTGGTAGGGACCTCGTGGCGTCGCGGCCCAGAAGATCACCGAGCTGGACACCGTCACGGGGATGACTGCCGCGCCTCCGCGGATCGTCGTCGTATGCTGTGCGGAAGCCGTCTCGATCAGGACCTCCTCGATCGTGGTGTTCAGCCCGTCGAAATCGACGCCCAGTCTCATATACCCGGTCTGCGGGACAAACGTCAGCCGGGGATCATCGATCGTGGCCTCGACGCCATTGAGGTAGGCCTTGAGCGTGAAGGTACAGGAGGCATTCTCGGCGCCGCCCGAGAATTCGAACGTCCCGGGCGCCGGCGGAATCGGCTCGACGACGTTAGGGTCCGCATAGGCATACCAGGCCACGTCCTCGGGCGTCCAGACAGCGGCATACTCGTTGATCAGCAGGTCGCGCTCCGCCTCGTTGATCGTATAGAAGTGCCCGCTGGTAACCGGCGACCAGAAGCGGTACACCGCATTCGCCTGGGCGGGCTGCCGGCCCGGCGGATAGGCATAGAAAGCCGGTCCCTCGTGTGCCCAGACGGCCGCCTGCTCATCGATCAGCAGGTCGCGCTCCGCCTCGTTGATCGTATAGAAGTGCCCGCTGGTGATCGGCGACCAGAAGCGGTGGACCGGCATCAGGCCCGGCTCCGACTCCCGTGCATACACGTAGTAGACGACCCCTTCGAACGCCCAGACCGAGACCGGGTAGTTTGCGATCAACAGATCCCGCTCGGCCTCGCTGATCGTGTAGAAATGCCTGCTGACCAACGGCGACCAGAAGCGATAGACGGGCACGAGACTGCGGAACTCCGAGACGCTGACACCGGCGACCGCAACGTTCTGGTGCGACGCGGAATACAGGGCCAGACATGCCAAGGCGATGAACAACCATCCGTGCTGTGTCGCAGATTTCATCGGTGACCTCCCTCGGAGCGTTCCAGTCGCCCCGAAATGCCAAGAAGAACAGAATTCACTCCGTTTTATCCGGTTCATGAAGCGCAACGGCCCCTGCCAGTACGGGCGACGCATGCGTCGCCCGTACGAGGGGCTACACCCGGCGGGTTTCCATGAAAACCCATGCCACCAGGAAATGCTATAAGGGAAAAGCTTAATCTCGCGTGGAGGCCGTGACCTTTGAAAGGATCGGGCCCAGAGTCCGGGTCCAGATGGCGTACCCCTGTGAATTCAGGTGCAGTCGGTCGGCGAGGAACAAATCGGGCCGGGGCATGCCGGCGGCATCCAGCAGAGGCGTGGCCAGATCGGCGAAGAACAGGCGGTCATCCTGTGTGCAGAAGTCCTGAATGAGCGTGTTGGCCTTGTTCATCTCGGGCCAGAGCGACCATCGACTCCCGCTCGGCTTGATCGTGACGAAGACGATCCGCGTGGCCGGCAGGCTCGCATGGACGAGCGTCACGAACCGGCGATAGTCATTCGCCACGCGCTGGGCCGATTTGCCGCCGGCGATGTCGTTGTCCCCCGCATAGAAGACAATCACGCGCGGCTTGTACGGCAGGACCACCCGATCCGCATAATGGATGACGTCGGAGATGTGCGAGCCGCCGAAACCACGATTGACGACCGGCAGGTCGGGGAACGATTCGCGCGTCCGCCACATCCGGGCGCTGGAACTGCCGGCGAACAGCACCGGCTCGGCTGGAACGGCATTCTTGCTGTCCCACTCCGCGAAAATCTTGATCTCCGCGGCAAAACGGTTCGGATCCGGGTACGCGCCAGGCGTCTCCGTCGCAGCCGCGGCGATCGTGGACAAGATCGACAGCAACAATACCTGACCTGTAACCATATTCGCGTCCTTTCATCCATCATATCGACCCACGCCGGCAACCGAACCCCCGGCCCATCCTATCGTACTTACTTGTGGGCGGACATGCAAATGCCGAGTCCGTTGCGGGTGGGACGAGCGATGGACGTTGTGGACGATGTGGACGTCATGGACTGGTCCACCTCGTCCATTCCCATCGCTATTCGTACAGCGTGGGCTTCGCACGCCAATCCTTGTCCACATCGTGGCGGTACTCCCGGACGCGGGGCCGGCGCTCCCGCAGGCGAACCGACTCGATGCCGAGATAGTGCCCGCTGGAGGCAACATTCTTGCCGACACAGTCCAGCCGGAGCGTGTACTTGCCCGGCTCAGGCCAGAAGTCCAGCAGGTGGTGCTCGCGCGTCGAGACCTCGGGACTGTACAGATCGATCACGCCGCCCAGCCTCACGCCGTTGAGGGACGCCTGGTACTGGCCATAGTCGTAGGAACGGGTCATCACCAGCAGCAGCCTCAGCGGCTCCTTCTTCTCGATCTCGAACGGGATCTCGACCCAGCCGTTCTCGGGCTCTTGCGGCTTGTAGAACAGGTGGCCATCGGGATACACATCCAGACTCTGCGCGACGGCTTCGCCCGGGCCGTGGTGCTGTTCCGCGACGAACTGCTTCGCGGCGATGATCCGGTCCAGGTTCGGCAGCGTCCGCTCTCGGCCGTGCGGGGCGCGGGCCTGGAAGGTGGGCTCGCCCGTCTGGTACCAGAACGCCACGCTCGAATAATCGTCTTCCCGCTCGTTCCAACTGTGGGTCTTGTACTGCGGGTTCTCGTCGGGCGACATCCAGCCGAAATGCTCGAACGTCACCTTGATCCCCTTCTGGAACACGATCGGGTCGCTGACGTGCCAGCGATACGCGGACGTGTGCCCGCCCACGATGCCCCACTGGTCGAAGTACGGGACCCCGAAGAACGGCGTGCTCGTCGTCTTGAGCCCCCAGGCGGAGAGGAAGTAGTCCTCGGTGCCGGTGCCCCAGATCGAGGCCTTCTCCTCGCCGTCGATGTAGATCTTCTCGTCGCCCTCGCCGAACCACGAGGGACTCCGCGTCCGCACGCTGAGCACCGTGCCGACATAGTGCCCCTTGCCCTGCGTCTCCAGAAGCACGTAGTCCTTGCCGTGCTCCGCGGGGTATTCCTGCCGATACTGAGCATAGAAATACGGCGTGTCCTTGGCAATCTTCTCTTTCTTGACCCAGTCGATATTGTAGTAGAGCAGGCTGATCGGCTTTTCACTCTGGTTGACGACCTCGATCCGCGCCGACTTGCGGAACGGCATATGCCAGAAGCAGTTATACGAATCGGCGTCCTCGACGACAACGGGCAGACTGACCACCTCGCTCCGCTTCCCGAAGGAATTGGCAAAGAAATCCCCCACCGGCGCCTCGACCGCCGGTTTCTCATCCCCATCCCAATACATCCGCAGCAGCATTTCCTGATGATTGGCGGACCCATTCTTCGCCCACGGGTGCGGCTCGGGTCCCAGGAACGTCATCCAGATATGCGTGACAACGCCCGGCCCCTTGGCGTCCAGCAGGATCTTCCGCTGCCCCGGCGCAACGCTGCTATTGTCCGAATTGCTATTCGGATCAGGCACGCCATTAGGGTCCGGCTTGCCATCAGCCCCGATCTTGCGAGTCGAAGTCGCCCGCATGCTCCGCCCCTCATGGGGCTTCGCCAGATCCCCCAGCAAATCCCCAAAACAAACCGACCCACCCAAAAGTACCAGACTAGTCAGAACCAGCAATCGCCAGTCCCGGCAACCTAACCAATTGAATGAACCCATCGCATCAACTCCGCAACAGCAAAGACCTCAGATGCACTCACCAAGTACGAATCTTCATGCGTAGTCTACTTCTCTACGCCATAGATCGCAACCATCCCGCGACACTCCCCTCCGTCTCGCCTCCAAGACATAGTCTCCGAATCCTCCTCCAAGACCCGCATCAAACAACACTCCGAACGCCCCTTCGCGCCCCCCCGCGCAGCCGCTAACCAATACACACCTCCCACTCAGAACGCATCCCTGCTATTCCTCAAAGCCATTCAACTACGATAGGATCACATGGTCATGTAGAAAAGTGTAGCAGTCGGCCTCTGGATCAGGAAACTTCATCACGGTAGTCCCACTCACATGGGATGGCCTTGTTGCCCATTTCGCACAGTACGCAATCGCATCTATGCGAGTAGCATCCAGCCCCTTGCACGTCGCCCTGATGTCTTGATCTGATCGCAGAGTCCCGCTCAGCGCAAGCCTCTCCACGCTTGAGGGATGGAACCCAAAACCCATGAATAGGACTCGTTCCGCCCAGCCCAACCAACTCCTGGCTGTTGCGAAATTACGCTGCACTGTATCATCATTTCCTTCATGGAGAATCTTGATATTCTGGCTTGCGATCCGGATATCATCCAGACTTCGTTCCGGCGTGTCACCATAGCGAACGGCATTTTCCGACGACTGCCATTGCAGTGGTCCGAGGCTGCCGTATATGTGAAGCACGGGAATCTGACGGAGTATCTCGACACATCGACTTTCATCCATCTGCTCGTAGCTGCTTCTCAGAGTCCTGTACAGGTAGTATTCCAATGACCGGTCATAGTTGAAGGTGATGATCCGAATTGAGTTCTTGCCGAAATCCGTCAGGGGACCGCCCATGGCCGCTTTCAGATACCTGTACCAATGGTCCGTCTTGCCCACATCTTCCAGTATCGCCTGTGATTCATATTCTGCGGGAAGCAAATGAAATGCTATAGCCATTCTGCCCATGTCCGCCAGAGATGGGTGGTTCTCAAGGAATTCGTCGATGGAATAGGGATGGGCTCTTCTCAGTTCGTCCACGAGAATCCGGTACTCTCGCGGCATCATCTTTTCAATGCGGACCACTCTGGGAGAAGAAAAGTCGCTGGCAATGATCTTGACAAGTCCGGCACCTGTGGGGAAATTATAGGGCTGACTCGCACCTGCCCCCAACACCAGCACTGTCTTTTTATTGATCACGTCTTCTCCTTTTCCCCAGTTTGAGACAGGCCCCGCACAAATGTCAAAGGACTTCTCTCGGCCACGCGAAGCGTCAAGCTCGATCCTGGGGCGGATTGTAGTCTGCGGTAGACGGGGAGGCAAGGGGAAAAGCGGCGGGACAGCGCGTGGAAGCGATTGAGGACTCGGCTTCACCTGGCGTTCTTTGTGCCGCATCCACGCTTCTACGCATTTACGCGTCCACAGACGCTATAAAGGTCTATATCTCCGCGCCTTCCGTACCTCCGTGGTTCACTTCCTGTCTGAATCTGCGTCAATCTGTGAAATCTGCGGATGAAGACCATGTACCTCACACAAAGCCACGGAGCCACAAAGGTTCGGATTCCATCTCTTCTTCGTGTCTTTGTGTGAGCCCTTTCCGCCTGGATCGGCGTTCATCCGCGTTCATCGGCGGTTCCCCATTCGTGGCCCGTACCTCGAGCGAGGTGCGGGTTGCGTCAGACACTCACGGAGGGGCCAATGCCCTCCAGGACGACCTGGCGGAGCGTTTCGCGGCCGCCGAAGCGGCGAACTGCGTCCAGGATCTCCAGGCCGACGAGCCGGTCCTCGCTGTCGTACTCGGCGGCGATCCCTTCGGCCAGATGTTTCGTCGTCACGCTCGTCTCACGAAACACGATACTCAGGGCGTCCACTTCCGCGTCATAGCTCCTGCGAACCGCCACGGGCGCAGGAATCCTGGAGCAGGTCGATGTAGGCCTTGTCAATGAGTTGGTCTTCAGCAATCCCAAGTTCAGCCATCAGCCGCCGGGCCGTGGTGAATCCGTCACCGACGTCCTGTTCATCGGATAGAACGACCTCCAGTTCCACGAAGTCGCCCAAGTCCTGGACGCGATCCAGGTGTACCCTCGTCCGGCCGATGATATAGAGCGTGCGACGCTTCCGGACGACGCCTCGGATGCCCAGGACGATCGACAGAGCATTCTGAAGACCATCGGGATCGCACGTGGCATGCACGACATAGCGGGACTCCTTCGGACCCGCAGCGTCCGGGCGCTCGTAGGCGATGAGTTCCCCCCGTCCGTCGCCCGCGAATCGCCTGAGCTTCAGACGACCGCGAGGGCTGTGGAAGAAGATGTCCTCCTGTTCGAGGACGATAGGCCCCTGGTCGGCAAGTCTCGCCGCCTTCTCCTGAATTGCAGCAAGATCGCCTACGGCAGCCTTGATTTCGACATTTCTTTTCACAGGCAGTTCTCTCACTTCGCCAGAGCCTGATACCGTTCTTCCGCTTTGTCAGATTCCGCTGCCATACGCCCCCTGTTCGATTCCCTGAATCTCTTTCGCGTAGACGACCATGGGCGAGCCGTCGGGTAGATAGCCGGCCACCTGGCCCGCCTCGCGGAAGCCGTTGCTCTCGTAGAATCGCCGGGCCTTGTCGAAGTCGCTGTGTCCGTAGGTCTCGACGAGCAGCTTTCGATAGCCCTTCCCGCAGGCAAGCGTCTCCACCATCGCCAGCAGCCTGCGGCCGAGCCCCTGTCCCTGGCAATCCGGATCGACCGCGAACCAAGCGAGCCAGACGTTCTCCTCGGGCCCCCAGACAACGTGATGCAGCCCGACCAGCCCTTGGACGGCCCCGCCGTGTCTCCAGACATAATACATCCGGCCGTCGTCGAGATCGTGCCGGCGACACCCGAAGTGAAACTCCATCGTTCGCGCCGCCCAGCGCCCCTCGTCGGCGTTCATCGCGCGAGCGATCAGGGCCACGGCCGCCTCCACGTCCGATTCACTCATCGGGACCAGCGTGTTTTCGATTGCATCCATCGACGTTCAGTCTACGCGATTCCCCCGGCGGATGCCAGATGGAGCAATCTCCTTGACGACCGGCAAGTCGCCGTGGACAATGCGGATGACGAATTGAGCAAGCATCCTTGTTGAGAGGGTCGGAACATGTGGGCACGAATACTCTGCGTGGTTGTCCTGGTGTACGGATGTGCGGCTTGCGGACGGGCCGAGGAATATCTGAACGCGGCCGGCGGCGAGCGGCTGCCCGGATCGAGCGAGCAGGTCGGCTTGTGGTGGGCATCGTCGGGATGGAAAATCGGTCGCGAACGGGACCTGCCGAA
>Ga0209347_1003039_pt1 | contig 20524 bp, 18 predicted proteins | sample AutmiccommuBRH23_FD_187382 | JGI IMG/M metagenome (GOLD analysis project Ga0209347, IMG submission 187382) | Deep subsurface microbial communities from Mt. Terri, Switzerland - Autotrophic microbial communities BRH/23 (SPAdes) (version 2) | ecosystem: Environmental > Aquatic > Deep subsurface >...
ATCCCCGAAATATTGAGACCCCTGATTACCCGGCCCAATTCTGTTATAATGCTGTCGCCCTGTTCCTGTCCCCAGCCTTCATTGATATGCCCCAAAATGTCTACGTCCACCAGAACAAGGGCAATGTTACCCTCCTCTTCCGGCATACACCCTTGAAACACCTGGCAACCACTCTGGTAAAAATGCTTTCTGTTCAAAAGTCCGGTCATAAGATCCTGGCTACGACGCCTTTCCAGCCTTTCCGATAGCAGCTTGTTAGAAAGGGCAGCGGTCAGGGTTCCACACAGAGACATGGCCACCTGAAGGTCCTGTTCACTAAAAACCATGGCTTTTTTCTCCCCGATGATTACCAGCCCCAGGGACCCCGCCTCTCCAACCAGGGGAATCAGCAGAAGGGAACGGAGAACCTGGGAAAGTCCCTGTTCAGACTTTACCCTGGGATCGACTTTTGAATCGAATATAATCTCCGGCTCTCCGTTGCCAATGACCCAACCCCAAAAACCTTCTCCCGTATGGATTATTCCGTTCTCCAACTGTTCCCGGTAGGGACCGTAGGCAGCTGCAGCTATAAAGGAGCGGGATTCCTCCTGCCATAAATAAATTATCCCGGTATGAAAGGATATGGCCCTGTGCATTTCCTTAAGAAGAACTGCCGGAATTTCATGGATATTGGTGTGAACTGCCAGCCTTTTATTAATTTCATACACTGCCCTGAGTTCCTTGTTGAGCAGCTCGGACCTCACATAAAGTCCCAGCACAAACTGCACCGTCAAAACAGGTATGAAAAGGAGAAGGGCGGCCGATATCCCGGCTGCTTGGTAAAGAACCGACATAACCACCCCAAAGGGGGCGCTGAATAAATAGCTAAGAGCATCCCAGCGAAGTGTATCCTGCCAGGAGTGCATCCTTGTCCCTTTCCGTCCGGGATAGGTATATATGTAAACCAGAAAATGATTAATGGCAAAGTAAAGAACAATGGCGGTTATTAAATGAAGAAATGCTGTTTTCGGCCCCGTCAGTGTCAGTCCGCCCATTTCACTGTCCCAAAGCATATTAGCCAGACGGACCGAGGCATAGAGGGTCAGGACATGCTGGGCCATATTAAATATAGATGTGCGTATTGGGTTTTCCCTGTTTGCTATGCCGTTGCCGACGAAAAAGGCTACCGAGCTAATCCACGCCGAGGCGCTCAGGTTATAAATGAGGAGAGTGCCCAGAACCAGGGAAAAACCCCCAGAAAGACGCCCCAGAGGGAAATTCACCGCCAGCCATTCAATCAGGATCCCTAATAGGATCAGGGCGGCAAATTCGGTGGATCTGTCCAGGTCCAAATCTCCAAACATTTTCAATAGGAGAGCCAACCCTAAAACAGTTACTCCAAAGGAATAAATAATATGTATGTAGTTTCGCCTGGCTGTCACGTTCATTAAAAACTCCCCCTGCAAAATATTTTTCGACAGAGGGAGAAAAGTTACCTCTTTTGAAATGATTTCAGCAGGCTGATTTATAATTTGCCAGGTTATGTAAAGGTCCTTTCAGCAATTCAGCCATATCCAAACCCCTTATATCCATCACCCATGTATTTAAGTTTAAATCCTTCACAACCCTGTTTCTTTCTTCCGGATCAAGCAGCAGAAACTCCTTTTCCTCCCACAGTATATTTACTATCCCAGTGGTTCCATCGGTTACCGGCTCCACTGACAGGGCCACCCAAAACCGGCCGGATAAAACCACCTCGGTGCTATACATCTTTCTTATAAACCACTCGGCCACCCCGGCCTGGTTTCCCATAATTACACAGATAATCCCTTCAGTGGAAGATCTATCGTTTTTAATTAACGAGACCGAAAGATACAGGGTATATACCAGCCATAAAAAAAGGGCCGTCAAAAGCACGCATAGCTCCTTCATACCTCTCACCCCCGTTTACACTTTAATAATAAATATGTGTAAAACCCAAAGAGGGTTCCTGGCAAATCCAAAAAAAGACCCCGGTGCAATACCGGAGCCTTCGTTCAAACTAACTTTTTAGATGCCTGCCTCAGACCTCAATATATCGGCCTTATCGGTGTTTTCCCAGGGGAACTGGAAATCTGTCCTTCCAAAGTGGCCGTAGGCTGCCGTCTTGAGGTAAATGGGACGGCGCAGGTCCAGTGTTTTTATGATCCCGGCCGGCCTGAGGTCAAAATGCTTTTCGATAAGTTTAATCAGTACTTCCTCGGGTACTTTTCCAGTATTAAAGGTCTCCACCATGATGGAAACCGGTCGGGCCACACCTATGGCATAGGCCAACTGAACCTCGCAGCGGTCCGCAAGTCCCGATGCCACTATATTCTTGGCCACATAGCGGGCGGCATAGCTGGCCGAGCGGTCCACCTTGGTGGGATCTTTCCCGGAGAAGGCCCCTCCCCCGTGGCGGGCCATTCCGCCATATGTATCAACAATGATTTTCCTGCCGGTAAGCCCGGTATCCCCCTGGGGGCCTCCTATGACAAACCTCCCGGTGGGATTTATAAAATAACGAATCCCACTATCCAGAAAGCTCTCCGGAATTACCGGCTTTACAACCTTGGCGATAAGATCTTCCCTTATCTCCTCAAGGCTAACCCTGGGGTGGTGCTGGGTGGAAACCACCACGGTGTCAAGCCTTACCGGTTTATCATCCTGGTATTCCACCGTCACCTGGACCTTTCCGTCCGGCCTCAGGTATGGCAGCTCCCTGCTTTTCCTGACTTCCGCCAGCTTGAAGGCCAGGCGGTGGGCCAGGGCAATGGGAAGGGGCATCATTTCATTGGTTTCATTGCTGGCATAACCGAACATCATCCCCTGGTCTCCGGCGCCGATGGCCTCTATCTCGGCGTCATCCATCCGCCCTTCCCTGGCCTCCAGTGCCTTGTCCACTCCCAGGGCGATATCGGCAGACTGTTCGTCAATGGATGTAATTACCGAGCAGGTATCACAGTCAAAGCCGTATTTTGCCCTGGTATAACCTATTGATCTGATTGTTTCCCTTACCACCCTGGGTATGTCCACGTAGCAGTTGGTGGTTATCTCCCCCGCCACCAAGACCAGCCCGGTGGTGCAGAGGGTCTCGCAGGCCACCCTGGCATTAGGATCCTGGGCTATAATTTCATCCAGAACGGAATCGGATATCTGGTCAGCTATTTTGTCCGGGTGACCCTCAGTTACCGATTCCGAGGTAAAGAGCCTTCTGGCCAATAAAACACCCTCCTTTATATACAGAAAAATAGACCCCTCAAGGTCCGACCGGTAAAATCCGGTAAAAAATCACATTAATTTTAACATCTCGGCATATTAATGTCAAATTATTGTTTTTTCCCTCAACTACCCAACCCTATGGGAAAAATCAAGCTCCACCAGAACTGTGTCGACGCCTATTTTTTTAATTTTTGACCAGGGCAGAATTATATCCCTTCCGGCCGACATAAGTCCTAAACGACGGGGTCCCTGCAGGACAAAAGCTGTGACGGTGCCGGTGGACGGATCTATATGCACATCCTTTATAGCCCCCAATTTGGCTCCGTCTGCCAGGTTTACAATATCACGCCTGGTAAGGTCTGATATTTTGAACAAAAGGACCATCCTCCCCGGAAATAGCTTTTTCAGGCTACATTATATGCCGGAGGCCCTAAATGTGTTAAAATTTTTTCAATGTTTCTCCGATTCCCTGTTCCAATGCCAACCTGGCGGACCAGTCCAGCACCGATGCCGCCCGGGCGCAGTCAAGCCAACTATCCCTGATATCCCCCGGACGGGGTGAATCATATAAAGCATCCCCACCATAACCGGTGGCTGCTTTAATAATCTCAAAAAGACTGTTGATGGTAACAGGACTGGCGGTTGATATATTAAGCGTATTGCCGCCACCTTTGTTTATAGCGCAGAGATTGGCCGCTGCAATATCCGAAACATGCACAAAATCTCTGGTCTGATTACCATCACCATGTATCACCGGCTGTACCCCCCGGTTTATGCAGTCGAAAAAAATGGACACCACTCCCCCCTCCCCCTGGGCGTCCTGCCTGGGACCATACACATTGGCATAGCGAAGCACGGTGTAATCAAGACCATACAAATCATTATACAATTCAAGGTAGCGCTCAACAGTATGCTTGGACAACCCATAGCCCGAAAGTGGCTTAACCGGATGATTCTCGTCCACTGGCAGATAATCCGGGGAACCGTAGACTGCGGCGGAAGAGGCATAAATTACTTTCCGTACACGGCAGGCCCTGGCCGCCTCAATAAGGTTGACCGAACCCACTATATTGGTCCCGGCGTCCTCCGCAGGATTAACAAGCGATTTGGGAACGCTTACCCTGGCCGCATGGTGGATAATCACCTCGGGACATTCTTTTTGAACGCACTGGTAAACGAATTCTCCATCAAGAAGGTCTCCCCGGTAAAAATTGACCCTCTGCTGTATATTTTCAATACTCCCGGTATAAAGACTATCCAAAACCGATATGGTAGCTCCGATACCAGCCAGAGCATCCACCACATGAGAACCGATAAAGCCGGCCCCACCGGTCACCATTACCCTCATCGCCAACCTCCTTATGTAACAAAGGGACTGTCTCCCCGGACCACCAGGTCCTTACATTCACCAAAGAAGGGGAACACCTTCTTGGAACCTGTATAAGAAATTATCTATAGTATTTGTTCCTTTAAAAAGCCCCCTGGTAGCCTTTTTTCTTTTACCGCCTGGAGTTCACCTGCTCTAGCCCTCCCACCACCTGTCTCAGGTAGTGCCCGAACTGTTCGGCCAGATCCGGGCGGTCAAGGGCAAACTCCACCATTGCCTTAAGATAACCCAGTTTATCCCCAACATCAAATCTTTGCCCCTTGAAAGACAACCCGTAAATTGGCTCCTCCCGGCACAGAGTTCTGAGGGCGTCGGTAAGCTGTATCTCCCCCCCTGCCCCGGGACCGGTTTCAGCCAGTATGTCAAAAACTCTGGGTGTTATTATGTACCTGCCCATTATTCCCATTTTTGAAGGCGCCTTATCAGGGGAGGGCTTTTCCACCAGGTCTTTTACCCGGTAAATGTTTTCCTTAACCTTTTCACCATCCAGTATACCGTACTTGCCCACCTCTTCCAAAGGAACCTCCTGTACACCTAAAACCGATGATCCGGTTTCCTCGTACAGATCCATCATCTGCTTAAGGCAGGGAACCTTGCTGCGTACTATGTCATCCCCCAATAGTACCGCAAAGGGCTCATTCCCTATAAATTTCCTGGCACAGAACACAGCGTGCCCCAGGCCCCGGGGTTCTTTCTGCCTAATATAGTGAATATCCACCATTTCCCCTATATCTTTCACCAAATCCAGCAACTCCAGCTTACCCTTTTCCTTTAACAGTATCTCCAGGTCGATGGATTTGTCAAAATGATCCTCAATGGCCCTTTTTTGTTTGCCGGTAATAAAAAGTATATCCTCTATGCCGGAGGCAATGGCCTCCTCAACTATGTACTGTATGGTGGGCTTATCAACTATGGGCAGCATTTCCTTGGGCTGGGCCTTGGTGGCCGGAAGAAATCTGACACCTAGCCCGGCGGCGGGAATAACAGCCTTACGTATCTTCATTCAAACACCTCCCATGGAGAATTATACCATATTACATTTGACCGGTGTGACAAAACCAGCTATAAAATGAATATAAAACGGAAAGAACAGAACTTTTGCGGCTCTGACTTTCCGATTTTTAAAGTGTTCAAATAAATATAATATTACATCTTAATAATATTACATCTTAGAGGACCGCTGGGGTAACTGTTTACTGGAATGCCCCTTCTGTCCGGTGACCCCCACTTTATTGGCCGTAACTATTATAACGGTACCCAGTATCAAAAGCAGAAGCATGGCCTGGTTTGTGGACATTATATTCATAACGACAGCGCTGGCCCCCATCATCAGGCTTACGGCATATATGGCCAGCACGGCCTGACGGTGCGAAAACCCACGGTCCAAAAGCTGATGGTGCAGATGTTCTCTGTCAGGCTGAAATATAGGCCTGTTTTCCACAAAACGCCTTACAATTGCAAAGGTGGTATCCATCAGAGGGATTCCCATCACCACCACTGGTATAATGACCGAGATGGCGGTGGCGCTCTTGGTAAGGCCCATCACTGAGATCACCCCCAGGCTGAAGCCCAGCAGCATGGATCCGGAGTCCCCAAGAAAGATGCTGGCGGGGTAGAAGTTATATTTCAGATAGCCCAGGATGGAAGCTGCAAGTATAAGGGCCAGAGTCATTATCTCCAACTGACCGGAAACCCCAAAAATCTTAAACTGGGTGAAGGCCACTGCAGCCATGGTCAACGAGGCTATGCACGAAACCCCTCCCGCCAGACCGTCCAAACCATCTATCAGGTTAACGGCATTGGTCACGGCCACCAGCCAGAAAACTGTAATGGGAATGGCGAATTGACCGAGATAGAGAATTTCATTATTGAAGGGATTGGTTATAAATTCAACACTGACACCAAAGGGTATCACCGCCAGCGCCGCCAGTGTCTGTCCGGCCAGTTTTACGCGGGGTGATAAACCCCTGGTATCATCCACCAGACCCAGCAGCAGTATCAGCGTCGCACCCAGGGCCAGTCCCATAACTGGTGCTCTAAAGGAAAAGCTCACCAGAGCAACAGGTATAAAGGCAAGATAAATGGCCAGCCCACCCAAACGGGGCATTACTCCCAGGTGTACTTTTCTCTGATCGGGTACATCCACCGCACCCCAGTTTAAGGCCTTAGACCTGACCCAAGGTGTCAGCCCCAGGGCCACCAGAAACGATGCCAGCAAGGGCAGAAAATAGCTCAAAATAGTAACCCCCAAAGTGATAGATAGGCATAACTTATAATATTTTATCATTTAGTCAACGGATTTCACAAAGTCTGAAAAACCACCGGGTAAACTGGATATAAGAGTAATTACATGAGGCATGTCCCTATATCTACACTGGACGCAATATTTCGCCCAGTTTACTGCTTTTTAATGTCCTGCAGGGCAAACATCAGCTCAGCCTCGGCAGCCAGCTGCCCATCCACCCTTGCTACTCCCTTACCCTTTCCTATGGGCCCCCGAAGCTTCAGTATTTCCACCTCAAGCAAAATCTGATCGCCCGGCACCACCTGTCTCCTGAAGCGGGCACCGTCAATGCCCGCAAACAAAGCAAGCTTACCTTCCATTTCCGGCATTGCCAAAACAGCCAGGGCACCCACCTGAGCCATGGCCTCAATTATAAGCACCCCGGGCATTACCGGGTACCCGGGAAAATGCCCCTGAAAAAAAGGCTCATTTACGGATACATTTTTTATTCCCACAGCTTTTTTGCCAGGATCCAGTTCCAGTATCCGGTCAATTAAAAGAAAGGGATAGCGGTGTGGAATAATTTTCATAATTTCATTTATATCCAAAACCATCAACCTCCTCTACTAAAAGCCATAAGCTGTAAGCCCTAAGCTTTAAGTGTCTTGCCGCTATTAGCTTATACCTGTTACCAATTACCTATTACCAAAAACCTAAATCTGATACCCCTCCCTGGAAGGTTCGGAGCACATTAAAGTAGTTTATGTTATCAGCAGATATAACTTTTGGTAATATAAATTCTTCGCCGAAGAGTTACATTATCCTCTTACTTAAAACTTTCCAGCCGGAGTAATCTGAAGTTTCATGTAAGGATAAGGAGTGGGGAACATCATCTTCCGTTGACCTGTACCGGAAAAAAAATTATACTTTATAAATGGACAGGCTCTGACATATTATTTAAGGGCGGCATGCTGGGTTGTCCGGTATAATTTTCAGATATGGAGGTTTATAAGAAAATGAAACTGTTGGACGACAGGGGAAAGGTTTTTGGACTGATAAATATTATTGACCTAATAATACTTCTGGTGGTTATCCTGGTGGCTTCAGGGGTATATTACAAGTTTACCCACAAATCTGCCCAGGGAAAAACTGTGACCGTCGAATTTCAGGTGCTTATCCCCCATTTAAGGCCTGAAGTAACCGATTCTGTAAAGGTGGGAGACAAGATGGTACAGGGAAACAGTTACACCAATGTAACAGTTAAAGATGTTCAGATTAAGCCGGGCTTCTCTGTTAACCTGGATTCCAGGGGACAGAGGGTGGCCTCCTATGATCCCATCCTGAAAGATGTGTATGTAACAAATACAGGCACCACCGTGCTTACCTCGGCCACCATAACCATGGGCGGACAGGATATCCGAGAGGGCAAGGAATACTACGTTAAATCCAGGAACTATGAGTTCAGGGGAACAATTATGAAGGTGGAAGTGAGGGAATAGTAATAACTTACAGCTTAAAGCTGTAAGTTATTGGTTATAGGTTATTGGTTAATTGGTTTTAAGCCGCACCTATTACTTATTACCAATATTTCATTTATTCTGCCGGACATATAGGCCAGCCTGTTTTCCCAGGAGTTGTGGGACGCGATATCCAGGCGGTGATTTTTTTTCTCTTCATTTTCCTGTGTGAGGGCCTTTTGCACCGAAGCGATGAAGCTGTTATAATCTGTGGCTATTTCGATAACATCCCTGAATTCAAGTACTCCTGGCATTTCAACACTTACCACCGGACGTCCGGAGGCCAGGTACTCGTATAACTTCAGAGGGCTTACCCTGTCGGTAAGCTGATTTTTTCTAAAGGGATTCAGACAAACATCAAAGGCCTTGATATACCCGGGCAGTTCCTCCTTGTCCTTCCTTCCAAAAAAATGCACATTGGGCAGATCCTTAAACCGAGTAATATTTATTCCCGGCCCGACAGGGCCAATCATAGCCACTGACCAGTCCGGTTTCTGCCGGGCTACAAACTCAATAAGTTCCAGGTCAATCCAGTCGTGGATTACTCCCACAAAGCCCAGCAGGGGTCTGGGTATACAGGCGATTTCCTCCGGAACCGGGGTTTCCTTCCTGGCTGCCCTGGCAAAATGACCCACGTCCGCCGCATTGGGAACGAGGTAAATGTTTTTGGCATAAGGCCTCTTGGCCTGATACAACCCCAGGGCAGAGGTGAAAACAAGGTCTGTCCCGGCCAGCAACTCCTTTTCCATCTCCAGCACCGCTTCCTTATTGATAAGTCCCGGGAATTCCGAGTGCTCATCGACACAGTCGTAAATAATAGAGGTGGGGTTAAGCCCCCGGGCCATTGATAGTGCATTTGGCAAATAGGTCCATACAATGGGGTTTTTAAAACCCAGCTTTTTGGCAATCCTGCCCACAAAAAGCAAAAGCCACCTCTGATTCAAACTGTTTACCAATGGGTACATGTACCCGAAGGGAAGTATCGGAGGCGGTGAAAAAAGTATTATATTTTCTGTTTTAGACCTGGCCCCCTTAAGCCACTGCCACCACTTAAACCAGAGACTGCGGTCCTTAAAGGCTGATATAAGCGTAGCAGGCGGTTCTATATAAAGTACTCTGTTAGATCCGGGGAGCCTTGACATCAGCTGCTGGGACCTGTTCCATATAGGGTCCCAGTCCACCGGCCCAATACATATGATATCCCGGCCGTCAAGTTTATTAATCACGAAGTATAAAGCCCCTTCATATGAAATAGCTGTAAGCTGTAAGCAATAAGCTTTAAGCATTATTAAACACAAGCAATATTCTGTTAATACAATTGGCGTATGCCAATTACATGAGGAAAAAATATACTCTGCTGAAGCCGCTTGCGGCTTGTAAAGATTTAGCTTATAGCTTACAGCTTACAGCTTATCCTTACAGCTCTTTAAGTCTTCGATATAATTCCTCGGTTTTACGGGCCATTGCCGACGCGGTAAATTTTTGCTCCACCACGCACCTGGCGGCGGCGGCCATCTCTACAGCCTCCTGAGGATGATCCAGCATCCAGGAAATACCCCTTGTAAGCCCGGCCTCATCGGCCGGTGGCACCAGCAATCCAGTGGTACCGTGTTCGACAATCTCCGGCAGGCCGCCCACCGAAGTGGCCACCACCGGAACCCCCACCGCCATGGCCTCCAGGGCGGTAAGTCCAAAGCCTTCCCACAGCGAAGGAACTATTAAAAGATTCAAGTCAGGCATCAATTCAGTTACATCCGAAACAAAACCTGTAAATGTTACATGTTCTGGAATCCCCAGTTTTCTGGTGTATTCCTCCAGGCTGTCCCTTTCCGGCCCGCTGCCCACCACCAGAAAATGGACATCAGTTCTCTTCTCAAGTATTTCGGCTGCCGATCTGAGAAAGTAACGGTGCCCCTTCACCGGGTGAAGGCGGCCAACAATGGCCACCAGCGGCACACCGGGGCTAAAACCGGCCTTTTCCCGCCATCGCCCGGCAGTGCCGGCCTGCTGAAACAGCCAGGGATTCAAACCATTATATATGACGGTAATCTTTTTTTCAGGAATGCCTTGCTGAATAAGCGCCTTCTGCAAGCCTCCGGAAACGGCTATAAATTGCGTGGTAAGGCTCCGGGAAGCCCTTTCAATAAAGGTGTTAGCCAGCCTGCTGAAAAGGTCCGGGTAGTCTTGCACAAGTAGGCTGTGCACCGTTGTAACCACGGTATCAATCCCTGCCATCCGGGCAGCCAGACGCCCTACAAGGTTGGCCCTCACCCCGTGGGTATGAACCAGGTGGATTCCCTCTTCAATGATAAGATCCCTTAATTTGGTTACGATACCAAAATCCATCTTATGGCGCATGGGAACTGAATGCGACCTGATCCCGGCTTCCCTGGCCACCTGTATAAAGGGATCGGCAAACAGGCAACACACAGAAACCTCCACCATATCCGGGTTCATGGCGGTGGCAAGATTTAGTATATGTCGTTCAGCTCCACCGAATTCGCCCCCGCCAATCACGTGGAGAACCCGTAATCGCTTCAACGTAATGTGCCTCCTTGCCTTGCTTTAACCATTTTATCAATTTCAAAGTCGTTCGACAAGGAGTTTTTCCCTGCCCCGCAATCCTCTGGTTGTTCCACTCTTTTTGATGTATAATTAGTAGTTGTATCCGGCAATCCTGCTCCTGATTTTAACAGAAAACTTCAGACGCAGAAGGAGGTGCCCCCTGACTTTGACCGGCATTATAACAAACAGCCTGCTTTACAGGTATCTTTCCTGTATCAGCCAAACGTTCCTTAAATACTGGGTAGAAAGTTTTGCCAGAAAAAAAATATACACCCTTCCGTCTTACTCCTCGCCCCAATTAGCCAGGGAATCCATTATACTAGCAGCGGTTTCACGCCTGTTTAACCTTATTTTACGGCCTCTGGCAGCTGCGGGGTTATATATGCGCCGGGTATTCCCTGGAAGTGTTTTTTTAAACCTTGATCCCCCGGCTGTCCTCAGCCAAAGCCAAACCGCCCGCGCCATTGCCGGCATTAGGGTGGAATCGGCCCTATGGCTGGTAGTCTTTTACCCTGTGGCCGATTTCATGATGAGAAAAATTCAGGCCCTGGCTTTCCTTTCCGGAAGCTGGGACGAGCTGTTACTTCTTTTTATTATTACCGCATGGCCTGTACAAATGGCCCTCAGGGGCAATATCACTTACAGATATTCAGGACTGGATATGCCCATTCTGGTATATACCGGAATCACCCTTTTCCTTTTTTTCATGAGGTCCCCCAACGCCGGGCTGGCGGTGGAGGGATTAAGGGTATACCTGGAGTACCTCTTGTGGTTTTTTATAGGTTCAAATCTAATCATCAACCGGCGGCAGTTTGACGCCCTTACCAAAGGCATTGTCCTGGTGGCGGTGCTGATTTCTGTGGTGGGTGTGTACCAGTATGTGGCAGGGGTCGAAACTCCCGCCCATTGGGTGGATCAGGCCGAGGCAGGTATTAAAACAAGGGTTTTCTCCATCGTGGTAAGTCCCAATGTACTGGGGAGCCTTATGGTCGTTTTCATACCAGTAACACTGGGCCGGCTTCTAGCCTCCGATAATCGGCGCAACCAGAGCCTCTATATTGGCGCCTTGCTCCTGATGCTGGCCTGCATGGTGTTTACCTATTCCCGCGGGGCGTGGCTGGCCCTGGCAGGGGCCATGGCAGTTTTGAGCCTTTTGTATAATCCCCGTCTACTGCTGCTAATGGGGGCGGGATCTCTGGCGGCAGCACAGATGGTGCCGGGAATAGGCTCGAGGCTGGCCTATATGTTTTCATCGGAATACCTTGCCAGCAGCGGAAAGGCGGGAAGAATCGCCCTCTGGCAGAAGGGACTGGACAAATTCCTGCAAGACCCTCTCCTAGGGTCAGGTTTTGGAACCTATGGCGGCGCGGTGGCAGCCCGGAGAATTCCGGGGAGTGTTTATACCGACAACTTTTATTTAAAAACCGCAGTGGAAAGCGGCCTAATCGGCCTGATGGCTCTCCTTTGGCTGCTGGCGTGCACCTTCAGGTGCGGCTATGCAGCCTACAGAAAAATATCCGACAACAGCCTGAAAATAATGGCTGCAGCAATTCTGGCCGGACTAATTGGAGTGGCCCTGCACAATTCAGTGGAAAATATTTTTGAGGTTCCCATGATGGCCACATATTTCTGGTTCTTATCAGGTGTACTGATTTCCATCCCCCACCTGGAAGATCCTGCGGTCAGCAATCAGGAGTCAGGTAAGATCAAATCATGCCAACAGAACTGATGAGGCTGCTTAAAAATTACTTTTTAAACAACTGCTTTTTAAACAATGAGGCGTCTGAGAACCCAAGAAATTCAAGGGTTTACCAGACGCCTTTCTCTTTATTACCTCTGTTTTGGGGTTTTTGTCAACAGTCCCAATGATACCGGCGGGCTTTATTTACTCCCTCTCATTGAAGGGTTTTCTTGGGAGTTTTGCTTTCTATTATTACATTTATGCCAGACTCATTTTTTGCAGGCTGCTGACCCTGAGTGGAAACACCAGGGACAATTCCCCCGGAAGACTGTACCGCTGATCCGGAAGCTTGACCGGTGGCTCCGGAATTAGTTCCGGAGGAAATCGCGGTTCCAGGGGCCTTAACAGTGTTCCCGCCTGTTTTAACCTCAACTCCACTGCCTTTAGGCACGGTTTTGCCATCCACCTGGGTGGGGGGATTCTTATTATCCTTTACAACGCCTGCCTGACCGGATATTCCCGGAACAATAGCGCCTTCGGCCTGCTTGTTATCTGAAGTGGGCTTATACATGGAGGTAACCACCGTGGTCTCGCCAAGAACAACCTTATCAGAGCTCTGTCCTTCAAACATTCTCGCAATGGCTATTCGGGCCTGGCCAGGGTCCACTTCCCAGTAACTGCCCCCATCTATGTTGAGAAATTTACCGGGCAGTGTCTGTGTTACCATGTTGGCATTGTTCATTTTTGCCGCCGCCATGGCCAGCTTGCTCATATCCCCCAGGCTGAGATTGGTATCCACCGTCTTGTTCAGACTCATTATGAGGGAAGGAAGCTTTATCACCGTGGAGGGCTGAAGTGTTTCCTTCACCAGAGCTGAAAGAAATTTCTGTTGCTGCTCGGCCCGGCCTATATCACCCAGGGCATACCCCCGATAGCGCACAAACTGGAGGGCCTTATCTCCGTTCAACCGCTGAATACCCGGCTTAAGGTTGATGGTGTATATACCGCCATCCTGGGGATCCTCGTGGTACATCCTTTCCTTAACGTCTATGGTAACCCCGCCCAGAGCATCCACGATATCCTTAAATCCATCGTAGTTCGTAATAACATAGTTATTAACCTTGATACCTCCCAGCAAATCCGATACCGTCCTCATGGCCAGACTGGGGCCGCCGAAAAGGGTGGTGCTGTTAATCTTTTCCCAACCCTGCCCGGGAACGCGCACCCTGGTATCCCGTGGTATGGAAAGTATGCTCACAAGATTCTTTTCCGTGTCCACACTGCATAACATCATGGTGTCAGCCCGGGCCATCTTTTCACCCTTGCGGGCATCAACACCCATCACCAGCACATTGATCCTGCCCTTGAAGGAATCAGGTTCCGGGGGAGTATCGGTTAACCCCAAATTATAAGGCAGGCTATTCAGATACCCGGCCGCGAAAAGACCGCTGCCAGTTAAAAGCAGTAACGTCAACACCGCGGCAAAAACAAACCGGGCCTTGTGTCTAAGTCTATATTGAGGGTGACCACGCAATGCTAACACCTCTCTCTGTTATATATTAACACACCCGGAAGCATTGAAACTCAACACCCGATCATATAAATTCTTTCTATCCATTACTTAATCTGTACCTCTCCCTTATACATCACCACTGACCTGGTCCGGGCGCTGATACCCCGGCCGTCGGTCCTGGGAATAATTAGTAAATGATCAAGGGAAACCGTCTGGTGGGCACTGACATTAATTCCCCCGGTAAGATCTGGAATGCCGCTTCCCACAGCATCAATCACCACCGTATTACCAGCCCTGACAATTATCTCGGTACCGGCTTTCCCCTCCAACTGCTGGCCGGGGGAAAGATTAATGACCTTCCAGACCATATATTTTTCAGCATAAGTCTTCAAAGCCTCGTCCACCTGCGCCGAAAGGGCTGAATTTATCCTGGCATCCACGTAACTCCTGGTTACCAGAGGATCATCCACAGTTCCCGGCTCTCCGGTGCCGGTTGCTCCAGCCAGTGCCGCGCCAAGAAGCAAAGCCACCGCCAAAATGGCAAGGATCAGGAAAACCGGCCTTTTCAGTTCCATGTATTTTCCCTCCTGATATATTACGACGAAATAAACATTTAAAAAGTTCCCTAACCACTTATAAAACAAAATAATAATCTGGACCTTTGGCTATCCAACTTTACCTCAATGGCTGATTTTTTCCATGATTTACCATGTGAGCTACCAGATCAGCCCCCCTCAGAGCTTCCCTCCTTAAAAGCGCAACCTTGTACCCAAGTTCAGTCTTTAGTTTTTCAGAAGCATTTTCCACCCGGTCGATACACCGCAGGAGTTGGTTATAATCCAGCTTTTCCACCGACCCCCCGGTTGGCATATCCACCAGGCTTAAAAAACTGTCCACCTTGGGATCGTAAGAAATGCCCACTACTGGTATATTAAGAATAGCACCGAAAATAAGGAAGTGCAGGCGCATTCCCACAATCAGCCGGGTATGCGTCATCAGTGAAAGCATCTCTTTAAAATTCAGCTGTTTTTCTATTATATAAGGAGGCTTTGCCATAAGGGAGGCTATTTCCCTGCTGACGGTAACATCCCCCGGATAGTGCATGGGCAGGAAGATAACCTTCTGTCCCCGGCGCATCAATTCATCGCATACCCTGGCTATAATAGATTTGTACTCTTCCCGGCCCTTCCACTCTCTTACCGAAACTCCCACCATTTCCTCGCCGATGGGAATACCTGAATCTTCCAATATACGGGTGCCCAGCTCAGTATTAATATCCCCGGTATCAAGACCCAGGGCAGGATCAGCGGTAACCTCAACCTTTGGCCTCAGAACCCCCAGGCCAAGCAGTTCAGCCTTTGATTCCCTGTCCCTCACTGTAATAAACCCAACCTTATTGGCCACCAGTCTGATCAGGACTCTTCCCAGTGCGGTCCTGACCGGACCTATACCCTGCCCGTAAAAAAATACCGGTTTTTTCATCAATCTGGCCAGAAATACAATGCCAAGATAATAAAGTATGCTATTGGGGCCTGTAACATCCTGAAGCAGCCCGCCGCCCCCGCTTATAAGAAGGTCAGCCCTGCGTATCTCACTAATAATTAATGACAGATCATTCCTTGGCACTGCACGTACGCCAAAAAATTCCGAGGTGGCCTTTGGGTCCCTTGACAGGACAACGGGAACAAGACCCTGAATTCTTTGATCCAGCGCCTTAAGCATAGCGTATAGCATTGCCTCATCACCATTGTTTTTGAACCCGTAATAACCGGAAATAACCACCCTGGGCATGTATTTTATCCCCCGCAGTTGTCGAATGTAGTTTCACAATTCACTTTACACTTTTCGACATCTATATCGAACCAAAGTATTTATTCCCTTACCACGGTTGAATAAATTTTATATTTAATAAATACCATAATCATGAATTTAGGAAGGACCAGCATTCGCTTCCAGCGGGCCGGCTCTTTCAGAAGCCTTCCCAACCACTCCAGATTCCATCTTCTGAACCACTCCGGAACCCGCTGAACATTTCCAGACAAAACATCCAGACTTCCTCCCACACCCATGGCAACGGATACTCCGAGAAAGTTAAGATTTTCATCGATCCACCTCTCCTGGCGCGAAGATCCCAGGGCCACGAAAAGCAGGTCCGGTGATGCGCTTTTTATTCTACGGACAACCTCATCATTATCCTTGTCCGGGAAATAACCGTGCAGGGTCCCTGCCACCTGCAGTCCGGGAAATAACTTTTCCGCCCTTTGGGCGGCGGCGTCTGCCACACCCGGGGCGGAACCCAGGAAAAATACCCGCCATCCCTTTTCCGCGGACAAATCCAGGAGCCTCATCATCAGGTCTATACCGGTAACCCTCTCGGGGACCGGATTCCCGGTGGTGCGGCAAGCCCAAACTATACCTATGCCATCAGCAGTAATCAGATCGGCACGGTTTATCATGGTAAGCAAATCTCTTTCATACTGTGCCCGGTAAAGCAATTCCGGGTTCAATGTGATAATAAAACACGAAAGCTTTTTTTCAATAAACAGGGATATCTTTTCAGTAAACTGTTCCAGGGTGAACGGGTCTATCAGCGCACCCAGCAGATTTATTTTCACTTTCAGCCCCCGAAATACCTCATACTGCTGATTTTATCCAGTCAGGAGGTGAGTCAGAATGGGAAAAAGCCGGAATGAGACATCTCCAGTTTTTATTGGTCTGTGTCGCCTCTGGCGGAATAAGTCACGGTACAGGTAATATCCGTCTCCAGATCGGCGGTCGACAAAAAAACATTAAACCTTCAAACATTTTATCATAATTTCTTACACTCCTCCAGTCCGCTTTTTTATTTGCCGGGAAACAGCCCGAAGTAAATGTAAAAAAACCAACTGTGAAACCTGTTCTTACTGAAAGATGCTTACACCCGGCGTCAGAGTATATGGTAAATTTTATATGCGCCAACCGTAATTTATTATAGGCTAAAGAAGGTATTCTAAGAGTAGTTACCCATGCCGCCAGCGCGGCGCCACGGAGTATGAAAGCTTTACCCTCTGTGGTTTAAGCTTATAGCTTAACGCTTACAGCTATTTGAAAAAAGGAATTGCTCATTTTCCGTCGAAGGATGACACTGGTCCGATTAAAAAATGAAAGGCTGTTTTTCTGTGCTTTATTATCTGGTATCCATGAGGCCCAAGCAGTTCATAAAAAATCTGTTCGTTTTTGTGGGGATCATTTTTTCCGGAAACCTGTTAAATCCGGGCATGTTACTAAAGGTAACCGGGGCTTTTCTGGTTTTCTGCCTGTTAAGCGGGGCAGTTTACCTTATTAATGACATAGCCGATATCGAAAAGGACAGGAACCACCCCCGCAAAAAAAACCGCCCCCTGGCCGCGGGACTGATCACCATCAGGGGCTCAGCAGCCATGGCCTCCCTGATATCCATTTTATCAATGGCCTTGGCCTTCACCTTTTCACCGGCCCTGGGTCTAATCTCGGTGCTATATTTTGTTCTTATGCTTTTTTATTCCTTTTATCTCAAGCATATAATACTACTTGACGTCTTCACCATTGCGTCTGGATTCGTTCTCCGGGTAATGGCCGGAACCCAGGTGATTCAGGTATACCTGTCACCCTGGGCAGTGGTGTGTACCTTCTTCCTGGCACTATTTCTAGCCCTGGGTAAAAGAAGAAATGAAAAAATCATCCTGGGGGATACCGCCAACGTTCACAGGGTTTCCCTGGAGACCTACACCCTGCCACTGATAGACCAGATGATCTCAATAGTCACAACCTCCACCATTGTGTCCTATTTCCTGTATACCTTCAAGACCGGCCAGGACCTGCTTTCAGTACTACCACTGCCCTTCGTGCTGTTCGGCCTGTTCAGGTACCTATACCTTGTCTACAGTGAAAATTCCGGCGGCAGCCCGGAGGAAATAATAATTAGCGACCGCCCACTGCATATAGTTGTTTTGCTTTGGCTTGCAACATCATTCATAGTACTTTACTAGCTGTAAGCTTTAAGCTATAAGCTCTATGCTTTTACCTGTATACTGTTAGGGAGTAGACGAGATGAAAGATTTTAGAGATTTAAAGGTCTGGCAGAAAAGCCATCAACTTGTAATAAAAGTATATAAAGCTACTTCAACTTTTCCCAAGGAAGAAATTTACGGATTAACAAGCCAGATTAGGCGATCATGCATCTCCATTACTGCTAATATTGCCGAAGGCTGTGGCAGAGGCAGCGACGCAGATTTTGCCCGATTTCTTCAAATGGCGGTTGGATCAGCAAGTGAGCTGGAATATTATATATTACTATGCCGAGACATTGATTTATTGAACCCATCTGATTATGAATGTCTCTATAGTAGATTAAATGATGTCAAAAGAATGTTAATATCTCTTATTCAAAAACTCAAACCCAAGAATCAATTTTGAAAAAAGCTTATAGCTTAGAGCTTAAAGCTTATAGCTCGGGAGGTAGCAATGAAATCCATAGTCGCTGTTTTGAAGACATCCCCAGAAGCCGTAGTTGATGACTACAAGAAGCTAATGCACCTGGCGGAATATAAAGAACATCTGCCCATAGAACGGGACATCGTGATAAAACTTAATCTCTCCTGGACCAAATATTTTCCGGCCTGCTCCTCCCAGCCATGGCAGCTGGAGGGGGTTGTAAAAACCCTTCTTGATGACGGCTTTAAAAAAGAATCGCTTTTGCCGGTGGAAAACAAAACAGTGGTAACCAATCCCGTCAAGGGAGCTGTTAACAACAAGTGGATGCCTGTACTGAACAGCTACGGACTGGGATTCACCCCCCTGACCGATGTGGAGTGGGTCTTATTCAAGCCCAAGGAGAAATTATTGGTGCTTGACAGTATTTTCCCCGAAGGGATACGGATACCTAAAATGTTTTTAGGGAAAAACGTATTACACCTTCCCACGGTTAAAACCCACGGGCACAGCATCACCACCGGGGCCATTAAAAACTCCTTTGGCGGCCTATTAAAAGAAGTCCGCCATTACTGCCACAAGTATATGCACGAGACCCTGGTGGACCTTATGATTTTGCAAAAGGAAATACACAGCGGAATATTCGCGGTTATGGACGGAACAGTTGCCGGAGACGGCGCGGGGCCCCGCACCATGATTCCCCACGTAAAGGACTATATACTGGCCTCGGGGGACTCTGTGGCCATTGATGCGGTGGCCGCCAGAATGATGGGTATAGACCCCCTGTCCATACCCTACCTGAGGATGTGCGACGAAAGAGGCCTGGGCAATGCCAGGATGGAAAACATAGATATTGCCGGGGAAGATATACAAGACGTCAACTTCGGGTTCCAGGCCAGCCGCAGCTTTGTTATATGGGGGGACCAGATGATAAGAAAGGGTTTTTTAAAGCCCTTTGAGAAAATTTTGCTGCACAGCCCGCTGATGGCCTGGGCGCCCTTGGCCTCAAACGTCTACCATGACTTTTTCTGGTATCCCACAGTGGGCCGCAACAGGATTAAGTCCTTCGGACAAACAGGCTGGGGAAAGCTGTTTAAGCGGTATTGAAAGAGCTATAAGCGGTAAGCTGTAAGCTGTAAGCTATATATTGGGCATTAGGTATTAGCCTAACTTTCGACTTTAAAGGCGTAGAACCCCTGATATAAGCGGAAAGTTTTATTTTGTTCGGTCACTATATGTAAATATATGGAATTATATTTGGCAGGCTATATTCAAAATTGCAGTATTTTCAAGCTTTTTTTTTAATGATATATAAAAAATCAATATCATACAATTCATATATTACCATGGTAAATTTTTAGGTCACTAATGTGGTTTTAGATATTTCATTAGAAAAACAAGTAAAAATTAATTTTTAGGCGTTATTTTTAACTGAAAATCGAAAGTTGGTTAGGTAATAGGTACACGGCTCCGTCAAAGTAAAGAACATGCTTAGAACCGTCTAATTAACAAATATTGACTGGCCTTTTTTTGCGTCATGCTCTAAAATAGTAATTATGGATAGAAACAGAGCAGATGCACATCATCTTAACACCGACAACGGAATACAGATAAATCTTGATTCTCTGGTAGTTCGCCCTATCACCCCAGGAGAAGAAAAAGCCTGGAATAACATGATGCGCGAACACCACTACCTGGGTTTCCACAGCCTTACAGGTAAAACTCTCAAATATGTAGCCTTGTTGGAAGGACAGTGGCTTGCCCTTATCGGGTGGGGGTCGGCCACATTCCAAAGCAGCCACCGCGAAAATTGGATTGGCTGGTCAAAAGAACAAATAATGCAAAGGCTAAAGTTCATTGTCAACAACCAGCGTTTTTTGATCCTCCCCGGCATACAGATTAAGAACCTGGCTTCCAAGGTGTTGGCGCTCAATACAAGGCGACTGCCGGATGACTGGCTGGCAGTGCA